>Ga0154020_10008980_pt1 | contig 11555 bp, 8 predicted proteins | sample Klosneuvirus_201_FD_109709 | JGI IMG/M metagenome (GOLD analysis project Ga0154020, IMG submission 109709) | Active sludge microbial communities from wastewater, Klosterneuburg, Austria - Klosneuvirus_20160825_MG | ecosystem: Engineered > WWTP > Aerobic digester > Activated sludge | place... | reverse complement strand
CTTCCAATATCCTGCGGAATGATATCTATTTACAGCCTTCGCTGCTTCAAAAGGAGGTAGTTCATTATAATCTTTCAAAATAATCTTAAAATGATCAGGGTTCATATTCAGTAATAAGGCGCCAATACTTTGCTCATTATCTAATACATCTTCTGTACATTTTTGAGCCGTCCTGGCACCGAAAACTGATATCCCCTCTGCACGCAAAATAGCAGAAAGTGAATCATTAGCGGCTACAGCAGTCAGAAATACAATAGCTATTGTTGCCTTATATCCTTCTGCCAAGCTTTGCGCTAATGCACTTTCAATATCTTCTAAAGTTTTCCTTTTTATTGTTTTTGCATTCATTTTTTAGTTTAAAATTTATTACCGTTTTCTCTTGGTCTTAAAAGCCTATAAATATTCATCAGATCTTGTCTATATTCTTTTTATTTCTTTTTTAACACCCCATGCTACATGCCAAATTTTTTCAATATTCTCGTTACTATCTTTCTGAGATATTATTTGTTGGTCGGTACCATTCCCGTAATAAAACTTGTTATCTGAGTCAATCTTTAGTTCTATGTCTTCACCTCTGAAGGGATGAATAGAAAGTACATTATTCTTTTCCAAAATTTCCACCGGAAAATTGGTCATATATGGCGGCAGTGTAAGTGCCATAAAGTATTTGCGGGTGTATTGAGCAAACGGCTCATTTTTCAAAGCTTCTTTGTGAACAGAGATCGGTACGATATCTTTACCTGAAGCAATAGTAGCCAAACCATCCGCAAAAAACTCAGATTGTGATTCATTATTTGACAATACAATTACTGTGATATCGCCTGCCGTATAGTGTATGTGCATGCTCTTATAGCCCGGAAACCATCCAATATGAAAATGGTAATCTCCCAATTGATTTTCTCCCACTCTCATTCCAAAACCAAATTGAACAAACGGAAAGGTTTTCTTTATAGCCTGAATGGTGAGCATTTCATTTTGAGTAGCTGCAGAAAGCAGTTTATTATTTTGTAAAGCACGATCCCATTTTAAAAGATCTTCGGCAGTTGTAACGATCATTCCTTCGCCTGTAACTCCACTAAAATAAGAGTTCCAGTCTAAATACAAACTGTCAGCACGCTGGTATTTATTAAGATTTTTGTCATTTATAAAACCGCAGGCATAATTTGGAACTTTTCCCATCGGACGAGGAAAATTAGCTACCATTGAGTGGCTCATTCCAAGTGGCTTAAATACCTTATCGCTCATATAATCGCGGTAAGATGTTCCAGATATTTTTTCAATAATGCATGCCAATAAATTAAAGCCAGTTCCGGAAGCATTGATAATTTTCGAAGGATTGTCCATATCATCGGCATCATGGTACTGATTTTAATAAGTTTAGCCCTGTTCCGGATCAGTTCAATGGTAGCATAGTGATTATTAGATGAGTTAGTGTGTCTTTGATATAATTATATTGATACTAGGACTTAATACATGGTCATACATTTGAATCCATCATATTCGGCAATAGTCTAAAATAAAATCAAGATCCACGTTTTGTTGTATCATATCAATGGAACGCTCTACTTTCCAAGGTGTATTGAGGTTTATTTTAACTTCAATCCTACTTATTTTTATGACTGAACCATAAGTATCCAACTGTGTAGAGATCACCGGAATTTCATTCTTCTGTATGTAATCCCTGGTAGCATCATTTATTACCCCCTCTCCTGTAGCCACTATCCCTGATAGTGGTATCTCTGTAATTCCCGTTTTTTCGCTGATTAACTTTATCTTTTCAATAGCCTCATTGACGCGGCCGGTACTGACTACGAGCAACAATCCTTTCTCTGCCTTAAAAGATGTAACATCCATCAGTGAGCCGGCCAGAATATCTTCTACACGATTATCGTCCTTGTGCTCATTGAAGATCATCTTACCATTAATAGCTTTTAGAATGGATTTCATCACAGGATAGCCCAATGTCTTGTCGTATGGCATCACGCCCAACATATTAAGATCCATTCTGTCAAAAGCCTTGCCCAAATAATATCTTATCTTATCTATCTTATCTGCTTCGACCTTATTTACTATTATGCCGATGATGGGTACTTTTCTTTCTCGAAATAATGCAAGTGACATATGCATACGGTCTATAGTATTTCCGATACCTCCCTCTACTACCATGATGACACCTGCGCCCAACATATGTGCCACATCCGCATTCGAGAGATTGACTATACTTCCTACTCCCGGATGTCCGGTACCTTCATAAATGACTACTTCATGCTCAGCACTTAGTCTCTCTTCAGCATATCTCACCCTACTGGGCAGATCATATAACTCTGGATTATCCAAGTAGTGCGCTGTAGCTCCTGGTCCCAAAATGACCGGACTGTGAATCTCGGGGATTATGGGAAACTTGATCAGATCGGCAAATAAAATGGTGTCCTTATCCACTTTTAAATTCTGAAAATCCAGATAGCGCTGACCTACCGGCTTACAATAACCTACATTCAGTCCTCGTGAAATAAATGCAGCAACCAGACCGAGAGTTGACGTAGTCTTCCCTATGTGTTGATTGGTAGCAGCTACATATATATTTCTATATTTTAATTTTGACGTCATTGATTATTTTTTACAACAAGAGTTTTTCTTGCAAGAGGAAATAAATAGACTGATATCAGAACAGCAGGCAAAATATCCGTCTCTACAACTTACATCTGATCGATAGGGAATCTTGGCATTTGGCATAGAGCTACTGCAGTTTATACTGCCACACCCACCCGAGGTGCAAGCTTTGTCACAATCCTTTAGACTGGCTGTAATGGTAGATTTTACAACCTTGACTATTTCTCCATTGTCTATCGCAGTCGGTGTCAATATTTTGATGTGTGCGATACCATCTACAAATTTTAAAGAGGTCTTACCTTCCTCTCTTCTGCCCGACTGATTATTTACAATAAATATCTGATTGAACTCTTTATCCAGGCCTACTTGAATACTCTCACCCTCAGTGTAGGAGATAAACTTAATTTTATAAGAAAAGCCGGCTACAGCAGTACTCTGAATACAGAAGATTTCATCAATGGCCCGCTCTGCATTATAACTGTAAATAATCAGGTTGTTGGAGATATTTTGAGTTTGGTAGGAAGACGCAGTTCCTTGAATCAGACGGCTATTACAGCTGGCAACAATTATAGATATAATTAAAAGTAAATTACATTTTAAAAAGTACTTACTAAAGCTTTGTTTCATTCAATTTCTAATTAGACGTCGTTTTAAAGTAGGAGATAATCTGAGCTATAATCTAAATAGAGCCCACGGGCAGAGTTTAGATTATCTAATGAAGGGTAATATATGAATTTTTAAAAAAACTATCTTATTTTGAATGAACTACGTCGAAAACCGCACTAACTCGGTTACCGTCGCCATCCATGCAGGTGAGCGTATGATGACCTTCAGGTATAAGACTGGTCAGAGCATGAGTGCCGTGAGTCTCCCCTATAAAGGTATTGTCCAGATGCCAGTAAATGGTTGCCTTTGGGTCAGTATGAGCTGCCCTAAGCACCACGGGATTGAGTGTGCTGGTTTGATTTTTAGGTAGGAATATTTTGGTAACATTAAGCGGGTATATCAGCGAAATGGCATTGCTGCCGCCGTTGCCCCGGCAAGCGGGAAGCCACGGAGGCAGGTGCGTATACACCGAATGCTTCTGCTCGTAATAATACTGCTGTGTGGGTGGCAGCACGAAATAATTCCGTGACAACATACCGAAGGGGTCATAACAATCACCGTTCACGCGATACCGACCTGAGACATCCAAATGAATCTGTTGATCAAAAGTACACACCGGCAGGGAGCTGATATTTTTCACAGTCCAGACAGTATCCATCGGGCAATATGGAGTGGGTGCATAGCCACTATTTTTGCAAATCAAACTGCGTTGCATAGCGTCAAATGGTTGATCAAACCAATGACCGGCGGGCAATAGGCGGAACGTATTGAACAATAAAGGAGCAGCAGTCTCCAGACCGATCACGCCGGGCCTTCCCTCACCATCGGCATTGCCTATCCACACACCTACGACATAGTCACTATTGACACCTACACACCAGGCATCGCGAAACCCGATAGATGTTCCGGTCTTCCAGGCAATTTTTTCACCCGAGCCGACATCCTCCCAGGCTTCATTCTCATGAGGGCGTGTATTGTCTGCCAGAATATCGAAGACCTGCCAGATGGCAGCCGCATCATACAGACCTGCACTAGCCTCCGGTTTCGAAAGTGACTTTTCAGCTTCAATATCTATAGTCAAATCATGGATATCACCCTCAAAATAACGACTATTTGCCCGGTTGAAATGATTGAGCGTGCGCGCAGCAGACGCATAAGCGCCACACAGATCCCACAAGCTCACTTCGCCACCGCCAATAATCAACGATAAGCCATAATGGTCCGCCGGAAAAGTGAGTGTATTAAAACCTGTCTTTCGAAGACGCGTCAAAAATCGGGCGATATTATACTCACGCAGCAGTAAGACAAAGGGAATATTTAATGATTTTTGAAGTGCGCGGCTCAGCGGTGCGGCACCTTCGTAGTCATAGGTAAAATTATCAGGCCGAAAGCCGTCAATATTGATGGGAACATCGGGCATGAGTGAAGATCTTGTCTTCATCCCTTCCTGAATAGCCCACATACTCAGAAAGGGTTTTAGCACACTTCCCGAGCTACGTGGCGCAGTAATGATATCTACTTGTTCGCCATGTATTGCACCGGTGCCCGGAATATTGCCGGCATACGCAAGCACTTGCCCTGTCTGCACCGAGGCCACCAGTATAGCGGCATTGTGAACTTCATTTGCCTTTAATTTGGCACCTTCCCGTTGTAATAATTCAGTAACACGCACCTGTAGGTCACCATCCAGCGTGGAATGGATATAATTACCAGCAGCGGGCATTAGTTTGCGCAGGCTGGTCAGCAATTGAGGTGCTTTTTCAGGCAATCTGTGTGGACTTCCGGGCAAGGGCTCATCTTTAAATAAGCTTAAATCATCGATTGCAAAAAAACCCCGGCGGGCAAGGCTCTCCAGTAGCGCATTTCTCTTATTGAGTAGTGCACTTCTATTACGGGAGAGATGGATAAGTGCCGGGTCATTTGGCAAGACAGCCAGCAGTGCTGCTTCAGACCAGGTCAGCTCCTTATGGTGCTTGCCAAAATATCGCCAGAGGGCAGCCTGATATCCCACCGTGTTTCCACCGAAGGGGGCATGATCGGCATATAGTCGGAATATCTCCTCCTTGGTGTAGAAAGCATCAATAGCAACGGCTAAGACCATCTCCCATACCTTGTCAAAGACATTGGTTGATTTGTGATGACGAGCCAGACTCACCAATTGCATGGTGAGCGTAGAGCCACCTGACACCACTCTGCGCTGTTGTACATTGAGCTTCAGCGCTCTCAATATGGCCAGGGCATCTATACCTGGATGATAATAAAAACGTCGATCTTCAAACGTTACTACAGCCGCTTTATAGCGAGGAGATAAATAATAGTCAGAGGCAGGAAATCTCCACTGTCCATCGGGAGCAATACGCGCGCCCAACAGTTCACCTTCCCGGTCTTCGATAATTACACTGTATTGGTCGAAAAATAACTGCTCCGGCATTATGCGGTGGATAACTATCACAGCTGTCACTAAGAGCACCAGTATTAATCCACCTAATACAAATCTTAATTGCATTTCCAAAAATGCAATTAATTTGGTCGGAAACGCACTTTTTTGTGAACCTATAAAATGTAAACGGATGTTAATAAAGGGATTACATTATTTATTTATCTTTAAAAGAAAAAAATGGGTACAACTACTATTATTCTCATAGTCCTAGCAATTGCATTTGTAGTTTCGGGGCTTGTCAGCGTGCGACAAGGCACTGTGGCTGTAATTACTTTATTTGGAAAATATCAGCGCATTCTATTTCCAGGATTGAATTTTAAAATTCCCCTTCTGGAGAAAGTTTTTAAAGTCATCTCTATTCAAAATCGATCGATCGAATTGGGCTTCCAGGCAACTACTATAGATCAGGCAAATGTACATTTCACTTCAATGCTACTTTATTCAGTATTTAGCAGTACAGAAGATTCTATCAAGGCAGTTGCATTTAAATTTATCGACGAGCGCAGTCTGATGCAGGCCCTTACGAGAATCGTAGAAGGCAGCATCAGGTCATATGTAGCAACTAAAAAACAAAGTGAAGTGCTTTCACTGCGTCGTGAGATAGTGGAAGAAGTCAAGAGCAATATCGACCATATGCTTGAAGATTGGGGATACCATCTGATAGACTTGCAGATCAATGATATCACTTTTGATGATGAAGTAATGAAATCAATGGCGAAGGTAGTGGCATCAAATAACCTCAAAGCGGCTGCAGAAAATGAGGGACAGGCACTTTTGATCACAAAGACAAAAGCGGCTGAAGCCGATGGTAATGCGATCAAAATCTCCGCTGAAGCTGAGCGTGAGGCCTCACGTATGCGAGGTCAGGCAGTAGCTTCCTTTCGCGAAGAAGTAGCTCGAGGCATGAAGGAAGCAAGTAAAGAAATGCAAGAGGCCAATCTTGACACCTCGGTAATCCTCTTCACTATGTGGACTGAAGCAATCAAGCAGATCGCTGAGAATGGAAAGGGCAATGTTATATTTCTGGACGGAAGTGCGGAAGGCATGGAGCGGACCATGAAAAATATGATGTCTTTCTCGCGGCTGGACGTGATGGATGGACTGCAGGGTAATAAAAAGCTATAGGCTATAGCAGGAGCGTAGCGACTTAGAGCGAAGTGAACTAATCCGGCTTATACCTTGCCTGCTCCAGTATCTTGCGTCCATCACGTTCCTGCAAAAAGTCACGTAAGACTTGCTTAGGATGTCGGGCCAAATAAGCTTCTATGATTTTGAATCCGGTGAATGCTGCTATTCTGCCGGGTGCATCCGGAGGCATACCGGGAGAAGTCGGACTGGGGTTGACATACTTGACGATCTTGCGCATATTGGTTTCGTACACTAACTTTTCACGCATGAAATAGGACCAGATCTCTTTTTCATTATCACGGCAGAACTTTAGTTGACGGGGTGTATAATCAAATACAAGTGTATCCATTGCAGTCGGAAGTATCTGGGACAGCAGCCAGGCTTCTTTGCCCTGTTGTATCATGTGATCCAGCATATTTACCGGTTCATATTGCGGCAGCAGATTAAACCTGAGGTAAGTCTTCAGCAGGTTTGATGCCATATTTTGCCTGTTCATGGTGCGCTGTATAAATAATGGCCAGGTATCTGTATCATAGAATTTATTGCCACGACCAAAGTACATCTCGGGACTTAGGAGCAGTACAGAATCACTAAGTACACCCGCAGCAGTGCTGAATCCACTGATGGCGGTAAAGACCTTTGGTTCACTGACCTCAGGCACCAGGTGCTTCAGCCTGGCCATGCCATCACTGAAAATCTGCTCCTGATCGTCCAACTTTGGAAATAAATGATCGATGGTGTCCACGAGCAAATTAATGATTGCAGAGGAAGCATAGCTCTTAAAAATACTCGTATTTACCGTGTCAGGTCGTTCGAGATTATTAATCACAGCACTAAAATATACCTTGCTAAACTCAGGGTACAGTTCAAACAACTTATGTATCCCGGCCTTTGGACTGGCGGTATCTATCTCACTCAGTAAATGTTCATATCGGATCCAGGGGGTAACCTGGTCAGCGTGTATCTGCTGTAGAGGTCCACCTGATTCGTCACTACAGGAGCTGAAAAGAATTAAACCAAAGATTAAAATATTACTTATTTTTAACATATCTAAATGAATGTAGATTGAATTGGTCAATTTAAAAAATCAAAAGTAAGGGAAATTTAAAAAGAAATATATTGATCGAATCTTTATATATAACTGATTAGTAATAAGAACCCTATAAATTTAATTAAACATATTTAATCTAAAGTGTTTCTTTTACAATATAAATAACGTCTCAATCCATTAAACAAGTAAAACTGATTCAAATTATGAACAAAATATTATACGCTTTAATCTTTATGATGGTTCTAGGCAGTGCCTCCATTCTGTCTGCTCAGGATGACGGTGGTGATTTATCCCGCTTTAGATTTGGAGCCCAACTAAGTCCGGTAGCGGCGTGGATGACTTCTGATAAATCACAAATCAAAGGAGGTGGCCTTGTAGTAGGCATGAAGCTGGGAGCTCTCGGCGAATATAATTTTGCTAAAAACTACAGTTTGACGTTTGGGATTGGGTTTGGATTTAACCAAGGCGGAAAGTTACAATTCCCGCAGGGTGGAAATCTGCTTCCAAAGAGTGAGCTGGCTGAGATCCCCGAGGATTTTCGTAGAAATCTTCCGTCCGACACTAAGATTACTTATAAGTTGACCTATATCGAATTTCCATTCTCACTTAAGATGAGAACGCGCGAATATGGTTATGTCCGCTACTTTGTGGAAGCTCCGATCATTACTCTAGGAGGTCTGACTGCGGCTAAAGCGAATATCGATGCAGCGAATATCGACGTCAATAAACAAAAAATTAAAGATGACATGAAGCGACTAAATGCTCAGTGGGGTCTTGGTGCCGGTATGGAATACAACTTCAGCCAGGACAATGCACTTGGCATTGGATTGTATTACAATCAGGGCTTTTTTGACCTAACAAAAAATTATGGTGATCTGTCAGATAAAACGGTAGATCATAATGTGACCTTAAGATTGGCTGTGTTCTTTTAGAAAAAAATGAGCAAGAAATTCAGAATACCTCAGTGGACTCCACCGGGGTATTTTTTTTGAACTCCTATTTCTCGTTGTCGATAATGTGGTTGGTCTGTCATATTACGAACGATTAGGTTAAATTTGCGGCTGAATAAAAGAAAATATGTACAGGACACACACATGTGGTGATTTGAGAATAGCAGATGTCGGAAACTCTGTAACACTATCGGGATGGATGAGCGCCGGCCGTGACTTTGGCGGAATGACATTTATCGATCTGAGAGATAGGTATGGGATCACCCAACTGGTCTTCGACCTGGAGGCAAACCGCGAGCTCTGTGAACAAGCCAGAAAACTGGGTAGAGAGTTTGTGATCAAGATAGAAGGTGAGGTGCGTGAGCGATCAAATAAGAACCCAAATCGACCTACGGGCGATATCGAGATAGATGTAAAAGAATTGGAGATACTCAATGCCTCCAAGATCCCGCCTTTTACCATAGAAGACAATACAGATGGTGGTGATGATATCCGCATGAAGTACCGATATCTGGACTTGCGCAGGAATGAAGTTCAAAAAAACATGGTCTTCCGGTCAAAACTGGCCATAGAGACACGCAAATATCTGGCTGACCAAGATTTTATAGAAGTGGAGACACCTTGCCTCATCAAGAGTACACCCGAGGGCGCGAGAGATTTTGTCGTCCCCTCCAGGATGAATCCGGGTACTTTCTATGCACTGCCACAGTCACCACAGACATTTAAGCAACTACTCATGGTGAGTGGGCTGGATCGTTACTTTCAAATAGTAAAATGCTTTCGTGATGAAGATCTTCGCGCCGACCGACAGCCCGAATTCACTCAGATAGACTGCGAGATGTCCTATGTGACTCAGGAAGATATATTAGACACCTTCGAAGGCCTTACTCAGCATGTATTCAGCAGCTTATTGAACTTCGAATTGGGAAAATTTCCCCGCATGAACTATGACGAAGCTATGAAGCTGTATGGTTCAGACAAACCGGATCTGCGCTTCGGCATGCAATTTGTCGAACTAAATGAAGAGCTAAAAGGAAAGGATTTCCAGGTATTTGATCAGGCAGAAATGATCGTGGGAATCTGTGCAAAAAATTGTGCAGATCACTTTTCAAATAAGGATCTTAAAGAGCTCACTGAGTGGGTCCAGCGACCTCAGATAGGCGCTAAAGGTTTGGTGTACATCAAATATGGTGCTGACGGCATAAAATCAACGATCGGAAAATATTTTGACGATAGCGCGCTTCAGGCACTTGGTGGTAAAATGCAAGCTGACACTAATGATATGATCTTTATCATGACTGGAGAGACCGAAAAAGTCAGAAAGCAGCTAAGCGAGTTAAGACTACACCTCGGACAAAAATTAGGTCTTATAAAAGCTGGTGATTTTAAACCCTTGTGGGTGACTGATTTTCCTCTGTTGGAATGGGATGAGGACAACAATAGGTTCTATGCAATGCACCACCCATTTACTTCGCCCAAGAAAGCAGATATACCACTCATGCAGTCGGATGACCGCACCGTATTGAGTTCTCTTCGCGCAGACGCTTATGATCTGGTGATCAATGGCGTCGAAATCGGTGGTGGCTCCATCCGAATATTTGACCGAAACCTACAAGCAAAGAACTTTAGTTTACTGGGCTTTACAGCCGAGGAAGCTGAGAATCAATTTGGCTTCCTGATGAATGCTTTTGAATATGGAGCGCCGCCACACGGCGGTATTGCTTTTGGCCTCGACAGACTTTGTGCCGTCATGAATGGAGTGAATAGCATTCGTGATTTCATCGCCTTTCCAAAAAATAATCAGGGCCGAGATGTCATGATCGATGCTCCTTCGATGATCGACAGCGTTCAGCTAAAAGAACTTGGGATCAGTATTCAGCAGTAAGTTCGTAAGTGGTTAGTGATCTGTGTGTTGAGTGGTTGATTGACTAAAAAATGGAAATAAGCTCTAATCAATAAGCTGTAAGCTTGATCCACTAAGATGAGAATTTGTGATCTCCTGATTCAGGACTTTTATAGCATTGGTCATCAGCCCTCACTTAATTGTGATTTGAATCTAATAGGGTCAATTTTTTTTGCGTCCTCAGCTCTAATCTCTGCGTTCATTGTGGTTAAATATGCGATATGACTTTCACTCTTTTTCTAAGCTGTACACTGAGAGTAAATGCCGCTCCTGCGCCATCGACGAAGTAGAAAGCTTAAGATCTATATCAACCAATTAAACAGCAGGAAGAACACAAATGCAAGTGCGATAGAAGCCGGAAGAGTGAGCAGCCAGGCAAGTGCGATATTGATAATGGTACCCTTTTGGAGATTTTTCACACCACCCGAAGCGACCATACCACCTGCAATACCGGAAGAGAGCACATGCGTAGTGCTTACCGGTAGATGAAATGAGGTAGAGAGCCCGATAGTAGCAGCCGCTACCAACTCTGCAGTAGCGCCTTCAGCGTAGGTCAGGTGAGATTTTCCTATTTTCTCACCAATAGTCACTACAATCCTTTTCCAGCCGATCATAGTACCCAGACCGAGACAAATGGCAATCATATAAATAGCCCATCTAGGCGCAAAATCGGTATAGGGAACTAGTGCACTTAAGCCCTCAGACAGCACTTTTTGGTCTTCACCACTTGAGATAATATCCGGATCATCCATAAACTTTGAAATACTTTTACTCAAAGAAAGTATCCGCTTTCTAATCTCGAATTTTACAGAAGTATCTCCGGTCTTTATTTTCTTAAGTATATCGATCCTCAGATCCTGAATGATG
>Ga0154020_10008979_pt1 | contig 11556 bp, 8 predicted proteins | sample Klosneuvirus_201_FD_109709 | JGI IMG/M metagenome (GOLD analysis project Ga0154020, IMG submission 109709) | Active sludge microbial communities from wastewater, Klosterneuburg, Austria - Klosneuvirus_20160825_MG | ecosystem: Engineered > WWTP > Aerobic digester > Activated sludge | place... | reverse complement strand
CGAGTCCTCAAGGGCCTGACGAGACGAGCTGCCGACCTCGGATTCCAACTCGTTCCCAATCAACAACTTACAACGGAAACAACAATGTAGTTCATTGGAAGTCTCGGTTTTCCCTGCAAAAACTGGGGTGCCGAAAGTCTTGGCGACTTCCGCTACAGCTTAAGTCCACGCCATTGCACCTGATCCTGACATAGCACACCGCAAGGTCGCAAGGTCGCGCCGCCACGTTATTCATGAACTGGCGACTGATATTCGTTGCCGGAACGATTTGCCTCAAGCGTGGCTTTGATCTGTTGTTTGATAAAGCACCAGCGAACGTTACCCGGACCGGTGATGATGCAGAATTTGGATTCGGTGACCGCAGAGCCTTCTGACTTCGAGTTTGCTGAATCGTGTTCGCCGTTCGTGCGTTCGATGGTGATGCGGAATGTGTCGCCGTCATGGCTGATCGCGTGCCATGTGCCGGGCTGGAGATTTACTGGCAGCGGAATCACCGGCTGAACGGAAGTTTTGGGGGTGTCTGAGGCTATCGTTTCAAGCGTGTCAGTGACGGTTTCTTCGCTGGATACTCCGGAAGCAGCTTCCTGTCGTGCGGGCACCATGGTCAGCACGTTGGCTCGAGCGCGATCCTTGCTGAGGAGAATCTGGTTGGAGTGAGTTTGATCGTCGTTCCACACCGCCATAAAGGCGGCTGAGACGAGGAGGAGTACAAAAACGCGAGCATTCATCAGACGACTTTCCTGAAAGCGCAGACATGCGAGATCTGGAAAGAGTTATCGTCGATGCGGCAAATCACTGTCGGCCAAAACTTTCGGAACTCACCAATGGTCAAACTGTTGAGCGACGGGAAAACAAGTTTGCGGACGAGAACGATCCGGGCAAAAAATCCGCAGCCATGTTCTGGCACGAACGAACTGAATGTAAGTCGCAGCTATCGATATCCTCAGGAATCTTACTTCAACGTCGAAACGATTCTGCAGTGGTCGGAATATGGAGAATCGGCCGCGTTCTGGGAGCCGGGGTCGTCCCGTGATGCCGTTCCGGGATTGGAGGCATTCGCGGTAGTTGATAGCTCGTGGGGTCGATCACGGGCGATGGACTCGGAGCGGCCCTTTTTTCGCCGAGCGGCTCAAATTCACTGGGCGCGTTCTGGGGAAGGTCAGGAAGTGGATCCGGCATAGGCCCAACAGGAGTCATATCCTGCGGGGGTAGATCCTGACTCTGCTGTTCGGCTGGTGGAAACGACCTTGATGGACGCGGAGCCTCCGTTTGCGGTCGAACGTTCGCGGGAGGCCATTCTGATTCTGCACCGGGACCGTAATAGCCTCCATTGTCACCCTGCAAATATATCGCTTGCCCGGTATTTCCGGATTGGTTGCAGCCGCAGCCGCCCTGCGTCGTCGGTTCACCAGCATAGGGTTCACCAGCATAGGGTTCACCAGCATAGGGTTCACCAGCATAGGGTTCACCAGCATAGGGTTCACCAGCATAGGACCAGCCATCCGTCATCGGCATCGCCATGGGATCACCGGCGAAACTGGAGGGTGAACCGTATCCCTGCTGCCACGCCACCGATTCACCATAGAAACCGTCCCGGCAATCATCGCAGCCACCGCAATCAGGGCCGCCACAACTGTATGCTGAAGGGGGCGAAAACCAGTCAGGCGACCCCTGATGAACCCCGGCTGCCAGCCGCTGCATCGGTCTGAGATGGCGACGCTTGCCACAACGTTGGCATTGAATCCCATCGTCATTGCAACGTGTTGCCGGACATCCACAAACGTCGCCCCCGCATCCAGGATCGTGCTGCTGGCAGCGATGGCAGCCGTGCCCAAAATGGTGGCAGAAGTGGCATCCCGAAGCACAAAAGATCAGAGGAATACAGAGGCTTACCATGCGGTGAAACGAAGTCGTCATTGTTGGAAGTCCGCCAGAGCAGGAAAATGCCAATTGGCATCCAGGAATATGCTGTATCCTGTTGATCGGAGTTGCCGGTTGTTAGACTTTAACGATTGGGTGAAGTTTTCCGATTATTCCGCTTTCTCACAGGTCAGTGCAGGCGGAACGTGGTCGCTCCGCCCCACGAAGGATCGAAGTTCGATGAGTTCGATGAGTTCGAAGAGTCAATCAGGTCCAACTGGCGCAGCAAATGCCGAAACACGGCAAGTTGTGATTCAATGCGATGGCGCTGTTATTAGAACCGGGTGGTCAAACTGGTTTCGACGATGCACGGCTGGGCTGCTTGTTGTCTCGCTGTTGCTGAATGTCTGGTACATCTGGCAACCTTTTGCCTATCAGCAACCACCGATTGCGGAGCAGCATCTGCAGGGCACCGAGGGGTCTCGGGACCGAATCGCAGTGATCCGTTTTGAAGGCACGATTAGCCCTCCGTTTACCAGCCGCTGGCTTCGTCAGTTGAAACAGGCTCAGGACGACGTAACCGTGCGTGGCGTCCTGCTCGTCATTGACAGCCCCGGTGGATTTGTCGCGGACAGTCATCAGTTGTACCGCGAGATTCAGAAACTGGCCGAAGACAAACCGGTCTACGTCGCCATGAAACGCATCGCCGCGTCCGGCGGGCTTTACATCGCAATGGGAATCGGTGAACAGGGACGGATTTTTGTGGAACCCACGACATGGACAGGATCGATCGGTGTCATCGTCCCGCGTTACAATGCGACGGAACTGGTTGAAAAGATTGGCATCAAGTCCGAGCCACTCGTGACCGGCCCCATGAAGGATACGCTCAACCCCTTCCGCGAAATGTCAGAACATGAAAGAACTGTCTGGGCGGCCATTTTGGAAGACGCATTCACCCGTTTTGTATTCGTGATTGCTGACAACCGTTCTCAGCTGGATGAAACAGCTGTCCGGGAACTTGCCACCGGGCAAATTTACACAGCAAATCAGGCGATCGAAAATCATCTTGTCGATGAAATCGGCTATACGGACGAGGCCATCACAGCCTTGGCATCGTCGCTGAAGCTGGATACGTTTGACGCCTTCGAATACCGATCGACGCCGGGCCTGATCGACATGATCCTCGGATCGGAAGCAACGACGCCGAAAACAATCACCGACCAGATTCTGCAGGCGAGTGTGCCTCAGGCGATGTACTATGCGTCATGGAATCCGTGGATTCCTTAGAAACAGAATGTTTCACGTCAACAGACATCCCGCCGTCTCGCCGTTCAATTTCCAGCTCGTGACGTTACAACAGACGAATTCAGCATGGGTCATTGAGGCCGCGTTCCTGTGAAAGGTATTGAATTCGTGCAAGTGACTGCGGATGATCTGATTCTTGTCACCGGAGCCACCGGACTCGTTGGCAGCCATGTCGTGGAACAGGCCGTGGCAAAAGGTTATCGCGTCCGAGCTCTCGTGCGTCCCAGTGCCGACGCGAGTTTGCTGCGAAAATGGAAAGCCGAACTGATTCACGGCGACCTGGATCAACCAGAGTCGTTAGCCTCGGCCTGCGATGGCGTGTCGATCGTAATTCACTGTGCGGCAAAGGTCGGTGACTGGGGACCGACGGAAGAGTACCGTCGGATCAACGTCACAGGGACTCAGTCACTGCTCCACGCCGCGCTCGCCACCGGGAAACTGAAACGCTGGGTTCAGATCAGTTCGCTGGGAGTGTACGAAGGCAAAGATCACTACGGCACCGACGAAGCAACGCCCCCGAGCACGACGGGGATCGATGGTTATACGCTGACGAAAGTTGAATCGGAGTTGCTGGTCTGCGACTACATCCGCCAGCGTCAGCTGCCAGCCGTCGTACTTCGCCCCGGCTTCATCTACGGGCCGCGTGATCGCACGGTACTGCCGCGACTGACTGAACGGCTGCGTTCCGGGAAGTTTGCGTTTCTCGGTTCGCCGGACAAACTGATGAACAACACCTTCGTCGGGAATCTCTGCGAAGCCATTTGGCTGGCGATTGAACGCGACGACATCATCGGTGAAGTGTTCAATATTCGCGATCCTCGGGCCGTCACAAAGCGCGAGTTCATTGACACGGTGTGTAACGCTGGTGGCATCAGGAAGCCGACAAAAATCGTGCCATTGTTCGTCACAAAGTTGCTCGCGACCGCGATGGAATCCACGTGGAAGATACTTGGCAAAAAAGAAGCTCCGCTGCTCAACAGTGCCCGCATCAAGTTTCTGGGACTGAATCTGGATTACAGCATCGACAAGGCCATTCGCCAGCTTGGCTACAATCCGTCAACGGATTTTCGCGATGCCATGCCACTCAGCATCCGGGACAGTGGCGACGCATGAGTCAGCAGCCTTCGACAACCGCACGGGCAGTCTATATTCACGTCCCGTTTTGTCTGCATCATTGCGGCTATTGTGATTTTTCCCTCGTCGCCAATCGAGACAAACTGATTCCCAAATACCTGCAGGCGTTGGAAAATGAACTGCTGGCACACCGACACACGGTAGGCGATGTCGTCGAAGTCGATACCGTTTTTATTGGCGGCGGAACTCCCACGCATTTGTCACCAGAAACTCTGCAGAGTCTCTTCACTCTCATTCGACAACATTTTCACGCCACGCCTGATGCCGAGATTTCTGTCGAGGCCAACCCGGATGGACTGTGCAGCGAACGGCTCGACATGCTGCGACAAAACAGCGTCAATCGCCTCAGCCTCGGAGTCCAGTCATTCGACGATGCTGTACTGAAGACCCTGGAACGAACTCACACCGGCGACCAGGCAATCGCCGCTGTCGAAAAGTGCCAGGACTGGATTCCTAACCTAAGTCTGGATCTGATCTTTGGCGTGCCGGGCCAGACGCTCGAATCGTGGAAGCAGACGCTCGCTGCCGCGCTGCAGTTGCCGATTCGTCATATTTCAACGTACGGGCTGACCTTCGAAACGGGAACGCCGTTCTTTAGCCGCGAAAAAAAAGGAGTACTCAAACGAACTCCCGATGAACTCGAACGACTGATGTACCTCGAAGCGATTGCAAGAAACACGGACGCCGGACTGCGGCACTATGAAGTCTCCAATTTCGCTCGCCCCGGTTTTGAGTCCCGACACAACATGGTCTACTGGAAAGCGGACGAATACTTCGCCTTCGGCCCCGGCGCCGCCAGCTATTTGAATGGCGTGCGACGAACGAACGTCCGCAGTGTCGTTCGCTGGATCAATGCCTGGCTAAAAGGTGAATCGGCGATCGGAGATTCCGAGGAATTATCGACCGAAGAAAAAGCCCGCGAAGCCATTATGCTGGCTCTGCGAATGCGACAGGGGTTGAACCTGGCTGACTTCGAACGGCGATTCGGCGTGAGCCTGTCAGATCTCGCTGGCAACGAACTACAACGACATGTCGAGGATGGTTTTCTGGTTCAGGAAGCCGGAAGTCTCAAACTCACCACCGAGGGCCTGCTGATCGCGGACTCGATCATTTGCGATTTTCTCTAGCCGCCGGTATTGAAGCAAAAAACACAGGAAAAACCGGCGGCTTGCGCCTTGCCGCTCATTAAGTCAATAGCTTGTCGACATACTTGCAGAGTTGGCTGCTGAAAGTTACTGTGAGGCTGCAACCAGCGTCTTCCGTCCAGACATTTCGAATGTGTTGGTCTGTCCAGGGTGATAAAGTTGCACACGCAGCAGGAATTAAAGATGTCAGACAAAGAGTTTTCACGCCGCAAATTACTTCAAGCGACCGCCGCCGCAGGTGTGGCTGCCTCTGTTACTTCAGTCGCGTCATCCAGCGTCTCAATTGCTCAGGAAGTCAAAATGGAGGGGAATATTAATCACTCAGTCGTCTTCTGGTGCTTCAACGTCGCTGGAGAAAAGTGGGATCTCGACAAGACGTGTGCCATCGCAAAGAGTTTGGGCTGTAAGTCGGTCGAACTCTGCGGGACGGACGAATTTCCAACGATCAAAAAACACGGACTGACGTGTGCGATTGCTGCCAACGGAATGCCCGGGGCACCGTTCATGAAGGGCCTGAATAATCTGGCCTACCAGGATCAGGTCATTGACGTGACCTCAAAAACAATCGACGCCTGCGCTGCTGCGGGCGTACCAAACGTTATCGCGTTCACGGGTTACAAGTGGAAGGACGCCGAAGATCCGACCAGCGGGGAGATTTCGCTCGAAGAAGGGGCCGACAACTGCGTAGCGGGTCTAAAGAAGCTGGCTGTGCTTGCTGAAAAGAAGGGCGTGACTGTTTGCATCGAACACCTGAACACCCGCGACGATTCTCACCCCATGAAGGGACATCCCGGTTATCAGGGGGACGACATTGACTACGTGGCCAATATCGTGCGGCGCGTTGGGTCTCCGCATGTGAAAGTGCTGTTTGACATCTACCATGTGCAGGTGATGAACGGTGACGTGATTCGCCGGATTGAACAATGCAAAGATGTGATCGGCCATATCCATACGGCGGGCAATCCCGGTCGAGGCGAATTGGATGACAAGCAGGAGATCAGCTATCCGGCAATCATGCGGAAACTGGTTGAGATTGGCTACAAGGGCTACGTCGGCCACGAATTCATCCCAACCCGCGATCCACACCAGGGATTGAAAGAAGCCATTCAGCTGTGTGACGTTTAGGCAGTTAAACAGTGCCATTTTCGACCACAATACTTCCAGTCAATTCCCCAAGAAGCCGGGCTCTCCCGTCGGCGGAGCGACGGTTGTACTGTACGCCCGTCGCTCCGCCGACGGGATTTTCACCGGTGGTACATCAGAATCACGCCTCGCCCAAGTCGCGAACTTATTTGCAGACGGGTTCCAGGTCATCGCCTTTCGGAAAAGCAACCGAAATGTTTTCCAGCCGAATCCTGAGAAAAGCAGGCTCAATTTATGCGGTCTTCGTGAATTCCCCAGGCTGTTCTAGCGGAAACATAGTGGTTTCGATTACCCTCTCCGATCCGCTGCGCTGAGGGTGTGAACGAGTTAGTGGAACAAGACGTCTCCGGACTGGCTTTGATCGTCACACATCTAAAGTGCAAGGCCAACAGCTTTGAGCGGGGTAAATAATGGTCGCGATCGGCGACCATTCCAACGAGACTGATGTCGCCGGTCGTTTCGACTGGCGCATGTTTTGATCGACTGACCAGAGACTATGACGCTCGCCGAGCTATTGCAGAATCGCTTTCGTGCGGACCTGAGACATCGTGGTGCGGCCTATATTGAGGCTGAGCGAATCACTCTGGTCCGTGTGACATCGGAAAACGTGTTTGGACTCGTCCAGGACGGCGCTGAGTATCAGACTCAGCTCCGTTATCAACCGGACGACGTCAGCCTGTATTGCACGTGTGACCAGTTTGCGAAGAGCAAAGTCTGCAAACACTTGTGGGCGACCGTGCTGGCAACGGATGCTGGCGGCTACGTCAGTTCGTCAATGCGACCGGGCCGCATGCTTCCGTTTACGGCTCCCCGCGCGTATCAGCCAATCTCCGTGGATGATCTTGACGGCGGTCCGGATCCGGATGGCGAATCGCGACTTCCGCGCGGCAAGTCGCGTCCCAAGGCGGAGCCAGCTCAACGCACGCTGCGTGCCTGGGAATCACGGCTGGTGGAATTAAAGGACAACATGAACGGCCCGACCGACGGGACGAAAAAGTCGGATCCGGAAGAACGTCAAATTTTTTATGAAGTCGATCTCGATGCCAGCAAGGAAGCTGGCAAACTGGTCATTCAGGCGTCTCAACGGCAACGTCGATCAGGAGGACAATGGGGCAAGATCAAACCGCTCAAGGTCCGGCCTGGTGAACTCGATCACATTGAACATGAAGATGACCGCACGTTTCTGTCGTACCTTGCCGGAGCGATTCCGGAACGCAACAACTGGACAACTCAGCAGGCGGAACTGCGCACATCGGCGCATCGGTTTTACGTTCCGTTCGAACTCGGTCAACTGGTGCTTCCGGATATGTGCCGCAGCGGTCGATTGCGGATCCTGGGCAGCGACGAGCAGGGCCAGCAGCTCCTGAGCTGGGACGATTCAGAGGCATGGGAACTGACAGTCCGCGTGCGACGAGACACTGAAGTCGAAGGCTGGAAAGTCGCGGGCCTGCTGATTCGCGGCGAAGAAGTCATGGAACTCGGCGATGTTCCGCTGGTTGTGCCAGGCGGGTTCGTCGTCACCAATGACTCACTGGGACTGCTCCGTGACTTTGGTGCCTCAGAATGGATGAAGGCCTTGACGGACGGCGGTGCGCTGCATATTCCGGAAGCCGATCAGCACGATTTCGTCGATCGCCTGCTGGATATTCCCGCGCTGCCACGGCTGGATCTGCCGAAAGAGCTGCAGCTGGAAGAAGTTCGCACCACGCCGTCACCAATCCTGCGCATTACGTCGCCGCCGTTGAATCGCTGGCGAAACGATTCCCTGAGTGCGGAAGTCATTTTTGACTATCTCGGCACACAGGTGTCCGGCAGCAGCGCGCGGTGGGCTGTGGTGCAGCGAGAAAGCAATCGCTGCATTATTCGAGATCGGCACCAGGAAGGTTCCTGCTGGGAAAAGCTCCGTCAGGTTGGCTTTCGTCGGCGGCTGGGGGATCTAAAACAGCATATCAACGTGGAAATTGCGAGACGGGATCTGGGCCGGGCAGTGCGTGAACTTGTGGATGCAGGCTGGGCCGTGTTTGCTGATGGCAGCAAAGTCCGCCAGGCTGGCGGAATGCGATTTCGCGTCACATCGGATCTCGACTGGTTTGACGTTCATACCGATGTGGATTTCGAAGGTCGCGGCGTTTCGTTTCCCGAACTGCTCCGAGCGCTCGAGCGTGGCGATTCCACCGTGCGTTTGGACGACGGTTCGCTTGGAATCCTGCCTGAGGAATGGCTGGAGCAAATCGGGATGATCGCCGGCCTTGGCTCGGCTTCCGAAGACGGCTTGCGGTTTTCGACATCACAGGCGGCGCTGCTGGACGCTCTGCTGGCCAGCCATGAAAACGTTGATGTGGACGCCGGTTTCGAAGCCATGCGGGAACGCTTCCGCAACTTCAGTGGGATGGAACAGGTCGAAGTGCCAGCGGCGTTTCAGGGGACACTCCGCGGCTATCAGCAGGAGGGGCTGTCATGGATGAAATTCCTCAGCGACTTCAACTTTGGTGGTTGTCTGGCAGACGACATGGGTCTGGGCAAGACTGTGCAATTCCTCGCGATGTTGCTGCTTCGCCAGGAACAAAACAAAAATGCTCCTCCATCGCTGGTTGTCGTGCCGCGTTCGCTGATGTTTAACTGGGCCAGTGAATGTGCGAGGTTTGCTCCGAATATCAAGGTGATGGAATACACCGGACTGGAGCGAGCCAACCTTCGCGCTGAGTTTGGCAGGCATCATTTGATTCTGACAACCTATGGAACCGTCCGACGCGACATTACAGTCCTGAAGGACATCGACTTTGACTACATTGTCCTGGACGAAGCTCAGACCATCAAAAATCCGTCATCGCAGATCGCGCGTTCATCGCGTTTGCTGAAGTCAAATTTCAGACTCGCGCTGAGCGGTACGCCAATCGAAAACAACGCGGGCGACCTGTGGTCCATCTTCGAATTTCTAAATCCGGGGATGCTTGGCCGCAGTACCGCATTTCGATCCCACATCGCCGACCCCGACAGCTCCGAATCGCGGGACATGGTGGCCAAGGGTCTGCGGCCCTTCATTCTACGACGCACCAAAAAACAGGTTGCGGCGGAACTCCCCGATCGCCTGGAAGAAACCATTTACTGCGACATGGAAGCCGAGCAGCGTCGTCTGTACGACGAGTTGCGAATCCACTATCGGGATTCACTGCTGGGGCTGGTGAACGAACAGGGACTTGCCAAATCAAAGATGCATGTTCTGGAAGCCCTGCTGCGTCTGCGCCAGGCTGCCTGCCATCCAGCCCTGCTGAAACGGGGAGACGAACAGGAACTGTATGCGAAACTGGATTTTCTGGTGCCGCATCTGCACGAACTGATCGCCGAAGGCCACAAGGCACTCGTGTTCTCTCAGTTCACAAGCATGCTCAGCATTGTGCGTGATCATCTTGACAAACAGGGCATCGTCTACGAATACCTGGACGGAAAAACGCAGGACCGCAAGACGTGCGTGGAACGATTTCAAAACGACGATGACTGCCAGGTCTTCCTTATCAGTCTGAAGGCGGGCGGTTTGGGTTTGAACCTGACCGCGGCCGACTACGTATTTCTGCTCGATCCGTGGTGGAATCCAGCCGTGGAAGCGCAGGCCATCGACCGCGCTCACCGAGTGGGCCAAACTCGCACAGTTTTCGCATACCGCTTGATCTGTCGAGACACGGTGGAAGAAAAAATCGCCGAACTGCAAAAGAAGAAACGCCAACTGGCCGACGCCATCCTTGCCGGAGACGATTCCGGCAGCGTGCTTCAGGATCTGTCCATCGAAGATCTGGAGTTGCTGTTGTCCTGAACCGAGCGGTCGGGCTAGCGCTCGATGGCCTTCGCTTTGCTTCTCAGGCGGGATCACCTGATGCAACGAACTGGAATTCAGCGCCCAGGGTTTGAGTAACAACCAAGCCGCAAAGCCCCAACCGGGGCGGCCATTCATGCAAGCGAACGGATCAAGACCTTTGTCGCGTTTCTTCTGTTCCCCCTCTAAGGCGAGCGGCAGGAATGGATTTACCATCGGCGAGTCTTAAGGCCGATCGGCCCGGTGCGACTGAACCACGCCAAAGGAAGCAGATCTGAGGACAGATCTGCCTACGTAGTCCGACCTGTCTCAGGTCGGATTCCCTGGGCGACGCGATATTCCTGGTAATCCTGTTTCTTCCGCTCGCCTGACCGGAGCGAAGACCGTCGTTCCCGTTTGTTCCACCGCCGTAATTTCCACTATCGAAACGAAGCCGCCATCCATCAGGGCTTCGCGGGGACGAACTCCGAATCGATCTTCAACCTGATCCAGCATAGGACCAACCAGACCGCTGTCCGATCCGCTGTTTGTCACCTCGACGCCAACAATGACTCGCGAATCTGCAGTCGTCGAAAAACGCCGACAAGAATTCCACATGGCGTTTCCAACGGATCGATGTGCTTTGTTTGCCCCATTGGCCCAAGGCTGCTCAGCATGTGCTGTTGGCTGCCAATCAGGAGGGACTGAACTTATCCTCGAAACTTTAGCCTCTCTGGCTGCGTCGCCGCAAAAACGCAGTAAATTTCGAACTTCATAACGGATTCAGCAGAAATTGCCGATTTTCGGCACGCGACATGCCTTAGCCACAGTTGATGATTTACTCAACCCTCTGGAGAGAACGCCATGCTCGTGTTATCAAGGAAGTCGGACGAATCCATTTTTATCGGCGAAAATATTGAGGTGGTTATCCTGGAAGTCCGGGGCACCGTTGCTCGGATCGGCATTAAAGCACCGCGAGAAGTACCGGTCGTTCGCAGCGAGGTCAGCAGGCGAGGGGTCGCCACCGACTTTCAACGGGTTTCAGAGGAGTCCTATGTGGATGTTCCCGTCAGGTCGCCGAACCTTGAAACAGAACAACGCAACTCTCAAATACTGCACAACTTCTGCGAACGTAGAAAATCATGGCGGATGGCTAACATCGAGTCTTCAAAATCGGTTGCT
>Ga0154020_10008977_pt1 | contig 11556 bp, 6 predicted proteins | sample Klosneuvirus_201_FD_109709 | JGI IMG/M metagenome (GOLD analysis project Ga0154020, IMG submission 109709) | Active sludge microbial communities from wastewater, Klosterneuburg, Austria - Klosneuvirus_20160825_MG | ecosystem: Engineered > WWTP > Aerobic digester > Activated sludge | place... | reverse complement strand
GATGATGAGCGATTCCTTGGACGTCTCCCCCGCCTCATTGACGATGGTGACGCTGCTCTTCTTCCCAAACGGCGGATTGGCCAGGACGATGTCGTATTCCCCGTGCTTCCCGGCCAGCGCGTCCTTGCTGACGACGGGCAGATCCTCCTCGGACTCGCCCCCGATGCCGTGCAGCAGCAGGTTCATCGCGCAAAGCCGCGTGACGCTGTCCACGAGCTCAATGCCGAAGAACGTCCCGGCCTTGAGCCGCTTCTTCTGCGCCCGGTCGAGCGCATGGTGTTTGGCCAGATAGTCGTGCGCCGCAAGCAGGAAACCACCCGTGCCGCACGCCGGGTCGCAGATCGACTGCCCAGGCTGCGGAGGGACCACATCCACCATCGCCGCGATGAGAGGCCGCGGCGTGAAGTACTGCCCCGCCCCGCCCTTCACGTCCTCGGCGTTCTTCTGCAGCAGTCCCTCGTAGGCATCGCCCTTCACGTCGGACGAGAGAGAGGACCACTCCTCCTTGTCGATCAGGTCCACGATGAGCCGCCGGAGCTTGGCCGGATCCTGGATCTTGTTCTGCGCCTTGCGGAAGATGAGGCCAAGCATCCCCGACCGCTTGCCGAGTTCCTCCAGCGTGTGGCGGTAGTGAATCTCGAGATCATCGCCGTCCTTGGCGAGCAACGCCGGCCAGTCCTTGCCCTTGGGGACGGGCGATGGCTTGTTGAACGGCGCCTTCGACTGCTCATCCGCCATCTTCAGGAACAGCAGGAACGTCAACTGCTCGACGTAGTCGCCATAGGACAGGCCGTCATCCCGAAGGATGTTGCAGTAGTTCCAGAGCTTCTGAACGAGGGCTTGGGGATTGGTCACCGGCCTTCCCCTTCAAGGTTGAGGAGGTTCTCAGCGTGGACGAGCGTGGCGATGACCTCCTTGAACGGTGGCGGCTGACTGAGAAACATGGGTGTCATCTGAGCGTAGTCCTTCTCGAGGGCGGAGACCCGAGGTTCGGCCGGAACGAGTCTGAAGCTGCCAGGTCTCGCGGCCTCGTAGTTTGCCCACCGACTCGTGAACATCCGGCTCTTCCACTGAACAACCCGCTCGCACAGGGCATGGTCTTGCAGCATGGCCTCGCCGCGGGGATGAAGGATGAGCCGGGCCATGTCGGCATAGTGTCTGGAGTACCGGTCCGGCGTGGTCGAACCCGCCGGGCGGTGATGCTCGGCATGGAGAATCGTCGCCTTCTCCCAGAACGTGCGCGCAAGTTCCAGCGCCGTCACGCTGCACGTCCAGTCCGCGAAGAGTTCGGAAAACTCGTCGGCGACCCATGGACGAATCGAGTTGCGTTCCGTCGGCTGCTGGTCGGTCAGGGAGCCCATCTCCAGCTTGACTTCGCGACGGAGGTAGTCGAAGCCCGGCGTCTCAGACGTCGGGTAACGAAAGTGGATCACCGGTGAGCGACTGTTGGGGTCATCCTCGTATCTCAGCCATGAATCTGCGCCGGGTGGACCGAGGCGTTCCGCGATAGCGGTTTCGAGCTTGGGCGCGACGAAGTCGCGTGCCTTGTCTGCGCAACGGTCTTGCATCGCACGCATCGCCAAGTCCCGCTGCGCGCGGCTCGAAGCCTGATCGAGCCGAGCCTCATCGGCTCCAACGAAGGCGGGCGAGAGGGAGAGGTCGATATCCTCCGAGAAGCGATCGATGACCCCATAGACCTTCGAGAGTGAAGTCCCTCCCTTGAACACGATATGCGGAGCAAGTTCAGGATCGGCGAAGACCACTCCCAGCAGCCAGCAAACCCAGAAGTCCTTTTCAATCATCACGCTCGACACAGCTTTGACGGTCGCGGCCTCGCCGAAGGCCGCCGCTCGGTCGGTGGGTGAAAGGGCCAGAAATCGCGCGGCGAGCTGCATCAGTCGGCCGCGAGAGCGCGAAGCGAGGCGTGCATCCAGAGAGGGGCAAGTGCGAGATTCGATGCGAGGGCGTGGCGCTCTGGCGCCGGCAATGTGCGCCGCAACTGGGCAAGCCGCTGCGGCGTCAAGTGTTCGGGCCCAAGGCTGCGCAGCCCCTGGATCACAAGGCCAGCGGGGCGACCGGCGAGAGCCATCTGACGAGGAGTGGTGCGCTTCAGGACGATTCGCATGGGACCGGCTTTCACAGTCCGGTTCGTGCCGTCTGTGAGCAGTTCGACGCGGGCGGGCACTTGGTCTGACAGGCCGAGCAGATTGGCGGCGTATGCCCCGGTTGGTTGCAGACGGATCCGATCCTTGCCCGTCAGCGCTGCGATGACGGCCTCCGTCGTGGGCCAGAGAACACCGAGCGTGGGATGCTTGAGCGGCTTGTCGTAAAGGCCGCGGGAGAGCCGCCGGAGTTCACCGCGCGCCACCAGACGCTGCAAAGCCTTGTCGATCGCCTCGCGGCTTCCCATCGCGGCAAACATGGCCGGGGTAAAAACGGTTCCCTGCCTGGTCCTGCGAATCCTGGCCGAGATTCTGGCGTCGATGCCGGATTGAACAGTGCGCCGCATCGCCCCCTCGGGCGGACGCTGAGCGGATTTGGTGGCCTTCATGTCCGAAAAATAGCACGTTTTTCGGACACGAAGGAGCGGAACTATAGGCTTGAGATATCTCCTAAGCTGATAAAAGACAGGTACTTGTGATTGCCAGCCTTCTCAAGATGGCATGAAGGCTGAGTTGGGAGGTGGTCGCGCCTTGAGTTATCCGGAGTTTCCGGATAACTCGTCGCATCACCTCGATTGCTGAAATGACTAGTTCAGCCCCTGCTCGTGCGCCTCGCGCGTCATGTCGTTCAGGATCTGGCGCCGCTTCTTGTCACGCAATTCCCGGTACTTCTGGAGGTCCAAAAAGTGAACACGCCGATGGTCGCCTGACGTATGAAAGGGGATCTCGCCCGACTCAAGAAGCAAAACCAAGTGGGGCCGGCTGACGTTCAGAACCTTAGCCGCTTCCTGGGTGGTCAGTTCGCCTGCTTTCATAACCAACGAAGTCTAGCCGCCCGTGCTGCCGTGGGCATGCGCCGGCGGGAAGGCGTTATAGACCCGCCCATCCAACTCTCGCCCGCGCTTCTTCTTCTGGACGCCGCCCCATTGCTTGAAGAAGAACGGAACCCGCGCGGCGCGGCACTGATCCCGCAGCGACACCACCCACTCACGCTCCATCGGCCGCGCGCCGGGCCCGCTCTCCCCGCCCACGATCACCCAGTCGATGCCGCGGAGGTCGATCCGCCCGAGGTCCTCCAGCAGCGGCTCGATCGAGAGAAACCGCACCGCGGCCGGAGCGTCCTGAAGAAGCGCAATCCGCGGGCCGCCGTGCCTTCGGTTTTCGACGCTCACGCCCCACCAGATGTTCGGCAGCTTCGCGAAGGGAGCGAGAACCCCCGCGGAGCATCCGGCGCAGCCGGTCCGCCCGCTTGGTCAGCACCTGAAACGTGTGCCAGTGCGCGTCCCGCATGACCCGGGCGACCCTAAGGATGTACTCGTCGGGCACGCTCACACCATCCTGGGCGTCCGCCACTTGAGCGGCTCTTCCAGCTTGTGTGGAACCAGCCGGATGTCGAAGCCACACCCGAAGGGATGCCCGGGCACGCCACGGAACCGCTCCGCGAACGTCTCCGCGTAGCAGTGCTTGCACCGGCGCTGATCTTCGTGCAACCGCGGACGGGGTTCCACGTGGCATCGTTCCACTCGATCTTGGATTTGTCGCTCATAGGGTTCGCTAGACCTTAGTTTCTCTCCTCGCGGGAGCGGCCTACTTCGCCTTCAGAGCAGCCGCCTCGGCAAGAACACGCTCGCGGGCCTCGCGGTCGAAGTTCTCCGCCTTCAGGCGCGCGAACCCCTCGGGATTTCGCTCGCAATGCAATGGTAGCGATGGTGCCGCATCCGCCGCTCCTCCTCTTCCTTCTTCAGTTGGCGGGCACTGGGCTTGATGTAGCTCAACGACCTGGCGAGGTGCAGCAGCCCGGCACCGACGCTCTTCCCCGCTCGGATCCGTTCATCGCCTGCCTGGTAGAGCAGGAACTCGCCTACAGGTCGCCTAAATTTCGCGTTTGTCGCACGCGGAATGTTGGGACTCTAAGGTGCCAGTTCCGGTCTAAGGTTGCGCGTCAGTCCGCGTTTCCTGCCGAGACTGGTGCCAGCTTCCCTCATCTGCGTCTTATTCGGCACGCTTCGCAGTCATTCGCGGTCCTGAGCTCTATTCAAACCGCTGACTCCGAATACCGTCTTCCCTTCGTTCGCGTTCACGCTCCTGGCCAATCCTCTGCCCCAGGCTGGCCTTGGCGGCCTCGAAAGCCACGCTCAGGGCGGACTGCGAGCCAACATCCAAACGCTCCAGCAAGTCGAGGCGAGATTCCAGCTTGGCGGCAAGCGACCCGCTCCAGCTTGTCGGGTTCAGTTGGTCTACGAGTGCTTGCAGCACTCGAACGGGATCGGGTGCTTGGGTGAGGAGTCTCTTTGTGAGCGGCCGCCACTCGTGTGGCCCTCGTTCCGTTGGACGTTTGAAGGCCGGCACAATGGACGCAACGACCGGGAAGCGAGTCGCCGGATCCGCCTCGCACCACGTGAGGAAAACCGCGTCAGGGACCTCATCCATGAGATCACTTCGAAACCGCGACATGCTATTCAGCATCCGTGAGCTCCTTGCCCGAGCGGGCCCATCGCCCCCAAAGAGCGCATCGAGGACCACAGTCGGATGAACTGTGAGAAGTGCCTGCATCACCCCACCGTACTCGTGGGCAAATAGATCATGTGCGTCGTTCGCACGAAGGAACTCCCTGCACATGGCTAGGACAACTGGCAGGCCATCCTCACCGCCTAGGCAGTCACGGATGACCCCTGCCACCTTGTAGTCCACGTCGGAATGATCCGTCTCTGACCGGCGAAACTGAATGGACTCCAGCACCGATCGCCCAGCGCTGAGGACCGCTGGGTCAATGGCCTTTTCGTCGCCGCGATCCGAATGCAGGCGCATAAAGACCATCTCTAGCGCTACGTTTGGGCCTCCCGGTCTTGCCGCGAGTCCCAGCACCAACCGTCGGAACTCTGGGCCGGGAATCCCATCGCTTGTGCGTCCCCATGCCAACCGCGTGAACGTGTGAATCGGCGCTGCTCCCAATTCGATTGCGTGATGCAGCCGCTCCAGAGCGCGCTGGTCGAGGGGCGTGCTCGCTTGGAGAACGGGGAACCACGGCCCTAGCCCAGCGTGAACCAGGGCTTCGTCCAATAGGTCGTTCACGAGCCCCGAGTCGCGATCGTGAAGTCCCTCGATGAACCCACCCAACACTTGGAGGCCGGGGTTCTTTGGATCCACCCGCTCAACCAGCGCTTTCCATAGGCCGCGTGGGTCGGGCGCGCTCAGCGCCATTCCGCGGCCAAACGCCACCAGCTTGTTCCCGCCCTTCGTCAAGTCGGGAAGGAGTTCAGCGATTGCCCTTTTGTCGGTCGCCACCTCCCTCCCGAGGTCCTCAATCATCGCGCTGGCCCTCGCCATAGCTGCCGCGTAGCCCTTCCCGTGATCGTCAAGATCGTCGAGATCGAAGCCCCCGCCGTTCGACCCGAGAACCGCCCCGCGTACCTTCTCAACAAGGCCGCTTGGCCGGATCGCCTGTTCGAGAGCAACCAGCCGTTCACGGGTTGCCGCGGATAGGCGGTTATCGCCGCGCCTCAGCGTTCGCCGGACCGCAAGCCAGCCAGCAGCCCAGAATTGCTTCGCAGCAACCGCGCGGAACAGGCGGTCGAGTGTCCTCTCGATCCCGTCTATCTCCCACAGCCCGTGACACATGCCCGCGATGGCGGCTCGCACGCACTCGCCGCGTGGGCTCTCGGATTCTGCGATCGGCGTCAAGAACTCCAGCACCTTCTCGAACCAGTCCCGAAACTCCTCGAACGTCTTCGGTCGATATCCGTAGTCGCGCGATCGTGCCCCGAACTCGAAGCTATCGTCGCCAACAAAGTGGTTGGTTTGCAACAGTGCCTTGATCACGCCCGCTGCGAGCTGCTGAGTGCCACCGTCCTGGGCGGTCAGGAGTCGGCCCGCCACTGCAAGTCGCATCTCCAGGGGCGCGTGGGTGCCGGAGAGATAGATGTGGAACAGCGGCGACACGACGTCCCGCTCGTAGCCCGGAACCGGTGAGGGTGGTTGGAGGCTCTCCACCCCAACGAGCATGGAAGTCGCGCGCTCGAAGAGCGAGGGCTCGTATGCAATCGCCTTTAGGAGAGGAAGGAGAAAATCCAGTCCCCGGAGCGCTTCTGCGTCGAGGTTCTTGGCAGCGGCCTCGATCGCCGAGAGCACCGCGTCGGGATCGGTCGGCGCCACATTGCTGAGCATCGCGCGCCCGTCCGCGTTCAAGTGTCTTAGATCTGCCAGCAGGCCGCCAGGAGCCATCCATCCTCGAACAATCGCTTTCGCGTTATCGCTGCCATCGAGAAGTCCGAGGCGGCGAGAAAAAGATCTGAGAACACGGACTGAGCCGTGCTCAATCGCGGACAAGACCTTGTCCCGAGGAAAGTTCTCGAGCGCAGACGCGGCCAGCCGGTTCGCAATAGCCTGCGGGAGTATCGCTCGCCAGGGGCCGCGCGCTTGAAGCAGATCTCGACGTTGCAGCTCAGCAAGGGCTCGGAATACGTCGTCCGGCGTTCGTCCGACCAGACTCGCCAACAGTGGGATCTCGGCATAAGGACCCGCCAGAGACTCGCCGTCGAAGGAATAGAGCAGCGAGCACGCCTGCGCGATGAGGTGTAGCGAATCATCTTGAACGTGACGCTGATGGAATAGTCGACGAAATAGCTCCGCGTCGCTCAATTGACTTACTGATTCACTCCTCTCGACCGTGCCCGCCAGCGAGAGCGCGATTCGCGCGTTCCCTCCAGAACACTCCGCGATTCTCTCCGCCTCTATTTGGGAAAGCTCGGGGAAGCGACGGGAGACAAGGGCGGCAATCAGGGGTATCGAGGCGGTGTCGAGGACGAAGACCGACGTTCCCTCCGGTTGATCCTCGCGGATGTCGTACTCGATCGAGACTACGCTGACCGTGCTTCCCGGGGCGCACGCGATGTCCGAGAGGCGACGGTGCAATTCTGGCGGGCAGTTGTCGACCACCAGGACCTGTCGACGTCCGTCTGCGCTGAGGCCCTTGGCCATATCAGCGGGCGTCGGCAACGGCGAGTCCGAGCCAACGTCTGTGTAGATAGCCAAGGATGCGTCAAGGCTGTTGCTGCCGACCGAATCGTCGAACAGAGCCTCCACGAGGCGCGTCTTCCCAACACCCGAGAGCCCGACAAGTCGAACCACTCCTCCTGGGTTCCGAAGCACCTCCCGCATTCTTTGTATCCCGTCAACGGCCGATAGGCCGTCTCCTTCGTCTGCGGCACCCGTTCTGACACGGGCCTTGTCGTCAACGAGATAGGACGGGTCAGTCCCCTCCGGCAGCCGAGACCAGCGGTCCAGTGACCGCCAGCCTTGGATCGGCCTGCCCACACGCTCACGAACCCACGTGATAAGCGCAGGGTGCTCTCGAACCCAACTTGCGACCCGATTTCGATCGTAGAAGGCGAGCGTGAGATTCGCCGCGTTCGGGAGCCCGCGGACGCCGTCCGCCATCGCCTTCTCCCTCGCACGAAGGGATGAGTCGGCCGTAGACCCACTGCCGCTAACGATGACGTACGCTCCTCCGACCGCAGCCAGTTGAGCAATGACCTCACGGATGACGCCGTCCGGCATCATCTCGTCGAGGATCGCCTTCCGTGGCATGTCGAGCTTCTTCACCTGAAACCCTGTCGCCGGTCGGGGCACGAAGCCCGAGATCCGTGGGTCTGGTGGCAGTGAGACACGGACGTCGATGCCCCCGTCCTTTGCAGTTTGGCTGCCTCCCCAGGTGACTCCCGAGGGAGCGTGGCCTTGGCGCCTTACTTCCGCCTCGCAGAGTCGGGCGACGAGGGTGCGAAGGTCCTCGTCCCCGAGCGCCGCGATGTCAGTGCTGGTGATCTCAAGCATGGGAATCAGCTCGTTTCAGCATCGACGGTGGCACCGCGACCTGAGGCCGGTGGAGCCCCCCCCGCGCTCCATGGTCTGGTGCGAACGCGGACTGAAGGACCGATTGGCGGAGGCGGGTGGCGCGTTGGAGGTTGGCAGCCACCGCGGCGTCCATCTCGTCCACAACGCTCAGGCGACGCTCGACCTCGGCGACGATCCTCGCCTGCTCGGCTAGCGGCGGAAGGGCGACCTCAGTTGTTCGCAGTTGCTCGAAACTCAGGTGGGGTCGGCCTTGTCCGTAGATGAGAGCCTTCCACTGGGCTTGGCCGTTCTCTTGAGAGGCAAGGTACAACTCGGCGAACCGTGCCGTCTGAGCGAGGACAGGCCGAACGAGGGCGACGCTCTGGCAGACGAAATGATCCACCAAGCCTCCCGGGACTCGACACACATCTCCAGTCTTCGCTCCCACAATGGTTACCAAAATGTCGTTCTCCTGGACCCGGGTTCTCTCGGTCTCCGCGTCGCCGACAGGTGCGGCTACAGCTTGGCGCTCAGTCAGGTCCAGTCGCATGGGCCGAACGTTCTGGGCCAGGATGAAGGTGCCTGTGCCGTGATCGTAGAACTGCGACCAGTTCCGTGACCCACTGGTGAGATGGACGCTCAGCTGATCCACGCTGGCAGAAGACCAGCCTACGGGCAAGGCACTTCCCACGCGTTCGGCAGGAAGGGGCTCCTTGTGGCTTCCCCGACCTTGCCCTTGCTCGCGCCGTTCCATCAGGACCCTCGCGAGGAGCTCGCCGCCGGTTTCGTAGGGGCGGGCTTCCTTGCGGGCGAGTTCGGCTTCGGTGGGGACGAGGCGGCCTTCGCAGGCGGCTTTGAGGACGGCGGCGCGGTAGCGCTTGAGGTTGGCCTGGACGCGTTGGAGGGCCGCGACTCCCGCGCCGAGTCGCGTGAACTGCTTCTCGATCTCAGCAACAACCTGCTCCTGTTCCGCATGTCCCGGGACAGGGACCGAAAGAGCCTTGAGCTTGGTCCCATTCACATTCGCCTGCCCGACCTGCTGACTGACGACGGTACTCACCCACGCTCGGCCAAATGGGGAGTTTATGTAGTACGCAAGGAACTCCGGAACGTATGCCGGAAGCAGGCGCAACCGGATCAGGTATGAGGCGCAAGAGCACGGCGTCGGATTGCCCCGATAGACCGCGGTCTTGCCAACAAGCTCGGCACTATTCGTGCGGTTAAAGAGAACGTCGCCGTCCCGAAGCAACAAACCGGGGAATTCGTCGTGATCCGCCGGAAGGTACTTGAGGACATCGAGCATGAGCTCGCCATTCTGAATGTTTCCCATCCGCAAGACCGGCACGCCGGTGGCATCCTCAGACGTTTTGGCTGACGTGCCGTACTGCATCTGCTCGACCATCTCGCCAACCAACTTCCATTCCCAGTCATTGGGCAGAGGCGAGGTCCCGGTCGTTTTAGCGGACCGCGCGGTGGCCTGGGGCCGGTCGCGGTCCGCAACTGTAGTTCGGGCGGGAGCCGCCATCACGCCGCGAGCGCCTCGTTGAGTTCATCGAGCAACCCCGGCAGTCCCTCACCGAAGAGTTGATGCGCCTTGCCCAAGCCACCGCGCTGGTTGAATGGCGACAGGTCCAGATCATCGGCCTCAATGCTTAGGCTGGTCGCGATGTGGTCGCGGATGAGGCTGAGCCAGGCGACCTGTTCGTCGGTGAACGCCGTACCCGCGGCGTCCTTCGCGGCCAGCCACACATCGAAGCGTGCGGCCACTGAGTCGGCGAAGGGTGCGAGCACCGGCTGCTGCTCCAGTGCGAAACCGACGAGTGCTACGAGATCGGCGAAGCGGCCGGCCTGCGAGCGGCCCTTCACCTTCTCTGGCGTGGCGGCCCGGAAGGCGTCCCACAAGCGATCCTCTGTCCACGCTGCGTGATTGTCTCGGAGCTTCGCCTCCAGTTCCTTCAGCATCGGCTCGGTGAGGCGGTCCTTGTACGGGCGGCTGTAGAGGATCTGGAGGGCCGTGATCTCGGCGTTGTGTGCCTCGATGTAGTCGCGGAACGAGCGCAGCAGGCTCAGGGCCTGCTCTTTCGCGGCCGCGTCGAAGCCCTGGCTGAGGACGGTGTCGATGGTGGTGATGTCGATCGTCTGTTCGGCGTCCTGCTTGGCCTTGGCGAGGGCGTCGCGTAGGGCGGGAACAAAGAACGGGGCGCAGGCTTCCTCCGCCAGTTGCTTCCCCGCTGTTTCCATCGCTTCCGGCGCGATCTCTGCTGGTTCCACACCGGTCTTTCCCGTGGCGCGTTCGGCGATCGCGTCGGGATCGACGGCGCGGAGCAGAGTACCCGAGAGATCCGACAGCGACTTGCCACCGGCCAGGGCGGCGAGCTTCTTGGCCTCGTCGCGGGTGATCTCGCGGTCGAGGCGGGCGAGGCGTCCGGCCAGCGTCGTCAGCGTATCTTCGTCGCGCTTGCCCAGGGCCACGCCGAGGAGGAGCTTGTCGAAGGCGACGGTGCGCTGGCGTTCGAGGGGGCGGGAGTCGGTCTTGTCGCTCTCGCACACGCCCACCGCGTCCACGATGACGAAGTGGGTCTTGGCGTGGGCGTCGGCGCCGCTCACTGCCTGCAGGTCGGTGGGCGTAAGGACGCGCGTGCCTCGGCCCTTCATCTGCTCGAAGTAGGTGCGGCTCTTGGTGTCGCGCAGGAACAGGAGGCATTCGAGCGGCTTGATGTCGGTGCCGGTGGCGATCATGTCCACGGTGACGGCGATGCGGAGCTGGGGCGAGGTGCGGAACTCCTGGATGAGCGGCTCCGACTTCTCGTACTTCTTCGTCTCGGGGTTGTAGGACTTGTACGTGATCTTCTTGGCGAAGTCGTTGCCCTTGCCGAACACTTCGCGGACGATGTGCACGGTGTCCTCGGCGTGTGACTCGTCCTTGCAGAAGACCAGCGTCTTCGGGACCATGGCGCGGCCGGGGAACAGGTCGGTGGCGAGGGCTTCCTTGTAGGCCTCGATGACGGTGCGGATCTGGGACTTCACCACCACGGAGCGGTCGAGGTCCTTGGCGGCGTAGGTGAGGTCTTCGTCGAGGCGTTCCCAGCGGACCTTGCGCGACTCCTTGCTCCGCTTGTCGACGTAGTAGCCCTTCTCGACCTTGCCGCCGGCTTCCGTGACCTGGGTCTTGATCCGGTAGACGTCGTAGCCGACGTTCACCTGATCCGCGACCGCGCGTTCGTGGTTGTACTCCATCACGAGGTTCTGGTTGAAGAAGCCGATGGTCTGCTTCGACGGTGTCGCGGTCAGGCCGATGAGGTTGGCGTCGAAGTATTCGAGGACCTGGCGCCAGAGGCCGTAGATGGAGCGGTGGCATTCGTCGGTGACGATGAAGTCGAAGGTCTCGATGGGGACGTTCGGGTTGTAGGCGACTTCCTTTGGGCGGTTGTCGGCGGCGGACAGCTCGAAGGCGGACTTCTCGTCGAGGTCCTCTTCCAGCTCCTCGCCGCGGAGCATGGCGTAGAGGCGTTGGATGGTGCAGACGGTGACGCGGCAGACGTCATCGAGTTGGTTCGACTTGAGG
>Ga0154020_10008976_pt1 | contig 11556 bp, 9 predicted proteins | sample Klosneuvirus_201_FD_109709 | JGI IMG/M metagenome (GOLD analysis project Ga0154020, IMG submission 109709) | Active sludge microbial communities from wastewater, Klosterneuburg, Austria - Klosneuvirus_20160825_MG | ecosystem: Engineered > WWTP > Aerobic digester > Activated sludge | place... | reverse complement strand
CAGCACAAGTTCAAGGAGTCCGGACTCTTGGCCCTATGCATCACATGCCCCGGAGTTCTCCCGGCCCAGCGAGGTCCTGCGCCGTCGCTTCCAACCGACGCCTGGACCGGCGTCTCGACGCGCCATGAGATGGACCAGCCGGGTGATCCGGTCAGACCAAACGTCGCGCAGTCCGATCAACGCCTCGCGATGCCGCCGCGCGTCGCCGGAGCGCAGGAGCCCGCCATGCCCCACGGCGTGAATCCAGCCCTCGTCATGACACGCCTCGTCCAGAAGACCGCCAGGGCACTGGCCGCCCTCGCCGCTGCCGCCGCGCTCGCCAGCCCCGCGCTCGCGCAGCCCGCCGACCCCCCGCCCCAGGCCGCGGAGAGCATCCGCCTTGGAATGGTCACCGCCCTCACCGGCCCCGCCAAGAGCCTCGGCCTGAACATGCGAGCGGGCGTTCTGGCGGCCTTCGAGGAGGTCAACCGCGCCGGCGGCATCACCGGGCGCACGCTCGAGCTCCGCTGCCTCGACGACGGGTACGAGCCCGCCCGCACCGGCCCGGTGCTCCGAAACATGATCGAGAAAGACGCCGTGATCGCCTTCATCGGCAACGTCGGCACACCCACCGGCGTCGTCGCCATGCCCATCTGTCAGGAAAAGCGTGTCCCCTTTGTCGCCCCATTCTCGGGGGCCATGTCCCTGAGGCCCACGCCGCCCGATCCCATGGTCTTCCACTTCCGTGCCGGCTACCACGAGGAGATCGGCGCGATGGTCGACGCCCTGATCGATCACGCCGGACTGGCACACACAGACATCGCGTTCTTCACCCAGCGTGACGCGTACGGCGACGCGGGCTTCGCCGGCGGTCTCGCGGCCTGCGCACGGCGCGGCGCCCCCGAGGGCTTCAGACCCCTCCACGTGCGATACGAACGCAACACGCTCGACGTCGAGGCGGCGCTCGCGGACTGCCTCGCGGCCCAGCCGCAGCCCAGGGCCGTCATCATGGTCGGCGCCTATGCCCCGTGCGCACAGTTCATCCGAATGGCCAGAGAGTCGGGGTTCGACCCGCTCTTCCTCAACGTCTCGTTCGTCGGGGCCGAGGCACTCGCCACGGACCTGGGCGCGGGCGAGACGGGCGACGGCGTCATCGTCACGCAGGTCGTCCCCACGCTCGATGTGCAGACCCCCGCAGGCCTGGCCTTCACGGGAGCCCTCGCGAAACTCCCCACCGAGTACCGCGTCGAGCCCTGCCTGGGCGCCTTCGAGGGCTATCTCGCGGGCAGGATGGCCTGCGTCGCGCTCGGGAAGTGCGAGGGCACGCCGACGCCGGCGGGCTTCGCCTTGGCCTTGAAGGAACTTGGGTCCTTCGACCTGGGACTTGGCTCGCCTCTCACGATCGACACCTCGAACCACCAGGCCAGCCACGCGGTCTGGCCATCGATCCTGCGGGCAGGACGGGTAACCGCATTTGACTGGACAGAACTGGCACGCGTTGCGAAGTGAGGCCCTCACCACATGCCTTCCTCCTCCCAACTCTCTCAACGCAAGGCCACGCTCCCGGTGTGGGGCATGCTCGGCGTTACGCTGGCTCTCGGCGTCATCGTCGTCGGCGTCTTCGCGCTGCGGGTGCGCCAGGCTGGGGCACTCCTGGGCGAGATCAACGCGCTCCGCACAGCCGGACAATCTGTCGACAGGCAGTTCGGGCAGTACATGCTGGCCGTCAACGCCCGCCTGCGCGCCGGCACGTCGGAGCAGCCCGACCCCGCCGCGAACCGATTCGAGCTGCCGGCGCCGCCCGATCTCGCGCAGCTCCTCGCGCAGACACATGGGGCGCAGCACTCGGCGATCTCGCAACAGGCCGACATGGCCGCACCGATCTTCAGCCGCATCGGCACGCTCCTGGACGAGCAGCACGCGGCATCGACGTCGCTCGCGGAGAGCGTTCGGCGACTCCGCGCGGATCAGGCTGCCCTTAACACGGCGTTGCTCGACCTTCGGGGTCATATCTCGCGCGCGGAGGGACGGGCACGCCTCGCCGCGGCCCGAGCCGCGGACAGTTCCGAACCCAACGCCGCGACCGCGGCTCTGAGGCCCCTGCTCATCGAGACCCTCGACCTCGGCCTCCAGGCCAACGACCTTGACGGGACCCAGTCGATCGATGAACTCAACAACCTGGTCAATAACGAGATGGAGCCGTCCCTGTCGCGGCTGATGGACCTCGCAGTGGTGGCGGACTCGGGCCGTTCGGACATGCACCCGGTGGCCGACTCTGTCGCCGCGATCACTGCGGCCCTCAGGGGCGACCCGGCCACTGGCAGACCGGGCATCGTCGAACGGACCAAGGCTTCAGGCGACCTGGCCAAAGGAGAACTGGCGATCCGCACCGAAGCCGGGGACCTTCTCGCCCGGGCTCTTGGCATCCAGGAGTCGGTGCGAGACCTCATCGACATCCGCACGGGCGCGATCCGCAACGAACTGGGCCAGTCGCTCGTCGGCGCGATATCACAGTCACTCACCGCGTCCGGGCTTGGCCTCCTCGCGCTGCTGGCGCTGGCGCGCGTGCTGGCCGCGAACGCCCGGGGGCACGTGCAGAAGGCCGTCGAGGCCGAAGAGTTTGTGCGCAGCGCGGTGGACTCTCTGGACTCGCACACCGTCGTGCTCGGCGGCGATGCAAGGATCCTGTCGGTCAATCGGGCGTGGCGCGACTTTGCCAGCGCCAACGGCGGGGCCGGACGCGATGTCCTCGAGGGGGCCGACTATGTCGCCGCCTGCGATCGGGCCGCCGCCGGTTGCCCCGAGGCCGCCAGGGTCGCCGCGGCGGTCCGGGCCGTTCTGGCAGGTGAAGCCGAGCCGCCGCCAGTCGAATACGCCTGCCACGCGCCCCACGAGCAGCGGTGGTTCCTTTGCTCGATCCGCGGGTTTGCCAGGGGGGGCGAACGATTCGCGGTAGTCTCCCATCTCAATATCACCGCGGTCAAGCAGGCCGAATCGAAGCTCGCGGCCACCAACGCTCAACTTGTGGAAGCCCAGCAGCACCTGGAAGCCCGCGTCATCGAACGCACCGCCGAACTCGCCAGGGCCACCGAGGAATCCAAGGCCGCCAGCAAGGCCAAGAGCGAGTTCCTCGCCACCATGAGCCACGAAATCCGGACCCCGCTCAACGGCGTGGTCGGCACGCTCGACCTCCTCTCCGCCTCCACGCTCAGCGAGCAGCAGAAGCGATACATCCAGATCGGCAAGACCTCCGCGCTCTCGCTCACCTCCATCATCAACGACATCCTCGACTTCTCCAAGATCGAGGCCGGCAAGCTCGAACTCAGTCCCACGGACTTTGAGCTCGCCAGCACCGTCGCCGACGTGATGGAGATGCTCGCCGTACGTGCATCGGAAAAGGGCCTTGAGATCGCCTACCTCATCGACCCCGCCCTGCCCCCGGTGGTGCGGGGAGACCCCGACCGGCTCCGCCAGATCGTCATCAACCTTGTCAACAACGCCATCAAGTTCACCCAGCGGGGGACAATCACCCTTCGGGTGGTCCCCAGCGCCGGGAACACAGATTCGAACCCATCCATCCGCTTCAGTGTCACCGACACGGGCATCGGCATCCCGAAGGACCGGCTCGATCGGTTGTTCAAGGCGTTCTCGCAGACCGATGCATCCTTCTCCCGCAAGTACGGCGGCACCGGCCTTGGTCTCGCCATCTGCAAACAGCTCGCCGAACTCATGGGCGGGCGTGTCGGCGTAGAGAGTGAGCCGGGTGTCGGATCGACCTTCTGGTTCGAGGTCCTCCTACCCGCCGGTCACTCTCCCGCGCCCCCGGCGCTGGTCGCCGGCGCCCCCCCGGGGCCAAACCTCCGCCTGCTGGTCATCGAGGACCACGATGTGCAGAGGCAGTGCATCGCAGAGTGCCTCACCTCCATGCGGTTCAGGGTCGACGCCGCCGCCGACGGCGAGACCGCGCTCGCCATGATGCTCGGCGCCGCCGCAGAGAACCAGCCCTTCGCAGCCGTGCTCACCGACTTCGTCATGCCCGGCATGGACGGCGCCGAGGTGGCGATCGCCATGCGCTCCAGGCCCGAACTCGCTCGAACCCCGATCCTCCTGCTCTCGGCGGCCCAGGACCTCGACCCCGCACGCGTGCGCCGCGCCGGCTTCGCCGCGCTCCTCACCAAGCCCGCCCGGCCTTCCACAATGCTCGACGCCGTGATGACCGCCGTCTCGCCCCGGGCCCAGGCCCTTGCCCTCGACGTCCACGAGCACCGGCACACGCCGCAGGCCCCAGCCCACCCGGCCCCCTCCGACGGTGCGCGCACCCGCGTGCTGCTTGCCGAGGATAACGAGATCAACCAGGCCATCGCCTGCGAACTCCTCTCAAACTCGGGCTTCGACTGCACCGTTGCCCCCAACGGCACCGCCGCCGTCGACGCCGTCCGCAGGGAAGCGTTCGACCTCATCCTCATGGACTGCCAGATGCCCGAAATGGACGGCTTTGAGGCCACACGCGAGATCCGCCGGCTGGAAGCCGCCGGACAACTCCCCGTGCAACAGGGCCGGCGGCTGCCCATCATCGCGCTCACCGCCAACGCCCTCAAGGGCGACCGGGAGCGGTGCATCGAGGCCGGCATGGATGATTACGCCAGCAAGCCTATCGATCTCAAGGCCCTCCTCGCGACCATCGACTCGATCCGCTCGACCTCACCTCAACGCCGCGCCGCGGCATAGGACCTCCGTGACCCACCCCCGCCCAACTCCCGCGCACCCGCCCACCAGCACGCCCGCCAACACCGGCGCCCCGCTGGACCCACCTTCCCTGCTCGCGAACTGCATGGGCAACGCCTCCCTCGTCGCCATGCTCCTCGACAAGTTCGAGAAGCAGGCGCGCGAGGACACCGTCCGCATCGAGCACGCCATCGCCGCCGGCGATGCGGGCCAGGTCGCCCGGCACGCGCACGCACTCAAGGGCGCCGCCGGTGCCCTCACCGCTGGCGACATCCATCGCACGGCGGCGGCCATCGAACTCGCCGCCCGACAGTCCCAGTTGGACGCCGCCGAGCAGCTCCTGATCGACCTCAGGTCCGATGTTGAGCGCTGCCTGGCCTACCTGCCCACCGCCCGCGCTGCCGCGCGGAGCGCACCCGCCGCCCCCGCGCCCGCGCCCGCACCCCGGAACCAACCATGAGAATTCTGGTCGCCGACGACTCGGACATCTTCCGTGCGCTCATGCAGTCGACGCTCTCCGCGGCCGGCTATGACGTCATCACCGCCGCCGACGGCGGGGCGGCGCTCGAACTCGTGTGCGCGGGCGAGGCCAGGCTGGTTATCTCCGACTGGGAGATGCCAGACCTCTCGGGCCCGGAGCTCTGCAGGCGAGTCCGGGCGGCAAACCTCCCCCACTACACCTACTTCATGCTCGTCACGTCCCACGGCTCGCCCGACGAACGCGTCGCGGGGCTCGCCGCGGGCGCCGATGACTTTGTGACCAAGCCCTTTCACCCCGCGGAGCTCATCGAGCGCGTGAAAGCCGGCGAACGCTTGCTCTCGCTCGAAACCCGGGACATCGCCATCTTCGCCATGGCCAAGCTCGCGGAATCCCGCGACCCGGAGACCGGCGCGCACCTCGAACGCGTCCAGGGCTACACACGCGCCCTCGCCCAGCACCTCGCGGGGATGGACAAGTTCACCGAGATCGTTGACGCCGAGTACATCCGGCTGATGTACCTCACCAGCCCATTGCACGACATCGGCAAGGTCGGAATCCCCGACTCCGTCCTCCTCAAGCCCGATCGGCTGAACGACGCCGAGTTCGCCATCATGAAGACCCACACAACGATCGGCGCCGAAACTCTGGACGCCGCACTCCGCAAGTTCCCCAACACCCGCTTCCTCCAGATGGCACGTGACATCGCCGCCTCTCATCACGAGCGCTGGGACGGCTCCGGGTATCCAGAGGGGCTCCGCGGAGACACCATCCCGCTGTGCGGCCGCATCATGGCAGTGGCTGACGTCTACGACGCGCTGACCTCAAAGCGCGTGTACAAGGCCGCCTTCTCTCACGAAATCGCCAAGGCCATGATCCTCAAGGACTCGGGCTCGCACTTTGACCCGGACATCGTTCAGGCGTTCATCCACTGCGAGCCTCAGTTCATCGCCATCCGCACCCACTACACAGGGTCGCCGGCGCTTGCGGCCTGATCGCGCGCCAGCCGCAGGCGTCGCCGTCACAGCCGGGCTTGGACCACGTCCGGGGCGCGAGCCCACCTTCGAGCGGCGTCGCCCCGCGGCGATTGGCGTCACCAGAGGGCAATTGCATGCCGATGCCTAACGGGCAGCAAACGCCGCAGAGAGCGCCCGCCCCTGCGGCGTACGCTCTTTGCTCAGGCCGCCCGACCGCGACCGGAAAGGTGCCAACGCCATGTCATCCTGGGCCGCTCGGCACACGCCGAAGCTTCTGACGTGCCTTCGAGAGGGGTACTCGACCAGGACCTTTCTCAGCGATCTCATGGCCGGCCTCACAGTCGCGGTCATCGCCCTGCCCCTGGCGATGGCGCTGGGGATCGCCAGCATCCCGCAGAGCGTCGCCGAACACCTCGCCGCCATTCATCCGTGGCTGACCCCGCCGGCGATGGGGCTGTTCACCGCGGTCATAGCGGGCACGCTCATCTCCGCGCTGGGCGGATCGCGCTTCCAGATCGGCGGCCCCACCGCCGCCTTCATGCCGCTTGTGTTCGGAATCTGCTCCACGCACGGCTACGAGGGCCTGGTGCTGGCGACCTGCATGGCCGGCGTCATCCTCATTCTGCTCGGCGCCTTCCGGTTCGGCGGGGTCATCAAGTTCGTGCCCTATCCCGTCACCGCCGGATTCACCGCCGGCATCGGCGTCGTCATCCTCGCGTCGCAGGTCAAGGACTTCTTCGGGCTGAGCGTCCTCACGCCCGAGGGAAGACCAGCAACCATCCCCGCGGACTTCCTCGCGAAGCTCGAACTCTTCTGGGCCCACCGCGACTCCTTCAGTTGGCACGCGATCGGGATCGGCGTGGGCTCGCTGCTCATTCTCTCGCAGCTACGCCGCATCGCACCCCGCGTCCCCGCGGCGATCGTCGCCGTCGCGCTCTCGGCTCTGGTCGTCAAACTCCTGGGATGGTCCGAAACCATGGTCGCCTTTGACGGGGTGCATACCCGCCCCCTGGTCGAGACCATCGGCACCCGCTTCGGGGGCATCCCATCAAACCTCCCCGCGCCACATGCTCCGGCGATATCTCTTCAAATGATGCGAGAACTCATCCCTTCCGCATCCGCGATCGCGTTCCTGGGTGCCATTGAGAGCCTGCTGTCCGCCGTCGTCGCCGACGGCATGACCGGCTATCGCCATCGCTCCGACCAGGAGCTGGTCGCCCAGGGTACGGCCAACATCGCCAGCGCGCTCTTCTTCGGCCTGCCCGCAACCGGCGCCATCGCCCGCACCGCCGCCAACATCCGCAGCGGCGGCAAGACCCCAGTCGCCGGAATCCTGCACGCCCTGTTCATCCTTCTGTTCATGCTCGCCCTCGCGCCGCTCGCCAAGGCGGTGCCCCTCGCGTCGCTGGCCGCCATCCTCGTCATGGTCGCCTGGAAGGTCAGCGAGCTGGAGCACTTCCGAATGCTCCTGCGTGCGCCCAAGGCCGATGTGCTCGTCCTGCTGACGACCTTTGGCCTGACGGTGCTCTTCGACCTCACCATCGCGGTCGGCACAGGCATCCTGCTCGCCTCGATCCTCTTCATGCGCCGCATGGCCCAGGTCACGACCGTGACGGGGCTCAGTGAGGAGGTGGAGGAGGGACAGGAGACCCAGGCCCCAGACCCAAAGGACCCGGGCGCCGTCGCCGACAAACGCGTGCCCAAGGGTGTAGAGGTCTACGAGATCAACGGCCCGTTCTTCTTCGGCGTGGCCAACAACCTGCGCGACGCCCTGGACCAGATCGAGAAGCCCCCAGGGGTCATCATCCTTCGCATGCGCTACGTCCCCCACATCGACGCCACCGGCCTCAATGCCCTGCGTGAGTTCCACAGGCGATGCGTGAAGCACGGCACCGTGCTGCTGCTCGGCGGCGTCCACGCACACCCACTCTTCGAGATGGTCAAGGCTGGGATGGACACGGAGATCGGCCTAGACAACATCTTCGACAACCTCGATGATGCGCTCCGCAAGGCGAGGGTCCTCGTTGGCTCGCCCAATGGAATCAACCCCGCGGGCACGCCTGCAGCGAACGCACCCGCCGACGGCACGCCCTAGCGGCGCGCCGCGTCGGCCTCCAGCATCCCCAGCCCCCGCGCGACCGCGAGTTCCAGGTCTGGGCAGACGTTCTGCGGGTCCAGCGCGTCGCCCGCTCCGGCCTGTCGCATCGCGTGGTACTGCTCGCCGCTCAGGCCCGCGATCACCAGCCTTCGCCCGCGGCTCTTGGACTGATTGATCAACATCTTGAGCTCCAGCGCAGCGTTCGCATCCAGCACCGTGACCTCGCCCAGGTCCAGAATGACCACACGATGCCGCGGGTCCAGACGTTCGCACCAGCGCAGCAGGTCGGGGAGGCGGTGCACCCGCCCGTGCCGATCCTTGTCCTTCCTCAGGTGATAAACCGCCAGGCCCTCGGGCAGGCCCCACCCCCCGTCATCACCCACCAGTTCCGACGCCTCGATCTCGCAGATCGGCGTCCGCGCGTCCTGCCAGATGATCCACAGCAGGAACGCCACCGGCGGAATCATGCTCCAGCGCGCCATGTGATCGAACGCCAGCGTACCCAGCCCCGCCCCGAGCGCGAACGACCCCACGATCGACGCCAGAAGCGCGAGCCGACGCGCCGTCGGGTGCACCCGGACGCTGTGGACGAGCGTGCGGGAGGCGAGCGGCGGGCTGTCGGCGTTGCGATCGCGCAGCCAGAGTAGAAACTGCACGGTCTCTAACCCAAGGTCGGTCAGTACGCCCGTCAGGTGCGTTGTCCGCACAACGCCGCTGGAGATGCGCGTGATCGTCGCGTTCTGGAGGCCCATCGCCGCGGACGCGACGCCCGTGAGCCACCAGAGGGCCGCACCCTCCGCCCGCGCCGCCGGGTCGTGCACCTCGACCCCCACCGCGAACGCGATGAGCAGCGCCGCCTCCACGATCATCGGCAGGATGTAGATGGACTGCCAGCCCCGGCGCCGTCCGACCTCGGTCAAGATCGCCGAAACCGCCGCCCCGCCGAAGAACACCGCGAGCAGAAAGACCATGTACGCCGCGAGGGGCCACGAGCCCTCAACCAGGTCCCGCCCGAGATTGCTCACCGTGCCGGAGACGTGGCTCGTGACAATCCCGCACGTGAGAACAGAGAGGATGTTGGTGTACCCCGCGATCCACGCCAGCGTAATGGCAAGCCGTGCCTGCTGGGTGAATGAATGGGCTTGGGAGGCGAGCATTGGAGGGGTGGGCTCTCCGGCCGGGGGCGGGGGGGTTCCAACATTAGCGTCGGCAGGGCCGATGCGCAACTCGGTCACCGCCCGGCGGGGTCAATCGGGCGCCGAGAGGCTCGACCACGTCCGACCCCCTGCGGGGTGCCCCCGGCCGTCATGGATCAACAAGTCGCTACCCTCGCGATGAATCCCTAGAAAAGCAACGCCATCGCTGCTGCGACGCAACAACAGGGTTGACCATCGCCACCCGGCAGTCCGGGTTCGCTCTTGATCAACGGGCAACCCCGTCACACTTGGCACCGGCCATCTCGCGGAGTATCTGAGCCGACGCAAGAGTGCCGCCGACGCCCCATTGACCCTCCGGAACGTCCTCGATGATGACCCACGTGACGGGGCGGAGGCCCTCGCCCTCGACCGAGAGCACCGCGTCCGTCAACCGCTTGATCAACTCGGCCTTCTTCTCCATGGACAGATACCCAGACACACCTTTGACTTGAACCAGTGGCATGAACGTGCTCCTTCGTGAGTGTGGCAAGGAGAATGCACAACTTTCGTCGGGGGTGGGCGCCCGCGCGGCCGGTCACAGGACCTGGCGAGAGACCGCGCGGGCGACCCGATCCGCCGGGAGGAGGGAGAGGCTGGGGCAGCGGGTCACGGCGCACCGCAGGAACCGGTACCGCACCCGCAGCCGGGCTTGGACCACTTGACGGGCGCGAGCGCGCCGTCGAGCGGCGTCGCCGCGAGGTGATTGGCATAGTTGGAGAGCGTCTTCACGCCGATGCCGAGAATGACCTCCAGCGCCTGGGCCGGGGTGTACCCGGCGCCGGTGAACCGCGCCACGGCCTCGGTCGACGGCCACCCGCGGGTCCGGACGGCTTCGGCCGCGAACGAACGAAGGGCCTCCAGCTTCGCGTCGGCGATCGGGTCGCCGTCACGCAGAGCGCCGATGACGCCCTGGTCGACCTTCTGCATGCCCGCGATGGCGCTGTGGGCCGCCATGCAGTACTCACAGCCGTTCTCGAAACTGGCGGCGAGCAGGACGACCTGGCGCTCCGTCGGGGAGAGCGAAGTCTTGTCAAAGATCCCAGCGAGTGTGAGGTATCCCTCGAGCAGGGCCGGCGCGTTGGCGAACATGCCAAGCAAGTTGGGAACGAACCCGAACTTGCTCCCGGCGGCCTTGAGCAGATCGCGCGACGCGGCGGGGGCGGACTCGACGCTTTGGACGGGGACATTGATGAGTGCAGACTTCATGACGATTCTCCTGAAAGCCGAACCTCGGAACTGTCTGGAACACTCGTTCCAACTCTGAACAGACGTTTCGCCGCGACGCCCGCAGCGTGACTACTAGACCAACTCCTTCACTTGCTGAACGATCGACTCAAGCACCGGTGCCGGCGACCCGCCGCGGGCCAGCACACGCATACCGAGGAGCAGGCCGAGAAGAGACCGGGCGACGACCTCCGGATCTGCGCTGGCCCGGATAGTTCCGTCGGCCTGGCCATGCTCGATCATGGTCTTGAAGAACGCCTCGGTTTGGCCGAAGGCGTCACGGACAATCTTGGCAACGGACTTGTCAGACGCGGCGAGTTCCATCGTCGCGTTGGCCAGGAAGCACCCCCGGGTACCCTTTGCCCCCGCAGCTTCGTTCCGGACTGCCTCGAATAGTGCCAAGATTGCCTCGCGCGGGGGGAGTTCAGCCCTGAGTTGATCGAGCACCCCGCATCGGTGGTGCTGGTCGTATCGCCGCAGGACATCGAGGTACAGCGCCTGCTTGCTCCCAAACGTGGCATAGAAGCTGCCACGATTGATGTCCATGCATCCGAGCAGGTCCTCCATCGAGGTCGCCTCGTACCCCTTGGACCAGAACACGGCCTTGGCCTTGTCCCGGGCAACGTCGACATCGAAGTTCTTCTTCCAGGGCATGGGTGGGTGCTTCCGATCCCGATGATCGACGGGAGCATAGTCAGTCTGGAATGCTTGGTCAAGACTGTATCCATCGAATTCGAGAACCACTCGGGCAGGGGTCCGCAGGCCGGGTGGCGACAGAACCGCGACCCGCCGGCCGTCAACGGGTCCTTCCGGCGCGCGCGACGAGGTGCCAACCAATGTTGGACCCAGTCGTGAGGCGCCTTCCGATGCAAGGCATAT
>Ga0154020_10008975_pt1 | contig 11557 bp, 6 predicted proteins | sample Klosneuvirus_201_FD_109709 | JGI IMG/M metagenome (GOLD analysis project Ga0154020, IMG submission 109709) | Active sludge microbial communities from wastewater, Klosterneuburg, Austria - Klosneuvirus_20160825_MG | ecosystem: Engineered > WWTP > Aerobic digester > Activated sludge | place... | reverse complement strand
TTGTGTTTTGCAAGCCTGAGACAAACCTCTCTCAAACTTTTCGGATCAAGTTCGGCGATAGCAGATTTTATTTCTTGTATGCTTGCAGCTTTCAATGCAAAAGGTGTTTTCTCGAATGATTATGCTGCAAAGATATTCATTCAGAAATAGCACAAGCCTAATTGCCCTCTAACTTTTTAATGATTGGCTCTATTCTGGCTTTTTGATTTTCCGGTGATTTAGATAGAGCTATACGATAGTTTTTCAAAGCTTCTTTTTTATTGCCGTTTATATCATAGGCTTCACCAAGACTATCGTAAACATTCCAGGAGTCAGGAAACCTCTTTACATTGAGGCTAAAAATTTCTATAGCTTCTGAAATATTTTTTTCACCGAGTAGGGCATAACCATAATTATTCAGTTCAGATTCATTGGCAAGACTCTTGGCTTTCTCCTTCATCTCCGCCGCTTCTTTGCTTTTCCCTTCCTTACTGAGATACTTGGCCATCGTAAAAGTATTGGTGCTGTTTTGCTGAGTCCTCATTGATTGCTCCAACCACTTTTTACCTTGATCTAAATGGATCTCATTTGCCAGACAATAGCGTGCTGCTTGAAGTGGTGCCTCCCAGGTAAAAGCATCCAGACCGCGCAGCTCCTCACGCATGCTATTGTAAACGGTCTCTTGAACATCGACTTTCACATTGAAGGAGAGGCTTATTTTTTCCCAACGCATAGTCACTTTACATGTGTTGCTTTGAATATCTGTAAAATAATATCCGAGCCAATCCTGATAATCTGCAGAAACCGGTTTTGACTTCACACGAAGGACATCCTCTGTTTCGTCATAGAAAAAACTCCCCCAGGAATTGGAGTTCTTTGAAAAAATAATTGTCCATTCGTCCTTAGTAGGAATCATATGCAGGCCGTAAGTACCTGCAGCCAACGATTGCCCTTCGATTTTTACATCTGTGCTAAATGATATGCTGGTGTTTTCATTCGCTCCGGCACGCCATACCTGGTCATAAGGAACAAGCGCGTCCCAGATCTTTCGGTTTTTAGCTAAAGGGCTATGATATGAGATGCTGATATCAGTAATTCCGATCCTTTGCATCACCCTGGCAGCCTGACTTGCTTCAGGGCTTACTAAAGTTTGAGCGTTCAATGCGTTCGATGCTGAGAAAAGAAACAGGATGATAAATCCGAGGAGTTGCTTTTTTTTCATATACGAAGCTACTCATTTATAGATGAAAAGTATCAGGGTGATAATGTAGAATTGATGTAGGTAGACTGTATTCTACCTTGTGAAAATCTTCGAAAAAAGATCAGGTTTATTAATTCCAAGGAGGAACTAATGTGCATCTACAAAATGCTACGGACGCATTAATGAAATTCCCTGACTGATATTTGTCCCCATCAAACTAAAGTCTGCTGATTCCACTAAGCCATCACCGGTAAGATCGTAAACCGAATAACCGGTTGTAAAAAGTGTGAGAGAATTTTCAAGGGCGTCATAATCATCAATGTTGATGATGCCATCCTGAACCCCACTACTAACTCCATCTGAAACATCTCCACTATAGAAACAAAACTCGCCATCCATATTTGCCAGATTATTCCCATAGGCTTTTCCGGCGGTAGTGGAAAAGTCATACAAGACTGATGTAGTGTTGAAGGAGACCGGAATCGAACTCCAGGTTTCCAAAGCATTTCGGTGCTTTACAACAATGTAATATGCATTATTAAGTACTGATGGAGGGAATTCAAAACTGCCTGTGCCATCTGTTGCCAAAACAGATTTTGCTGTATATAGAATATTGTATGGTGAGTTTTCGTCAGCCAGTTCAACCGTTACCGTGTCGCAAATTGTTGGGTACAAAACAGGATTTACCACGGCAGTCATCATTTGATTACCTATGTAATACCCCTGAATGAAGGCCCTCAACTCAAGATTCACATTTTGACAATTCGAAACCACAACATTTACAGTGTCAGTATTGAAGCAGTCGACCCTTGCGAAATAATTTCCGCTTGATGTCACTGTGATACTTTGTGTACTCGCACCATTGCTCCAAAAATAATTGCTTCCTGAATTAGCTGTCAACACCACAGAGTTGCCCAGACAAAAATTTGTTGGTCCCCCTGCACTAATCGTTCCCCCACCGGTACTTCCTGAAAGAGTAATGTCATCAATTCGATATTGAACTGTTCCACTGGAATGCCTGAACTGAATGGACAATGACGAATCTGAAGGAATTGTTCCACTCATGGTTCTGTATTGCCACGCCGCAGTACCCGAGCCGGTATTTATAATGCCCGGTGTTAAAGCAATAAAATCAACTCCATTAGTACTGTATTCGACCAGCAATTCTGTTCCGTCTGCAGCACTCGTATTTTTATGAATACCATGAGATAGAATTAAATCACTATATCCGATTGTATTGATACTATCAATTCTTAAGATGCGTCCTGCGCCAGTAAAAAAAACATTCGCTGATGTTGGTCCTCCTAATGGTGTCGTTACTCTCAGATCTGCAGTCCCAGACATGGTATAAGTATCATTGTCAAAACCATCACTTGATTCGTGTGAAGAGATAGAAGTCGTTCCCCCGACAGTACCGATGCTCTCATAAAAAACGATACCACTTGAAGGAGCCTGTGTAAAGCCGACATGAACAGTATTTGAGGATGAACTGCAGCCACCTGCTATAGTAACCTGAACAGAATAGTTTCCGGTATCTGTCACATTAATATTTTGTGTGCTTGAGCCATTGGACCATAAGTAAGAAATTCCTGCACTAGCACTCAATAAAGTTGAATCACCGACACACATGAAAACAGGACCGCTTGGGCTCACACTTGCAGTGGCGGAGGATGTTACCGTGATATTGACAGAAGTAAGTGTATCATTTAAATGATTTGCATCGTTTGCTTGAGCGGTATAACATACGAAAGAATAGTTGCCGGCAGTACTCATATCGATTTGAGAACCGAAATTCACAGTTAGAAATGCTCCTGAGTTTATGGTGCCACTATTTATTGTCTCATTGAATGTCTGAACACCAGCAGAAGGGGTAGTGACTTTAATGTTTACACTCAGATTGTCGTTTGATAAATCTACAGGGAGTGCTCCGAAATTTTTTAGTCGTACCGACATGCTTTGGTTTGCATTAGCACACATCGGACTTACTGGGTCTAACAAGGCAGTAGGTCCAAAATCTGTTGGAATGTTTCCTGTAGTATATTCAATCGTGAACTTCGCCTTTACCGGAATATGGTCGGAAGCATAAAATAGTGCATTGGCAATAGCCGGAGATACGGCAGTGTTTGATGGTTTATTTATCGAGTCATTATACAGGTTTCCATCATTACCGTATGGAATTTCTGAATTTGCCACATATTTTATTCCGCCGCTTAAGCTAATTGCTTTTGAGTATAGAATCAGATCAAAACGATCGTCCATGCCGCCTGTCGAACCGCCGCCGAATGCCCGCACTCGAGGTGATTGGGTATGATGCGAACGATAGGCAGATTGATTCCAGTTGCCGTTCATCGTTATAGGATCAATGAAATGTCCTTCATTCCCACCGGTAACCGCTAAAAGTTTTTGATAGGCAGTTTCTGTAGATGCATAGATGTTAAAGTCACCACAGACAATAAAGTTTGTCCCTGAAGGAAGTAAGTTGGTGACCTTCCTCAGGCTGTCAACTTCTCTCCCACGCTGCGCTTCATTGGTGGAGCCACTGCTGGCTTTAAGGTGAACAGAAAAAATTCGTATCGTATCGCCGGAAAGAGTATGTACCAGCTTAAACAAACTGATGTCTCTTAATTCCGTTCCTATTGGGGTGTTGCTAACAGCGTGGAATTTGTTAGTTTTAAAAAATATTCCATTATCTGTGTCGTATCCGTCAATAAATGGTCCTTTGGTGTAAGTGTTGCTTGATGAATTAAGCACATTCGAAAGAAAACCATTCATGCCGGTTTGTGAATTCATTTCCTGAACCACAAGAATATCCGGATCTACAGCATTCATTATTGTTCTGTAATGCGGATGGCGAGCCGTGGTATCTGCTGCATATCCGCCACCGGCACTTGGATAATTGAGCAAATTATAACTCAAAAAAACAATGGTGTCCTGAGATTGCCCTTTTGATTCAAGTTGAAAGAATATCAAAAAGAGGAATAATGGGAGAAGAAGTCTCCGCTTATACCCAAATACATTTCGTTCCCCGATAATTTTATCGTTATGGAAAGCGGATAATTCCCTCATATTTTTTCTTGAAATGGACAAGGCGCAGTACCTCGGAAATCCCTGCCAATTGCTAATACGAAGATATCAAAAATTTAAGATATGCTGGAGAATATTGGCGAACAGGCCATATTATTCGGTAAAACCAAATCCTGCTTCCTGAATTCCTTAATTTATTCTCAAAAAATAGAATTGACCCTGGTCCAGAGACTAAACAGGCAGTAAATCTTTCGCCAGCAATCTGGTCTCATTGTCTGTTTTCACATAATCTTCATACGTAGGCGATGAGATAAATGAAATTTTATCAAGACAGGCTTCGACCATATCGCTCATTTCTAAAAAGCCGATCTGATCTTTAAGAAATGCTTCAACGGCAATTTCATTTGCAGCATTTAATATGCAAGGCTTGTTGCCTCCCAGTTTCATTGCATGAATGGCTAATTCTAAATTTCGAAAGGTATCCATGTCTGCTTTCTCAAAGCTTAATGAAGGATATTCCATAAAATTGAACCGGGGAAAATCTGACTTCAATCTTTTTGGATATGCAAGTGCATACTGAATCGGAAGCTTCATGTCAGGCAAACCCATTTGTGCTTTCATCGACCCGTCTTCAAATTGTACGATGCTGTGAATAATGCTTTGAGGATGTACAATGACATCAATTTGCTCCGGCTTTAATCCAAATAACCAACGCGCTTCGATCATTTCAAGACCTTTGTTCATCAGACTTGCTGAATCTATGGTGATCTTTGCTCCCATATCCCAGTTTGGATGTTTCAATGCTTGTTCCTTACGGACGGATTTTAAAAATTCTTTATCCTTTCCACGAAAGGGACCTCCTGAAGCCGTCAGGTAAATTTTTTCGACGGGGTTTTCCCATTCGCCTGCCATGCATTGGAAAATAGCACTGTGTTCCGAATCTATCGGATATATGTTCACTGCTTTCTCTCTTGCAAGTTTCGTGACTAATTCGCCGGCAACAACAAGTGTTTCTTTATTGGCCAGGGCAATATGTTTGCCTGCTTTGATTGCATTCAAGGTCGGTTTCAATCCTGAGTAACCTACCATAGCAGTTAGTACGATGTCAATGTCATCCATTTCTACTATTTGCGCCAATGCATCTTCTCCTGCAAAAACCTTTATCGGCAATGAAGATAATTCATCGCGCACGTAATTGAATTTTTTTTCGTCACCAATAACAACAGCATTCGGAGAAAATTCCTTAGCCTGACTGATGAGTACATCCGCGTTATTGAAGGTGCTTAAAACCTCAACCTCGAAATGAGAGCTCTGTCCTCTGACAACATCTAGTGCCTGAGTGCCTATGGAACCTGCGCTTCCAAGAATTGCTATATGTTTTTTGTCTGGCATCTTTAATCGAATGGTCGGATGATTTACGTTAATAATTTTGAGACAAAGAAATTATTGAACCAGGGGAATTAATTTGTCTGCTATTTCTCTGTCATTGGAAAGTCTTGGCACTTTATTTTGCCCACCCAGCTTCCCCTCGGAACGCATATAGTTAATGAATGTATCTTTTTGGAGAATGCGCAATTTTAATGGCTGTAAAATATGCCCTTTAATAAGATCATGGTAATATAGATTTTGTCTTTGCATGCTCGCATCAAGAACTTCCCGGAATTTATTAAGATCGCCGGGCTGCTTGTCAAATTCGATAAACCATTCATGATAAGGCAACCCTTCTTCCGGGGTAACTTTAGGTGCAACAGTAAATTCAACGATCTCTGCATGCTGTTCCATCGAAGCTTCGGCAAGAGCTTTTTCAACTTCCTCTGCTATCACATGCTCTCCAAAAGCTGAGATGAAATGTTTGATACGACCGGTGATAAGAATCTTATACGGATCTTTTGAAACAAACTTTATGGTATCTCCTAAATTATATCCCCACAAACCGGCGTTGGTATTGAGGAGTAACACATAGTTTATACCCAATTCAACATCCTTGATAGAAATTCTTGTTGGATTAGGATTGAAAAACTCTGAAGCAGGAATGAACTCATAAAAGATTCCTGTGTCAAGAAGTAACAAGAGGGAGTTTTCCTTTTGCGAATCCTGATAGGCAATGAATCCTTCACTTGTAGGATACAGTTCGATGGAATCAACTTTTTTGCCAATGCTTTGTTCGAGCTTATTCCGGTAGGGTTCGTAATTCACTCCTCCATAAACGAACAAATTAAAATTCGGAAATACATCTTTGATTTTTTTTCCTGTTCGCTCCGTTAATTTGTCAAAATACATTTGCACCCATGGTGGAATTCCACTGATGAAGCTCATGTCTTGCGGCAAAGTTTCCTTCACGATGGCTTCAATTTTATTTTCCCAGTCTTCTATGCAGTTTGTTTCAAAACTGGGAAGCTGATTGCGTTTGAGGTATGCAGGCACATGATGATTTACAATACCAGATAATCTACCAATTGGAATTTGTTTGCTTTTATCAAGAGCCGGACTGCCAGAAATAAAAATCAGTTTACCATTGAGAAATTCAGCTTTGCCCGTTTCGTGAATATAACTCAGCAAGGCATTGCGTGTTGAATTAATATGATTGGGAATCGATTCTTTAGTGATTGGAATAAACTTAACGCCTGATGTGGTGCCAGAGGTTTTGGAAAGGTAGAGTGGTTTCCCTTTCCAAAGGACGTCTCTTTCACCAGACATCATTCGTTCTATGTAGGGTTTCAGTCCTTCATAATCCCTTACAGGTACATGAATTTTAAATTCATCATAATTGCTGACAGAACGAAAGCGATGGTCTGTGCCAAATGCTGTATCCCTTGCAGTTTTTAGTAAATATTGAAAAACGCGCTCCTGAGCCTCCACAGGATGCATGCTCCAGGATTTGGTTTTCCGTGCAATCCTCGCGGCAAACGCTTTACTTATAAAGGATAAAAGACCCATGCCTCGTTTTGAAATAATAATGATAAATTCTGGACGCTAATTTACTAGTAATATCGTATTTCAGGAGAATAAATAAAATGCCTGAATTCAGGCGCTGATGTACAATGATAATCTGTTGAAATTAAATAGGCTTAGGAGAGCCTGCAGGCTTTTTTCTGCCCGATGGAGAATTGGCCGACCTTTTTAAAATGACACATACTTTTGTGGATCAACAGCTGAACCATTGAACCAAAGTTCAAAGTGTAAATGAGGACCGCTGCTCAACTCCCCGGAATTTCCTATCACAGCTATTACCTCTCCCGCCTTCACAAAGTCGCCTACTTTTTTCAAAAGAGCAGAGTTGTGTTTATACCAGGAGAATAAATTGTTGGAATGTTGAATGCCGATTACCCAGCCGGTTTCTGAAGTAAAGTTTGCTAATAGCACTGTCCCATCCAAGGTTGCTTTGATAACTTCATCCGGTTTAGAAACAATGTCGACGCCGTAATGCCTGATTACCGGATCAAACCGATTGGTAACGGTGCCCTTGAGTGGAGGAAAAAAAAGAAAACTGCGAATGGAATTGACGACAGATCCATTGTCACCTACAGAAAGGGAGTACTGATCCCTTGACTCTATTTCGGCTCTTAGCATACTGTCTTCCTGTGATTTTCTAAGCTTGTGAATCGTATCATACTTAGCAGGATCACCTGAAAGTGGGTTTACCTGATCAACTCCTGCCGTTCCGTTAATCACATTACGAATATTGGCAATGTAAAGATCTCGTGCAGCCAATTCTTTTTCCATTGAATCAGTTCGAAGCACCAGATTGAAAACTCTTCTTTGGGTTTTTAAATCTGCATAGCCGGGGATGTATTCGCGTAAAGCAGTAAATGCAATCAAAAAGGTCGTTAAAATAACCAGCAGGATGATGCTGAGGCCCAAAGTTACGAAGACGTTTAATGGACGTAAATTGAATGAGGCCTTCTCTTCATAGGTCTCGTCGTTCATCACAACGAGCCGATAGCGGCTTTTAAGCTTGCGAAACCATTTTTTATTTTTCTTTTCAGCCATTTTTCAAAAGGTTTTCAAACCTACGTCAATTCGCTTTCAATCACAAAGGTCTGCAGATTTTCCCTGATTATAGCATATTATGCTGCGGGAATAGTCTTATCTTGCATCCGCTTTCAAATAAAATAAATCAGCTGAATCAGAGTTATTGAACAATTGATGAATTCATACCGTTTTCTGCGCCGGGCATTGGCTTTTGGCTCTTTTATTGTTTTGATTTCCCTGATATGGACTTCGTGCTCCAATACGAAGGATACATGGGTCAACAGGAGATTTCACCATCTTTCATCTCATTATAATGGATATTATAATGCCGGTTTGAAGATTGACGAAGGTGTAGAGAGATTGGCAGAATCGCATGAAAATAAGTATGATCGGACGCTTTCAGTATTTCAGTATGCGAATGCAGAGAAATCCAAAGCAATTTATCCTCAGATGGATGATGCCATGAAACGGCTTGGAACTGTCATTCAAAGGCATACAATAGTTGACAAAAGAGGAAACGAAAAACCTGATTCTGAAAAGTGGATTGATGATAATTGGCTTTTATACGGGCAGGCACTTTTTTATAAGCATCAGTATTTTGAAGCGATAGAAGCATTTCAATATGTAGAGGTTACCTATAAGAAATCACCTACCCGTCACCTTGGTTCTATGTGGCTGGCAAAATGTTACCTGCAACTCACCATGTTGCGTGAGGCCGAGGATAAACTCGACTATCTCCGCAATCAGAAAGATTTTCCTGCGAAGAAAAGGTGGGAGCTGGCTGCCGTTAACGCAGACTTCTATCAGCAAACACGTAATAACGACAAGACTATTGAACATCTGGAAATAGCATCCAAGCTCGCTCCTAAACGAAAAGACCGTATTCGGTTTATGTTCATTCTTGCCCAGCTGTATCAACAGAAAGAAGAATACACTAAGGCCTTTGAACTCTACACAAAGGTTATTAAAAAAAATCCACCTTATGAGATGGATTTCAATGCTCGCATCAACAGGGCGCGTTGTTCCGATGGCGGAGGTAAGGGCGGGGAAACCGTGAGAAAGGAATTGTTGAAGATGGAGAAAGATCCAAAGAACCTCGAATATCTTGATCAGATCTATTATGCTCTTGCAGGCCTGGCTCAAAAGGAAGGGAAAGAAGACGAGGAGATGATGCTTCTCAATAAGTCTGTTCAAGTCAGCAAAGGCAATCAAAATCAGAAGGCCATTTCTTACCTGGGCCTGGCCAAAATTTATTTCGCACGTCCTGATTATAAGAATGCACAACTCTATTACGACAGCACAATCTCCAATTTAAGTAATGATCATCCTGACTATACCGCCATTCTCACTCTGAGAAACAGTCTTACACGTCTGGTTAAGTATCTAAATACAATTGCATTAGAAGACAGCATGCAGGCATTAAGCAAAATGTCACCGGAAGAATTAAATACTTTGATTAGCAAAAAACTTCAAGCAGACTCTCTTGAACTGATTGCTCAGCAGAAGCTGGAAGCCGATCAGCAGGTGAATAAAATTTTTGATGCCGGAAAAATATCAGAAGCCAATGCTTTCAACAGGGCAGGCGGGTCGAGCTGGTATTTTTACAACCCTCAGGCAATCAGCTTTGGCTTTAATGAGTTTGTAAAAAAATGGGGTGATAGAAAACTCGAAGATAACTGGAGAAGAAGCACGAAGGCTACCACTTTCGGACCCGGCCCGGAAGAGGAAGAAAAAGATACGCTTGCATTGACAGAAGAAGAAATTAAGGATCCTGTTTTAGCGGCACAGAAAAAAAGAGAGCATATGTTGAAAGGCGTTCCCTCAACGCCGGAGGAGTTGGAAAAATCCACCACCAAAATTGTGGATGCCTACTATAACGCTGCAATGATATACAGGGAACAGCTAAATGATGTGAAGGCATCAGCCGAAATGTTCGAAACTCTTCTGAGTAAATACCCCGCAAACCGGTTTGAAGTTCAATCGTATTATCAGTTGTACAGAATTTATAATCAAGAAGGAAATACAGCAAAGGCGGAAGTTTATAAAAACCTGATCCTCACTAAATATTCTGATACGGAATACGCGGAGATTATCCGTAACCCGAACTATGCTCAGGATATGATCGGTAAAAAATCGAATCTTGAATTATTTTACGAAGAGACCTATCACAAATATCTGAACGCTGAATATGCTACTGTAATGCAGCGCAAGGCTCAGGCGGATATTCAATTCCCTCAAAATCCTTTGACGCCTAAGTTTGATATGCTCAGGACATTGTCCGTTGGCCATACTCAGCCCATTGCCATGTTTGAAGCATCATTGCAGGATATCATTCGAAATTATTCCAGTGATCCGGTGAAGGATGAAGCACAAAATATTCTGGATTACATCAGGGGAATGAACCCTGATTTGAAAAAGGATGACAGCACTAACTCTTTAACGACCGGACTCGAACCTGTGGATTCGCTGGCTAATAGTAAGTTATATGATTACATGCCTGACACGATCCACTATGTTATTGTAATATTCCAGGCAATAGGCGGTGAGGTGGACGGGCTAAAACTGAAAACAAAATTATCTGATTTTAATTCGAAAAATTATGGAATGAAAAATTATGCCATCTCCGATCTGATGTTTGATCACAGAAACAAGATGGTGATGATTAAAGCTTTCAAAGACAAGAAAGATGCACTTGAATACAGCAAACATATTTATAACCATGACGAAGTTTATGGGAACATAAACCCTAATGCTTATCGTCAATATGTAGTTTCTGTTAATAATTTCCCGGCTTTAATACGGGAGAAAAAGACGGAAGATTATGACGATTTTTACCGCTCTTTTTACCGTTAAACGGCGCTTTCCTTTATACCTGTAAATCAGGTTAATACAAAACCCATTCGTGTTTATTAACATTTTATGGAATGGCACTCAGGTCTTTTGAACAGGTGCAAGCCCTCAAAACCCTTGTTTTAGAGAAAATTCAATGGTTTTATTATGCCTGTTAGTTGTGATTAACAAAATTCAAAAATATACGTACATATCTTTCGTTAACAGATACTTAGTCCTGTAATTCAAGGTTGAAAACTCGGCTTTGCTTCGGATAATTATTCTGTTAACTTTGTCGTCCTTTTTAAATTAGCAAGGGAATTCGAAAGGGATTTTCATTAATTTTCAACAGTAGAAAGAGATGTTCAACAACAAAGAAAAAAAGAGCAATGTAACGATGACCAAAGGCTCAGAAAACACAAGTTCATCGATTAATTTAATCGGCGCAGGAACGGTGATCGAGGGAGACATTCGTTCAAACGGTGATATCCGCATTGATGGAACCGTTCACGGTAAAGTAATATCAAAGGCAAAAGTGGTTGTTGGTTCAAC
>Ga0154020_10008974_pt1 | contig 11557 bp, 9 predicted proteins | sample Klosneuvirus_201_FD_109709 | JGI IMG/M metagenome (GOLD analysis project Ga0154020, IMG submission 109709) | Active sludge microbial communities from wastewater, Klosterneuburg, Austria - Klosneuvirus_20160825_MG | ecosystem: Engineered > WWTP > Aerobic digester > Activated sludge | place... | reverse complement strand
GCAGCGCAGCGCCGCAAACCCGAAGCCGATGGCATGGAGCGCGACGTGGTGGTGTTCTTTTCCGATCTGCGCGGCTTCACTGCTTTCACTGAAAGCCGGCTACCTTACGATGTCGTGTTTGTGCTCAACCAGTATTTCCGCAGCATGGGGAAAATTATTGAAGAACACAACGGGCACATCGATAAATTCATCGGCGATGGAATCATGGCGATCTTCGGCCTCAACGAACCGATGGATGATGCCTCGGGGCATGCACTCGATGCTGCGTATAAGATGCACAGCCAGCTCAAGCTTATGAATGAATTTCTGGCGGCCGAAATTCAAAGCCCGCTCGAACTCAGAATCGGCCTGCATGCGGGTGCGGCGATCGTCGGCGAACTGGGTTACGGTTCTGCTGCACACTTCACTGCCATCGGAGACGTGGTGAACACGGCGAGCCGTCTCGAACACGCGAATAAAAAACTCAAAACATGGCTGCTGGTCTCTGAGGATGTGTTGCGCCACGCGGGGCGTGAAAAACCCGAAGGCAGCATCTCGGCACGGGTCGTGCTGCGCGGAAAAACCGAGCCGTTGGCTGTGTTCGGTTTGCCCGAAGGCATGGCGCCGGAGTGAAAGAGGGGACATCTCCGTGGCGTATGGCCCAGCGCCAAGATGCCCTCCGTGGCAGCGCTGAGCCCCGCCTTCCGTGGCGTAGGGGCCAGCACAAAGACGGCGTCCTTGCCGGTGCCGGCCAGCGCCCTCCATGGCGTACTGCATTCATTACAGGAGCTTCCAGCGGAATCGGTGCAGCGCTCGCCCGCAATCTTGCCGCGAGGGGTGTGCATGTCATTCTCACCGCGCGCCGGTTGAAGCTGCTGAAAAAGATAGCTATGGAAATTCACAGCAGCGGCGGGAAAGCCACGGCGGTGCGTCTTGATGTCGCTAAAGCCGACGCGGCCGCGAAGGCCATCGCCGCACTCGACCGTAAATTCGGGGGTATCGATCTTGTGATCGCGAATGCAGGGGTAGGTGTGCGCACCGAGGCACGTCCTGTGCCGCGCACACCAGGGACGTCCGTGTCCGTAGGAATCAAAACAAACCCCTCATACAGCTGGGAGGCGATCAAAAAAGTCGCAGATATCAATTATACCGGTGCTTTGGCAACGCTGACAACTCTTCTGCCAGTAATGGTCGCCCGCAAGAGTGGGCATGTTGTTGCGATCAGCTCGCTGGCGGGCTATACAGCACTGCCCGATGCAGCAGGCTATTCGTCACCCAAAGCCGGTTTGTCCCGTTTTATGGAATGCCTGTCTCTCGATCTGCAGAATACCGGCGTTTCTGTGAGCACGGTGCATGTCGGCTTTGTCAAAACGCCGATGGTGGCACAGTCGACAATCCCCCTGCCATTTCTCCTCTCTGCCGAAGCTGCGGCCGATTATATCGTCTGTCGCCTAATACGAAAAAAACGGGAGATTAATTTTCCCAAACTGATGGTGGTGTTGGTCACGCTGTTGGCGTGGCTGCCGTTTTGGGTGAAGCAGCTGATTGCGCGCCGGTATTGGAAATCCGTTAGCCCTTGAATCCTGCGGTGAGCTTGTCGAACCCGGAATTCATGGGCTATTTAATCAGCTTTTCGACTTCCGCACCTTTTTCAAAAGAGCGGTCTTGCACAAAGGCGAGTTGCGGTATCACGCGCATGCGGATGTGTTTCGCGATGCTCGAACGCATGCCATGTGCGTGGCGCTTGATGTCTTTCATGATGCGCTCCTGCTCTTTTTCATCGCCCCAGATACTGACGAAAATTTTCGCAAACGAACCGTCGGCAGAAAGTTCACAGCGCGTAAACGTGCAGTAGTCTTTCATGTGCTGCGTGAAGTCGTGGGGCTCGTTCTGCGAGAACGGGTTGGGTGTGTTGAAGGGCGAAGTGGGGGAGGTATTGGTTTGGCCTTCCTGGCCCTCGCTTGATGCATCGATGGACTTTGTGTCCAGCATCAGCCCTTGGGCATCCTGCGCCTCGGCTGGCGCCAGGATCGACTTCGTGTCGAGCGCCAGCCCTTGGCCATCCTGGCCTTCGCTTGATGCATCGATGGACCTCGTGTCCAGCATCAAGCCTTGGGCATCCTGCCCTCGGGACATCTTCTGGTAATACGTCGCGACGTGTCTAAAGATCTGGTTCTGCAGCCGCTGGCGTCTTATTTCATTCACTTGTTGCCGATGTCTTCAAATGTGCGCTGTGTCTCGACTTTTTCAAAGCCTTCGATAATGTCGCCGACTTTGAGATCGTTGTAGTTTTCGACCAGAATACCGCACTCAAAACCTTCTTTGACTTCGCTGACGTCATCCTGAAAGCGTTTGAGCGATTTCAGTGAGCCGGTGAATGCCACCGCACCGTCGCGCAGTACGCGAATTTGATTCGCTCGTTTCAGATAGCCGGTTTTCATTGAACAGCCTGCGACAGTGCCCATTCCTGAAATCTTGAACACCTGACGGACTTCCGCTTCGCCGGTGATTTTCTCAGAAATATCCGGTGACAAGAGGCCTGCCAGCGCTAGTTTCATGTCATCGATTGCCTGATAGATAATGCTGTAGTTTTTGATTTCGACAGCTTCTTTTGCGGCTACGTCACGCACTTTCGCATTGGCGCGCGCATTGAACGTGATGATTGTCGCTTTAGCGGCAGACGCGAGCATCACATCACTCTCGGTGATTTCACCGGTTGAACCCATGATCACACGCACGCGCACTTCTTCGTTCGAGAGTTTTTCGAGCGAAGAGGTCAGCGCTTCGACTGAACCCCGTACGTCACCTTTGATAATGACTTTGTATTCTTTGAGTTTACCTTCTTCAATCGTTTCGTTGAAGTTTTCGAGTTTAACCTTTTTGACTTGCTGCGCCTGCTGGTGGCGCGCGAGTTCCTGACGTTTATCGGCAATTTCGCGCGCCTCGCGCTCGGTCGCCATAACGTTCAGCGTATCACCTGAGTTCGGAACTCCCGTAAGGCCGAGAATTTCAACAGGCATTGCCGGGCCTGCTTCTTTGACCGGCTGGCCGCGATCGTTGTGCATTGCCCTTATTTTACCGCCTTCGAGGCCGACGACAAATGCATCACCGATTTTGAGCGTACCGTTGCGTACAAGAATTGTGGCCACCGGGCCGCGGCCCTGATCCAGTTTGGCTTCGACCACAGTGCCGGTCGCGCGCTTCTTCGGATTCGCCTTAACTTCCATTACCTCTGCCTGTGCGAGAATTGCATCTTCGAGCTTGTCGAGATTCAGTTTCTGCAGAGCGGAAATAGGGATAAACGGTGTTGTGCCACCCCAGTCTTCCGAGAGGATTTCAAATTTGGCGAGATCTTGTTTGATGCGGTCGATATTTGCCGTCGGTTTATCGATTTTGTTCACCGCGACGATAATTGGCACCTTCGCGTCTTTTGCGTGCATGATGGCTTCTTCGGTTTGCGGCATCACACCGTCGTCGGCCGCGACCACGAGCACCACGATATCGGTCACCTGTGCACCGCGTGCGCGCATGGCAGAGAAGGCCGCATGGCCCGGTGTATCGAGAAAAGTAATCTTGCCTTTCGGGCGGGTCACCTGATATGCACCGATGTGCTGCGTGATGCCGCCGGCTTCGCTGGCCACAACATCCGTTTCGCGCAGGGCATCGAGCAACTTGGTCTTACCGTGGTCGACGTGACCCATGATCGTTACAACCGGTGGTCGGTTGACCAGCTCTTCGTTTGTATCTGTTTCTTCCTGGATCAGCGTTTCTTCATAAAGAGAAATAACTTCGACTGTGCAGCCATATTCAGCCGACAACAGTGTTGCAGTTTCAGCATCGATTGACTGCGTGATGGTCGCCATCACGCCCATCTGCATGAGTTTGGCGATAATTTCTGGCGCGCGCACATTGAGCTTCTTCGCCAGCTCGCCGACCTGAACAAATTCGGTGATTTTGATGCGTGAGGGCACAGATGAGGTTGCCTGTGTCTGCTCGCCTTTACCCCGGTCGCGGGATTTCTGGCCAATAAAGAACTTTTTGTGTTCTTCTTTCTTGAGAATATCTTCGCGCAGGTTGGATTTTTTCTTGTCAGCGCCGGGCTTAGTGGCCGGACCTTTTTTGACTTCGCGTTCTTCTGCCTCGGTCTTGGGCTGTTTTTCGTCTTGAATGAAAACCGTGCGCACTTTCGGTGCGACACGCTCCATCGGCTTGCGCACAACGGTCTCTGCAACCGCCGGCTTGGGCGCCGTTACAGCCGGTTGCGGCTGCTGTTGCTGCTGTTGCTTTTTTTCCTCTTCGCGCTGCTGGTCAAGCTGCACCTTCTGCGCGCTGATTTTGCCCGCAATCGAATCTTTCGAAGAATGCCCTTTCAGGACTATCTTCTTGGGCGTGAGTTTTATTTTATCTGCCATGCGCGCTTTCCAGTGTTCCCTTATTGTCTACGTTCAGGCCTTTGGCCCTGCGTCAAGTTCTTGCGGTTCTGCCGGTGATTCACCTTCTTCGCCCTCTTCAAACTCGACGTTTTCAGAAATGATTTCCATGATGCGCTTTGCCGTTGCGCGACCGATACCTTCAATGTGGATCAGGTCTTCTTCATCCATCGATACCAGATCTTCGATATATTTGATGTTATTTTCTTTCAGAATGCGGATGATCCGCGAGGCAAGACCAGGCAGCGCGGTCAGCGGTGTGCCTTCCTCTTCTGCAGGTTCTTCTTCTGGTACGGCTACTTCAAAAATTTCATCCAGGCGCTTGCGAGCCTCTGGAGATGCCATTTCTGCTGAAAATTGCGATTCTGATTTTACGTCGATCTTGTAACCTGTGATGTACGAAGCGATTTTGACGTTAGTACCTTCACGACCGATCGCGATTGCCAGATCTTTGTCCGGCACCACGGCCAGCGCTTCGTGCGACGTCGGGTCAACTTTGACAAGGCTGGGGGCCGCCGGAGTCAGGGCGTTGGTGATAAATTCGCGCGGATCGTTTGCCCACTCGACAATGTCAATGCGCTCGGTGCCGAGCTCGCGCACGATGGCCTGAATGCGCACACCGCGAACGCCGACGCAGGCCCCCACCGGGTCGACATTGGATCGTTCTGAAGTCACGACAACTTTTGAACGCTCACCGGGTATACGGCCGATTGTTTTGATGATAACGATCTTTTCGAAAATCTCCGGGACTTCTTTTTCAAACAGTTTGTGCACGAACATCCGGTCTGCGCGCGACACGATCACGCGCAGCGGTCCGCCGCCTTTGTCCTGTTCTATCGAGTGCAGCAGAACCTTGATCTTGTCTTCCACACGGTAGCGTTCTTTCGGAATCTGGTGCTTTACCGGCATGATTGCTTCGACTTTGCCGAGGTCGACGTAGACTGTGTCACCGCGCTTGCGCAGAATATAGCCATTCATCAGTTCGCCGATCTTATCTTCGTAGGCTTCACGAATCTTGTTCTGTTCGAGCTGGCGCAGGCGCTGTGCGACGATCTGCATGGCTGTCTGTGCTGCGATGCGGCCAAATTCAAGCGGGTATTCGACGATGTCGAGTTCTTCGCCTAACTGTGCGTCAGCTTTGACTTTGCTGGCATCTTCGAGAAGAATCTGCATGCCGGGCAGCACGACATTGTCTACGACGACGCGGCGCGCGATAACAAAAACGTCGTCTTTGTCTTTGTCCATTACAACTTTGACGTTGTCGGTCGTGCGATACTTGCGTTTGTATGCGGCGATCAGGCCCGCTTCGACAACCTCGAGGATCTCCTGTTTGTCGAAGCCTTTATCCGCAGTGACCTGCTGAATATCTTCAAAGAACGAACGTTTTTTCTCTGCTACCGCTTTTTTAGCTCTTGCCATGCTGACTCCTGTGGTTCACACATCGAGGTGAAGCCTAATTTTCTTAATATTATTCCAGTTAATCTTTAATTTGGGCATCTCTTTCAGTTTGCGCGGGGGAAACTTTTTGCGGTTATGCTTGCAATCTGCAAAGCTGAATTCAATGATTTCGCCCTCAATCGTATCTGCCTTCAGCACCTCTGAAAGCACTTTTCCCGCCTCGTTGGCGTAGCTGACGTTGAGCGGCAGTGCGCTGAAGCGCTTCACTTCGGCGAGACTCGTCAGCTCACGTTCGGCCCCAGCCGATGAAACCTCGAGAGAGTAGTTGAGGTTGATGCCAGATATCTTCTCGTGTTCGTCGAGCGCATCCCTGAGGCTGCGCGCATATTGTTCGCATTCGCTTATATTTACAGAACCGTATTTATCCGACTCTTTATCGAGCTGAATCACGATGCGGGTGTTGCCTTTACTGTGAAAAAAGGCAATCTTATGAAGCGATAGCTCCGCTCGACGAGTCGAGTCAGCGACTTGCCTTGTCGGATCAACGGCCAGTAAAGCCGCTTTGGCCAGACCTGTAATCTGTTGTTCTGTAATCTCTGCGATATTCATTTCGACTCGGCTTACAGCTGGTATTTTGAGCTGCGGGCCATACCGGAGAATGTGCCCCGCGCGCTTTTTTCTTGCAGGGTACCCTCAAAAAAAAAAGCGGCGTACGCCACTTTCCAACTATCCATAGAATATAGCGGAAACACACTGTCAAACTGTTCACAGATTCGCCATCGGGCCGCGGCGGCCGATGGCCAGCAGCGGTGGATGTTTTTTGGGATGAGTGCAACCAAGTTTTGCTTGACGAACTTCAAAAAATGGTTCGATAATCAAACAGTCGGGGTCTGGCTAACAATGAGGGTAAAATATTGGCTGCTTTTACTGCCGGCATTCTTTTTTGCCTGCCAGACCCTCACCCAGCTGAGGCCCAAGGACGAAAAAAGGCCTGCCGTGCCGGTATTGCCGCAACCTTTACCGGCTAAATCCGCCCCTAAATCGGTTGTACCAGCCGGGGTACCCATAACGCATATCGGCCCTGCCTATAAGTCGCATATGTTCGATTGCATCGAAAATACTTCGGCTTCGACAACGCTGCGTTTCCCCCACGCAAAGCTGAATTTTTTCTCAAAAGAACCTGAAACATCGTTCAGTTTTCATCTCACCGAAGAGAATGGCTGGCCTTTTCTGGTTGGATATTACAAGAGAAAAAACTATAATTCTAACGGCGACTACCTTGTGGCTTTGCGCGGCGAGGCGTCAGGCTGGCATAAATCGGCTGCCACGAATGCGGTGCTGTCACTGGTCGACCAATCAGAAAATAACGGTCTCTTGCTCCTCGATGAATACAGCTATGTAGATAAAGATGAAAAATCCCGCCGAAAATCGGTGATGCCGATCTGCCACCGCAGCTATCATAAAAACGGCTATCTCGGTACCGAAATCCCGGGGTTCCGAAAAGACGGAGCTAACCGTTTGCTGCGGCGGGTTCTGCCGGCACAGGGCAGTGTCGTGATTGTCAGTTACAGCAACGGCACCTCACCGCGCGGGGAATTTATTCCCCGCGAACCGGCGCCGGACTATAAACCCGATTACCGCAACTTTCAGGATCCGGCAAAATTTCTGATCAACCACATTCTTGAAACCCGTTTCGTCGACAGCGTCTACCCGAATATCCGTGGTTTTATCGACATCGAAGGCAACTTCGAATTCACCAAGTCATTCTGGGATCTTTTGGCCTATATCAAGCTCGAAATTGAGCCGCGCGGCGACCGGTTCTTCTATTCAACCGCACGCATCGAAAAATTCGACGCCTACCCCGGGCAGGTGGTGATGATCAATGCATTGGGCCTCAAAGGAAAAGAGGGCGCCGATGGAGTGATTCGTTATCAGAACAAACGCGGCAACGTCATCATCGACATCGTCACGAATGCGTATCAACCCAACTACTGGAACGTCGGCAAGGATATTCGCACGGTGACTAAAATGGAACCATATAAGGGCAAAGACATGGTGCGCACGCGGCTATCGCACTTTAATATTCCCGACTGGGCCGCGCAGCGCATACTCACCACCACGCCGTTTCTCGCGCCGCGTGCAGCGCCGCTACATACCTCATTATTATTGGATTAGCACAGCATGCGGGCGAAGCCCGCATGCTGTGCTAATCCGCAATATTCATGGTTCGATGAGGTAAACAAAATCATTCAGCCAGCGGCCACCGGTCAGATTGGTTTCATGTCCCGTGAGAATAATCTCGCGGTCGCTGATGGTGCGCAGAAAATCCGCATTGTTCTTTTGAGAATGTGCCGACGCAGCGGGTAAAGGCACGCGTGCGCGGCAGGCATCCTGAAAATAGCATTCGTCCCCGGTGAAGAGATAAGCCTTGCCGCCTGCTTCCAGGCGTATTGCCTGCGAGCCGGGCGTGTGGCCACCGGTAAAGACCAGCTCAAATTCACCGACTGATTGCCGCGGCGCGTCGATCAGCTGCAGCTTTCCTGCTGTTTGGCGTGATTTCAGAAACGCCGCAATGCTTTTGTCGGATAACGAGCGAAACTCTTCTCGCTGCATAACGAATTCACTGTTTTTGAATTGCACAACACTTTCTGCGTGGTCAAAGTGTGAATGCGTGAGAATCACGCGGCTGATCTCACCTGACTTGACACCTGCGAGTGACAGCAAGTCAGCCGCGGTCCTGAAGTTTCTTAATCTGAATTGGCTACGCAGTTTTGCACTTTCAAAGCCGGTATCGATCAGCGTGTAATGCGGCGGGCTACCGCTTTCGACGAGGTAAAAAAGCCAGTTAAATCTGACCAGCCTGTCACTGCTCAGCGTGTTAACGAGGTTCGCGCGGTACGCGCTCTCGCCGTATTTCAGAGCGTATATGCGTATGCTGCCTGCGGGGTTATTGCGGGCACTGGCGCAGCCAGCCGCACAGAGGGCGGCAAGAGCAAGCGCCATTGCGGCGGGCAAGCGCATACATTATTCGGCGTCTTTAGCGCAGCGGAAACCGAAATGGTGGTAGTCGGCCATCGGCATGTTGCCGGGCACGTTGGCGCGCCGCTTCGACCCACGCGCATAATCGGCAGTCCACCACCATGAGCCGCCGCGCACCGAGCGCATTCTGTAACCGGGGCATTTGTCGGCGCCGTCGCACGGGCCTTTGGGGTCATTACCCGAGCAGGCCGCGCCGCACTTGGTATAACTTTTTTCGTACCAGTCGTTTACCCATTCGTGGGCGTTGCCCGCCATGTCATAGAGCCCGTAAACGCCGGGTGCGCGTGACCCAACTTCGGCGGTGTGCATGTGCCATTTGGGTTCGAGGCGCGCGGGAAAGCAGCCTTTGATTGCCGTTTTATCGTTTTCGCCAATCTGTATGATCGCGCGCGAGCAGTCGGCGGTCTCATTACCCCATGGATAGAGATTGCCGTCCGGGCCACGCGCGGCTTTTTCCCATTCGGCTTCGGTCGGCAGGCGCTTGCCGCGAAAGCGGCAGTATTCGCGCGCCGTAAACCAGCTCACACCGGTCACCGGCTGCTTTGGCTTTTTATAGCGAAAGCCATAGCGCGCACCGATGTAGTCGCAGGTCTTGTCTTTGAGGCAGTCGCGGCATTTGCCGGCCTCGAGGCATTCGTTAAATTCGGCGTTCGTGACTTCGTAGGTATCCATGTAAAAGGTGGAGATATGAATTTTCTGTGCCGGCTTTTCATCTTCGAGATGGCTATCCGAGCCGCGCACAAAAGTGCCTGCCGGAATGCAGCGCATGCCCGTGACTTCTTTGGAGCAGGTTTTGCTCGACCCGGCGCAGGCCGCCGAACTCAGGAACAGGGTGAGCGCAGCGACCAAGGGGGCTGCTGAAACAGAACGCAAAACAATCCGGCTGAAAGAAGTGCCCATCAGTTGCCCTGCTCGAGAATGCCTGACGGAATTGCCGCCGGAATTTCAATCGTGCTGACATCCGCTCGTTCGCGGCTCACGACGCGGTGCATTTTGAAGTAGTCCATGTAGTCATAGTGCGGCAATAGCAGCTTTTTCTGGTAGTTGTACGCGCCGTGGATCACGTAATGCCAGAAGCCCTTGAAACCCTTGCGGTGCGCGGGATGCCAGGGGTATTCATGCACTGAGCGGAAAGTGATCGAAGCCTCGTCGAACGGCAGCGAAAGAATGTTTTTTTTGTAGTTCGAATTGTTCGTGCTGTAATCCCAGAATTCTTCGGCGTTGCTGGGATAATACACGCGAATCGGCACACCGATCGCACGCGCCGACTTCGCAATGGAGCGCATCGATTTGTCTTTCAGCATGTCGCCGGGAACGATCGTGATGCGGTCTTGCTGGTACAGCAGGCGAATGTAGCGGTAGTGGTCGGCAAAACGCAGCCAGCCGAACTCACCCTGTTTGGGGTCAGGTGCTGCACTGCGCTGGTAATGTTTGCCGAGCGAATCGGCATTGTTGCGGAAGACCTGCTGAATAAAATCGAGGTCGCTGCGGTCCGCGTAATATTTCGCGAGTATTTCGAGCGATTCTTTCTGGTTCTTTTTGCTGAAACGCGCCAAAAACTGGGGGATTGTCTCGCTTTCGAGCATCATCGCGCGGATGATGCGGTGCAGCGCGTTGATGTTGACGTCGAAATCAAACAACCATACAAACCTGCTGCGCGCAATGGCAATGTATGAGTAATTGGCGTCCGCGGCCACACCCGCATAACCGCCGCCGAGATTGCGTATGTAGGGCGCGAACATATAGTTCTGTGACTCATTCGGCGTGAAATAGGTTACGGGATCTTTGCAGTGCGCCGGTGATGTGTATTTTGCCTTGCAGATGGGTTTGTTGAGCGTGTCGGTTTCGGCCAGGTTGTGCAGCGTCGCGCGGTCGGATGAACTGGGCGGTGCCGGGTCGCCGAGCGGTGCGGGCGGCTGGGCGAGCATCCACGCCGGGCGGACTGTTGGCGGCACATTTTCAGCCACGCAGCGGAACGCGGTATTGTTTTTTGTGCTGATGGTCTGTGCGCCGCTTGCGCGGGTCTGCGGATCGAAGGTTGCTTTGTCCTTGAGCCATTTACTACAGCCGAAAGAACCGCTGCAAACACCCATCGGGTTCTGCGGCAGGCAGATATTCTTGCTGACCTTCGCATCGACGACATTGCACTGCGACGCGTCTTTCAGTTTCCAGTCGTTGGTCCATTCGGGATAACCTGAGGCACTGAAGCCGGCGGTCGCTGAAGCGAGTGAAAGTTCGTTCTCGGTTGCCATACGCTTACCCGTCCATGCGCAGTATTGCATGGCAGCTTCGTAGGGTAAGCCCAGCGCAGGAAGCGTCGCGGCAGAGAGCGCCGGATTTTTTCCGCGGTAATAGCTGTTGGGCATGCACTGGCCTTCGGCCACGCAGCGTGCATAGTCGCCATTGGTCACTGCGGCCTTGTCGGCAAACACTGTATTTGCCGTAAAATTGCTGTCTGGCTGAGACTGACGAATGGTCGAAGTCAGGGCGCCTGACTCGAGGCAAAGGGCATTGGCGGCGGTCATGTCGCAGCTGACGCGGTCATTTTTGGTGAAGTTGAACGTGGAGCCTTCGGTCACCTCGGGGGGTGTAAACTTCTTGCTGCCTGTCGAAGTACAGTTGATGACAAGCAGCGCGAGAAGAACGGGGAGGGAAAGCGCCTGCTTCTGCGCCGAAATCCGTGTAGACATTTGTGTCAGAGGCTAACTATT
>Ga0154020_10008973_pt1 | contig 11557 bp, 12 predicted proteins | sample Klosneuvirus_201_FD_109709 | JGI IMG/M metagenome (GOLD analysis project Ga0154020, IMG submission 109709) | Active sludge microbial communities from wastewater, Klosterneuburg, Austria - Klosneuvirus_20160825_MG | ecosystem: Engineered > WWTP > Aerobic digester > Activated sludge | place... | reverse complement strand
GGGGCCCGGTGTCCGAGCGGGCTCTGGAAATCGGCCAACAGATCGGGTTTGCCTTGCTGGCGCTGCTGATGGCCTTTGCCTTCTACAACGATATCAACCGCCTTGTCACGGGCTAGGTTCCGTCTTACCAGATGAAGAAGAAACTGCTTGCCGGGCTGGTCATCGCGTTGCTGGCGCGCGCCGCCATGGCCTTCGAGCCCTTCCCGATCAAGGACATTCGCGTCGAGGGCATACAACGCACCGAGGCCGGCACGGTGTTCTCCTACCTTCCGGTGAAGGTCGGCGACACCATGACGGATGAAAAGGCCGCCGCGGCGATCAAGGCTCTGTTCGCGACCGGATTCTTCAAGGATGTGCGACTTGAGGTCGATGGTCAGGTTCTGGTGGTGGTTCTGGAAGAGCGGCCGGCCATCGCGTCGCTGGAGTTCACCGGGCTCAAGGCGTTCAAATCGGAAGACCTGAAAAAATCGCTGCGCGAAGTCGGTTTGGCCGAGTCGCGGATTTTTGATCGTGCCCTGGTCGAGCGCGCCGAGCAGGAATTGAAGCGGCAGTATCTTGCGCAGGGGCACTATGCCGTCCAGGTGACGACGACGATTACGCCGCTCGAGCGGAATCGCGTCGGCGTGAATTTCGCCGTGACCGAAGGCGACATTGCCAAGATACGCCAGATCAACATCATCGGCTCCAGCGCGATCGCCGAGTCGGACCTGCTGGACCTGCTGGTGTTGCGCACGCCGGGCTGGCTGACCTGGTACACCAAGAACGACCAGTATTCCAAGCAAAAGCTTTCAGGCGACCTCGAAACCCTGCGTTCCTTTTACCTGGATCGCGGCTACCTTGAATTCAACATCGAATCGACGCAAGTGTCGATCTCGCCGGACAAACAGGACATTTACATCACCATCAACGTCACCGAGGGCGAGAAGTACACTATTTCCTCGGTGAAGCTGGCCGGGCAACTGCTGGTGCCCGAAGAGGAGCTGGCGAAGCTGGTTCAGGTCAGGCCGGGCGAAGTGTTTTCCCGCGAGCGCATGACCGAGACGACGAAGGCGATCAGCGAGCGACTGGGCAACGAAGGGTATGCCTTTGCCAACGTCAACGCGTCGCCCGAGCTTGACAAGGCGAAGCGCGAGGTCGCGTTTACCGTATTTATCGATCCGGGCCGGCGTGTGTATGTCCGGCGCATCAATGTCACCGGCAACACGCGGACACGCGACGAGGTCGTTCGTCGCGAGCTTCGCCAGGCGGAGTCGGCCTGGTACGACGGCGAGAAGATCAATCGGTCCCGTGCCCGGGTGGACAAGCTGGGTTACTTCGACGAAGTCACCGTCGAAACCCCGCCGGTTGCCGGAACCACAGATCAGGTCGACATGGAAGTGAAGGTCAAGGAAAAGCCGACCGGCAACATCTTGCTCGGGGCCGGATTCTCCAGCGCCGAGAAATTCACCGTTTCCGGTGCGGTGCAGCAGCAAAACCTGTTCGGCAGCGGAAAGCACGTTGGAGTGCAAATCAGCACCAGCAAGTCGAATCGCGTCTACTCGCTTTCACACACCGACCCCTATTTCACCGTCGATGGGGTCAGCCAGGGCTTCGATCTGTATCTGAAGAACACCGATACCAGCACGCTTGCGGTGGGTAGTTTCGGGTCGGATTCATTGGGTGGCGGAATGCGCTGGGGTGTCCCGATCGCCGAAGACGACTACGTCAATCTCGGCCTGGCCTACGATCGCACCACGCTGAAGACCGATGGCAACAGCCCGCTCCGCTACCAGAACTACGTGACCCAATTCGGCGCCAAGAGCAACACCCTGCTTGCCTCCGGTGGCTGGCAGCAGGACAGTCGTGACAGCCTGTTGGTCACGACGCGGGGTGACTATCGCCGGGTTTCGCTTGAAGTGGCCTTGCCGGGGAGTTCCGCGACCTATGCGAAGGCGACCTACCAGCACCAATACTACTATCCGGTTGAACGAAAGATCACCCTGGCGTTCAATGGCGAAGTCGGTCTTGCCAAGGGCTATGGCAACAAGGAGATGCCGTTCTTCAAGAATTTCTATGCCGGCGGTATCGGGTCGGTCCGCGGCTTTGATTCCGGTTCGCTCGGGCCGCGCGACGCGGCGACCAATGAGGCGGTTGGCGGTACGAAGCGCCTGATCGGCAATGCCGAGCTGCTGTTTCCCGTGCCGGGCATGGGCAGGGACACCTCGATGCGCCTGAGTGCGTTTGTCGATGCCGGAAATGTCTGGGGCTACGACTCGAAGTTCAGCATGGGCAGCCTGCGCTACAGCGGTGGCGTGGCGCTTTCGTGGAATTCGCCGATGGGGCCCCTCAAGTTTTCCTATGCCAATCCCTTCAACAAGAAGACGGACGACAAGGTGCAGCGCTTGCAGTTCCAGATGGGTTCGGTATTCTGATGGTCCAAATTCGGTGAGAATGTCATGTTGAGAAAATTTCTTGTTTCAGGCGTCGCGTTGGCGACGATTTCCTGTGGTGCCCTCGCCGAGGGCAAGATCGGCTTCGTGAATAGCCAGAAAATCGTCAACGAAGCGCCGCAGGCCGCCAAGGCGAAGAAAAAGATCGAAAAGGATTTCGAGAAACGCGATCAGGATCTGCAGCGCATTGCCAAGCAACTGCAGGGCCTGCAGGAAAACCTGGAAAAGAACGCGGTGACCATGGCGGAATCGGATCGTCGCAACAAGGAACGTGAGTTCAATGATCTGAATCGTGATTTCCAGCGCAGGCAGCGTGAATTCCGCGAGGATCTCAGCCAGCGGCAGAACGAGGAAATGGCGGCCATATTCGAACGCGTCAACAAGGTGATCAAGCAGATCGCCGAGGCGGAGAAATACGACGTCATTTTTCAGGAGGCGGTTTACGCCAGCCCGCGCATCGATATCACCGACCGGGTGATCAAAGCGCTGGGCGACGGCACGAAATCAGCCGCGAGCCGTGGAGCTGCGGCTCGACGAGATCGTCGCCCGCCTGGGCGGGGAACTGGTCGGCGCCGGTGACACGGTAATTTCCCGCGTTGCCACGCTTGACGGGGCGGGCACCGGAGATCTGGCGTTCCTGGCGAACCCGAAATATCGCCATCAGTTGGCGACCACGCACGCGAGCGCGGTGATCATGGCCGCGCCGGTGATGCCCGGGTTGAATGCGGCCATCCTGACGCCGCAACCCTATCTGTATTTCGCCAAAGCCGCCCAATGGCTCAATCCCGCGCCGCGCCCCCTACCCGGAATCCATCCGACCGCGGTGGTGGAGGGCCGTGTTGCCGCGAGCGCCACGATAGGTCCACACGCCTGGGTCGCACCGGGCGCCGTGGTTGGCGACAATGCCGTGGTGGGCGCGAACTGCAGCGTCGGCCGTGGCGCCGCGATCGGTGCCGATACTTGCCTGGCCTCGCATGTCGCCGTGTATGCGAACTGCCGGGTCGGCGATCGTTGCCTGGTTCACGCCGGCGCGGTGATCGGGTCGGACGGTTTCGGTTTTGCCCGCGAAGCCGACGGTGCCTGGGTCAAGATTCCACAGGTGGGCAGGGTCCTGGTCGGCGACGACGTCGAAATTGGTGCCGGAACCACCATCGATCGGGGCGCGCTGGGTGACACGGTCATTGGTGATGGCGTCAAGCTGGACAATCAGATCCAGGTTGGACACAACGTGCGGATCGGCGCGAACACGGCCATGGCGGGCTGCGTCGGAATCGCCGGCAGCGCGGTGATTGGCGCACGCTGTACCGTCGGCGGCGGTGCGATCATCCTCGGCCATATCCAGATCACCGATGATGTGGATATCTCGGCCGGCACGCTGGTGACCAAATCGATACCAAGGTCGGGCAGTTATAGCGGAACCGTGCCCTTCCTCGAACACGGCGACTGGCTGCGAAATTTCGCGCGCCTGCGTCACCTCGATGCAATGGCCGATAGAATCCGGGCCCTCGAACAGCGGCTTGCCGCACTGGAGAACAAGTAATGAGCAGCGACGGCGCAAGTCCCGAGGCCCTTTCCCGCATGGATATCCACCAGATACTGGAATATCTGCCGCATCGTTATCCCATCCTGCTGGTCGATCGCGTATTGAGCGTGGTTCCCGGAGAGCGGATCGCGGCGCTGAAGAACGTCAGCGTCAACGAGCCGTATTTTCCGGGTCACTATCCGCACCACCCGGTGATGCCGGGCGTGCTTATCGTCGAAGCCATGGCGCAGACGGCGGCGATACTTGCGTTCAAGACGATGGGCAACAAGCCCGATGACAAGTCCGTGTATTACTTTGTTGGCATCGACAACGCGCGCTTCAAGAAGCCGGTCGGTCCCGGCGACCAGTTGCTGATCGAGGTCACCCTGGCGGCGAGCAAGCGGGGCATCTGGAAGTTCTCCGGGGTCGCCAGGGTTGATGGCCAGGTGGCATCCGAAGCCGACCTGATCTGCGCCGTGCGTCCGACACCGCAATGAGCATTCACCCGACGGCCATTGTCCATCCCGCGGCGAGACTTGGGCGCGAGGTCGTGATCGGCCCTTATTCGATCGTTGGCGAGCATGTCGAGATAGGTGATCGCACGGTCATCGGTCCGCACGTGGTAATCGATGGGCATACCCGCATGGGTACAGACAACCGGATCTTCCAGTTCTGTTCGATCGGTGAAATCCCCCAGGACAAGAAGTACTCCGGCGAGCCTACCCGGCTCGAGATTGGCGACAGAAACACGATCCGCGAGTTCTGTACCTTCAATTGCGGCACGGCGCAGGATGTCGGCGTCACGCGCCTGGGCGACGACAACTGGATCATGGCCTATGTGCATCTGGCGCACGATTGCCAGGTCGGCAACCAGACGATCTTCGCCAACAACACCCAGCTCGCCGGACATGTCCGGGTAGGCGATTGGGCTATCCTCGGCGGATTCACCGTCGCGCACCAGTTCGTGCGCATCGGCGCCCACAGCTTCACGGCGATGGGCACCATACTCCTGCAGGATTTGCCGCCTTTCGTGACCGCCGCCGGCAATCCCGCCGAGCCTCGCGGAATCAATGCCGAAGGTCTCAAGCGCCGAGGTTACTCGGCGGCGGCCATTGCCGCCATCAAGCGCGCCTTCAAGACCCTCTACAAGAGTGGCATGAAGCTGGAGGAGGCGCGTGCGACCATAGGCGCGGACGCCGCCGCCGTTCCCGAACTCGCGCTGCTGGCCAATTTTCTGGACGGCCCGGGACGAGGAATCATCCGCTGATGGTGTGCATTGCCATGGTGGCCGGCGAGGCCTCCAGCGACCAGTTGGGCGCGCACCTGATTTCCGCGTTGCGGCTGCATCTTCCGGATGCAAGGTTCCATGGTATCGGTGGGCCGAAGATGCAACGCGAGGGCTTCGAATCGCATTGGCCGGCGGAAATGCTTGCCGTGCGCGGCTATGCCGAAGTCCTGCGACACTACCGGGCAATCACCCGCGTGCGGCGACAACTTCTGCGACGGCTGTTGCGGGAAAGGCCCGACGTCTTCATTGGTGTCGATGGGTCGGACTTCAATCTATGGCTGGAACGCCGGCTCAAGGCGGCGGGCATACCCACCATCCATTTTGTCAGCCCATCGATCTGGGCCTGGCGCAAGCAGCGGATGAACAAGATCATCCAGGCGGTAAGTCATATCCTGGCGCTGTTCCCCTTCGAGCCCGAGCTCTACCGCGACACACCGGTCAAGTGCAGCTACGTCGGCCATCCGCTGGCGGATATGATTCCGCTGCAAACGGATCAACGCGCGGTCCGCGAGCGCCTTGGCGTGGCGCTGGATCGACCGGTGATCGCGCTGCTGCCCGGCAGCCGTCAGTCGGAACTGCACTTCATGGCGGAAACCTTCATCGAGACGGCGAAGTTGTTGCTGGACAAGCAAGCCAGCCTGCAGTTCCTGGTGCCGCTGGTTTCCCGCGAAACCCGGCTCCAGTTCGAGACCGCGCTGTGGAAGCTGAAAGCCGATGAAATGCCGTTTACCCTGATGTTCGGGCATGCGGCGGATGCCGTCGCGGCAAGCGACGTCGCTTTGGTCGCCAGTGGCACCGCAACCCTGGAAACGGCGCTGGTGGGCCGGCCGATGGTGATCGCCTACAAGATGTCGCCGTGGTCGTGGCGATTGATGCGCGGCATGCGCTATCTGCCATGGGTCGGCCTGCCAAACATCCTGGCGGGGCGCTATGTGGTGCCGGAGTTCCTGCAGGATGAGGCGACGCCGGAAAATCTCGCCCAGGCACTCGGCAACCTGCTGGTCGACAAGCAGGCCGGCATGGCGATCGCGCGCGTGTTTGACGGCGTCCACCGACTCTTGCGTAGGGATACGTCGAGTCGGGCCGCCGAGGCTGTCTTGCCCTATCTGCGACGAGCCTGATGCGGCACGTTTGCGGGGTCGACGAAGCCGGACGCGGCCCACTTGCCGGGCCGGTATACGCTGCCGCCGTGATTCTCGATCCGCAACGTCCGATCGCCGGCCTTGCCGACTCCAAGAAACTTTCCGAACGCCGGCGCGAGGCGCTCGCCATACTGATCTGCGAACGTGCCCTGGCGTGGAGCGTGGCCTCGGCATCGGTGGCGGAAATCGATCAATTGAACATCCTGCAGGCGACGCTGCTGGCCATGCGCCGTGCCGTCGAACGCCTCGGTCTGACGCCGGCGGAGGCGCTGGTGGATGGGAATCGTTGCCCGGTGCTGACGATGCCGGCGCGCGCCATCATCAGGGGCGATGCCACGGAGCCGGCAATCTCCGCCGCGTCGATACTCGCCAAGACCGAGCGCGACGCCGAAATGCACCGAATCCACGAAGCATATCCGCAGTACGGCCTGGATCGGCACAAGGGCTATGACACGGCGGTGCATCGCGCGGCGCTGGAGCGGCATGGTCCGGCGCCCTGCCATCGCCGCAGCTTTGCGCCGGTACGCGCGTTGCTCGACCGCAAGAGTTGAGGCCGTGGCTCTCATAGCGTCGAGACAAAACCCGCGCTTCAAGGCATTGCGCGCCCTCGCGGCGGAGCCGCACCGCAATGGGCAAGCCCTTGCCGATGGCATTCATCTGGTATCGGTCTGTCTTGAGCGCCAGGTAGCGATCGCCCTGATGTTGGCCAGCGAGTCCGGCCTGCGCAACCGCGAAATCGGGGAACTGCTTGCGCGCGCAAAAGGAATCGAAATCGTGACCTTGAGCGACGCGCTGTATCGCGAGATCACCGGGATCAGTTCCCCGACCGGGATTGCCGCTGTGATCGGAATCCCCCCCGCGACGGATGAGCCCCCGCACGGCGATGCCGTGCTGCTGGAGGGGGTGCAGGACGCCGGCAACGTCGGCGCCATCCTGCGCACCGCGGCGGCGGCGGGGATTGGTCATGTGCTGCTCGGCCCGGGTTGCGCCGGGGCCTGGGGACTGAAAGTGCTGCGCGCGGCGCAGGGGGCGCATTTTTCGCTGACGATTCGCGAGCAGGTCGACCTCGCGGCGGCGCTTGGCGCGAGCGGGGTGACCTCGATTGCCACCGTGGCTCGCGGAGGCATTGAGCCCTGGAACATCGATTTGTCGGGCCCGACATTCTGGCTGTTGGGCAATGAGGGTGGCGGGCTGTCGGCGCCATTGACCGCGGCTGCCGATCTGCGGGCGACCATCCCGTTGGCGGTCGCGACCGAGTCGCTCAATGTCGCGGCCGCAGCCGCGATCTGTCTTTTCGAGGCGCGCCGCCAGCGCGTGAAAGCAAGAGAGCCCGCGCGCGGCGGGCTCTCGGGCTGAACAGCAACAGCGAATTACTTCTTCTTGGCGGCCTTCTTGCCGGCGACCGCGGATTTGAATCCGGCGCCAGCGGTGAAGCGCGGCACGGTGGTCGCGGCGATTTTCAGTTCCTTGCCGGTTTGCGGGTTGCGGCCGACACGGGCGGCGCGCTTCGAGGACTTGAAGGTGCCAAAGCCCACGAGGGTCACGGTATCGCCCTTGGCGACAGCCTTGACGATGGCGCCCATCGCGGCGGAAAGCGCCTTCTCGGCGGCGGCCTTGCTGATGTCGGCTTCCTTGGCGGTGATTTCAATCAGTTCGGATTTGTTCATGTATGACCTCCTGAGGATGAGTGATGACGTTGGTGCAAAGAATTCCGTGCGAATGGTAGCGCAGTGTAGTCGAAGAATCCTCGTCCCGATCAACTTTTTTGCAGGTTTTCGTGCGCCCTGTCGGTGGCGCGTATCTTTTCTCCAAAGGCCGAATTTTGTGCCCCGCGGCGATGCAACACGGATCGACAATCCGGGAGGTCGTTAAAAAGCGATAAGATACTCGCCCGCCGTGCCAGGGACTCCAGGAACCCGCGGTTTGAATGCGTTTGGCAACGGCGGCTATTTCAGGGCGCGCGCCCGGCAACAACGACTCATGAACCGGCTAGGTGGTACTGGATGATTCCCGGCTTGACCTTGCACCGATCGCAGAGGCCGGGTTCGGTGGCCGGGCCACGCCATTTCCCATGCGCTTGCTCGGCATAGAGACCGCCACACGGCGAATATCCGTGGCCCTTTGGCAGGATGGAAGCATTCTGGCGCGCGAGGGCGAGTTCCCCAATGGCGGTTCCGGGCATGTGCTGCCCTGGATCGCTGAATTGCTCGCGGAAGCCGGCACCACGACCGCTGCTCTGGACGGGATCGCCTTCGGCGCCGGTCCCGGCGGGTTCACAGGATTGCGGCTGGCCTGCGGCATCGCGCAAGGTCTGGCGTGGGGTTTGCAGCGACCGCTGCTTCCGGTGTCGACGCTGGAGGCGCTGGCCCTGGCGTCCGGTCGCGACCGCGTGTGGACCTGCCTCGATGCGCGCATGAACGAAATCTACAGTGCCGTGTATTTTGCTGGCGTGGAATCCGTAACCGAACTCTCGGCGCCAATATGCGTACCACCCGCCGTGGCGCCAGCGCCGACTCTTGAAGCTGCTTGGGGGGTAGGCGACGGGTTTGCCGCGCATGGCGATCTGCTGCGCGCGCGCAAATCCGATCTGGCTGGAGTTGACGCCGGCGCCTGTCCAACGGCAACCGCGGTTCTGCGCCTTGCGGCGCCTCGATTCGCCGCGGGCCTTGGCGAAGCCGCCGTATTGGCGCAGCCGATCTATGTCCGCGACAAGGTGGCCTTGACCACCGCCGAGCGCATCGCCAGAGGGGGCGCCAAGTGACGCCTAGCTACCCTGTCATGCGGCCTGACGACCTTGATGCCGTGGTGGAAGCCGAGCAACGCTGCCACGAGTTTCCCTGGACGCGAGGCAATTTCGCCGACTCGCTGGCGGCCGGCCATGGCGCATGGCTGGCCCGCGAGGATGGGCGGATGACGGGCTATGCCGTGATGATGCGCGCGCCGGACGAGAGCCATCTGCTCAATATCACGATCCTTCCCGATCTGCAGCGTGGCGGTCGGGGTTCGGCCCTGCTCGCTTACCTGTTCGAGGAGGCGCGCACGTGGGGCGCCGCGCGGATGTTGCTCGAGGTCCGTCCCGGAAACGCTTCCGGTCTCGCCCTGTATCGGCGAAATGGCTTCGCTGAGATTGGCCGGCGCCGCGACTACTATCCGGCAAAAGCCGGCCGCGAGGACGCCATCGTCATGGCGTGCGAACTGTGAGCGCGGATCGCGATCGCATCCTCCATGAGATGGGGCTCGGCCCGCTGTGGCGGCTGCGGGTGCCGCAAGATGCCGCCGAGCTTGCCTCCAACCCCATCGTTGCCGACGCAGCGGACGCCCTTCCGTCCACCACCCGCGTTGCCGATGCGGACGCGGATTGGGAGTCCCTGGCCACCTCGGTGCGCGACTGCCGCAAATGCAGGCTTTGTGCCGCGCGCAAACAGGCGGTGCTCGGCGTCGGTGACATCAATGCCGACTGGCTGTTCGTTGGCGAGGGGCCCGGCGTGGAAGAGGACCAGCGCGGAGAACCCTTCGTCGGTCAAGCTGGCAAGCTGCTCGACAACATGCTGGCGGCGATCGGCTTGCGCCGTGGCAACGACGTCTATATCGCCAACGCGGTGAAATGCCGTCCTCCGGAGAATCGCACGCCGGACGCCGAGGAGATGGCGGCCTGTCGGTCTTTCCTGGAGCGCCAGATTGCCTTGATCCGGCCGAAGCTGATTGTCGCCCTGGGCCGTCCCGCGGCGCAGACGCTGCTGGAATCCGAAGTCAAGATCGCCGCCGCCCGCGGCCGGGTGCATGCCTACCAAGGCATGCCGCTGGTGGTCACCTACCATCCCGCCTACCTGCTGCGCAATCTTCCGGACAAGGCCAAGGCCTGGGAAGATCTCTGTCACATGCGCCGCGTGATGCGCGAGCTGAAGGGCGGCTGAATGGCGCTTGGCGCCGAGGCCCGGCTCAGTGGTGGGCGACGTCTTCCAGGTGGGTGACGTCGTCGCGCTGGCGCTGGTTCAACTCGTGGCGCCGCTTGACCAGCCACATCGTGCCGGCAACCAGCAGGCCGAACAAGGCGATGATCCAGTAGATGTGCAGGTTGGCGCGGAGCAGCAGAGAGTACCCCGTCGTCATGATCAGGATCGACAGGTTTTCGTTGAAATTCTGCACCGCGATCGAGTGCCCGGCGCCCATCAGGATGTGTCCCCGATGTTGCAACAGGGCATTCATCGGCACCACGAAGAATCCTGATGCCATGCCGATCAGCACAAGCAGCGGCGCGGCCAGCCAGAAATCGCGCACCAGGATCATGATCAGCACGCCGACTCCCATCGCGATGCCGAGCGGAATCACGCGCACCGACTTGCGCAGCGTGATCCACTTCGCCGCCATCACCGCGCCGATGGCGACGCCGATGGCGACGATGCCCTGCAGCATGCTGGCCTTGGACAGGTCCAGGTTGAGCGACACGCGCGCCCATTCGAGGACGATGAATTGCAGCGTGGCGCCGGCGCCCCAGAACAGGGTGGTCACCGCCAGCGAAACCTGACCCAGTTTGTCCCGCCACAGCAGCTTGAGGCAGTGGTTGAACTCGTGCAGCAGGTAGACCGGATTCATCTTCAGGGGTTTGTGGTCAACTCCGGTGTCTGGCACATAGAGATTGAAAGCGGCGGCGATCAGGTACAGCGTGCCGATGATGATCAGGTTCATCTCGGCGATGGTGTCGATCCCGGTGTCGATCACCGGCAAATCGAGGCTCAGCAGTCCGTGGGCGATTTCCGGCTTGATCAGCGCGCCGCCGAGCACCACGCCGAGAATGATGGCGCCGACGGTGAGGCCCTCGATCCAGCCGTTGGCTACCACCAGCAGGCGGTGGGGAAGGTATTCGGTAAGGATGCCGTATTTGGCGGGTGAATACGCAGCGGCACCGAGTCCGACGACGGCGTAGGCGAGCAGGGGATGCACGTCAAAGAACATCAGCGAGCAACCGAATATCTTGATGCCGTTGCTGATGAACATCACGCGCCACTTTGGCATCGAGTCGGCAAAGGCGCCGACGAAGGCCGCCAGCGCGACATACGACACGGTGAAGAAGGTCTTCAGCAGGGGTTCGTATTCCGCCGGCGCGCGCATGTCGCGCAGGATGGCAATCGCGGCAATCAGCAGGGCATTGTCGGCAAGCGCGGAGAAGAACTGCGCC
>Ga0154020_10008972_pt1 | contig 11557 bp, 9 predicted proteins | sample Klosneuvirus_201_FD_109709 | JGI IMG/M metagenome (GOLD analysis project Ga0154020, IMG submission 109709) | Active sludge microbial communities from wastewater, Klosterneuburg, Austria - Klosneuvirus_20160825_MG | ecosystem: Engineered > WWTP > Aerobic digester > Activated sludge | place... | reverse complement strand
CCCGCCTCTCCGGCGGACTCGGGACTGACCGGGCGCACCAACCCGGCGACCGGGCGCTCGTACTCACCCAACGGCTACGCCTTTGCCTCCCCCGACTATCGGCTCTTCGAGAACGTCGCGCTGATCCACGGGATCGACCAAGGAACCGCCGCGCACCAAAGCGGGGTCGTCGCCTCCTTGTGCGGGGTGGCGGGGGGAGACTTCCGGGCCCCGGCGATCCAGGCGGTGGCGGCCAACTATCTGATGAGTCGCTTCCCCGATCGCCCGCTGGCCAATGTCACGATCAAAGGTTCGGTCAATCCCACGGCCTTCGATCTCCCCAGCCCGGCCGCCCCCGTGCTCCTCGGCTCCACCGGTGATCTCGAGTATTCGATCTCCGACCGCCGCGACAGCGCCTGGCAAGGCCTCCGGGCCCGCCGTCAGGTCGACGACCGCTCCTTCGACGGCACCAGCAGCGGAGGCCACCTACCCGCGACCATCATCGAGGCGCAGGTCCTCGGGGCCGTACGCAAGGAGCGCCGCAAGTCCTCTCGCGGGACCGACGCCGCGCTGGAGCAGCTCCACGACGCCTATCGCGGACTGTCGAAGACCCTGGCCAAGGATATCGTGGGCACGGTCTCGGCGACGCCGGGGATCGAGCACCTCCCCGCGGCCCTGCCCTGGGCTCCCGGCGAGGCCCAGCTCGGCTGGCGCATCGGCTATGCTGACGCCGTCACCGGCGGCGGGGAATGGATGGAGGACTTCGACCTCGCCTTGCGCCTGCTGAAGTCCAACACGACCAGCGCGGTGACCTTCAAGTGCCTCGGCCTCGGCAACTTCAACTTCGACACCCACTCCGCCAACCCCTTCGTCCCGCACTCCGATCACCTGCATGGCGCGCTGGAGGTGGTGGGCCGCTTGCTGATCGAGATGAAGCTCACCCCTACGGCGGCTGGGCGGACCCTGCTCGATGATACTCTGGTGATCGTCTTCAGTGAGTTTGGCCGTACCTTCCCCCTGACCGGCGGCAGCGACCACAACCCCTATACGAGCCTGCTCGTCGCGGGCGGCGGCGTCCGCGGAAATCGGATGATCGGCAGCTTCGACGAGACCGCGCCCTCACCAGTCGGGCTCCCGCTGAGCATCAAGGAAGAGGATGGGTCGCGAGTATCTCGGCCCCCGCGGGCGGCCGACGCGGCCTCGACCGTACTATCTCTGCTCGGTCTGACGCCGGGGACCGACTATTTCATCCCCGGCGGCTATGGAGAGATCGAGGGCCTCAAGGCCTGAGCCGCTCGAGCAAGAGTCCGTAGCGAACCCCCCGCCCGCTCACGCCCATCTCGTCGCGCCCATAGGCGGCCATCGTCTCGAGCACGATGATCATCCCGCCGAGGATCACGTCGGCGCGCAGCGGCGGCAGGATCGTCCCCCGCACCCGATCAGCGGCGGGTACGATCGCGAAGCGCTGAAGCCACTCCTCCACCGAGGCGCGGTGCAGCGTGCGGCCCTCGCCCTCGTCGGCGAGGCGCGCGGCGTCATGGATCCCAAGCTCGAGGCCGAGCAGCGCCTGGACCGTTCCGGAGACCCCGACCAGGGTCGTATCGGGCGTTAGCGACGGTCGCGCGGCCAAGGCCTCCCGCACGAGCGCCCTGGCCCGCTCCAGCATCTCCGGGCTCGGCGGGTCGGACAGCAGGGCCCGCTCGGTGAGGCGAACGCTGCCGATCTCGAGCGAGGTCCGCGCGGTGATCCTGGGCCCTTGCCCCACGGCCAACTCCGTCGAGCGACCGCCCAGATCCATCACCGCCACCGGCCCGGGCCCAAAGGCGATCGACGGCGCGGCGAAGGCCAGCTCGGCCTCGCGCAGGCCATGGATGACCTCCACCTCGAAGCCAGTCTCGGCTTTTACCCGCGCCAAGAAGGCCTCGGCGTTGCTCGCCCCGCGCAGGCCGGCCGTCCCGACCGCGGCGATCTCGTGGGCGCCGTGGGCCCGAGCCAGATCGGCGAGGCGCGCCAGCTCGACGAGGGTCCGCTCCATCGCCGCGTCGAGCAAGTACCCATTTTTGTCGAGGCCTTCGCCGATCCGCGTGATCACCGCGTCCTCGAAGCGCACCTCGAGCGCGCCGGCGGGCGTCAAGCTGGCGACCGTCAGCTTGAGCGTGTTGGAGCCGAAGTCCAGGGCGGCGACTACCTTCATCCCGCCGTGATGCCCCGCCCGGCGACGCGTGACAATCGCGCTCCGCTCTGGGAGAGGAGCCCGGGTGAGCACCGCGGACGACGACAAGAAGCTGGCCGCCGAAGCAGGCGCGGCCCTCGTGAAAGACGGCATGGTGGTCGGCCTCGGCACGGGATCGACCGCCGCCCACTTCGTGCGCGCGCTCGGCCCGCGGGTGAAGCAGGGCCTCTCGATCCGCGGCGTACCAACGTCGGCGGCGACCGCAGCCTTGGCCCGCACCCTCGGCATCCCGCTGGTGGGCTTTGACCAAGTCACCGAGATCGATCTCACCATCGACGGCGCCGATGAGTTCGATCCGCGCCTCGCGCTGGTCAAAGGAGGCGGCGGCGCGCTCCTCTACGAGAAGGTCGTGGCGGCCGCCTCGCGGCGCATGGTCGCCGTTTGTGACGGCAAAAAGAGGGTGGACTCGCTCGGCCGTTTCCCGCTGCCCGTAGAGGTGGTCCCCTTTGGGCACGAGCAGGTCAGCCGGCGTCTTCAGGCGCTGGGGGCCAAGGTGAAGCTGCGCCACAGCGAGGGGGACATCTTCAAGACCGACGGCGGGCACTACATCTTGGACGCGGCGTTCGGGGTGATCGCGGATCCCGGCGCGTTGGCGGAGAAGATCGACCAGATCGTGGGCGTGGTAGAGCATGGCCTCTTCGTGGGCCTCTGTACCGAGGTGATCATGGCCGACCGAGGCGTGATCGAGACGTTCGCGAGGGGATAATCACCCGCCCCCCGTCCCCGTTGACGCCCTTAGGCCACTTGCGACCAACGGGCGCCCGTCCTACCTTCCCCTCCAATGACCAGCGAGGCCGATCCTGGCGACTCCTACCGCCGCCAATTGGTCTACGCCGACGAGGTGGGCACCCTCACCCCCCACTATCAAGCCTACGGCTCCCTCTGGCTCCCCTGGGAGCGCCGCGGGGACTTCGCCAAGCTGATCCGCGAAGCCGGCGCCGCGCATCACGTGAGCGGCCAACTCTCGAGCCTTCGCCACAAGCCCGAGGCCAGCGCCTTCTTCCTGGCCCTCATCGACGAGATCTTCCGCCGCCGCTGGATCAGCTTCCGCTCGGTGATCACCCCCGCTCCGCTCGACACCGAGCTCAAGGAGAAGGTCTTCTCGGCGCTGATCTCCGAGCGGGTCAAAGCCCTCCCCCGCACCGCCGTTGAGCGGGAGCTGAGGGTGCGCCTGACCAAGAACGCCCGCACCAAGGTCTCGGGCCTCAAGCTCGAGGACCATTACTTCCGGCGGATCCGGGCCGATCTCGAGGGCGCCTCGCCGCCGGAGCTGACTGTCCGCGCGGCCCGCAGCACCGAAGGCCTCGAGATCGTCGATCTCCTCCTCTCCTTGGTGCTGGCCGATTGGGAGAAGAAGTCCATCCCCAAGGAGCGGCGCGGCCTCCACGAGCGGGTGGCGGAGAACCTCGGCTGGGCCGATCTGGCGGCCGACACCTTGCCCGCCGAGTGGAAGTTCAACATCTGGTACCTCGAGCACCCCGAGTCCCTGCGGCGGGAGGCCAAGACCCAGCGCGCCGTGCAGCTGCGGCTCCCGATGATCGACGGATGAGCTCGGACGATCCCTTCGCCTCCCCTCAAGCCGGCCTCGAGCCCGAGGCCAGCACCGATCCCGCCGATGAAGCCAAGCGCCGCCTCATGCTGCGGACCGAGACCGCCGTCCGTGCGGTAGGCCTCACCTACTTCATGCTCGGCGCCACCGTGACCGCGGTGGCCGCCGGCGAGCTGGCTCAGTTCAAGGTCTCCGGGGGCCTGATCAACGGCCTCTTGCGCCTGGCGGCCGGGGTGCTGGTGATCCTCATCGGCTACGGGCTCCGGCGTCTGTCCCCCGCGGCACGGTGGCCGGCGATAGCCGCCTCGACCTTCGGCCTGCTGCAGTTCCCGCTGGGGACGGCCTATCACCTCTACGTCTTGATCCTGCTCCTGACCCCCAAGGGCCGGACGGTCTTGTCCCGGGATCACGCCGCGCTCATCGACCGCACCAGCACGCTGCGCCACCCGCCGATGAGCTGGCGGGTCGCCGCAGTCTTCCTGCTGCTCCTGGCCTACCTCGGCTATTCCGTGGTGGAGCGGGTGAAAGCCCCTTTGCGAAGACTCCCCGTGACAGAGCAAGCGACCCCGGGCTAGTCAACCCTCATGGATTCCAGCCAGAGCCTGATCAACGGCACGTGGGATAGCTCGATCGTCCCGACCTTGACCGAGTACATCCGCATCCCGAACCAGTCGCCCTACTTCGACAAGAGCTGGCGCGAGCACGGGCACATGCACCGCGCCGTCAAGCTGATCGCCGACTGGTGCAAGGCGCAGCCTATCAAGGGCATGTCGCTGGAGGTCATCGAGCACGACGGCAAGACGCCGATCATCTTCGTCGAGGTGGCCGCAACGAACCCGGCCAACCAGGACACCGTCCTCCTCTACGGGCACCTCGACAAACAGCCGGAGATGACCGGCTGGAGCGAGGGCCTGGGCCCCTGGACGCCGGTGCTCCGCGGCGACAAGCTCTTCGGCCGGGGCGGCGCCGACGACGGCTACGCGGCCTTCGCCAGCCTCACCGCCATCCGCGCGCTCCAGAGCTCCGGCGCCCCCCACGCGCGCCTGGTGACCATCATCGAGGCCAGCGAGGAGAGCGGCAGCCCGGACCTCCCCCACTACATCGAGGCCCTGGCCACGCGCATCGGCACGCCGAGCCTGATCGTGTGCCTCGACTCGGGCTGCGGCAACTATGAGCAGCTGTGGTCCACCACCTCGCTGCGCGGGATCTTGGTGGGTCAGCTCAGCGTCGAGGTCCTCAGCGAGGGCGTGCACTCCGGCGACGCCAGCGGCATCGTGCCCTCGAGCTTCCGCATCCTCCGTCAGCTCCTCTCCCGGATCGATGATGAGAACTCCGGCCGCGTGAAGATCGCCGCGCTGCACGGCGAGATCCCGGCGGAGCGCCTGGCGCAGGCCAAGGCCACCGCCGAAGCCCTGAAGAACGACGTCTGGGATAAGTTCCCCTTCCTCCCCGGCGTGCGTCCGGTGACGAGCGACCTGGCGGAGCTGATCCTGAACCGGACCTGGCGACCTTCCCTGTCGATCACCGGTGCCGGCGGCCTCCCCGCCTTGGCCAACGCCGGCAATGTGCTGCGCCCGATGACCGCAGTGCAAGTCAGCTTGCGCTTGCCTCCGGGCGTGGACGCCCAGAAGTCCTATGACCTCGTGAAGGCGACCCTCGAGGCCGATCCACCCTACGGCGCCAAGGTCCGCTTCGAGGGTGACGCCCAAGGCGGCTGGAATGCGCCGGCGCTCGCCCCCTGGCTCTCCCGCTCGGTCTCCGAGGCCTCCCAGGCCGCCTTCGGAAAGGACGCCGTCTACATGGGCGAGGGAGGCTCGATCCCATTTATGGGAATGCTCGGCGCGAAGTTCCCCGCCGCGCAGTTTCTGATCACCGGCGTGCTCGGACCGGGGAGCAACGCCCACGGGCCCAACGAGTTCTTGCACATCCCGACCGGCAAGAAGCTGACGGCCTGCGTGGCGCGCGTCTTGGCCGATCATCAGCGCCGCGGAAATACCGGGGCCTGAGCCAGGTGTTTGGGTGACCGTGTTTGAACTTGGGCCGGGAGCCAGGCTGCTCCTCAGCGGCCTCGTCATCGCGGCAGCGCCGTCTTGGGGCCAAGAGGCCGCGCCGGAGCTAGGGGCCTTGAGCTTCGAGCGCGCGCTCGAGCTGGCCAAGCTCGGCACCGGCGACATCCTCCGGGCCAAGGACGATCTGCTCCTCCTCGACGTCGAGCGCATGAACGCGCTGGCGCCGGTGCTGCCCAAGGTCGACCTGCAGCTCACCGCCCAGGAGCAGTTCAGCGGCGATCCCATCGTCGAAGGTCGCCGCACCGACGCCGCGGCTATCCTCCGGGGCGTCCCGGCGGCCAGCGGGCCCTTCATCGACACTCAGGGAAAGAGCATCTCCCAGCCGAACTTCCTCCTGGCCTTCACCGCGCAGCAGCTCCTCTTCGACGGTGGGCGCTGGTGGACGGTGATCGCGCGGGTGAAGGACACCGAAGCGCTCCGGAACGCGGCCCTCTCCACCTTGGAGAACGATCTGCGCGCCACGGTCGCCGAACGCTACTATGGCCAGCAGAAGGCCGAGGAGGCGCGCCTCGCCTTCGCCGATCAGGTCAGCCTCGATGAGGCGCAGTTGGTGCGCATCAAGGCGCTCCTGACCGCCGGCCGGGCCCGTCCAGCCGACGTCGCGGCGGCGGTGCGCAACCTGGCCCAAGATCGGGCCGAGCTCGCCCGGCGCACGACCCTGACCCGCCAGGCCGCGCGCGCCTTGTGCTTGGCCTTGGCGCTGCCTCCGACCACGCCCTTTCGCCTGGCCTTGCCCGCGGAGCTGAGCGCGACGGCGACCTCGGCCGCGGCGCCGAGCTTGCCGCCCGCGCGCGCGCTGGTGGATCGAGCGCTCGTCGCCCGTCCCGAGACGGCCTCTCTGGAAGCGCAGCTCGCCCAAGCGGAGAAGGCGATCACCATCGCTCGGGCCGACTACTATCCCCTGGTGACCTTGGGCGCGAACTATCGGCGTCAGAGCCGGCGGCCCGACCGGGTCTTCAATAATCCCTTTGAGAATTACTATGCGGGCCTCGATCTCACGATGCGCTGGAACCTCTTTCAGGGTCGCGGCACCGACGCCAAGGTCGAGGAGGCAGAGCTGAACTTATCCAAGCTCCTCACGCGCCGCGCCGAGCTGGCCCGGACGATCGAGTCCGAAGTCTTGGACAAGCTCGACGCCTGGTCCCTGCAAAACACGCTGTTTGGGCTGGCGCTCGAGACCCTGAAGGCCGCCGACGAGGCCGTGCGCCTGGCCGACGGCCTCTACGAGCAGGGTCGCGGCACGCTCCTCGAGTCCCGCGACGCGCAGCTGCGCCGCACCGAAGCCATACAGAACGCCAAGACCGCTCGCCTGGAGATGGAGATCGTCCGGCAAGCACTACACCGCGCCGTCGGGGATGATCCTTACGCGCCGATCGCTCCCTGAGGCCCCATGAGAACTTCCCGGATCGTCCTCCTCGTGCTGGTCGTCTCTGCTGTGGGCGCCGGGGTCTGGTTCGCCAAGCGCCCCAAGAAGGTGGAGCCGACGGAGGTCGTGACCGCCGAGGCCCGCAGGACGACGGTGGTAGAGAAGGTCAAAGCCATCGGCCACGTCGAGCCGGTGACCCAGGTCAAGGTATCAGCCAACGTCACCGGCGACCTCCTCGGCCTCTACATCAAAGAGGGCCAGACCGTGAAGAAGGGGACCCTCCTGGCCGACATCGATCGCGACCGCTTGGCCGCGGTGGTCCGGCAAAACGAGGCCAATACGCGCTCGGCCAGCGCCTCGGTGCTGCTGGAGACCACGCAGCTCAACCAGTCGCTGGCCGAGCTGGCCCGCACCGAGGAGCTCTTCAAGAAGGCCTTGGCCCCGCAGGCGGAGCTCGACAAGGCCCGGGCGGAAGTCGCGGTCATTCGGGCCCGCGAGGAGGCGGCGCGGCAGCGCGTAGAACAAGCGCGGGGCTCGCTCGACGAGGCCACCGAGCGCCTGGCCAAGGCTCGGCTCTTCGCCCCGATCGACGGCACGATCATCGCGCTCAACAAGAAGGTGGGCGAGCGCATCCGCGGCTCAGATCTCGGGGAGGACATCCTGCTCACCTTGGCCCCGCTGCACGCCATGCAGGTCGAGATCGACGTCAGCGAGCAAGACGTCGTGCGGGTCACAGAAAACATGCGCGCCGAGATCGTCCTCGATGCGCTGGGCGCCGAGATGGTCCCTGGTCATGTGGTGGAGATCGCCAACAGCGCAGTCATCCTCAACAAGGGCACCGAGATGGAGACCACCAGCTTCAAGGTGAAGGTCGCCCTGGAGAAGAACCCCGATCGCCTCCGCTCCGGGATGAGCGCCGCGGTCTCGATCATTACCAAGACGCACGAGGACGTGCTGGCGATGCCGCTCGAGGCCCTGACCGCCCGCTTCCCCTCCGAGCTCGAGAAGCGAGCCGGAGAGGACAAAGACGAGGACAAGGGGATGTTCTTCCGCGAGTCCGAGGCGGAGAAGGCCGAGAAGGACCCCATCAAGAAGCGGGAGCGCCCGGTGGACATCGTCTTCGTGGTGCACGGTGAGCTCGTCGAAGCGCAGCGCGTAAAGACCGGCATCTCGAGCGACCTCGACGCGGAGATCGTCGAGGGCCTGGCCGCTGGCGACGAGGTGGTGATCGGCCCGTACAAGGCCCTGGCGCACGCCCTGAAGCCCGGCGCGCCGATCAAGGTCATGCGCAAGCTCAGCGGCGACACCAGCGAGCGCACGGTCGCGACTCGCTCGGCCAGCGCGGCGGCGGCCCGGGAGAGATAGTATGAGCGCCCCACCCGTCATCGCGCTCAAGGACGTCGCCAAGATCTATCCGATGGCCGATGAGGAGGTGAAGGCCCTCGGCGGCGTGAACGTCACCGTCCAGGCGGGTGAGTACGTCGCGGTGGTCGGCCCCTCTGGCTCCGGGAAGTCTACGATGATGAACGTCATCGGCTGCCTGGATCGCCCTTCCCGCGGCACCTATGAGCTCTCGGGGACCGACGTCTCCAAGATGAGCGAGAACGAGCTGGCGGATACGCGAAATCAACGCATCGGCTTCGTCTTTCAGACCTTCAACTTACTCCCCCGCCTGAGCACCTATGAGAACGTCGAGCTGCCGCTGATCTACGCTGGCCTCAGCGGCAAGGAGCGCAAGGAGCGGGTGGAGCGGCGCCTCGGCGAGGTGGGCCTGCTCGAGCGCAAGAAGCACCGGCCCCCGGAGCTCTCCGGCGGACAGCGGCAGCGCGTGGCGATCGCCCGGGCCTTGGTCACCGAGCCGGCGATCCTCCTGGCCGACGAGCCCACCGGAAACCTCGACCAAAAGACCGGCCAAGAGATCTTGGCGCTCTTCGACGTGCTCCACCGCTCGGGTCAGACGATCGTGCTGGTGACCCATGATCCGGTGGTGGCCGAACGCGCCAAGCGCGTCATCGAGATCCGCGACGGCGCCATCACCGCCGACCGCCCCGGCCACCGCTCGACCGAGGCGAGCTGATGCGCCGCCTCATCACCTTCCTCTATGCCCTCCGGATGGCGGTGCGCTCGCTGATCGCCTTTCGCCTGCGGAGCGGGCTGACCTCGCTGGGCGTGATGATGGGCGTAGCCACGGTCATCTCGATCCTTTCGATCATCGAGGGCCTCGACAACTCTTTTGACGACGCGGTCTCGGCCATGGGTACGGGGACGATCTATGTGAGTCAGCGGCCCTGGATCATCTTGGGTGACTGGTGGCGCTACCGAAATCGCCCCCCGATCACCCTGCGCGACGCCGAGGTCTTGGCCGACCGAGTCACCACCGCCGAGGTCGTGGTGCCCTTTGTCCACCAGCGGGTGCAGATCGAGTCGGGGACCCTCAAGATCACCGACGTCCGGGTCATCGGCACCACCGAGAATTGGACCCGCATGTCCGGGATCGAGCCCAAAGACGGGCGATTCATCGGGCGCGCCGATATGGAGTCGGCCCAGCCCGTCATCGCCGTGGGCGCGGATATCGCGAACCAGCTCCGTCGGCGGGGCGTCGGCGTGGGAGACCAGGTGAAGGTAGGCGGCTTCCCGATGCGCATCGTCGGAGAGCTCCCCGCGCGGGGCCGCGTCTTTGGCCGCACGCAGGATGACTATGTCGTGCTCCCCATCTCCTTGTTCGAGCGCCTCTATGGCGTCCGCCGCTCGCTGACCATCGGCGTAGTCACGAGCCCCCAGGACTTGGTGGCGACCACCTCGGAGATCACGGGCGCGCTGCGGGTTCGGCGCAAACTATCTCCCCAGGCCGAGGATAACTTCTCCCTGAACCAGCAGGATATGTTGGTCGACGTCTACAACCGACTCACCCGGGCCCTCTACGCGACGGCCTTTGGGCTGGCGATCATCACGCTGATCGTGGCGGGCGTCGGAATCATGAACATCATGCTGGTGGCGGTGGCCGAGCGCACCAAGGAGATCGGCATTCGGAAGGCCCTGGGCGCGAGGCCGAGCACGATCCTCCTCCAGTTTCTGATCGAGGCGGCCTTGGTGAGCGGCCTCGGCGGCCTCCTCGGTACCATCTTAGGAGCGCTCGTAGCCAAGGGACTCGACGCCGGAACACCGCTGCCGGCCCACGTACCTACCGCCGCCATCTTCGCCGGGATCCTGTTTGGGCTCTTCGTCGGCATCGTCTTCGGCCTCCTCCCCGCCTATCGAGCCTCGCGCCTCCTCCCGGTGGACGCGCTGAGCCAGGGGAGCTGAGCGATGCGCAGGCTACGGGCGCTGGCGCTGCGGCTCCGCCTCGACGTGGGCATGGCGTTTGGGACGTTGATCGACCGCCCCTCGCGCTCCTTACTTACTTTGCTCGGCATCGTCATCGGCATCGTGGCGCTGGTGGTAATGATGGCCCTGATCGGCGCCCTGCGGGTCTCGCTCGACCTGGCGATGGCGCCCCTCGGCGTGGGCGTCTTTCAGGCCCAGCGGGAGCCGGCCTTCGGGAACAACAACGTCGACTGGTCCAAGCTGCGTCGCCCCTTCACCATGGAGGACGTCGAGGCCCTCCGCGCCCGCCTGATCCTCACCGAGGCGGTCGGCGGTGAGGCCTGGGACTGGGGCGTCTCGGTGCGCACTGAGAAGCGCTCGACCAACCCGGTGTGCGGCACCGCGGGCGCGACGCCGAGCTTCATGATCGCCAACGGCATGGAGCTCGAGGCGGGCAGATTCATCCAAGAGGCGGACATCCAAAACGCGCGCGACGTGGCGGTCATCGGCTCCGACGTGGTCAAGACCCTGTTCCCGAACGGCCCCAAGGAGGCCATCGGCGCCACGATCCGCCTCAAAAACAGGCCCTTCACCGTCATCGGGACCATCGCCGAGAAGCCTGGGCTCTTCGGCGCGGCCTGGCGCAACTGCGTCACCGCGGTCCCAATCAGCACCTTCACCCACGCCTTTGGACGCCGCTCGCTCCACGTGACCTTCGTGGCCCGCGATCGCTCGGGCGTCGCGGCGGCGGAGGCCGAAGCGGTGATGACCATCCGCAGCCTCCGCGGTCTCAAGCCCGGCAAGCCCGATGACTTCGACGTCTTCGACAACGAGAGCTCGGGCGAGGGACTATCGGGTCTGGGTATTGCGATAACGATCGCCGCAGCGGCAATTTGTTTGGTCGCGCTGGCCGTGGGCGGCGTTGGAGTCATGAACATCATGCTGGTCTCCATCATGGAGCGCACCCGCGAGATCGGCGTGCGGAAGGCCCTCGGCGCGCGGCCAACCATGATCCTCGGGCAGTTCTTGACGGAGGCGGTGGTGCTCACCAGCCTGGG
>Ga0154020_10008971_pt1 | contig 11558 bp, 14 predicted proteins | sample Klosneuvirus_201_FD_109709 | JGI IMG/M metagenome (GOLD analysis project Ga0154020, IMG submission 109709) | Active sludge microbial communities from wastewater, Klosterneuburg, Austria - Klosneuvirus_20160825_MG | ecosystem: Engineered > WWTP > Aerobic digester > Activated sludge | place... | reverse complement strand
TCACGTTCGGCAAGGACGAGGCGCGGCTCGCGCGGGCCCTCGGCGAGCTCGTCGACCGCGGCGCGCGCAAGCTGCTGATGCTGGCCACGATCGACGGCGAGCCCGCGCTCGCCTCACCGCTCGCGCCTGCGCTGCGCAAGGAGCGGTTCGCCGCGGGCGCGCAGGGGCTCCTGCGCAAGCGCGAGTTCGAGCCCCCGATCATGCCGCGCGGCGGGCCGCGTCGCGGCTGAGCCGGGCGTGAGCCGGCCCCCGAAGACGATCCGCGGCGACGAGCGCGGCCACCCGGTCCCCCGCGGCCTCGAGTGCGACGAGCGCATCGTCGCTCCCGCTGCGCACCACCCACACCGCGCCGCGCGACAGCCCGATCTCGACCAGGCATTCGCAGTAGCCGCCCTCCGACGAGAGCAGCACGCTCGCGCGTCGCGCGTCGAGATCCGTCATCGCCTCCGCGAGCACCCCCTTCACGTGGTCCAGCATCGCCGCCGTCGCGTCCACACCCCGGAATCGAACCATGAGCTTCATCGTGTTGGCCTCCGTGTCTGGGCAACGCGGCTCCTCCGGCCCTGATTTCCGCGGCGCGGACGATTGTCGACATGGCAGACGCGGTGCCCCGTTTGCCACTCTGGCTCGCGCATGGAACCCTCTCCGGGCCGCATGAACCCGTTCGACGCGATGTACGACGGCACGCCGCCCTGGGAGATCGGGCGCCCACAGCCCGTGTTCGAGCAGCTGCTCGAGCGGGGCCAGATCCGCGGCCGCGTGCTCGACGTGGGGTGTGGCACGGGCGAGAACGCGCTCGCGTTCGCCGCCGCGGGGCGCGCGGTGGTGGGCGTGGACGTCGCGGAGAAGGCCATCCGGCGCGCGCAGATCAAGGCGCGCACCCGCGACCTCGCCGCCGATTTCCGCGTCCAGGACGCGCTGTCGCTGCACAACCTCCGCGGGCAGCTCGAGGGGGGCGCGCACTTCGACACCGTCGTCGACTGTGGCCTCTTCCACGCCTTCACCGACCAGGGCCGGCAGGCCTACCGGCACTCGCTGGGGAGCGTCATGCGCACGGGCGCCGAGCTCTTCGTCCTCTGCTTCAGCACCGACGAGCCCGACTGGGGCGGGCCCCGGCGGGTCACGGCCGAAGAGCTGCGCCTCACCTTCGACGCGCCCTTCGCGGTGGAGTCGGTGCGCCCCGCCCGCTTCGAGCACCTCCTGCAGTCCGGCGCCGCCCACGCCCTGCTCGCCCGCGTGGTCTACGTGGGCGCCGTCACGTCCCGCAACAACTAGCCGACGCGGAAGTTCCAGGCCTTGGGGCGCGTGAGGTGCTCGAAGCCGAGCACGCTCAAGGTGGCGCCCTTGCCGCTGTCCTTCACGCCGGTCCACGGCAGGGCCGGGTCGAGCGCGTCGCAGCGGTTCATGTAGACGGTGCCGACCTCGAGGGCGGCGGCCATCCGCGCCGCGCGCTCGCGGTCGCGGGTCCACACCGAGGCGGTGAGCCCCAGCGCGTCGTCGTTGATCAGCCGCAGTGCCTCCTCGTCGCTCGCGACGCGGGCGACCGGCAGCACCGGGCCGAAGGTCTCCTCGGACATCACGCGCGCCGCGTCGGGCACGTCCGCCAGCAGCGTGGGCTCGAAGAAGCGGCCCTTGCCGTCGACCTGCTTGCGCTTCCCCCCGAAGAGGAGCCGGGCGCCCCGCGCGACCGCGTCGGCGACGTGCGCCTCGATCTCGGCCGGGTGGTAGGGCTGCGCGATGGGGCCGAGGTTCACGCCCTCGGCGCGCGGATCGCCGAGCGTGTACGCCCTCAGGAACGGCAGGCACGCCTCGAGGAACCGATCGTAGAGCGAGGCGTGCACGTAGACCCGCTCGACCGCGCAACAGCTCTGGCCCGCGTTGTAGCAGGCGCCGTCGACGATGCCGTCGACCGCCTTCTCCAGGTCGGCGTCGGCGGCCACGTAGGCGGCGTCGTTGCCCCCGAGCTCGAGCCCGACGTCGATGAAGCGGTCCTTGGCGGCCGCCTGCACGCGGTGGCCACCGAGCACGCTGCCGGTGAACGCCACGTGGTCGACGCGGCGGTCGCCGACCATGCCCTCGGTGGTGGCGTGGCTGCAGTGGATCGACTGCACGAGGCCTGGAGGGGCTCCGGCCGCGGCGAAGGCGGCGGCGAAGGCGTCGCCCACGCCCGGCGAACGCGGCGAGTGACGGAGCACGACGGCGTTGCCCGCGAGCACGGCCGGCACGACCACGTTGATCGCCGTGAGCAGCGGGTAGTTCCAGGCCGGCAGCGCCAGCACCACACCCTTGGGCGTGCGCACGATGCGGCGCTCGAGCGTCGGGTCGCCCTCGATGACCAGGTCGGCGAGCGCGGCCGGCGCGATCGCGCACATGTGGCGCGCGCGGTGGGCCATGCCCTTCATCTCGCCGCGGGCCTGGCCGAGCGGCTTGCCCATCTGCGCGGTGATGTCGCTCGCGATCGACTCGACGGCGCGCTCCATGGCCTCGACGGCGGCAAGGCACAGCGCCACGCGCTCCTCGACCTTCAGCGCCGCCGCGGCCCGCGCGCCCTCGCGGGCCCGGTCGAGCTGCGGGCCCGGGTCGGTCACCTCGGCGACCCGGAACGCCTCGCCGAGCGACCACGGATCGTCGACGACGAGATCGCTCACGACACCGCCTTCTGCACGAGCGGCGCGAGCTCGCCCTTCTCGTACATGGCGACGACGATGTCGCGCCCGCCCACGAACTCCCCGTTCACGTAGACCTGCGGGAAGGTCGGCCAGTCGCTGAACTCCTTGAGGCCCTGCCGCAGGTCGGCGTCGGCGAGGATGTTGACCGTGTCGAACGGCACGTCGAGGCGCTTGAACACCTCGATGACGGAGGCCGAGAACCCGCACTGCGGGAAGGACTTGGTGCCCTTCACGAAGAGGAGGATCTTGTGGTCACGAACCAGGCCTTCGATGCGGTCCTTCAGTGCTGCGTCCATGGGGACGGGATACTACTCGTGGAGGTGCTCGGCCAGGTAGGCGTTGGCCCCGAGCTGCTTGATGAGCCCGATCTGGGTCTCGATCCAGTCGACGTGCTCCTCTTCGCTGACCAGGATCTCCTCGAGGAGCTCGACCGTCCCGTGGTCGCCGAGGTCGCGGACCACCTTGATGCCTTCGTTGAGGCGCTTGACCGCGTCGTACTCGAGCTGCAGATCGGCCGCGAGCTGCTCGGGCACGGTCTCGCCGACGTTGATCTTGGAGTAGCGCTGCACGTTCGGGATGCCCTCGAGGTAGAGGACGCGATCCATCACCTGCTGCGCGTGCTTCATCTCGTCGATCGACTCCTTGCGCTCGTGCTCGGCGAGCTTGAGGAAGCCCCAGTTCTTCATCATCCGCGCGTGGATGAAGTACTGGTTGATCGCGGTCAGCTCCGCGGTGAGCACCTCGTTGAGGATCTCGATGATCTTGGGGTCGCTCTTCATGGGATCCTCCGTACCAGCCCCATCACGGCCGAACGAGGCCAATCGTCAGGCTGAAAGAGCTTTTCACTTCACCGGCCCTGGGGACCTCGGCCCCTGCGGACCAGGGCGTCAGGCAGCGACGACGCGCAAGTGGCGCCGACACCCTTCGGTGCCGTGGACCTCTTCGACCATGTCCTCGATCTGCCCGGTGCAGCCACCGCAGTCGGTGCCCGCGCCGCAGGCCGAGCCGACGGCCTCGACCGAATCGGCGCCGTCCTCGATCACGTCGCGGACCGTGTGGCTGCTCACGCCCTTGCAGAGACAGACGATCATCGATTCAGAGAGTAGCACGTTGAATTCGACTTTCAACAGCAGCTTCAACATAACGCGCTGCGCCATTCGGAGCGGAGGGGGCCTACGGCGACTTACAAAGAGGTCCCACCGCGGGCTAAGGTCGCGCGGACGGGCGGCCGTTGTGCCCTGGAGAACCCCCCCTTGACCCAAAGCACGACCCCCGCGCCGCCCTTGGCCGATTCGCGTGTCGAGATGGTCGCCCGAACCCACGTCGGGCACGTCCGCGAGTCGAACGAGGACAATTTCGTCGTCCTGCCCGAGATGGGCCTCCTCGTCGTCGCCGACGGCATGGGTGGACACGCCGGCGGCGAGGTCGCGAGCCAGCTCGTGATCGAGGCCGTCGAGCGCGAGGTCCGCGCGCTCGGCGCGTTCGCGCAGGCCGCCCCTGCCCTCGCCCTCACCGCCGCCATCCGCGCCGCCAACGACTCCGTGCGCGCCACCGGCACCGCGCAGCCGCAGCTCCGCGGGATGGGCTCCACCGTCGTGTGTGCCCTGGTCATCGATCGCGTGGCCCACGTCGCCCACGCCGGCGACAGCCGCGCCTACCGCGTGCGGCGCGGGAAGCTCGAGCGGCTCACCCGCGATCACTCGCTCGTCGAGGAGTACCTCCGCGAGAACCCCGACGCGACCGAGGACGATCTCGAGGGCGGCTACCGCCACCTCGTGACCCGCGCGGTCGGCGCCGCGGCGACCCTCGAGGTCGACGTCACCGAGTACCCCTGCGAGCCCGGCGACGTGCTCCTGCTGTGCAGCGACGGCCTCACCGGCCCCGTCAACGACGACGCCATCACCCGCATCGTCGCGCGCGCGCAGGGCCTCGAGTCCGCGGCGCTGGCGCTGGTCCAGGCCGCGCTCGACGGCGGTGGACCGGACAACGTGACCGTCGCGCTCGCGAAGGTCGGCTAGAGCTTCTTTTCGGGAGTGCTGCCGCCGACGTCGCGGCAGCAGCGGAAGCCGAGGTGGTAGTTGGTGTGCCACGAGGCATCGACCGGATCGACGTGCCAGCGCGGGTCGAAGCGGCAGTGGTCCTGGTACATCTTGCCGTCGTAGAACCACGCGCTGCCCTTGAGCTGCACGTAGGTGACCTTGCCCTCCTTGCGGGTCATGGCCTCGGCCACGTTGCCGTGCTGGTCGTAGACGCCGAGGCGTGAGCGGCAGCGCGGGTGCGAGCCCGCCGGGTCGGACTCGGTGGGGCAGGTCGTGAAGAGGCCGTGGTCGACGTCGCAGGTGGTCGACTTCGGGAACCCCGTGTTGCACGCGTGCAGATCCATCTGCTCGCCGTAGGCGTAGGCGCTCGGTGGTCCGCCCTTGGGGTCGGCCTCGCACGAGAGCGTCCACTCCTCCTGGGTGCACAGGCGCTTGCCGTCGAGGGCGCAGAGCTTCTCGGCGACGATGGAGTGGGTGAACACCATCGGCAGGTCGCACGGCCGGTTCGGGTACTCGAACTGGTCGATGCACACCTTGGCGTGGCTCGGATCGCCGTCGGCGTAGACGGGCACCTCCCAGGGCGCGCCGCAGATCGAGCGCTGCTCCTTGGTCTGGATGACCTCGCCCTTCAGGCCCTCGAGGCACGCGGCGCGCGAGACGCGGTGCCTGGCGATCGCCGGGTTGCCGAGGTTGCCGTGGTGGGCGCCGGGGCCGACGATGGTCCTGGCGATGCCGAGGGAGACCGCGTCGCGGGTCTTCATGGGCACGAGCGCCACGAGCGCGGTCGGGTCGGTCCAGGTCTCCTTGGCCTGCTCGAGCGGATCGAGCCCCTCGACGCCGAAGCCCAGCGCTTCGACCTTGGCCGGCACGATCGAGGAGACCGAGGGGACGGGCGCGACCGCGAAGGTCGAGATGGAGACGCTCGGGCTCGGAGGGGGCGCGACCCGACGACGCGCGGCCGCGCGCGCCGCGACGATCCCGAGGGTGGCGCACACGGCGACGGCGAGGGCTCGACGCGCGTTCACGGCTGCGCCTCGAGCTCGAAGAACGAGAGGTCGCCGTCGCGGCGGTAGAACAGCCCCGCCCCGATCTCCCGGAAGTGCTTACCGATGCGCTTGCGGTAGAACGCGCCGCTGCGCGCGTGGACGCGGACGTCGGTCTTGCTCGTGTCGCAGACCTCCTCGAGGTCGTGCTTGGTGATGGCCTCGAAGAAGAAGAAGCCTCGGCTCATGGCGGCGAGGTTCTCGAGCGCCTGCGAGGCCTGGGCCGAGGGCAGGTAGGGCAGCACGCCCTGGCAGACGACGAGGTCGAAGCGCCGACGACCGCGCCACTCGGCGATGTTGCGGCGCTGGTGGCCGTACTGCTTGCACACCTCCGGATCGAGCTCGGTCGACACGTACTCCACGGCCGGGCGGTTCGCCTTCAGCCACTGGCCCCAGCGGCCGACGCCCGCGCCCACGTCGAGCACGTCGCGGAGCTCGCCGCCGAACCACTCGACGAGCGAGACCACCGCGGTGACGATCCGCCCGTGGTGGGCCTCGTCGTAGATGCGGGTCTCGGGGTCGAGGTAGAAGCGCCGGTAGTAGGCCTGGTCGAAGGCGATCGACATGGCCCCGCCAGGTATCCCACCCCAGCGCGCCGGGCCAAGTGCGGGGCTTGCCCCACGGGGACCGACGCAGCACCAGGTGACCCATGGCCGAAGACCCGTTCCTCGCCGACGTCGAGCGCCGCCTCCGGGACGCGTTCGTGCCCGAGGCGTTCACGCTGATCGACGAGAGCCACCTGCACGCGGGCCACGCCGGGTCGCGCGGGGGCGCGCGGCACCTGCGGGTCGTGATGGTGTCGAGCCGCTTCTCGGGGCAGGGTCTCCTCGCGCGCCACCGCGCCGTGCAGCGGCTGCTCGCCGAGGAGCTCCGCCAGAAGATCCATGCGCTCGCCCTGGAACTCCGGGCGCCGGGCGAGTGACAGTTCTCTCTTTACGGGACCCACCCCACCTCGCGTACTCTCCGGTCGCCGGAGGTCATCCATGAAGCGAGTCCAAGCGTTCGTCGGGGCGGCAGCCCTCATTCTCCCGTTCGCAGCCCCAGGCTGCGGGCTGCTCCCGAAGAAGCTCTCGCCTGCCGAGTGCGAGAAGTTCGCCGAGCACGCCTTCTCCGTCATGAAGAAGGAAGTGAAGAAGGCGGCCGAAGACTGCCCCAAGGCCATGAAGACCCTGATGATGGACGCGGTCGAGAAGACCGTGGACAAGGAGCAGGAGAAGCTGGCCGACAAGTGCAAGGACGACTCCAAGGCCGGCAAGACCATCAAGGCCAAGGATCACGACTGCTTCATGAAGGGCGAGGGCTTCGACGACTGGCGTAACTGCAAGTTCGAGACGGAGGACTTCAAGGACGCCGACGAGAAGTTCGAGTCGGGCATGAAGAAGATCAAGGACGCCTGCAAGAAGAGCGGCGGCGGCGGGGGCGACGACGACGACAAGGGCAAGAAGAAGAAGAAGGGCGACGACGACGACAAGAAGAAGAAGAAGGGCGACGACGACGATTGAGTCGCGTCTCCGTTCTTCTGCGCGGGCGCCACTCGGGTGCCCGCGGCGTTTTTTTGTAGGCGCCAGCCGCGTCTCGTAGCGGTTGGCGGCGCTCAGCGCGTGATCGTGCCGGGCGTGACGACCTCGAAGGCGTCGCCCGGGATGCCCTTGAGGGCGTTGAGCTGGGTGTCGTTCCAGCCCGGATCCTGGTCGCCCTGGAAGTAGTAGTCGCTGCCGTTGTCGGCGAGGATCATCCCGTAGGTCTTCATCGCCTGGGCGACGATCCGGGCCTGGGTCGGCAACGTCGAGATGGCGTAAGAGGCCTTGAGGCGTACGCGCAGCCCCATGGGCGGGTACTCGGCGCGCAGGGTCGTGGTGCTGATGCCGGCGGGGCAGCCGCTGCCACCCGTGGGCACGGCCTGGTGCGAGGCCGGCACCACGAAGCCGTCCTGCGTGCAGTGCATCGTGAAGCGGATGGCGTGGTTGACCACGCCCGCGGCCACCTCGGCGTAGCGCACGAGGCCCGGAAGGATCGCGAGGCCGGCGGCGTCGGCCGAGGTCCACTTGATCGGGCGCTGGCCGTAACTGTTCTTGGTGAGGTCGAACTTGGCGCCGCTGCCGCAGTGCCAGGTGCTCGTGCCCGCGGTGTAGTGACAGTTCCACCCCTCGTAGAGCAGGCAGGTGGTCTGCTGCACGGTGAGCACGTGGCAGTCGCCCGAGCAGCTCGCCGGCGTGCCGCCCTCGATCTTCGCGCTCGCTCCCGGGAACGGATACGGGCCCGGATCGCTCTCGCTCGCGTAGTCGAAGCCGATGGTGAGCTTGGTCTGCGTGGAGGGCACGACGTTGAACGGGATGCCGAACGCCGTGCCGAAGTCGGGGTGCAGCGCCTTCTTGGTGGCGTTGGCGTAGAGCTTCGTCGTCCACGTGGCGTCGATGCTCGCGCCGGTGGGGATCGGGGTGTTCCACGCGTCGGAGGCGGTGAAGACCGGGCAGCCCCCGAGGGTCGGCACCGGGCCACCGCCCGTGTCAGCCCCCGTGTCCGTCGGCGTGCCCGTGTCCGTCGGCGTGCCCGTGTCCGTCGTACCGTCGAGCGGGGTGCCATCGGTCGGCGAACCCGTGTCGGTGGTCGTGGAGTCGCCGAGGGCGTCGCCCGCGGTGTCGTCGAGGCCTGTGTCTTCGTCGGTGACGGTCCCGCCGGAGTCGGAGCAACCCGTCGCGAACACGAAGCAGAGCACGAACGAAGATCGGCGCATGAAGACCCCCTTCGTCGGAGCCTAACACACCCGTTCCGCTCCCCTAGCGCGGCACCGCCGAGACCAGCGCCACGCCGAGCGCGACGGACCGCGAAGGTCGGACCGGGGGCAGCGACGAACGGTTGCGCATCGTGAAGTAGGCCACCGCCTGCATGAGCTCCGAGGCCTGCGTGGACAGGGCCTCTGCGGTGGAGGAGATCTCTCGCACCGTCTGCGCGTTCTCCTGCGCGATCTCGTTCAGCTTCTCCATCGCGCTCTCGAGCTGCGACGTGCCGACGGCCTGCTCCTCGGCGCTGCTCGTGATCTCGTCCATGAGGAGCGAGGTCTGGCCGATGTCCCCGCCGAGCGAGGAGATCTTCGTCTCGGTCACCTTGGCGACGGCGAGCGAGGAGGTCGACCGCTCGTTGATGGCGCGGGCGGCCTTCGCGCTCTCGCTGGCGAGCCGGCGCACCTCGGTCGCCACCACCGTGAAGCCCCGCCCGTGCTCGCCGGCCCGCGCCGCCTCGATGGCCGCGTTGACGGCGAGGAGGTTGGTCTGGCGCGCGAGCTCCTGCACCACCGAGACCTGCCTGACGATCGCCTGCATCGCCGCGGCGGTCTCGACCATGGCGTCCCCGCTCGCGTGGGCGTCCTCGACGTTCTTGGCGGCGAGGCCCTTGGCGAGCACCGCCTTGTTGCGGCTCGCCAACGTCGTGGCGCTCATCTGCTCCACGGCGGCGGCCGCGCCCTCGGCCGACCCCGCCTGCGCGCTCGCGCGGTCCGCGAGCGCCGACGCGGCGCTCGAGAGCTCCTCGCTGCCAGCCGCGACGCGATCACCGGCTTCCTGCACGGACGAGATCACCTCGCGCAGCCGCGCGACGATCTCCTGCACCGAGGCCATCATCTGGCCGACCTCGTCCGCGTCGCGCGTCGCGAGGTCGGCGTCGAGGTCGCCGTCGCGCACGCGCGCGAGGCCGTCGAGCGCCCGCTGCATGTTGCGCCGGAGCCGCTGCGTGACGTAGACGAGCACCGCGACGAGGAACAGCGACACGACGCAGAGCACCGCGGCGTCGCCCCGCGCCGAGCGGACGAACGTCGTCTGGACGTCGTCGACGTAGATGCCGGAGCCGATGACCCACCCCCACGGGGCGAAGCCTCGCACGTACGACACCTTGGGCACGGGCTGGTCGGCGCCGGGTCGCGGCCACAGGTAGTTCACGAACCCAGCGTTGCTCTGCTTGACCGTGTCGACGAACGCGACGAACAGCCGCTTGCCGTCGGGGTCCTTGAAGCCCGACAGGTCCTTGCCGTCGAGCTCGGGCTTGAACGGGTGCATCACCATGGTGGGGTGCATGTCGTTGATCCAGAAGTACTCGGCCTGGTCGTAACGAAGCGCGCGCACCCCCGCGACGGCCGCGGCCTTGGCCTCGGCCTCGCTCACCTTGCCGCTCGTGAACAGGCCGTGCTGGTAGGCCACGAGGCTGTAGGCCGTGTCGACGAGGTGCTTCGTCTTCGTCTGCTTCTCGGCCATCAGGCTCGAGCGCAAGCGCAGGAGCGAGTTCGCCTGCAGCGCGACCAGGCAGACGACCGTCAAGACGATCAGGCCGATCATCTTGTGCACGATCGACACGTTCGAGAGACGCTGCCGCAACGACATCGAGGATGCCCTCCCACCAGGGTGAACGGAGTGTCTCCCAAAAGCTTGAGTCGCCCACGGGGCCTCCCCGCGAGGCGGTGCTAGGGTCCGCGCGGATGCGCCGCGCATGATGACGTGTGAGTACCAGGGCGAGCCCCTGGGCGAACCGCGCTCGCACCCGTGGACCGACGCTGTCTCGGACGCCGCGTTCCGCTACCACGACCTGCGCGCGACGCCGGCGCTGATCCGGTCGGCGCTCGAGGATTTCGTGCCGTTCGAGACCACCGACGCGGTCGAGGCATTCTACGGCCTGCTCGAGTGGCTGAACGCGCCCGGGTCCTCGCTCGAGTCGAACGACTGCGCGTTCACGGGCCCCGCGGACAACGAGCACCCGGCCTTCTCGCAGCGCCTCGGGTGCTCCGGGCGCCTCATGATCCTGCGCCGGGCGCTCGCGCGGAACGTGGTCGCAGGCAGCGCGGAGCGGCTCGCGATCGGGCTGCACCGCGCCCTCGCGCGCCTCGAGCCCGAGTTCACGGCGGGCATCGTCGGCACGACGCTGGTCCCGGTCCGGTTCCTCGCCCTGCCCCCGAAGGCGCGCCTCGGGCAGCAGCTGATGATCTCCTTCTGGGCGTTCGGGGAGACCGAGGCGGAGGTGATGGAGAACCTCCTCCACGTGGTGCGCAACCTGTCCTCGGCCTTGCGCGCGCTCGCTTGACCGCGATCACTCGATCATGCGCAGCCCGCTGGGGAGCGCCTCGCCGAACGCCTCGCGCCGCTCGGCGTCCGAGCTCTCGACCACGTCGCGGACCATCTCGACCAGCGCGGGCGGCGCGTCGTTGCGGGTGAGCACGGCCAGCGTGGCCGCCCGTGCCCGCTCGGAGACGTCGCGCGCCCGATCCCCCGTCTTGCGCGCGAGCTGCGCGGCCACGGGCGCGAGGCCGGGGATCTCGCGAAAATCGGCGGTGATCACCTCGGAGAGCCACTCCTCGGCCGTGCGGGCCGGCACGCAGTGGTGCGCGCTCGCGTAGGCGGGCACGCGCGCGCCGAGCCGACCGATCGCCGCGTAGAGCCGGGGGTCGTTGCTCGTCCAGGTGCGCTCGAGGATCCACTTGCCGAGCTCCTCGCGGCGCGCGGCGGGCACGCGCTCGAGGTGGGAGGCCAGCATGAGCACCTCGTCGAAGGGCTCGGCGCGCACCCCCTTGGGCTTCTTGCGCGGGCGATCGGTCTTCGGCTCGAGGAACGGATCGAGCGTGTCGCGCAGCTGGCACTGGGTCTGCTCGCCGAGGCCGGCTGCGATTCTCCGCCAGCAGATCCAGTAGGCGCGCCAGAGATCGCTGTCGTCGTGCGCGAGGCCCTTCTTCCACAGGGGCTCGAGCTTCTTGATGCGCAGCGCGTCCATCGGGTCGCCGAACCCCGGGCGCAGGAGGAAGCCCGCGAGCGAGAAGAACGCGCGCTCGT
>Ga0154020_10008970_pt1 | contig 11559 bp, 11 predicted proteins | sample Klosneuvirus_201_FD_109709 | JGI IMG/M metagenome (GOLD analysis project Ga0154020, IMG submission 109709) | Active sludge microbial communities from wastewater, Klosterneuburg, Austria - Klosneuvirus_20160825_MG | ecosystem: Engineered > WWTP > Aerobic digester > Activated sludge | place... | reverse complement strand
GCACCCGTGGCTCCGCGTTCCGCACCGCCGACTCCGCCGGTTGCCGCTGCAGCGGCCCGTCCTCAGCCGGCGCCAGCGCCCGCCATGGCGCGACCTGCGTCGGTCGCACCCAGCCCGCCGCCCGTGCGCAGCGCGCCTCCTGCGCCAGAGCTGCCCCCGCGTGACTATGTGGCCGATGTCGGCGCCTTTGTGCGCAAGAATGCCGGTGTGTTCATCGGCCTCGGCATCGGCGCACTGCTGGCACTACTGGGGTGGGCGGCGTTCACCGCCTAACGGCGGATCATGGTGGAGACGGCGGGATTACTCCCCGCCGTCCTCGTACAGCGAATCGATCATCGTCTTGTACGTCTTGTCGATGACCCGACGCTTGACGCTCAACTTTGGCGTCAGCTCCCCGCGCTCGATGCTGAAATCGTGCTCGAGCAACGCGACCTTCTTGGGCATCTCGAAGTGCGCGAGCCCGGCCAGACTGGCCGCCACTTCCTTCTCCATCTTGGCATGAATGGTCGGCATCGCCAGCAGCTCGGCGCGTGACGTCCACACAATGCCCTGCGCGCCGGCCCACTTCTCGAGTTGATCCCAGTTGGGCACGATCAGCACACTCGGGAACTTGCGCTTGTCGCCAATCATCACGGCCTGACTGACGTACTTGTTCGTCTTGAGTTTGCCCTCGATCGGCTGCGGCGCAATGTTCTTGCCGCCAGCGGTCACGATGATGTCCTTCTTGCGATCCGTGATGCGCAGGAAGCCGTCGATCAGTTCGCCGATATCGCCCGTGTGAAACCAGTGCCCGTCGTCGATGGCTTCGCGCGTGGCCTCGGGGTTGTTGTAATACCCCTTCATCACATGCGGTCCGCGCGTGAGGATCTCGCCATCCGACGCGATCATCACTTCCACGCCGGCAATCGGCCGCCCAGTGGTGCCCAGCTTGTAGGCGCTGAGCGTGTTGCACGTGATCACCGGCGAGGTCTCCGTCAGTCCGTATCCCTCGAGAATGACCAGCCCCGCGCTGTAGAAGAACTTGGCGATGTCCGGCGACAACGGTGCGCCCCCTGACACGAAGAATCGGAGATTGCCCCCGGTGCGTTCGCGCAGTTTCGAGAACACCAGTTTGCTCGCCAGCGCATACTGCATCGCCAGCATCCCACCCGGTTCGCGTCCCGCCAGCTTCTCATCCGACCAGCGTTCGCCGACAGCTTTCGCCCAGAAGAAGATGTTCTTCTTGAGACCGCCGCCGGCGACCGTGTTCTCCACCACGCGTGCGTAGATCTTTTCGTACAAGCGAGGCACCGACATCATCATCGATGGTTTGATCTCGCTCATGTTCACCGGCACCGTATCGATCGACTCGGCGTACGCGATCGCCACGCCGTTCGCAAACAGGTAGTAGTCACCCGTGCGTTCGAAGATGTGGCTCAGTGGCAGAAAGCTGAGTGCCCGATCGCTCGTATCCACCGAAATCGTGTTCCGCGTCGCCATCACATTGCTGTACAGGTTGTCCTGCGTCAGCATGACACCTTTGGGATTGCCCGTCGTGCCGGACGTGTAGATCAACGTCACCAACTGGTCCGGCGAAATCGCGAGCGCATCCGCCTTGAAGCGCACCGCGCGATCGGGCGTGTCGTCCTGTGTACCCAGCGCCTCCAACTCCGCCAGCGTCAAGTCGCAGCCATCCGCCGCCGTGGCCGAAAACCCGATGATGTGCGTGAGCGTGGGAACCTGCGCACGAATGGCCGCCACTTTGCGCGCCTGATCCGCCGTCGAGACAAAAATGACCTTGGTGCCCGAGTCATTCAGCAGGTACGGCAACTGTTCACCCGGCAGCGTCGGATAGATCGGCACATCGGTGATCGATGTGCAGATGCAGGCGTAGTCTGCGATCAGCCATTCGGGCCGATTCTCCGACAGAATGCCCACGCGGTCGTGCGCGACGACGCCGAGGCGCGCCAGGCCGTAGGCCGTGCGACGCACGCGCTCGAGAATCGTGGCGTGGCTCATCGGCGTCCACACGCCCTTCACCTTCGCGCTCACGGCATCGGCACGTGCAAACCGCTCCACCGCGTCGAAGAACAGCGTATTGATCGTCCCGGGCGCCGGGCGCGGTCCGCCATTGGCATACCGCGTCGGGGACGGCACGTTCGCCAGCGTGTCGCTGAGCGCAGGGTTGGGCGTCGGGATCGCGACGAAGCTCATCGCACTCTCTCTCGTAGGCGGGGCGACGGGACGGGTGTCCACGTCGATCCCGAAAAGTGGCCGCCCTGCGCGTCCGGCGGGAGGGTCGAGCGGGCGGATCGGCCCTTCGCGTTCCCCGCGTGGGCCGTTGTCGAGCACCTGCGGACGTCGCGGACGGCCGCGGTCAGGGCGTCGTGTCGCGCTTGACGGGCAGAGTGATACGCACGGGCGCGCCCCGGACGACCACCCCTCGATACGACATCGTCGCCTGCACCACAACCGAGTCGTTCACTCCGGCCGCCGGGAACGCGGCGGCCCGGATCCGCACCTTCCGTCCGGCCTGTCCGCTGGAGTTGGTCGTATCCAGCACCGACGCGCGCCCGGCGTCGTCGACCAGCCAGGCGCCCTTGGTGGTGTCATTGGCGGAGTTGGCTGGCTCGACGATCACGAAGCGCACCGGCCACCCGTTCACGCCTGAGGCGACGCCCAGTGAATCGATGTTGCGCACGATCAGCGAGAGGTCAGGAGACGTGTTCGCCGTGGCACCCGTCCTTCCCGTGTCCGGCAGCGAGGTGACAAAAAGCGCCGGCGCGCTCAGCCCCGCACGATCGGTCGTGTCGGGACGGGTGGTGACGATCAGACTCTTGAGAATCTGGAGCGATGTGCCGGCACGGGCGGCCAGACGCGCATCCCCGCCCGAGCCTTTGGATGCCCGGAGCGCGCGGACCATGCCGGTGACCGAATCGACCGCCAAGGCACTGTCACGCAAGAAATCGGCGTACAGGTAGCGCACCTGCGCATCCGGGATCACATCGCCGGACAGATTCCGCACGATCGCCTGCACCGGCGCGACCACGCCGTCGATGGTGCGGAGCGTATCACCGATCACCACCGAGGGGGACGGTAACGCCGACAGTTCAATGGCGGCGGGGACGTCGGGACCGGATCCAATCTCGGCGCAGGCGAACAGGCCCACCGCCGCGGCCACGACCGCAGCGCGCGTCGATCGGTTCACGCCAACCGCTCCGCCAAGATCGTTGCCAGGTTGATGTACGCCTGACTGGCAGCGTCTGCCGGATTGCGGAGCACGACCGGCTGCCCGGCCGAGAACGCGTCAGCGGTCGCCGGCGTGCGCGGAATCGGCGCGTCGAAGACCAGATGCTTCGGCAGATGCTCACGCACGTAATGCGTGACACGATCCGCCGCCGGATTACCCGCCTCGTACATCGTCAGCAGAATGCCTTCCAGCGTCAGCTCTTCGTTCTCCGCGACCATATCCTGGATCGCGCGCAGAATCTGCGGCGTGGTCTGCAGCGCCAGTGGTTCGCACTGCAACGGCACCACCACATGCTGACTGGCCGCCAGCACGCGCCGGGTGATCGACCCGAGCCCCGGAGGCGTATCTGCCACGACCACGTGGCAACGTTCCCGCGCCGTCTGCAGCACCTCCGCCAGCACGGTCGTCTCGCCGACCAGGCGTTGAAACGCCGAATGATCGGCCTGCTCGCTGACACTGCCGGCGAGAATCACGCGCAGCCACGGCAGGGCGGTGGGCAGAATCACTTCGCGCAGCGTGCGCTCACCGCGCAGGTAGTCGTCGAAGCCGACGGTCGGGTGGCCGCGACGGAGGCCGACGCCATAACGCACCGAACCCTGCGGATCGGCGTCCACCAACAGGGTCTTCAAGCCACGCCGCGCAAACGCTGCCGCAAGATTGACCGCCGTCGTCGTCTTTCCGACACCGCCTTTCTGACTCACGATCGACAGCACGCGTCCCACGTCAGCTTGCTCCGTTCTCGGACGCGTCGTCCGATCGGCCACCGGCGCCATCCTCGCCACCGTCGCCGGACATCGCCGAATCCGCCACTGCGTGCTCATCCGTCGGCATCAGACCCTTCAGGCGATCCAGCGTCTGCTGTGCATGTGCACGGAAACGCACCGAGGCGTCGTCGTCATCGCTGCTGTGCCGGAGAAACGACTCCAGATGCAGGCCGGCATGCGCCGTGTCACCGCGTTTGAGCAGCAGGAACGCCAGGCCATAGTGCGCGCCGGCCAGATCGGGCGCCAACTGCAGAGCGCGCCGGTACGTCCGAATCGCTTCTTCCGGTTGACCGGTCTTGGAAAACGCGATGGCGATGTTCTGCAACACGCCCAGATCGTCGGGTTGCTCCCGCAGCGCGAGCCGGTATGACGTCAGGGCGTTCGCGAAGTCGCCGCGCGACTCGAGATCGAGCGCCTCAGCGAGAAAATCGGTGCGGCGCCCGTTGCGCCCGGACGAGCCGCCCAGAATGCGGCGCCACCAAGTCATGCGCTCGCGGCAGGTCGGAGATGATGAAGGAGAGTGGCCACGCGAATCGCGCAAAGCTATCGGAGTGGCATGTCCTCAACAAGGCATCGACGCCTCTCCGCATGGCAATCTCGCACATCGGTCGCCTCGCCCGTACGCATTCTCCCGGACCGCTGGCCGCACGTCACCGTCCGCGCTACACTGCACGGTGTACGTACCAGTCACCGACCCGGAGCGATCATGTTGCCCAGACAGACTTATGCACCCGATCCATCCAAGGGTGTGCTTCTCGTGGACTGGCCGCTCTTTGGAGAACTCTCGCGCGCACTCGCACTCAAGGTCGCGCGTGTCTACCGGCCGGAAATTGTCGTCGGCATTGCGACCGCCGGTGTCGTCCCGGGTGCCGCCGTGGCGGCCATTCTCGATCTCCCGTTTCACTCGATTCTGGTCTCGAGACGGTACAGCGCGGAGACGGTGCGTGAGACACCGGCGGTGTTCGGTGCCGCGCCCGCCGATGTCCGCAACAAGCGTGTCCTCGTCGTCGATGAAACGTGCGATTCCGGCGCGACCATGCGACTTGCCGTCGGGGCGCTGGTCAACGCGGGCGCCCGTGAAGTGCGCACCGCCGTCAGCTTTCAGACGGGCAGCTACGCGGCCGATTTCCACGCACTCGCGACCGAAAGCGCCATCGTGCTGCCATGGGATCGCGAAATCCTGATCGGCGACGAGCTGCAGCCCAACCCCAAGTACGCCGGGCTCATCGACCCGGCGTAACGCGCATCACGCGCGTCGCGTCCGCTTACGCGCTGGCGGCCGCGCGATCGTACGGGATGCCGCGGCCCATCGCTTCATGGACATACCCCAGCACGTCCACGGAGCCCAGCAGAAAACGGCAGCGGGCATCACCCGCCGCGCGGCACTGCACTTCAAGCACAGCAATCGGTGCGTTGGCCAGCCGGCCAAAAAAGCCGGCAAACATCCCGGTCGACACATGACAGCCACTGCCCGCGCCCTCGGCCTCTGCCCAGTCGTCGCTGTCGATAGCCACCACCGCGTCGCTCAACAACGTGAACTGCAGCTGTCCCCAGCCGAACTGCTCGAAGAACGCGCTGGACAGTGACATGAATCGCATGTCGTCCAGCGACTCGGGCGCCGAATCGCCGCGCTCCTGCAGCCACGACGCGAACGCGTCGAAGAGCGCCTGGCCGGCGCGGTATCCGGCGTCACGCACCGCATCCACCGTCACTGCGGACCCCGGCGCGTCGACCGTGGCACGGAGCGCCGCGAAAAAGCCGATGGGCACGGCAACCGTGCGCGTTTCGAGGTAGGGCAGGGTAGCAGTCACGAAGGTGTTCGCCGAGGGAACGCGTCGGCCGCTCGCGGCGGTCGGGCGCAAAGTATCCGCTTCACTCGGTACGACGCTCGCTATCCGGACCGGTCACGTCAAGACGGGCTCTCGTCGCATTTTGTGACGGGTACGACCAGCGGCGTCACGTCCGGCCGATGCGCCGTAGCAACTCCGCCTCGTCGATGACCTCGACGCCCAACTCGTTGGCTTTGTCGAGCTTGCTCCCCGCCTCCTCGCCAGCCAGCACGAAGGTCGTCTTCCGCGAGACGCTGCTCGTCACACGCCCGCCCGCCTGTTCCACCGCCACCGTGGCTTCACCCCGTGACAGGGTCGGCAGCGTTCCCGTGATCACCACCGTCGACCCGGTCAGCGGGCCATCGGCGGCAATCGCCTGCGGTTCCGTCATCGTCAGCCCGCGCGCCCGCAGTCGTTCGATCAGGGCACGCGATGTGGGATTGCCGACGTAATCCGCCACCGATGCGGCGATGATGTCCCCAATGCCGCGAACCGCGCCCAACTGCTCCGGTGTGGCCGCGATGAGGGCGTCCATCGACCCGAAGTGTCGGGCCAACAACTGCGCGGCCTGTGCGCCCACGTGACGGATGCCGAGTCCGAACAGCAAACGCGACAAGGGCTGCTGCTTCGAGGTGCTGATCGCACTCACCAGATTCTCCGCACTCTTGTGTGCGAAGCGCTCCAGCGAAACAAGCTGCTCGACGGTCACATCGTAGAGGTCGGCAAAGTCGTGCACGAAGTCCGCGCCCAGCAACTGCTGAATGCGCGCATACGACAACCCGTCGATGTCCATCGCATCCTTCGACGCGAAATGCACCAGGCCTTCGAGCTGCCGGCCTGGGCACGCAACGTTGGGACAATACGTGGCCACGTCTTCTTCGTCGCGATGCGTTGGGGTGCCGCACCGCGGGCAGACCGACGGCATCTGCCATGGCACTTCCGTGCCCTTTCGTTTCTCGGGCACCGGGCCAAGCACATACGGAATCACGTCGCCCGCCCGCACGACCTGCACCCGATCGCCATCGCGCAGATCCTTCTTGGCGATCTGGTCGGCGTTGTGCAACGACGCGTACGTCACCGTGGCGCCCCCGACGTCGACCGGCTCGAGCACGGCAAACGGCGTCAGCACCCCTGTGCGTCCGACATTCACATCGATGCGGATCAAAGTCGTCTCCGCCATGTCCGGTGCGAACTTGCGCGCAATCGCCCACCGCGGCGTGCGGTCACTGCGAATGCCCAACTCGTCCTGCAGTGCCATGTCGTTCACCTTCACCACGCCGCCGTCAATCGCAAATCCAAGTTCAGCACGTGTCTTGTGCTCGACGGTGTGCGCCCACGTTGCCACCTCGTCGATGGTGGCGCACTGTTGCCGGTGCGGCGCAACGGGAATGCCCCATGACGCCAGGAGATCGAGCAGCTCCCACTGTGAGGCGGCCGGCGCACTGCCGTCGGGCAACACCGCCGCGTATCCGAAAAAGTGCAGCGGCCGGGAGGCCGTGATGGCGGGATCGAGCTGGCGCAGTGAGCCCGCAGCCGCGTTGCGCGGATTGACGAACACCGGTTCACCCGCCGCAATGCGCGCTTCGTTCATCTGTTCGAAGCCCGCAAACGGCAGGTAGAGCTCGCCACGGATTTCCATCCGGGCCGGATGCTGCGAACCCAACAGGCGCAAAGGAATCGCTTTGACCGTCCGGATGTTCACCGTGACATTTTCACCGACTGTCCCGTCGCCGCGTGTGGCGGCCGTCACCAGCATGCCGTCTTCGTAGGTCAGCGCAATCGCGGCACCGTCGATCTTGAGTTCGACGGTGTAGCCACTGCGCCGCGCATGATCACCCACGATCCGTTCGATCGACTGTTCAAAGGCTCGCAGTTCGTCGTCATCGAACGCATTATCCAGTGAGAGCATGCGCACGAGATGCCGATGCGACCCGAATGCCGACTGCACCGGCGCACCCACCCGCTGGGTCGGTGAATCCGGAGTGCATAGCTCAGGATGTGCGGTTTCCAAAGCCTGCAGTTCACGGAACAGATGGTCGTATTCCGTGTCCGACAAGGTTGGATGATCGAGTACGTAGTACTCGTATTGGGCCCGGCCAAGCTGCTCTCGCAACTCGGCGGCCCGCTTTGCGGCGGTGGTCGAGGCGGCACTCATAGCCGATAAACTACTGCCAACTTCACGCATCGGAGGGGACATGTTTGGTTCTTCGCATGATGACGATGGCTCGGCGCGCGGCTTCGGACTGGGGCTGCTGGTCGGCGCGATGATTGGGGCAGGGGCAGCGTTGCTGTTGGCGCCAGCCAGTGGCGAGGACACACGGGCCGCGTTGCGAAAGAAAGCCCGTCGCGCCTATCGCGAGGGATCCGAGCGGTTCGAGGAATTGCGCGACAACGGGGAACGGGTGGCGCGTCGGTACGCCAAACAGGGGATGCGCCGCGGTCGCGAAGTCCTCAACAACCTCTGAACCTCTCGGTCATCCCAACCGAGGGCCGATGTGACACGGTGGGCGACGCATGCGTCGCCCACCGTTCTGTTTTCACGAGGCAGTCAGTTCCGCAGCTTGGCCAGCTCGGCGGTCGCTTCGCTGCGGTACAACTCGTCATTGGGATCGGTCAGCGGCGAGCCGATGGCGGCCTGGTACGCCGCGCGCGCGTCGGATGGGCGGCCGCTGTCGCGATACACACGCGCCAGGTCAAGGCGATGCACAAGCCGCAACGGCTCGACCGCAACTGAAGCCTCCATGTACCGGGTCGCCTCGGCCCAACTGGCGGTGTTGAAAACCTTACCGCCAAGAAAAGTCTTGGCGACCATACGCGTCAATCCGCCCAATCGCATGATCTCCGCATGCCAGACGCCCATCACGTGCAGCGCGCCGGGATGACGGGGGGCGAGCTCGAGTGCCCGCATGGCTTGCTCACGCACTTCGATACCGAATTTGACGCGCTCTTTCGGGCCTACCGACAACGCCGTCCGGCCGATCGCGCGCGCCAGATGAAAATGCCCTTCGGCGTCGTTGGGATTCACGGCAATCGCGCGCTTGGCATAGTCCATCGCACGTGAGTAATACCCGGAGCGCGTGGTAGCATTCGCCTCGAACTCGCCAAGGTCCACCAGCTCGCGTGATGCTTTCCACAGTGCCGTGTAGTTGCGCGGATCCGCCGCGACCGCACGCTCAAAGAGCGGCAGCGCTTGCGCCGGCCTCCGCGCCGCGCTCTCGCGATCGCCGGCCATGACGAGGTCGGCCGACGGTTGCGCCGACGCGACACGCGCGCACAAGGCGAGTAGGACGAGCGCCCTCACAGGGCCGCTCCCAGTGCAGCAGCGCCGCACGCGTCGGACGAACAACTCCGTGCGCGCGACCCGTGCGCGTGATAGGTTGGCAGCATCATGCATACACTATGCTCGCACGCGCGCTGATCGAACGGAAGCGCGACGGTGGCCGGATCGCGCCCGATGAGTGGCGCCAGCTGATGAACGCGTATGCCGCGGACGGCGTACCGGACTACCAGATGGCGGCGCTCGCCATGGCCATCTTCTTTCAGGGTCTTGACCGCGCCGAAACGGTCGCGCTCACCGATGCGATGCTGCACAGCGGTGCCATGCTCGACCTGTCGCACCTGCCAGCGCAACGCGTCGACAAACACTCGACCGGCGGTGTGGGAGACAAAGTCTCGTTGATTCTCGCACCGCTCGTCGCGTCCCTTGGCGTCGCGGTGCCGATGATGTCTGGTCGTGGGTTGGGTCACACCGGTGGTACGCTCGACAAGCTCGATTCGATCCCCGGTTTTCGCAGCGACTTGTCACTGGCGCGCGCGACCGAGTTGCTGGAGCGCATCGGGTGCGCGCTGATCGGGCAGACAGATGAGATTGCGCCTGCCGATCGTCGTCTATATGCGCTGCGCGATGCCACGGCGACGGTGGAGAGTATTCCGCTCATCAGTGCGAGCATCATGTCGAAGAAACTGGCCGAAGGGCTGACCGGCTTGGTGCTCGACGTGAAACGCGGGTCCGGCGCGTTCCTGCCCGAACTCGATCGCGGGCTCAGTCTCGCGCGTACCATGATCGAACTGGGCGCTGATCACGGCTGCCCCGTGGTGGCGCTTCTCACTGCGATGGACCGCCCGCTGGGCCGCGCGTGCGGCAACGCGCTCGAGGTGGAAGAGTCGATCATGGCACTGCGTGGCGAAGGGCCACCCGATCTCATGAAAGTCACCTACGCGCTGGGCGCGGAGATGCTGCTGCTGGGCGGCGTGGCCAGCGATCGAGACGACGCCCGCCGGCGGATGGAAGTCTCCATTTCGAGCGGCAAGGCCGCCCGCAAATTTCAAGAGATCATCGAGGCACAGGGCGGTGATCCGCGCGTGGTCGACGATCCGGGGCTGCTGCCGCAGGCCGCCGAGTGCGAGCTGTTTCTGGCACCACGGGACGGCGTCGTGGCCACCGTCGAGCCGCGCACCGTGGGCCGCGGTATCACGGCCCTGGGTGGCGGGCGTTCCCGCGTCGAAGATGTGGTGGACCCGACGGTCGGTTTCGTCATCACGGCGCGTCCCGGAGACATCGTGCGGGCCGGGGAACCGCTCGGCACGGTCTTCGCCCGGGACCGCACCGGAATCGCCGAGGGCCTGTCGGTCCTGGCCCGCGCCATTGCGATCGCCGACGACGCCGAGCCGCCCCTGCCGCTGATCTCCCACCGGGTCACCGAGGCCGGCGTGGAGCTCTGGGAGGAGTAGACGCGCCGCCGCGACCCCAATAGCTTCTCAGTTCGTTCCGGTTTCACTCGAATCATCGACCCGAGTTCCTGCCGATGCTCGCTCCCAGCACTGCCCGCCTCTTCAGCATCCTTGCCTTCGCAGCCGTGCTGCCAATGCTGGGACTCTATGCGCTGCTCATGAAGGTGGTCACACCGTCACCCGACGGCGGCATGGAGCCCACCGTGACGATGGTCTGCTACATCGCCTTCACGGTGCTGTTCACCGCGCTCATCACGGTCGCGACGAACTTTGCGATCCAGCTGTCGCGTGAAGCCAAGGGGCAGCGTCAAACGCCGTAAACGTTCGGCGCCATTGCCCCACCACGGGGCGTCGATAAACGCGGTGACCACGAACGGTCGCCGCGTTTTTTGTTTGCGGATCGACCGCGTGAGATAGGGACAACACGAAATGATGTGTCCCTGATCACGAACGGCTGTTGATGCCACATCGCGCACCAGCCTTTTGCATTCGCATTCTGCAATCGCATTCTGCACCCGCACCCTTCCGGCCATGTCAACATCACGGCGGCACTTCACGCACCGCTTCATCCTCTGCGCGGCCTTGCTTGGTGTGGCCGCGTGTGGCGATGCCAACGAGCCATCCGCTCCGCCGACATCGGTGACGCCGGCCAACACCGATCCGGTATCGGTGATCACGCCCGTTGTCGCGCAGACCGCCATCGCCGGAGCCTCGTTCAGTTTTGATCCGACGCGCAACAACAGCACGTTCAGCGATCCGCGCGGAACTGGACTGACGTACACGGTGAGTTTCTCACCCGCGGTGTGCGGGTTGACCGCCTCACTCGGACGCATCACGGGCGCGCCGCTCGCGCCCGGCACGATCGTGGTGACGATCACCGCCACCGACGCCACGGGGCGGAGCGCGACACACGCCTTCAACATCGTGGTGCAGGGTGCGGCGCCGATTGTGCTCGCATCGGCGAATCTGCCGCAGGGCGCGACGGTTGGCCAACCGTTCACGTACG
>Ga0154020_10008969_pt1 | contig 11559 bp, 18 predicted proteins | sample Klosneuvirus_201_FD_109709 | JGI IMG/M metagenome (GOLD analysis project Ga0154020, IMG submission 109709) | Active sludge microbial communities from wastewater, Klosterneuburg, Austria - Klosneuvirus_20160825_MG | ecosystem: Engineered > WWTP > Aerobic digester > Activated sludge | place... | reverse complement strand
GGGCATACGCACGATGACCGCTACTACACTGAGGCGGAGGTCACCAGTCTGCTAACCGGCTATGTGCCAACAACGCGCACGGTAAGCGCAGGTAGTGGATTGACCGGTGGCGGGGCGCTATCGGGCAACGTCGCCATCAGCCATGACGACACCAGCACGCAGACGAGCGTTAACAATAGCGGTACCACATTCATCCAAGACGTGACACTGGATACCTACGGGCACGTCACGGCGTTGGGCAGCGTTGACATTGCCACTGCGTTTGATGCGCTGTATGTCAACGTGACGAGCGACACCATGACCGGTGGCTTGACGCTGGAATACGGTAGCGCTAAACTCATCGTTGACAATACAAGCACATCACAATACACAGCGTCATCGATTATTCTGCGCAATGATGTTCAGGATGCTGACACAAACTGGTACATTTTCGCAGAGAAAAGCGCAGCCGGGGCTGCCACCGGTGCCACTACGCTGCAGATCCGCAAGCGCAACGCTGATGGGTCCGTGTCTGCAACGCCATTCGTTGTGGACGCTAGCAACAATGTGATCCTGAACAATGGCTACACGGCCGGCGGTGGCACAAATGGCAATGTCGGCATCAAGAAAACGCCCGGATCTTATGCTCTCGACGTCAACGGCAGCATGGCGGCATCAACCAGCGTGTTAACGCCAACGGTCACCACAACCTCCGGCAACCTATCACTGACCAGCGTTGGCGGCACTGTGGCTGTCACTGGCGCGCTGACGGGCAGTAGCACAGCAGCTTTTACCACGTCAGTCAGCACGCCAACGGTGACCACGGCTAGCGGTAATCTCACGCTTACCAGCACAGGTGGCACCGTGGCGGTGACCGGGGCGCTTACCGGCAGTTCCACCGGCGTGTTTACCTCGACGTTGACTGCGGCCAGTGACACCGATTCAACGCACGTTTTCGGGCGTGCCAAAATCGGGTCTGCGATTGCCAGCGACAGCGCCACGTTTGCACATTTCGACTACAACACATCGACAGGCTTTGCCCTGGCGCAATATTTCGGCACGACCTATGTCAACGCCGCTAGCGGGCAGAGTGTGCGACTGGCCAACGCCGGAAACTCAATCGCGGCGGTTGGCGCCAGTGGTATCGATATGCAGGCCGGCATGTACATTGGCTCGTCGGACTATGCGAGTCAGCAAACCGGGTGGCGTGTCGATCAGCATGGCGGCGGTGATTTCCGCTATCTCTACGCTGACCAGCTACATGTCAAGGCGTTTATTGCCGACCTGGAACAAGCGCTTGCCGGCGGTCAGATTATCAGTAAATCCGTGGCCGTACTAGCGACTGACTTCGTTGCCCCCTATGCTGGCGGTACGCAACTATTGACAGTTGAAGACTTGCCCAGTGCGTCCAATATGGCGGTGTTTGAGGCGAATGACATTGTAGGCATGAGGTCATTCAGTCGAGCAAGCGGAACGCTATCCGTCGCCTATTGTTTTGGCACGGTCGCCAGCTACACCGACGGCGCCGGGGTACAGACGTGGACATTCACACGGTCGGGGACAACCACCTACAACACCATCACGCAGCGCGGCACGGCGACCAGTAATAGTACGTCGTCGGGCACAAGCACCACAGTCACCAAGCCGACTGGCGTTGTTTCCGGCGATGTCATGCTAGCAGTCGTCACACACGACGGTGCCGCCGACACCATCACCGCAACGGGATGGACGATTATAGGCACATACACCAGTGGCAGCGACATCAATTTTGCCATGTACTACCGTGTAGCTGGCGGCGCTGAGGGTGCCAATTATTCGTTCAGCACAGTGTCAAGCCATGCCCTAGCCGCATCCATTGTCGCCTACTACAATGTCGCCACACCCGTGTTTGATGACTACAGCATCAGCACCAACAGCGCATCAACTAGCATGACCGGCACCACCGTGTTTGGCACAGCCACTGCCAATATGCTGGTATTTCTTGGCGGCATCACCAACAACAGTGCATCAGCACCGCCAGCAGGCATGACCGAACTCATTGACGCAGGGTCGTCGGGCATCCGTGTCTACGTGGCGCATCAAACACTAGCGGCATCAGGCGAGACCGGATCGAAGGTTGCTACCATCGCGGCCAGTCACGCCAGCATCGTCGGCATGGTGGCGCTACGTCCAACTTACAGCGCCATGTCCACATCGGCTGGGCAAATTACGCCAGGATCAACCATAGAGGCTGATACGCTCGTGATTGACTTTGGCATCGGCGGCAACGGCTTCTACGAGGTGTCAGCGGTTGATGGCACATATGGTGCTAATTCACCATATGCCCGCGTTGCGTCTTATGCAACACATCCATTTATAGATGGCACGGTACGCACACAGATGGGCAATCTGTCAGGGCTAAGCGGCGCGACGGCGGGCGAATATGGGTTCTATGCCGGCGACGGAACCATCAGCACAACGGCTCAATACATTCGAGCGTCTACCGCCGGTGTGCAGCTTAATAATGTGCCGCTAAAACTGTACAACGCCGGCACGCAGACGGTCAACATTGACAGCGCCGGCACCGACATTTGGGTTGGCACATCGTCAAGTGATAAGCGCCTACAGTGGAATGGAACATCGCTCAACCTAAACAACAGCGCCGGCAGCGCGGTCATCACATTCGACAATAGCGGTGGCAGTTATTTCGCCGGGGCAATGACTATTGGCACCAGTGGCGGCATTTACCAGGGCAGCGGCACCTTTTCCAGCCCCACCACTGGACTAAAAATTTGGAATGACACCAGCGTCGGGCGGATCGGTGGCTACAATGCTGGTACACTGCAATGGTACGCCAACACGGACGGGAAGCTATATGCAGGCGGCGGCAATGTAGTACTGGACAGCGCCGGCATCAGCGTGATTGGTGGCAGTTCACTCATTATCAAACAGGATTCGTCAACCACTAAGGGGTATATTTACAGCAGCAATCCGCTCGATAGTCTACTTGTCAATAGTACTGGGGTGGGCATTAAAACCGCTGCCGCAGCCACAACGGAAAGCGTATCACTCCGAGCCAATGCGAGTGGCGGTAGGTCGTCGGAAGTTGCCATTGAAGCAACCGGGAGCAGTGGCACAAACCGAATCAGAATGCTTGCCTACAGCGGAAACACATCCACATCGGGACAGTTAACGCTCGGCGAAGCATCGTTTGCACTGGCGCTCAACGGGACGGGCACTGATGATTTTGTCATTGATGGCACAAGCGCCCGATTTAGCACAGACGTAGACCTAAATGGCAACGACATCATCGACACCGCCACAATAACGTTAGCCCCAGCCGTTGGCGCCAGCGCGGTCAGCATCACCACGCCAACAAATCAGACATTCCCCGGCGTTTCCTTAGGCGCCGCCAATTGCGGCAGTAGCTATGGACCCTTTCTCCAAATCGGCTACAACAACAATGGAAGCACTCCATCGGCTGCATGGTTGCGCATGTACCGGCGCGACGGTTCGACAGGTGACCTGTGGGTTGATGCATCGGGCAACCTGCGGATCGGTGTGGCCACAGCCGTCACCAACGCCACGGACACGGGCGGCGTTGTTTGCGGAACACAGACAAGCTCGCTAGACACCAAGCACATCATTGAACCATTCACCGACTACAGCAGCGCCCTGAACGCCATCGTTGACGCACCGCTGTTCGATTTCACGTACAAGAGTGGCGCGTTCAATAATCAACGGTTCACCGGCATTGTGACCGACTACGCGCCAACATTCGGCATGGATAGAGACGCCGAACACCCACACGGCAAGTCGCTTAACGAAGTCACGGCACACGGCTACACCTTTGCCGCGATTAAGGCGTTGCATAGTCGGATTGAACAACTAGAGAATCAAGTGAGGAAATTGACTCATGCTTAGATCGCTCGTGCTAACAGCACTTTTTACCATCAGCACCTATCTGCCTATCGTGGCGAATGATGGCCGCTTTGGCGCTACGCTACCGGCGACAGTACCGCGCGCCATCGATATCGCTTTCGTTGGCAACAGCCTGACGGCTGCCGGCCCCATCTACACCTGGACAGGAAAATGGGGCATGGCAGCAACACAGCCTGATCGTGATTATGTGCATCGGGTACAGTTGCGCCTTGCCGCCTACACCGGCGTGATACCAGAGATTACCGTCTACCCAGGCGACTTCCATACGCCGGACAACATAGCGACGGCACCGGCGTTCATCGCAAAATCGCAGCCTAGTATCCTGGTGGTGCAAATGGGCGACAACGCGCCAACCAATAGTGACTATCAGACATTTCGCGATGCATACACGCTACTACGCAATGCAGCGCCAGGGGCAAAGCTTATCTATGTCGGCGTGTGGCAGTTTGACGACGCACGTAACCAGCACATTAGGCAGATTGCGCAGGAGGACGGCGCCACCTATGTGCATATCAATGACATATACCTGGACCCCGCCAACCAAGCTACGGCGCAAGGATGCACCGATACACATGGCGTGTGCTGGCATCCGTCGGACGCCGGTATGGCGCTGATTGCTGGACGTGTCTACTCTGCGATATTGGCGCCACCACGGGCGGATTATGTTCCGTAATCTGCGCGCAATGTGGTATAATGGCGCTATGCAATGTGTAGCGCAACGAGTGGAGGTGGCCATGCTAACGTTTGATGATGTGAAAATCACGGAGAATGTGGCGGCAAAACCGTTCAGCCACACGCCGGCAGATGAGTTGCATGTGAAAGTGTTTGTCGCCGAAGAGGGGCCGCGCCCCAATCCCCTGATCCTGTCATGGGCAAAGGTTGTCAGCTTTACTGACAACACTATCACGGTACGTTCGCCGTCTGGTGTAGATGCGGTATTCGTTGATGGCGGCATGGTAAGGGTAGACGGCGGCAAAATTGTTGACACCCACGTTGGCGAAACACGGTACAGGACCATGAACCATGCATCAGCGTGGATTACAGTATCAAACTACAACGCCAACGACGACGGGTCACAAACGTGGGATTACCACCTTGACCGGGGTGAAATGGCGGAGTGTTACGAGATGTTTGCCTACTACTACGGGCAATCCAGCAACGGCTATTATGAGGTGACCGGGCTATCCGGTTGGGCAGTGTGAACAAATTTAAGATGAGGCGCAAACCAGAAAGGCAAGTTGATTGCATGACACAGATTATCGATAATTTACAGAAGCACTATACCGAGGAACGTGGCAAAGCGAAGGAACGCAAGGAACAGCTAGAGGTTGAACTGGAAAACGTCGGCACCATTATCGAGCGGCTGAACGGTGCCATCGCTGCGCTCAACGAAGCCAAGCAGGCGCACGCACAACAGCAAGCCACGGCGGCAACACCAGCGGCACCGATCACCGAATCCTAATATGATCCACCTCGCCCCCGGCCCCACGTATCCAGGCGCCCGTGGCAGTGTGTGGCTGCCTATCATCGCCACGGCGCCGGCTGACCCGGTTGGCGCGTTCTATGACCTACTGCTGCACGACGCACGCCAGCAACGGCCACGGTTGGAGGTGTGCAAGGTGTTGGCGGCGGGGGCACAGCAGCGGGCGTTCGACTTGGCGCATGGGGCACCGTGGGCGCATCACGACAGCGCAGGGCGTGGGGCAAATGGGATTGCAAGGGGCTATGGGTGTGCGTTGCCAAGCGAGTACAGCGATGGGGCGAATTACATTGAGTCGCTGACCGCCGGCATGGGCGATCCAGTCGTGGCGTTTGATTCGCTGGCGAGGTCAGACCATCATCGGGTGCATCTGTTTGGCGAGGTTGACTTTTACAGAGTGCAGTATCATTGCGGGGTTGGCATGGCGGAAAATCCAGATGCACCGTTTCGATGGTACTGGTGCATCTGGATGGCCGCTTGCCTGGACTAGTCATCACGAGAGCAATAGCAGTCCAATTCGTTATCATGGCAATGTGGACATGTACCCACAACCAAACTAACTACCACGGCTAGTTGTTCATCAGTCAGTGTCGGCAAATTATGCTTTGCTGTGCGCCACAGGTTCGAGTGATACCCTATCGCTGACTCTACCGACATGGGTTCAATATCGTAAATCCAACCGTTGATTTCATCAGTACTTACCATCAGTCCTGCCATCAATTCTCATTCAACATTTTACTCAACGCCACTCTTGCATCCCTTGCCCGCCCGTGGGCCGTGACAGACGACAACCCCAACGCTTGCACCACCTCACGCACCTTATAGCCTTCCACATGCATCAGCCAGGCAACATCACGGTACGTTGCACTGAGCCTGCCGATAGCATCACGCACACGGCGCCGGTCATCATCACGGCACACTATCGCCGCCGTGTCGTCACTGGCCGCCATGCCTCGCAATGTGTGGAGTCCGATGCTACCGTGCCAGTGCCGGTGCATTGCCGACAGCCGCACGTCGTGGCAGGCGTTGCTGGCGACTGTGACTATCCACGCATCTATGTTGCCGCTGTCGAACCGGTGCAGGTTGCGCCACACTTTGATCAGCGACTCCTGTATGGCGTCGTCAACCATGTCGTTGCCGGCGCCGAGGATGCGAATGGCGGTCATGCGCACGAGGGGCACGCACGCAGTCAGGAACGCATTGACGGCGCCGGGGTCACCGGTACGTGCGTCGGCGAGGTGGTCAGTCAGCAAGGGCGGGCGCCTCCGGTCTGATTGCCGCCATCTCAACACACGACTGTAACTCCCGTTCCAGCCACTGGCGCCGCTTGTCGATTGCCGCCTGTAGCTGTTCAATTGTTGCCGGCTTCCACTGGTCTACACCAAGCGCCTTGATTCGCTCTGGCGTCAACTCCATCACATCATACTGGCGCGCATTGCCGATGTTGTGAACGAAGCGCACATACAATACTATGTTGGCGGTGGCGCTGCTGTGCAGGACATCGACAACGACGCCGATCTGGCCACGGGCATCGATGATGGTACCAGGGGCGAAATCAATAAATGGATGGCCGTTCGTTGTAGATGAGCAAATGTTCAACATAATTTTCAACCTCTGAGCTTGCTTCAAATCGGTCGGTAATGCCAAAGCGCCGCAGGATGGCGACCAGCATGTAATGTTCACCGTATGCGCTGCCGCTTTGCTCCGACTTGCGTTCACGCATTTCCACATAGGCGGTGCGCAGTTCGTCTAATTCATTCGGGTATAGAACACCCGTGCGTGCCATATCACTCCTCGCTTTCTATGCCGCCGGTCGGGGGCGGGCCGGCGACGGGGTTAGGCTGGTTTGATCCACGCCCATTGTTCACCACGGTTAACACAGTTCTTGATTGGATCCATCCCGGTCAAGATTCTACGTGTAGATCGAGATGGTGTAACCTTTATGCGCAACATACCATAGTGGCATCGAACAAAGCCTTGCGTAGCTGACATGATGTCTCTCCAAGTATCGCCCGGCGTAGCTTCCGGTTCTTGCGCTATAGCCACTCGCATGTCGCCTAATGGCGTGCCCACAGTCGCCACGTAAATATGTCGTTTCATATCACCCCACTTTCATTAATCCGATTGCCCCACCAAATACGCCCGCCACCGTCGCCACCTGTGGCAGCACCGTGCAGCAGGCGGTCAGGATAGCCGGCAGCCACACCAACGCTATACCGGCGGGCTTATCGGTCCGTACCAATCACCGGTGAAGCGATGTGGCTGCAACCATTCGCCCCAAAACGGAATCATCAAATTTCTGGTTTGATCTATCGGCTCTGGGATGTAAATGTAATGTGCTCCTGTAACAACCGTTGCATAAATGCCGCTTATGGTGCCAACAAAATAGAACCATCCTCCGATCTGCAACGATTCCGCAACTGTTAGTTTTTCCGGTTCGCTTACACTATCCTGCGTCACTTTGATGGCATTACACAAACCTCCGATCTCGCCTTCCATGTAAGAAATTCTCTTTCCGTGGGTTGGAGCGAGCCATATTAGAGCATTTGATCTAGTATCTATTTCCTGCTTGCGGTCATCAATCAGTTTGCCGAACTTCCTAATTAATTCGGCAGCGGTGTGTTTATCCATAGACGTGTCTCCATTCTACCGGATTGCCGGTTGTAATTTTGCCAAACTTCAAAGCGCACGGATGATCATATTGTGCAACGCCCACACTGCCATCATCGCACTTGACTTCCACCTGCTTGCCGTGGTCGCACTTCTTGAGGTGCCATATAGGCAACCACGCCGGTTCCAGTTTGCCCGCAATGGCGTCGTTGACCGAAAAGTATGTGGCCTCTGGCTTCCACAAATGTCCCACCCGTGGTATCCAAGTGGTGTTATCGCATAACTGAATCCACACCATGCCGTCATTGATTGTAGGGCCATCGCTTTTCAGTACAGTATTGAACACGACGTGGGTCACGATTGCATTTTGTCGAACCTGCTTGCTTGAATCTTCCCACTTCGGCCTTACCCAGACCACGAATGATCCTGGTTGCAACCACTCCGGCAATTCTGCGTTGAATGTCACTTGCATATCTCACATCACCTTTACACTAGCCACGGCGCCCACCATTGTGAGGGCAACCACGGCGATTTTACCCGCTACTGCCAGGACCAACGGCGCCACCAGAATAGCGCCAAGAAAACACGCTACGACCACGGCCGCAAGCGCCAGCCCCTTCCCCACGATCAGCAGCCCGTCACGATGCGCCCAGACGACTACAGCAGCCCGCCACGGCAACGGCAGCGCACGAACAAGCGCCACAATGACGACCATGCGCACGGCACACCATAGCGCCACAGTGACGGCGTAGGCGGCGGCTGATAGTACGGCACTGGCCGCTGCGACGACCACGGCACACACGGCGCTCAGTGCGGCCACGAGCAACGGTAGAACAACGATGGCGGCGTAGTAGGCGATCAACATGCCAAGAACACAAGCTGCGGTCAACAGCATGGCACGCAGGACGTTGCGGGTTGCTGTCGTGTCGAAAAAGTTTAATGCGTACATGATACTATGCTCCTGTTGGTTGGTCACCTCCTTTCTGCTGTGTTGGCTGCGTGTGGTGAGTTATGATTGTTCAGATTGTTCTTTTTTGACTCGCTCTAGTTCGGCCTTTAGTATCCGTTCTATTACCTCCTGCTGTTTTTCTCCGGTCAATGCTGCGATTAGCCGCAGTGCCTTACGCGCTTCCTCACTGACTTTGATTGTCACGATGTTGTCACTCATCCTCATTCCTTTTGTCTATCAAGTCGGCAAGTTGATTGTAGACATGATCTAGCGCTTCGACCTTGAGTTCAAGCCGGTGCAGTTGCCACGCTATATAAGCAACTGCACCTATCAGGCTCAACTCAAGCCACCACATGGGCGGTCGCCTGCGTTGCTGCCATCTCTGCGGCTTCCTGGTGTAGCAGTGTCATCAGCGCGACTTCGTGACTGCAACCCTTGCCGAATCCATTTTTGCATTGACAGGTAGGGCGCTTACTGATGTCGCCTTGCTTAACCTGAAACAACCGGGGCGCTCCTGTAGCCGTCCGCACACTCACATGCATGTAGATGATACGTGTCGCTGTCGTCTTGCTCATATCGTTCTCCCTCTACCATTCGTCTTGTTCAACCACCGTCTTGGTGGGACCATCGGGGCTTTCGCCCCTAGGTTTCGACTACCGGTTATTCCAGCCCTGCGTCTGCGAAGTGTCTGGCCGCTAGTTGGTCGCTAATCCGCATCCGCTTCTGCTCGATTTCGTCTAATTTCGTTTCGATGCGGGCGGTTGCTGCCTCTACCATTTCGTTCGTCCCGTTCATGATCTCCTTGATGGCGGCAGCTTGGCGGTCGAGCGATTCCATGAATTTCGTCATCAGGTCCATCAGTTGTTGTTCAGTCATTTCGTTTCCCCTTTTGTGCTACCGTTTGCTCGTCTCTAGTTGTAATTTTACCATATTTACAACCATTTGTCAAGCACCAATTTGCAATTTTTACCACCAATTTTTCAGTTCTGAATGATATTCAGTAATCACACCTTACGGCCAACCTTAACTTTGTGCGGCCAGCGCTGCCGCATCCTCGCGCGCTTTCTCCTCGATCCAGTCAGCGACGGTGTAGCGCTTGCCGTCATTACCCAGGTTGCGCCGCTCGATGATGGCGGCGATTTGGTCAAGTGTTTCCTGCGTGACGCGCGTGCCGGGGAAGTGCTTGTCACGGTTGCCCTTGTGGGCGGTGATGTTGCGTTTCATGGTCGAGCCTTTCAAAAAGTTTGCCCACCGTGATGGTCCGGTGGGCTTGGGCGGTTACCAAATCACTGCGGAAATATTCACGCCTTCGATTTTTGCGTACAGGGTAAGCGTCTGCTCTGTTGGTTCTGTGTTGCCAAATCTGTTCCAGTGCAGGCGGCGCAACCAGTCAATAACGGCCGCCTTGCCGTGGCGTTCGGTGGCTAGTTTCGCCTTTGCAACCAGCTTGTCAAAGTCGTTAGCGATTTCAATGTTCTGGCGAGTCTTGCGCCCCCAAGACAACATCCTTCCGGCGCAATCCATGCCAACCGCAAAAGCGTCGCCGCATTCATTGCCTTCATTGTCTAAAACGACTAACCATGCAACCCGCTTGAGATTAGTTTTGCCGCAAGCTTCACAGGTATCAGTGTCATCGTTGATGCCTTTAAGTTTGTATTGCTTGCTCATGCGTCTGTCCTTTTGCGATTTGCGAACCAGTTTGTTTGATGTCTTTATTATATCAGATTGTGCGCACAATGTCAATAGAGAATATGCACGTATTTTTCAGTTCTGAATATCATTCATTAATGCGCCGCTTGCTGTTCGCCGCTGCTTGTGCTATACTGTGCTCAGTTGCGCTGCTGTTCACACATAAACTTTTGACACACGGTGGCGCAGCCTCCTGCCGAAAGGGGGACAGAGTTACTCACTCTGATTTAGCGCTTTGAAATTCCGGTTTGGTGACTGTAGGGTTACAAGGCGCTAGGGCTTATCGGTCTATGGCTTTGCTGAGCCATGGACTACCACAGAGACGCACCCAACCACGGGTGCGTTTTGCTTTGCCAACAAAAAAGCGCCCCAACCGTTGCCGGCGGGGCGCTCTGTGTTACCATCCTCTGCGTACTCTCATTGCCTGCTTCGTCCTGCTCGCCGTGTGGCCGTGGTGGTAGCGGCCACAGAACGGACAGCGATACGCGCCTGTCCTGCTACCTGTGCGCTTACGTAGGCCGATGCTGGCGCCGATGGCAGCGTCGAGCGTTGGGTAGCTGCGTTTTCCCTCGCACGCCTTGCGGCGTAGGTGGCGCCTGCTGGCCATGTGTTACCTCCCTTCTATCTCTCGTTCGGCTTCCCAATAGTATCGCATTTTCGTCATGACTGGTTGCCTGTCGGTCATATCGTAACCCATCGGGCCGCATCTGCGGGTTACTGGTAGTCCGGCCAAATCCAATAGATTGTTCCATGACGAAAAGTATTGCTGAATAAAGGATTTGCTTGGTATCAGCTTCCCCTTGAGATTGCCGTACTCGGTTACGGACGGCACCCTGCCGATGCGCCTTGACACATGGCGCAAATCCTGAATGATGGCGTCTCTAAGCTGTGTGCATAGCTGGCGATGTTTGTGTAATTTCCTCGTATCGCT
>Ga0154020_10008967_pt1 | contig 11560 bp, 13 predicted proteins | sample Klosneuvirus_201_FD_109709 | JGI IMG/M metagenome (GOLD analysis project Ga0154020, IMG submission 109709) | Active sludge microbial communities from wastewater, Klosterneuburg, Austria - Klosneuvirus_20160825_MG | ecosystem: Engineered > WWTP > Aerobic digester > Activated sludge | place... | reverse complement strand
ACCCGAAGCTTGAACTCCGGACTGAATGACCGACGGGGACGTGCCATACCAAGACTCCTTTTCTGCCACACCCAATCTACGAAATCATCACCCTAACTGTCCAGCCTGAGGGGTACAGTCCAACCATCATGACGCGAATCCAATCTGTATTCAATCTTTTGAAGCGGGTGGGGTTCGCACTTTTGTTGTTGGGGAACCATGGCAAATTGACACATTGACTGATTACAAAAAGTTTTGAGAAGATATAACTCAAGGGAGAATCTTATGAAGTGGCGTTTGTCGTTGGGCATCTCGATCGTCGTAGTTGCGGCAATGATCCTGCTTGCGCAAAGCAACCTACAAAGTAAACCCACACTGAAGCACGCAAGCGAGGGCAAAAATGATGCTGATTCACTTGCCAAGAGAATGGTTGAAGTGAGTCCAAGTATGGTCACAAGCCCCAAGATTACTACAAAAGAACAACTTCAGGCAAAGTACACGGTAGACGAAGTCAGACTGACAGATGATAGTTCGCTATACTCGATTCATGGAGCAATTCAATTGGAGAACCAAAGTGGTGAATTGCAACGAGATGCCATAACTTTCCTTAATGAGATTGCTCCATTGTATGGATTTCAGGATGTGCTTTCTGAATATCGGATCGGTAGGCACTATAGTGATGTAGTTGTATTTGATCAGTACGTAGGAGAAGTTCCGGTTAATGGTTCCAGCATCTATGTATATTCTCTCAAGCCCAACACGATCACAACGGTTATGGGCCGATTTTTTCCAAACATTCAGATAAATACAATACCGACAATAGATTCTGAACAAGCAATTCAAGTTGCCGTTGATGACATTGGAACCATGACATCCAATTGCATCATTGTTGATACGTTACTAATCAATCTGTTCAACGATGAATTTCATTTAATGTGGTGGCTTGGTGTGTATGACACTCTGAAACCGCCAGGCTACGAATACAGCGTAGATGCACATACGGGAGAGATCTTGGAGAAGATTAGGATTGGCGTGGAATTCGGTAAGAAGAGTTCGACTTCTGAATAACAACTCTCGCCACTGCTATCCTCCCGCCTCCCCAACCCCACAATTTCCCCTAACCACAATCCCAACAACAACTTACTAAGTTCAATATTTGAGATTATCTTCTTGACCATGCGTTCAAATTATCGTATATTAGGGTATGAAAAATATCAATGAGATAAGACTTTGTGAATTATGGTGCACCCCCAAAAGCTAACCCCCTGTTTATCCAAAACAACCGTTCCGACAATTGTTAGCGTTTTACGCAAAAACAACAGCTTACAACCCCTCCTCGCCTCTCAAAAATTCAACTCCGCCGCGTCAACGAAAATTCCGCATGCTCCCGCACCAACTCACTCTCATGTTTGAGTAACGGCTGCAAAGCGATTATCGCATCAGCGGATTTCCAATTCCCAATCGCGACAGCCACATTCCGCATGAACCCTTCGTACTTCGGTCTCAGCACCGCGCTTCCCTTAAACATCTCCGCAAATTCTGTTTCGCTTAGTCGCGCAAGCTCTGCAAGCTTTGGAGCTTTTCGCTCTATTGTATTTGCATAGGCTTGCTGTCTCGACAAAGTTGAAAACCGATTCACCCACGGACAACACGTTTGACAATCATCACATCCAAAAATGTGATTGCCCATCTTGGCTCTCAATTCAACTGGAATTGAACCGCGCAATTCAATCGTCAAATACGAAATACACAATCTCGAATCCAACACATAAGCCGACGGAAAAGCATGTGTCGGACAAACATCCAAACATCTCGTACAGCTCCCGCACGAAACTTTTTTCGGCAGGGGAGAAGGCTCAAGATCAAATGTGGTTAAGATCTCACCCAAAAATAAGTTCGATCCCATCTTTGGATGAATCAACAACGTATTCTTCCCCACAAATCCCAACCCCGCTCGTTCCGCAACTTCTCGCTCTAAAACCGGCCCGGTGTCCACATAAGCCTTCGTCTTCGCATCCACACCGAGTCCTTGCACAAACTCCGCAAGCTCTTCGAGTGCGTGTCCCATCAAATCATGATAATCCTGCCCCCAAGCATAGCTTGCAATAATCCCACGTGACGGATCTTTCCGAATCTCTTCCGGCAAAAAGCCCGTGTAGTACGACTGCCCCAATGAAATCACACTCTTCACTCCCGACAACACGAGTTCGGGATTTAATCGCCGTTCAGCCGAGCGGTTCAAGTAAGTCATGTTTCCGGCCATTCCGTCCGCGAGCCATTTTCGCACATGCGGCTCGCGCTGGGAGTGCTCCGCCCGTGAAAAACCGCACAAATCAAACCCCAAGTCCCGCGCTTTCGCCAAAATCAGGTCAGAAATGTTATGAATCCCAGAAGTTTGCAATTTCGCTCAAGAGTTGATAGATTTCAGATTCCCTAACAAACAAAACATGACCCAATGGCAAACTGGATCGTTCTTCCCAAAGACCTGCCCCGCGGCCTGCGCTACTACGATTTGATCGGCGGTCTGTTCGTTGCAGTCCTGCTCATCTCGAATATCGCGGCCACCAAGCTTGTCGGCTTCGGCAGCTTCCCCTTTGACGGCGGAACGTTCCTGTTCCCGCTCAGCTACATCTTTGGCGACATTCTCACCGAAGTCTATGGCTTCGGTCGTGCGCGCCGTGTCATCTGGCTGGGCTTTGCTGCTAACGCGCTCGCGGCCTTGACCTTTGCCGTCGTCACCGCACTACCCCCGGCCAGCATTTGGCCCAATCAGGAAGCCTTTGCCAACATCTTGGGCTTCGTCCCGCGCATCGTGCTGGCTTCGCTGATTGCCTACTTATTCGGCGAGTTCGTCAATTCGGTTATTCTGGCTAAGCTTAAAGTGGCCACCAAAGGCAAGAAGCTGTGGGCACGTACCATCAGCTCAACGCTTGTCGGTGAAGCTGTTGACACGCTTCTATTCGTGATGATTGCCTTCTACGGCGTGATTCCGATGGGCGACCTGTGGATGATGATGGCTTTCAACTACGTATTCAAGTGCGGCGTCGAAATCCTTTTGACTCCCGTTACCTATGCCGCCGTGGGTTATTTGAAAAAGCACGAGCAGGTGGATATCTACGACACCAACACCCGCTTCAATCTGTTTGGCTTCGGCGAATCCGCCGCCTCAGCAAAGTAGCATCTTCAAGAGAATAATACAACTCGCTCGTGGCTTCCGACCAACCGCTTACATTTTGGGATCACATTGACGAATTGCGCAAGCGACTGCTGCGCAGCGTTTTGTTTGTCGGTCTTGGCGCCGTTGCGGGTTTTCTACTTTCCGACCGCGCGCGCGATTTCCTGATGGAACCGTTTCACAAATCGGTGCCGGGAACGCTTTCGCTCTTGGCCCCCTCTGACGGTTTCATCATTGAGATCAAGATTGCGCTGTTGCTCGGAATTCTGATCGCTTCACCGTTCGTTGCCTGGCAGCTTTACGGTTTCATCAGTCCCGCTTTGGGCCGCAAAGAAAAGCTGTGGCTTTGGCCGGTAATCACAATTTCCACAATTCTGTTCTGGGGCGGAGTCATCTTTGCTTGGATGATCCTCCCGGCCGCTTTAGAGTTCTTGGGTTCGTTTGCCGAAGTCGGTTTGCAGAACTTTTGGTCTTTGAACAGCTATGTCAGTCTTGTGCTGTTTCTGCTGTTGGCATTCGGAATTATCTTTCAACTCCCGCTTATCATGGGAGTCTTGATTGCAACCGGACTGGTCAAGAGTGCCTTCTTCCGCAAACATCGCCGCATCGCGATTGTTTTGATTTTCATCATCGCGGCTTTTGCAACTCCCACGACGGACGCGCTGACGATGATGATGATGGTTTCGCCGATGATCGTGCTCTATGAAGCCGCCATCTGGGTCGGAGTATTGATCGAGAAGCGGCGGCACAGATTAAGCAAGTCAACAACGTAACCGAGTCCACAACCATGCACACGCGAATTCTATCTGTATTCAATCTCTTGAAGCGGGTGGGGTTCGCGGTTTTGTTGTTGGAGGTAGCATCGGTTAGCACAGTAAAGGCCGGCCTTGACGAATGGACGCAAGAGGGAAAGATGAAAGTCATGAGCGGCGGTTGGTCTGGCTATTGGGAAGGGCCGTGTTACTGGCAAATGGCAAGATATTCAGGTACTGATGTTCGGCCGGTTAGAATCAAGCTTTCAGAACCAGGGATTTTCGAGTACCAGATGTACACAAATGATTGGGAAGGATCCAATCTAATCGGCATATTTCAGCATCCCGTCGATAGCAACCGCTATTTTCGCTTGGAGGAAGGTGGTTCGTTTGTTGATCTGGATACTCTTTATTGGAGTTCCACACGCGGCGCGGGTTGGGCATGGGCGTTCTTTGATTCCAGTTTCTCTGACGTTCAACTGTTTTGGGACCAGGCAAATCCGGAGCATGGCATAGCACTTTGTCAAGGACGGAGCATATGGGAGACGTTCATTCGCGGGCAACAGTGGTTCCGCTTGGACTTGCCAATTGACGAGAAAAGTATCCGAGTTTGGGCCGACAACCCGCTTTGCGAGAATATCTATTTCACGATTGACGAGCTTCCACCGATAGACAGTTTCAGAATTATGTCACTTGATATTGCGACGTATGTGTTGGACACACTTAGAACTGTTGATGTTAACGATATTCCGCAAATGGTTGTGGACAGGAGCAATCCTGATAGATTGCTTTATATCGAGAAGGAGAACTGCAATTTGGGTGAACCGTACAGACTCTGGCATACCTTGAACCAAGGCGAGTCCTTTGAGATGTTGTTCGAGACTGCTGACACGAATTGCTACATCGACAGAATTTCTCAGGACTATGTCAATCCACTGCGTTGGAACATGATTGTAGGAAACAACTCCGATTTTTATGTATCCACCGACGGTGGATATTCTTGGGAACGCACGGATAGACGGATCAAGAATCCAATTCCTCTTCCGAATCGGGAAGGCGAGATTTTGTCACTGACTCCGTCTTACTACTATCGCCCATCGGCGACGGACTCTTTCAGACAAATTGAAATCGGGCCTGTTGGGCGAGATATTCAATATACTACCGAAGTCTATTATTCCCCTGAGTCTGGTTTGAACATAAACATTGGTTCCGATATGTGGCGCAGTTATGACGGCGGTTTCAATTGGCATCCATGGGGGATTGTCAATGGCCGCTGGACAAGCCCTGTTGCGCAAGTCGGCCTAGCGTCTCCTGCAAATCGAAGCGTGAAGTTGCAGTTAGTGCAGGATTATGATACGAGAAGAAGCTTGGACGGAGGGGGAACGTGGACGGCTACAATACTTCCACCTCCCGCAGACCACAGATTCACAACTCCGCGCCTCACAATGCACCCCACCGACAGCGCCGCAGCGATTGCCTTCGGCTATCACTATGGACTTGACTCATTGTTTATTCTCAGAACATGGGATCTGGGCCAAACATGGCAGACAAACTATGCCTATATCTGGCCAAAGTCGTTCATTCATTCCACCATTGTATTCTTTTCCACAGAACCGGAAACGCTCGTCATTGGAGGCTGGGCAGGGGTTGGCGATGCAGGTGGCTTCTGGTATTCGGCGGATTCCGGAGCAACTTGGCATCTCGTTCCCGGCATGGAAAACGAGCAAGGCGGGATCAAACTTGTGGATTACGAGAACCACCGTTTGATTCGATACTCACTTGTCCAACAGCGTCACCTTCGCAATGACTTCACGACGCTGACCGATTGGTATCCTGTTCAAGGAAATCTACCGATCTATGACGCGACACTCGTTCTTGATCCTGATACGTCTGAAATTGTTTATGCATGGGTTGATGGCGATGGAATCTACAAAGGTTTGGGTTACGGTGAATGGGATCGCTACATAGCGGCTGAGACTCCTAATTCCGGGAATGGAGTTTCTGTCCTACCCGGGTGGCCCAGAACATTCGTTAGATCAGGTGTTGGCATTTGGTCCTATACAAAATCGAGAGAGCTGGACTCGAGAATACCGCCGCCAAGCTCTGTTATTGACCAGATTTCTCTCTCCGCCTTCCCCAACCCCTTCAACTCGACGCTCTCCATCTCGCTTGACGTGCCACTGCATCAGGAAGTCACGGTTTCGTTCTACGATCTTTTGGGACGTGAGGTGGATGTGGTTCATCAGGGGAGGGTTGGGAGTGCGACACTGTCTTATGTTGCTCCGGCGAGTCTGGCCAGTGGGATTTATTTCTTGCGCGCGGTTGCAGGTGGGCAAGCGCGGATGCAAAAGGTCGTGCTACTGAAATGAAAGCCAACATCGTATTTAATTTCTTGAAGCGGGTGGCGTTCGCGATTTTGGCCTTTGGGGTTGGGGCAGTTCTTGCGGCGTGGGACATTGATCCGCAGAATCCGACCTTTCACTGGGGCGATCTGCGCGAGGGCAACATCGTATCAGACGGTTTGGGTGGCGCGTTTTTCTGCTTTGGAAGCTACAGCTTTTCGCCGTGGCAGAGGGTTGGGCACATCAATGCCGATGGAGACTGTACGTTTGAAGGAACTACACCTCCTTGGGAGGGGTTGTTGCTTGCTGATGAGCCGGGTTTTGGGTCAACCCTTGATGGGCTGACATTGATTCCCTCGGAGCCTGCAGGAACAGTGATTGCTTGTGATCGCAGATATGACCAGAACGGGCAATTCATAGGAACGGCATTCTTCAAGTTTGATACGCTCGGTTTCACAGGGTTTGAGAGAGTTATTGTTTCAGATACATCGGTGCGGCCTTATCAGGGGTTTGAGGGACAGCCAGGAGGGACAATAAGCGCGATAAGCGACGGCCAAGGTGGGGTACACATCGGTCTGATTTCGAATCAAGTCAACCCGACGTTCTTTTATTACAATCACCTGTGGTCGGATGGGACGTTCACGTATGATTGGCCGGGGTTGTTTGTTCCTGCGCCCGTAATTGAGCCTGACGGCTTCGGGGGCGTGTTTCTTCTATTTTTTAATCATCCTGCTCGAGAGATTTGGGGTCTTCGATTTGACCAAGAGGGTATTCAACAGTGGTCAGATCCTCGGTTCTTGATTAGAGACTTTGCGTCATATGCGGGTAGCTTGAATTTGCTAATCTCGCCGGGACGGCTAATGTTCAATCTTGATACACTTACCGCACCTAACATTTATGTGCATAACTTGTTCCTTGTGGACACTGCGGGCAATCACCATTGGGAATCGGAGGGGCGAATATTTGCGCGGGAATATAGCCGCCCACTTTTCTACGAAAATAGTTTCGTCTCAGATGGAACTGGAGGTTTCATAAATAACCGCTTTTATCCGCCAGATTCATCGCTCATGTTCCGTTTTAGTGAGGCGGGCCAATTGGTCGCGTCCAATCTCGATGACGGCCAGATTTACAGGATAGATGGCACAGGAGGCGGATACCGAGCCTATGAGGTAGGATGGGAGAATAGTCTATATGCAGCCGTGTGGCACTGGAATGGTGAACTGACTCCGGCTTGGAATGACTCTGTTATTGCCCTGGATGTAAGCGAGGCTTATTGGGGCGGAGATTATATTGCTGCTGAGCAAAACGGTGTAATCGGCATGGTTCATACGATTCTGGGTGTCGTGTTTTATCATGTTAATCCGGACGGGAGTGTTGGGTCAAGGGTTGATGCACGAGACCACCAACCTATTCTTCCGAATCACATTGAGATTCTGTCGGTTTATCCGAACCCGTTTAACAACACCTTAAACATTTTGCTTGACGTCCCGTTGCATCAAGACGTGACATTGTTGCTGTATGATTTGTTGGGGCGAGAGGTGGATGTGGTTTATCGGGGGAGACTCTCTTCTAATACGATTTCTTATGTTGCGCCTGCGGCGCTCACGAGTGGGGTTTATTTTTTGAGGGCGGCGAGTGCGATGGAGCGGAGTGAGTTGGTTAAAGTTGTTTTGTTGAAATAGAAAATTTGATTTATGAGCGGTAAACTCTGTCCCAAGATTATTCTCGAAGGTACAAGATTAACCTTCAAGACAGATCTCGGTTTTTTGCTCAATGAGCATCCCCGCATTGTCGGGCCGCGCAAGTATCGCTATCACTCACCCTACATCTCCGGTGAGTGGTGCAGCTTCACCAATTTCCCGTGGGAGAGAGGGCTGATTAATTTCGAGCCGCAAGAAGAAGCGCAGGCGATGGAAACTTACGCAACGTGGGCCAGACTGTTCGAGCTTCAGCGCTACTACTCGTGGATCATTGACCGCTTTCATCTTTCGACGATGATGCACCAGCATCTCTACTGCAACCGCGAGTATGATTTCCGTTGGCTGGAAGAGAGATTGCTGCCGTTAGGATATCGCATCGTTTTGTGCACCCGCCAACCTTCTTCGTTTGAGGCCGCGTGCGAAGAGCGGCTGAAAGTCAGCGGCAATCCGTCGCAATACGATGACTTGTCCAAATTCGCTCGCGAGCAAGAGTATCTGCATTTCCTTGCCGACAGAAGTTTGCTGCGAGTCCTGAAACTTGACGTTACCTCCGGTGACTTGCCTGATTTGGCCAACCAAATCGCCGATTGGCTTGAACAGACCGACGGGTTGTATGCGGAATAGCGGGGGGGAATCGGACGACGGCCGGTGGCCGCCGGTAGTCTAGGGTATCGGGATTATTGCAGCCTGCTTGACAAAGCGGGTTTATTGTCGTATATTGTTTAGGACTCCTAATTAAATTGGTTTTCTTATGACCCCTTCGGCAAAGAAGCCGGACTTGGCCGGGCAGCGGCTGGCGACGGCACTGTCCAAGATCGGATTGGCTATGCGGCATCAGGCTTGGCAGGCGGCGGATTCGGCGGGTCTGTCGCCGACTCAAGTGCAAGTGCTGACCATTCTGCGAAAGGAGAATCGCGGGCTACGGCTGTCCGACATTGCGAACTTGCTCGGGGTAACGGCGGCCACGACCAGCGACGCCGTTGCGGCGATGGTGGACAAAGGGCTTCTCAGCAAAGAAGCAGATCCGACCGATCGGCGAGCGCTCATGATTGCGCTGACTGCCGAGGGGAAGAAGCGCTCGCGCGAGGCCTCGCAGTGGCCGGACTTCATGCTGGAAGGTCTCGGAGAATTGACCGAAGACGAACAGGCGGCGTTCTTGCGCATCATGACGAAGATGATTCGGACGATGCAACTCAACGGTCAGATTCCGGTGGCGAAGATGTGCGCGACCTGTACGTATTTTCAACCGCACGTTCACACGGACGCGCGCTATCCGCATCATTGCGCATTCGTGGATGCGGCGTTCGGGGATTTGGAGTTGCGGCTGGATTGCGACGATCAGATTGTTGCTGACGATAGATTGCAGCAGGTTAATTGGAAAACTTTCACCCGCGAAAGGAAGAAAACATGATTCGATGGACCGTATTGAGTGTACTGATTTGCGGAACGCTGGCGCTGGCACAGGAGATTCCGGGTTATGACTATCACAGTAAATCGCTGGCAAAATCTCCCGTTTCGATGGAAGAATTCGGGCTGTTGAAACAGGCCGTGCTGTTCGGAGACGCAGACGCGGCGGCCTTGAAGATGTCGCACGACGTCTTAAATGATCAGACGGAAGCGATCCTGGACGTGTGGTACGGCTTTGTCGGGTCGCATCCGCATTTGGTGTACTATTTCAATTCGACGACGACGAATGCGTCGGATGGAGAATATTTAGCGGCGGTGCGCAAGCGGTTCGGGCAGTGGATTCTGGACACGGCGCGCGGTGAATATGATCAGACGTGGCTGGATTATCAATATGAAATCGGACTGCGGCACGCGAAGGCGAAGAAGGGGAAAACGGATAACGTGGCCACGGTCAGCCACGTCAGCTTCCGTTATTTGCCGGCGTTCATCATCCCGATCACCTACACGATCAAGCCGTTCCTGGCCAAGAAGGGTCACAGCGCCGAGGATGTTGAAAAGATGTGGCAGGCTTGGCAGAAGTCGGTTACGATGCAAACGATTCTGTGGAGCTATCCGTACGTCAAGGACGGGGAATTCTAAGGACAGAGACGTCTGACAGAAAGAACAAAAAGAGCCTCCATCAGCGAGGCTCTTTTTCATTACGGTTGTACCGTTTGACAACACGGCTGTTGGAGAGCAGACCCCCATCCCCTGCCTTCCCCGTGAACAGGGAAAGGGGGAACGGAGCAGAGGGATTCTTCAGGTTTCTGCTGAAACCTTCAGAATGACAGTGTGGCTTGGAATCTCGGTGGGCGGGGCAGGTGAAGACACCTGCCGCCGCGATCACATTGTGTTGGCGATTGGTGCGGGCGAATTGCCACCCGCCCCTACAACGGATAGCCAGAATGAAAGCAGGCGGGTCAAGACCCGCCACTACTTCTGAGATCACTGACCCGCCTTCAGCGGGTTTCTTTTTGCCTATCCCGACCCGGCCAATTGCGACCTTTCCGGCCTCCCTTAAGTCCACTTTTGCCATACGACGGTCTCTTCTATCCCTATCACATTTCCTCACATAAACACCTGTTTACATTGCCTTAATCAGAGATTTCTTGGATAGGGTTGCTATAACCTTCGCAATGGCCCAGCTATTGCACTTTGGGAAACGGTTCATAATTCTAAATGCCCCCAAACTCCCGGAGAACCTCTTGGATCAGATGCGTATGGACGCTGAACGCATTCGCCAAATTAGGCAGCGTATGCAGCTTACACAAGAAGATTTCGCCCACCTGATTGGTGTGACCTTTTCCACGGTCAACCGTTGGGAAAACGGCAAATCCAGTCCGAACAGAATTGCCGCAAGACTCCTGTTCGGCCTCGAAAAGAAACTTAAACAGCAATAACTATGGTTGCCGCTCCCCCTCGGCCAAACCGCCGCGCCGCCGCACCCGCCGCTCCCAGTACAAAGCTTGTATGCTTTAGGCTTGGAAGCTGGCGGTATGCCTTGAGCGTGGACGAGATTCAAGGCCTATTCACCGGGTTGCCGTTGATCCCTAATACGGAGCAGGGCTACTCCGGTCTCGTCCAGCTTGCACAGGGCCGCGTGCCTGTGATGGACTTGCGCAAACACACAGACGGCTCGACTATTCTGCCGACTGTTGCATTAGTCGAAAATTTCGGTGAACCGCTCGCGCTTGTGTTTGATTTCGCGGATGAAGTGATTCCAGTGAATCCGCGCGGGTTGCTAAACACTGAGCTTGCCTGTTCGCCTTTGCCCGCCCGTGCGCGCACTGTGACAAAATATGGTGATGTTTTTTGGTTGAATATTCGTGAACTGATTAACTCGGAAATCTGCTGACCTTTTGGAGTATTGATGAAGTCTGCGTCCCAAAGTTTCGTTACCGTCGATCCGTCTGAAGCGTTGCTCGTTGGAGACCCCGCCCGAACCAAGGAAATCTTGCAGCGTCTGCGTGATGCCAACGATCTCCCGACTCTCCCGACGATTGCTTTTGAGGTTTCGCGTCTTGCCAATGATCCGATGGTCGGCATGTCCGAACTCGTTCGCATCATTCGCAACGATCCGTCTATGACGGGAAAGATTTTGCGCGTTTCCAATAGCGCCTTCTACGGTATGCCGCGCCGTGTCGAGTCGCTGAACATGGCTTTGGT
>Ga0154020_10008965_pt1 | contig 11561 bp, 7 predicted proteins | sample Klosneuvirus_201_FD_109709 | JGI IMG/M metagenome (GOLD analysis project Ga0154020, IMG submission 109709) | Active sludge microbial communities from wastewater, Klosterneuburg, Austria - Klosneuvirus_20160825_MG | ecosystem: Engineered > WWTP > Aerobic digester > Activated sludge | place... | reverse complement strand
CTGATCGCCGGCATGCGCGAAGCCTTCCGCGCCGGGCGCTTCGAAGAGGGGCTGGTGCAGGCCGTCGATGCCGTCGACGGGCTGCTGCGGCAACACTACCCGCTGCAGCCGGGGCAGACGAACCCCAACGAACTGCCCGACGCGGCCGACCTGCGCTGACGATATGGCGCCCCCGAGCGCTCGCTGGCGCTCGCTACCCCCCCCGGCGGGGGCCGTCCGCCAACGGCCCGGCGGAGCCGGTTCCGTGGCGGGAAGCTTGGTCCTGCCGCCCTGATTCAGCGGCCCGCGCGGCACGCCGTCAGCGAGCGGCTCCAATCGGACAGGCTGCCCGCCAGGTCGGCACCGCGGCGCACCGCCGTCATCTCGGCCACCACGCTCATCGCGATCTCCGGCGGCGTCCTGCCGCCCAGGTTCAGGCCCACCGGGCCGCGCAGGCGCGCCACCTCGGCTTCGCTCACGTCGAAGTCCAGCAGCCGCTTGCGCCGGGCATCGTTGTTGCGCCGCGAGCCCAGCGCGCCGACGTAGAAGGCCGGCGTCTTCAGCGCCTCCATCAAGGCCAGGTCGTCGAGCTTGGGGTCGTGGGTCAGCGCCACCAGCGCGCTGTTGGCGTCGAGGTTCATCGCCAGCACCAGGTCGTCGGGCATCAGGCGGGACAGGGTCACACCTTCGATGCCCTGCCAGCCCTCGTGGTACTCGTCGCGCGGGTCGCAGACGGTGACGCGGTAGTCCAGCATCACCGCCATGCCGGCCAGGTAGCGGCTGAGCTGCCCGGCGCCGACGACCACCAGCCGCAGCCGCGGGCCGTGCACGGTTTCCAGCACCCGGCCGTCGAAGCGCAGCGCGTCGCCGTCCTCGCAGGGCGTCATGCCGACGAGCCCGGTGGCCAGTTCCAGCCGGCGGCGCACGCGCCGGTGGCTCTCGATGGCCGCCAGCAGCTCACGCAGCAGCGACTGCGCCGACAGCGGTTCCAGCACGATCTGCACCGTGCCGCCGCAGGGCAGGCCGAAACGCTGCGCCTCCTCGGCACTGACGCCGTAGGTCGTGACCTGCGGCAGGCGCGAGCCGAGTTCGCCGTGGCGCACGCGGTGGATGAGGTCGTCCTCGATGCATCCGCCCGACAGCGAACCGGCCACCTGCCCGTCGTCGCGGATGACCATCAGGCTGCCCGGCGGCCGCGGGCTGCTGCCCCAGGTGCGCACCACGGTGCCCAGCACCACGCGGTGGCCGCGGTTCATCCATTCCATCGCGCTGCGGACGACCTCGACGTCCATGCTGTTCACGGCGGGCGACTCCTGGGCAAGACGGGGGCACGAGCTTGCCACAAGCCCCTTCGGCCTGCAGGCCGCACGGCCGCTTCAGCGGCCGGCGGTCAGGCCGCGGGCGCCACTTGTCGACGGTCAAGCGCCGACGATCAGTCGCAGCCCCAGCCCGACGAAGATGACGCCGGCCGTGCGGTCCAGCCACAGCCCGGCGTTGCCGTGGCGGCCGAGCCAGGCGCCCACCTGCCCGGCAAACCAGCCCAGGGCGCCGAAGATCAGCGCCGCCTGCAGCGTGAAGGTGAGGCCCAGTTGCACGATCTGCCACGGCGCGTCGCCGCGCGTGGCGCGCACGAACTGCGGCAGGAAGGCCAGGAAGAACATCACCACCTTGGGGTTGATGGCGTTGGCGACGACGCCGCGCCAGAACAGCTGCATCGGCGTCTCGGGTGATGCCGTGGCGGCGTCGATCGTCGCGCCGCCGCGGCTCTTCAGCGCCAGCCAGCCCAGGCGCACCAGGTACAGCCCGCCGGCGATCTTCAGCGCCGTGAAGGCCAGCGGCGAAGCCGCGATCAGCGCGCTGACGCCCACCGCAGCCAGCAGCGTGTGGCTCAGGCAGCCCATCGCGCAGCCCAGCCCGAAGGCCATGCCTGGCAGCCGCCCGCGTGCCGCGCCCAGGCTCAGCACCATCAGGTTGTCGGGGCCGGGCGACAGGGTCACCAGCACGGCCGCGGCCAGGAAGGCGGCGAACTGTTCGGGGGCCAGCAGCGTCATCCGCCGGAGTCTCTCACTCCAGCACGTAGGCCAGCGCGGTGCGTGCCGGCACCTGCAGCGTGGCGGTGGCGGCGTCCCACTGCGCCTGGGCGGCCGGGCGCGGGTCGGCGGCGCCGGGGCTGCGGTGCACCGGGTGCAGCACGAAGGCGCGGCCGCGCAGTTCGGGCAGTGTCAGCGTGGCCGCTTCGGGCGCGACGTTGATGGCGTAGAGGATCTCGGCAAACCCGGCGCCGGCGAGCCGGCGCGTGCTGCCCGCCACGCGGCCGTCGAGGTGGCCGACGACGACCGTGGGCAGCTGCTGCGGCCCGGTGTTGTGCAGCGTCAGCCGCGCCGCGATCTCGTCGGCCGTGCGCAGCCTGAACAGCACGCTGCTGGCGCGGATGCGCAGCAGGTCGAGGAAGGCGTCGCGCGTGAAACGGATGTCGGCCGGTGTCGGCTTGATCGCCGCGTCCGCCAGCAGCGGCTGCATCGCCGGCCACAGCCCGCCGTTTTCGCGCCGGGGCGGCAGGCCGCTGCCGAAGGCGTTGTCCTGCAAGCTCCAGTCGACGCGGTTGAACCAGTCGCCGCTGTCGTAGCTGTTGCGGTCCAGGCTCTTGCTGCGCAGCATCTCGACGCCGGCGTGGAAGTAGGCGATGCCCTGGCTGAAGGCGGTGACGGCGCCACCCAGCACCTGCACGCGCGCGCGGTCCCCGCGGCCCGTCTCGCGCGGCAGCTTCAGCACGTTGATGTCGAACAGCGTCGGGTTGTCGTGGTTCTCGACGTAGTTCACCACTTCGTCGGGCTGCGACGCGAAGCCGGCGCCCTGGCCCGCGTAGTCGATCTGGTCCAGCGTCTTCACGCTGCCGTCGAAGGTGGTCATGCGGTAGCCGCGCAGCGTGCCGGCCAGGCCCACGCGCACCAGGTCGGCGGCGCGCAGCAGGTCTTCGCGGCTGCCCGTGCCGGCGGCCGCGGCCTGCGCGTTGGGCGCGTAGTGCAGGCCGTTGAGCCAGCCCTGGCGCGACAGCACCTCGGCCGGGCCGTCGCAGCAGCCACCGCCGCGCACCGCGTCGCGTCCGCGGTCGCTGAAGGTGGCCATGCCGCTGTCGGCCAGCCGGCCCTGCGCAGCCTGCTCGAAGCGCGCGCCGTCCTTCACTTCGCCGAAGTTCCAGCCTTCGCCCAGCAGGTGGATGCGGCGCCCGGTGGCGCGGTCCACCGCCGCCTGCAGGCGTTCCATCGCGGCGCGCGGCTGGTGGCCCATGAGGTCGAAGCGCATGCCGTCGATGCGGTGGTCGCGCGCCCACGTCACGGCCGAGTCGATCATCAGCTTGGCCATCATGGTGTTCTCGGTGGCCGTGTTGTCGCAGCAGGTGCTGGTCTCGACCTGCCCCCGCGCGTTCAGCCGCTGGTAGTAGCCGGGCACGATGCGGTCGAGCACCGCTTGGCGCTTCTGGCCCGAGGCGCTGGTGTGGTTGTAGACCATGTCCATGCCGACACGCAGCCCGGCGCGGTGCAGCGCCATCACCATGCGGCGGAATTCCAGGATGCGCGTGGCGCCGTCTTCCGCGTCGGTGGCGTAGCTGCCTTCGGGCGCGGTGAAGTGCAGCGGGTCGTAGCCCCAGTTGTAGCAGTCGGCGGCCGCGCTGGCGGCGACGAGGGCCTGCTGCTCTTCGCTGTCGGGCGGCAGCGCGGCCAGGCGCCCAGGGTCGGGTTTCACGCAGCCCTGTTCGGGCACGGTGGCCAGGTCGAAGACGGGCAGCAGGTGCACGTCGGTCAGGCCGGCGGCGGCCAGCGCCTGCAGGTGCCGCATGCCGTGCGATTCGCCGTGCGTGAAGGCCAGGTAGGTGCCGCGGTGGGCGGCAGGCACGCGGGTGTCACCGACCGAGAAGTCGCGCAGGTGCAGTTCGTAGACCACCTGGTCGGTGGCGGCCTTCACGGTGTCAGGGCGCGGCGTCGTGGCCCAGCCTTCGGGTTGCAGGCGCGGGTCGTCCAGGCGGCCGATCCAGCTGCGCGTGGAGTTCGTGTTCAGGCTGATCGAGTACGGGTCGGTGACGCGGTTGCGCACGAGGCCGGTGCCGGGCACGAAGACATCGACGAGGTAGGTGTAGGTGCGGCCGCGCAGGTCGCCGGGCAGGGTGGCCTGCCAGACGCCGGTGGTGGGCTGGCGCTGCAGCGGTCGCAGGGCGCGGGCCGGGGCGCGGCCGTCGTCGTGCAGGCAGAGGCAGACGGGCCGGGCCGTGGGCGCCCAGAGCTTGAAGCCGGTGCGGCCCGGCGCGGGCATGGCGCCCAGGTCGGGCAGGCGTTCGGCGCGGGCGTAGAGCTCGTCCAGCGCGCCGGCGGTCTGCGTGCCGGTGGCGCGCAGCACGCGGCCCTGGACGTCTTCCTGTACCAGCACGAGCTGGCCGCGGTGCAGGGCGGGCAGGCGTGGGCGGTCGGCCGCGCGCACGGCCAGCGTGGCGCCCTCGGCCACCCAGGGGAAGCGCGCCGCCACCTTCGCCGGCAGCGGGGTGGCGTGCGGCGTGAGCAGCCATGCACCGTCGGCACCACGAACGGGCTCGCCCGGCGTGGCGACGATCTGCCCGCGCGCCGCGTGGTGCAGCCGGTAGCGCGCGCCGTCCGCCGCCGGCGGCAGCGCGGGCCAGCGCAGCAGGCGTGCGTTCAGCCACAAGGCTTGCGCCGGCAGGGCCGACGCTTCGGGCGCAGCCTGCAGCACGGCCTGGAAGTCGCCGTCGCAGGCGCTGCGCGGCGGCGGGGCGGCCCAGGCCGCGCCGGCGGCCGAAAGCAGCACGGCGAGCGGCAGGGCCCAGGCCCGTGCCTGCCAGAGCCAGGCGGAAAGGCGGCATGGGGGCGGAGGGGGCATGGTGCGCTCGGGCTGGGTAGATGGAAAGGAATGCTAGCGAAGTAAAACTACATCGTCATCGGGTTCACAAAGGTAAAGGCGAGGACATTCGGGTTCACGGTGGGGCGGATGGACCTGTAGTTGTCCTACATTCCGACCTGCTCGCCCGGAACCGCCGCCATGCGCCACCGTCACCGCCACATCGCCGCCGCAGGGGCCCTTCTGGCCGGCCTGGCCGTCGCCCAGCCCGCCATCGACACCCGCCACGTGCCGCCGGGCGAACTGGGCAGCCGCCTGCCGGCCGATCTGCGCGACGGCTGGCAGCACGGCGCCTTCATGGAGATCTTCGTGCGGGCCTGGCGCGACAGCGACGGCGACGGCGTCGGCGACCTGCGCGGCCTCACGCAGAGCCTGGACTACCTGCAGGCCCTGGGCATCCGCGGCATCTGGCTGATGCCGATCACAAGAAGCGCCGACGGCGACCACGGCTACGCCACCACCGACTTCCGCGACGTCGCGCCCGAGTACGGCACGCTGGCCGACTTCGACGACTTCCTGGCGCAGGCGCACCGGCGGGGCATCGGCGTGGTGATGGACTACGTCATCAACCACAGCGCCGCCCGGCACCCGATGTTCACCGAGGCCTTGAAAGGGCCCGGCAACCCCTTCCGCGACTGGTACGTCTGGTCGGACACGATGCCCGTCGGATGGGACATCTGGGGCAAGAACCCCTGGTACGCGGCCGAAGGCGAGCCCTGGCTCTTCAAGGGCGAGGTGAAGGACCTGCCCCCGCCGCCGCCCGGGGCGCGCAACTTCTACTTCGGGACCTTCGGGCCGCACATGCCGGACTTCAACTTCCACAACCCGGCGGTGCTGGACTACCACCTCTCCAGCCTGCGTTTCTGGCTCAACCGCGGGCTGGACGGCTACCGGCTCGACGCCGTGCCCCACCTCATCGAGACCGACGCGGTGCAGTGGAACGACCAGCCCGCCAGCCGCGCGCTCACCAAGCAGCTACAGGACCTGATCAAGGGCTACGAACACCGCACCGTGGTGTGCGAGGCCACCGCCGAACCCGTGGCCTACGGCGACCCCGCGGTGTGCGGCGGCGCCTTCGCCTTCGGCTTCGTGCAGCACTACGTGAAGGCGGCGCAGGGCGACCCCGCTTCGGTGCAGAAGGTGGCCAGCTACTGGCACGACGCGCAACCCACGATGGCCACCTTCCTGAGCAACCACGACCGCTTCGCCGGCGAGCGCCTGTGGGACCAGCTCGGCGGCGACGAGCGCGCCTACCGCGTGGCGGCGGCCGGCTACCTGCTGCAGCCCGGCACGCCCTACATCTACTACGGCGAAGAGATCGGCCAGGCCGGCGTGCCCGGCCTGCCGGGCGATCTGCCGCTGCGCAACCCGATGAGCTGGACGGCCGACGCGGCCACCGCCGGTTTCACCACCGGCACGCCCTTCCGGCCACTTTCGCCCAACCGCGCCACGCACAACGTGGCCGCGCAGCAGGCCGACCCGCGTTCGCTGCTGCACTTCTACCGGTCGATGCTGAAGCTGCGCAACGGCCTGCCGTCGATCGCACGCGGCCGCTACGAACACGGCTTCGCGCAGGGGCTGGTGGCCGGCTGGCAGCGTGTGCACGGCAAGGAACGCACGCTGGTGCTGGTCAACTACGGCCGCGAACTGGCGCAGGCGCAGATGGCCGACCTGCCGCCGCGGGCGCGGCTGCGCTCGGCCTTCCCCGAAGGCGGGGCGTTGGCGGCGCGTGCCGACGCCGCCGGCCGCACCCAGCTGTGGCTGGGGCCGCAGTCGGTGCGGGTGCTGGTGGTGGACACCGGCGCGGTGAAGGCCGGCAAGGCCGCGAAGGCCCGCAAGGGCAGCACGGGTGCGAAGGCGAAGGCCAGATCGTCGAAGGCGCGCGCCAGGCCGGCGGCGAAGAAGCAGGCCGGCGCTCAGGCGCCGGCGCTCAGCGCCGGTTTGCCCGCCGGCGAGGGCCGCAGCGCCAGCGCCGCCGGCAGCATCAACCCCATCACCGCCGCCACGCCGGCATAGGCCAGGCGCAGGCCGGGCGCGCCGCCGCCGGCGAAATCGGCCACCGCGCCGATGACGGTGGCCGACATCAGCGTGCCGACACTGGTGAAGATGTTCACCAGGCCCTGTGCCGCGCCGCGCCGGTCCAGCGGCGCCTCGTCGATGGCGATGGTGCGCAGCGCGCCGCCCACCACGACGCCCACGCCCAGGCCCACCGGCACGGTGGCGGCGATGAAGCCCCAGAGGCCGAAACCCGGCCAGGCCGAAGCGCCGTAGCCCAGGCCGAGGAAGGTGAAGCCGGCCAGGATCACGCTGCGTGCACCCAGCCGGTTCAGCAGCCGCCCGGAACCCATCGAACCGATCATCGAGAACAGCACCATGGGCAGCAGCACGAAGCCGCCCTGCGCGCGGTCGACGCCGTAGGCCTGGGTGGCGATCGAGGTCAGGAAGATCACGCTGCCCATGCCGAAGCCGGCCCCGGCCGTCAGCAGATAGGTGAAGCGCAGCTGCCGGTTGCGGAACAGGCCGGGCGGGATCATCGGCCGCCCGGCGCGGCCTTCGACCGCACGTTCCACCGCCAGCAGCAGCGGCAGCAGCAGCGCCGCGGCGGCCAGCAGGCCCGGCCAGAGCACGACGCCGACGAGCGCGTCGAGGCTGCGCGTGATGCCCAGCACCAGCGTGGCCAGCAGCGCGAAGACGAGCACGATGCCCGTCCAGTCCAGCCGCGGCAGGGCATGGGTGTGCTGCTGCACGGGCAGGGCGCGGCGGCCCATCGCCATCACGACAGCGGCAATCGGCAGGTTGAGCAGGAAGATCCAGTGCCAGCTGGCCACCACCATCAGCAGCGCCGCCAGCGGCGGCCCGAGCACGAAGGCCATGCCATAGACCGCACCGATGAGCCCCAGGGCTCGGCCGCGCTGGGCCGGCGGCAGCGCGTCGCCGATGACGGCGCTGGCCGTCGGGATGATGCCGCCGCCGCCCACGCCCTGGATGGCGCGGCCGGCCAGCAGCGTGGCGAAATTCGGGCTCAGCGCGATGACCAGCGAGCCCAGCGCGAAGAGCGCCACGCTGGCCAGGTAGACCGGCCGGCGGCCGTGGCGGTCGCCCAGGTTGGCCATCAGCGCCGTGCTGGGCAGCGAGAACAGGATGAACACCACCATCAGCAGCCCGGCGTCGCGGATGCTGAGGTCGAAGCTGGCGCGCAGCACGGGTATCGCCGGCGCGATGACCGCGGTGTCCAGCGCCGCCATGAAGACGCCGGTCAGCAGTACCGGCATCAGGCGGCGCGGTGCGGCGCCGTCTTGGGCAGGGGCCGTGGACATGGGCGGGCGGGGTGGCGCCCGCTCGTGCGGGCCGGCACGATTCTAGGAGGGTCGCCGCCGGCAGGCCGGGCGCCGCGGCCGCGGCTGCTCAGCGCCTGCGGCGGCTCAGCGTCAGGGCAGCGAGTGCCAGGGCCACGATCGACAGGCTGGCCGGCTCCGGCAAGCTGCCGCCGCCGGCCTCGCGGCCGTTGACCGTCAGGTTGTCGACGAAGGCCACGCCGCTGCTGCCGATGTGGCCGACCGCCAGCAGCGCCTGGGTGCCGGTGGCCTGGAAGGTCGCGGTCAAGCGGGTCCAGCCGCCGGAAGCCGCGGCGGCGGCGGCGATCTGGATGCCACCGATGCTCAAGCTTGCGCGATCGCCCCAGTAGTCGACGCCAACCGTGTAGGTCTCGCCGGCAATCAGGTTCTGCAGCACCTGCTCGAGCCGCGCTGCCGGCCCGGCGTTGGTGCCGAAACCCGAGAGGTCGACGAAGTAGTCGCCGTCGCTGGGGTTGAAGCCGTCGTTGGTCGGCCGCCTGGCCCACGCCACGCCGCCGGGGGTGGCCGAGGCCACGGACCAGTCGGTGATGTTGCTGTCCCCGGTCCTGACCTCCATGTAGTTGAAACCGCTGTTGCTCCAGGTGTTGTTCGGGTTCTCGAAGCTGCCGTTGGTGACGATGGCCGCCGAAGCGGCCATGGGCAGGATGAACAGCAGCGCCAGGCTGAAGGCAAGGCGAGGGGATTTCATGGGCAGGCTCCGGAAGGTGGCTCAGGGGAACACGAATGCTGCGGGCTGCAGCAACATCCGCACCGGCACCGAAAACCCCATTGCGCTCAATGCCTTGCCGCGGAGCGGCCGGGGCGCTCGTGGGTCGCTGTCAAGCCAGCCGACGCCGCTGTACCCGTGTCGCGCATGACCGCGAACGGCGCCCGGCCCGTGACGGCCGCGATGCGCGCCAGCGTCGGCGCCACCGTCTCGTCCACCATGCCCCAGTGGAAGCGCCAGTTCCAGTTGCCGCTGTCGCTGCCGGGCAGGTTCATGCGGTGGCGGCCGTCCAGCGCCAGCACGTCCTGCAGCGGGAACAGCGCCAGGTTCGCCACCGAGCGGCTGGCGGCGCGGATCAGCGCCAGCGGCACGTCGCGGCCGTCGCCCGTGCCGCCGGGGCCGCCGGCCTGCAGGTATTCGGCGGCGAAGGCGCGGTGCGCGGCCGGGGCCTGCTGCCACCAGCCCAGCGCGGTGTCGCTGTCGTGCGTGCTGCTGTAGGCCAGGCAGGCCGGCACGTGGTGGTGGGGCAGGAAGTCGTGCGTGGCGTCGCCGCTGAAGGCTTCCTGCACGATGCGCATGCCGGGGAAGCCGAAGTGCTCGCGCAGCGCGATCACGTCGGGCGTGATCGTGCCCAGGTCTTCGGCCACGATGGGCAGCTTGCCGTGGCTGGCGGCAAAGGCCTGCTCGATGGCGGTGAACAGCGCCATGCCCGGCGCCGGGCGCCAGCGGCCGTCACGCGCCGTCGGGCTGCCGGCCGGCACTTCCCAGTAGCCGGCGAAACCGCGGAAGTGGTCGATGCGCAGCACGTCGGCATGGGCCAGCGCGCGCCGCAGCCGCGCGATCCACCAGCCGAAACCCTCGGCCTGCATGCGGCTCCAGCGGTACAGCGGGTTGCCCCAGCGCTGGCCCTCGGGGCTGTAGCCGTCGGGCGGGCAGCCGGCGACGACCGTGGGCTGGTGGTCGTCGCCGAGTTCGAAGAGATCGGGCCGTGCCCAGACGTCGGCGCTGTCGTGGGCGACGAAGATGGGCAGGTCGCCCATCAGGTGCACACCGTGCGACTGGGCGCAGGCGCGAAGGTCGGCCATCTGGCGGTCGAAGCACCACTGCACAAAACGGTGCATGGCGATGCCTGCGGTCAGGCGCATGCGCGCGGCCTGCAGTGCGGCCGGGTCGCGGCGCGCCAGCGGTCCGGCCCAGGCCCACCAGGGCTGGCCGCCGTGTTCGTCCTTCAGTGCGGCGAACAGCGCCCAGTCGTCCAGCCATGGGGCCTCGGCCGCCTGCCAGGCGGCGAAGTGGGCGCGGTCTGCGGCGCCGGCATGGCTGAAGAAACCGGCGGCCGCCTGCGCCAGACGCGCCCAGCGCCACGGGATGACGGCGCCGTAGTCGACCCGCGTGCTGTCGAAGGCCGGCACGTCGGCCAGGGCCGCGGCGTCCAGCCAGCCGGCGTCCACCAGCGGCCGCAGCGCCACCATCAGGCCACTGCCGGCAAAGGCGGACGGGCATTGGTAGGGGGAATGGCCCGGTCCGATGGGGTTCACGGGCAGCACCTGCCACAGGCGCTGGCCGGCGCCGGCGAGCCAGTCGACGAAGCGGTGCGCCTCTTCGCCCAGGTCGCCGATGCCGTGCGGCCCGGGCAGCGAGGTGGGGTGCAGCACGATGCCGCTGGCGCGCTGCGTCAGGTCCATGAGGGCTGAACTCTTGACCGAGTTGTCGTGCTTCGCATGTAGTAATGCTACATCGGACATTCCCGTACCTGATGCCAAGTATCTGATTTAAAAGGAAACGTTGCCGAACCGACCGGGTCGGCGTGCATTGTTTCCGCCATCATCGACAGGTATATTCGCTACAAGGCGGCGGGCCCGAGCCTGCGGCATGGAGACAAGACGTGGCCGAAGTGAAGCTTTCCGGGGTGGGCAAGGCCTACGGTGACGCCAGGATCCTGAAGGGCATCGACCTCGAGATCCGCGACGGCGAGTTCATGGTCTTCGTCGGGCCCAGCGGCTGCGGCAAGAGCACGCTGCTGCGCACCATCGCCGGGCTGGAAGACATCACCGAAGGCACGCTGTCCATCGGTGGCCGTGTCGTCAACGACGTGCCGCCGGCCGAGCGTGGCATCAGCATGGTGTTCCAGAGCTACGCGCTCTACCCGCACATGAACCTGTTCGACAACATGGCCTTCGGGCTGAAGTTGGCGAAGGTGCCGCAAGCCGAGATCGAAACCGCGGTGAACCAGGCGGCGAAGATCCTGCACATCGACCACCTGCTGCAGCGCAAGCCGAAAGACCTGTCGGGCGGCCAGCGCCAGCGCGTGGCCATCGGCCGCGCCATCGTGCGCAAGCCCGAGGTCTTCCTCTTCGACGAGCCGCTGTCCAACCTGGACACCGCGCTGCGCGTGAAGATGCGCTACGAGTTCGCCAAGCTGCACGAGCAGTTCAAGACGACGATGGTCTACGTCACGCACGACCAGGTCGAGGCGATGACGCTGGCCGACCGCATCGTCGTGCTGCAGGCCGGCGTCATCGAGCAGGTGGGCGCGCCTATGGAACTCTACGAACACCCGTGCAACGTCTTCGTCGCCGGCTTCATCGGCAGCCCGGGCATGAACTTCCTCAAGG
>Ga0154020_10008963_pt1 | contig 11562 bp, 12 predicted proteins | sample Klosneuvirus_201_FD_109709 | JGI IMG/M metagenome (GOLD analysis project Ga0154020, IMG submission 109709) | Active sludge microbial communities from wastewater, Klosterneuburg, Austria - Klosneuvirus_20160825_MG | ecosystem: Engineered > WWTP > Aerobic digester > Activated sludge | place... | reverse complement strand
GCGCTCATCACCGCCATCGTCCACCGCGCCAACGCTCATCGCGCCGCGATCACCGCGCTCATCACCGCCATCGTCCACCGCGCCAACGCTCATCGCGCTGCGACCACCGCCCCCATCACCGCCATCGTCCACCGCGCCAACCACGTCGAGGATCACCGCTGGCTCCACGAGCTCGCCGTCGTTCATGACTCTCCTCGGTGCCGACCGAACACGACTCGATCGTGAAGTCACCTTAAAGAAGTCACTATCGAAGTGACAAGTATCGGACGCAGAAACCGCGCAGAAAGTTGGTGCGGAGAGATCTCGGCGTTTTCATCTTGTGGGTATAGATCGCACCTCTCGAGCCGCGCGATGCACCGACGACATCCGACCGCTACCCCAGCGAACGCCGCCCGTTCACGGAACGCCGCCCGTTCACGGAACGCCGCCCGTTCACGGAACGCCGCCCGTTCACGGCACGCCGCCCGTTCACGGCGCGCGCCGACCCCGAAGCAACGGCGCGTGCGTGCGAACCCGAACCAACTCTCGTTCGCGTGGGGCGGCGTACGCGAGGGCGCCGGTCGCCCCGCACGGGGCCCGATCGTCTCCGAGCGCCATCGAACGCGCCCGAACCTCGCGCCGCAGTTCCCCGTGCACGTGATCGCGCGCGTCGCTCCCTCCGTGCGCGCGATGGGCCGGCGCGATGCCTACGCGACGATCCGGCGCGCGGTGAAGCTCTCGCTGGCGCGCGCGAACTTCCGCATCGTGCGCCTCGCGATCCACGCCCAGCGCCTCGAGCTCCTCGTCGAAGCCGACGACAAGCACGCGCTCGCGCGCGGCATGCAGGGCTTCCAGGTCAGCGCCGCGCGGGCCGTGAACCGCGCCCTGCGCCGCACGGGCAGCGTGTTCCCCGATCGCTATCGCATGACGATCCTGCGCACGCGCGAGGCTGCACGCGCCGCGGTTCGCTCCGCGCTGCGCGCTGCCGTACACGCCGATGCGCCTGTCTCGGCCCGATCGACCCTCGCGACCGCGCTACCGCCCGTCGGCCGCTGGCCGCAGTCGACCGATACGGGGTGATCGCGGCAGCACGCCGGCGAACCAGTTCGCCGGTTACACGACTCGTCAAGAGCGACGCGATCACGACGTGCGGCGACGTGAACGCCCTGGCGCATGATCCGCTCCTGATTTGCGACGTCGGGGAACCGATCAACAGCGCACCGACACGCCCGCTAACCGATCGGAACCGCTCGGCGATCGGGCGCGCGCGATTTTTCATGCGACGGATCGTGTGCAGCTCCTCCTTCTCGGCATGCAGCAATCAGACAGCGTGAAGCGAGTGGTAGGGGTGGCGGCTGTGGCACTCGCTCTCGGTGGAGAGGCGCTCGCCGACAGCGGCTATGCGGACGGGTCGACCGTCCAGAACAGTGGATACTGCGCGATCACGCAGATGTACCAGCCGACGACCCAGACCCGCGTCGGGTACTACGTCGATACCGCCCTCGGGATCCCGAAGATCGGAGTGCCGACGGTGATCCACGCGGTGGTGACCAGCGTCGACACGTGCACCTTGGGCGACGCCGATGATCCGGGCCTCGAGCTGATCCTTCCAGCGGGCGTGCACATCGATCCGTCGTACGAGGCGCAGTGCTTTCTCGAGAGCGTGAAGGGCAAGCAGGACCAGCCGTACTCCTGCATCAAGCACCCGGTCCTCGACCAAAGGACCGGTCGCTACTACCTCGGCGGACAGACGGACCTCGCACCGGGCTGGTCCCTCGAGATCCAGGTTCCCGTCGTCTTCGATCAGGCGTTCACGGGCCAGGAGATCCAGCTCCTGACGACGAGCGGCTTTGGAAACATGGTCTCCAAGGTGGCGGTGTTCGCGCCATACCAGGCGCCGACGCTGCCGACACCGATGACAATGACGATTCCTCCACCGACCGTCACGAAGGCGCCGATGCAGCCGTCGCCGCCCGAGTACATCTACGGTGACGACCTCGCGTTCCTCGGCACGGCCGGGACAGGCACGACGTTGCCGATCGCGTTCACCAACGGCGATGGCTCGTTCGTCGTCACCAACTACCAGGTCGGCATGTTCGCGGACTGGGCGCGCACGCCGGGCGTGAAGCGCCTGGCGGGGGACTTCAACGACGACGGCCGCACGGACTACGCGCTCCTCGGGGTCGCGGGGTGGCAGTCGATCCCGGTCGCGACGTCTCTCGGGAACGGCAGCTTCTCGGTCACCAATCAGGCGGTCACGGACAACTTCTCGTCGCTCGCGGCTCTCCCGCACGTCAGCGCGCTGACCGGCGACTTCAACGGCGACGGGAAGACGGACATCGCGCTCGTGGGCGGCATTGGCTGGGCGTCGATCCCGGTCGCGTTCGGCGCCGGCGCCGGCGCGTTCACCGTGCACAACGAGGTGGCGCCGCTGTTCGCGTCGATGGCATCGCAGGGGCCGGCGAAGCCACACGTCGGCGACTTCAACCGCGACGGCAACGACGACATCGCGCTGACCGGTGGTGCCGGCTGGGCGTCGATCCCGATCGCGTTCTGCAACGGCAGCAACGGCACGTTCCTGATCACCAACAAACCGGCGCTCGTCATGCCGCCGCCCGGTTCCGGCAACGCGCTGTGGAACTTCGCGGAGCTCGCGTCGCAGCCCGGCGTCACCGTGATCGCGGCCGACTTCGACCTCGACGGGCGTGCTGACCTCGCGCTCGCGGGCGGCCAGGGCTGGACCGGGATCCCGCTCGCGGTCGGCTACGGCGACGGCTCGTTCATGTTCATGCACAAGCCGGCCGGGCCGATCGCGGGCTGGGCGTCGTCTCCGGGCGCGAAGGTGCTCGGCGGCGACTTCAACCGCGACGGCTATACGGATCTCGCCATTATTGGTGTGTCGGGCTGGCAGTCGATCCCCGTCGCGCTGAACATCGGCTTCGGCAACTTCGTGCCGGCGAACAATCTCAACAGCGCGTTCGCGGCCCGCGCCGCGGAGATGGGCGCACGCCCGATCACCGGAGACTTTAACGGCGACGGACTGACCGATATCGCGCTGATCGGCGGCACCGGCTGGCTGACCATCCCGATGGCCTTCTGCACCGACAACGGCGACTTCACCACGTACGACCGCACGAACGCGACGCTCGCGGGCTGGGCAGGAGAGGCGAACGCGAGCACGCTGGTCGGCCCGGTGAATTGACGGTTCGGCGGTCACGAGCGGGTGCTCGGCGACGTCGGTCGTACTCGGATCGTCCGGGACTGCTATTGTGTTCGCGTGCGACGAGTGATGACCACGGCGGTTGCGTCGCTAGCCATTCTCGGCGCGTGCTTCACCTCGGACTCGAGCTCGCACGACGACACGCTCGATCCGATTCCGCTGTTGATCCAGACGGACCTCGGCGCTCCGCCGCTGTTGGCCGCCATCCGCGCCGAGGGAGACGAGTGGCTGCAGATTCCGTTCGATGGCACCGGCCGCTTCGAGATCGATATCGGCGGCGCGTACGAGCTGGTCTATGTCTGCGAGGACGCGGGACGGACGTGGACGCAGATCATCTTCTCGATGACCGCGGACGGGTTGTCCCGCACGATCGGCTGCACCTCGATCGCGGGCCCCGCGCCGACGGTGACCGTGACCGGGCAGATGCAGCAGCCGGGTCGCGTGCAGATCGGGGACGCGCGATCGTCGACGACAGCACCGTGGACGTACTCGATGGAGCTCCCGCGCGGCACGTATGACCTCGTCGCGCACGATGGCGATCGTGTGGTGGTGCGTCGCGATGTGGTCGTGGACGCCCCGGCGACGATGGAGCCGATCGATCTCGCGAGCGGATCGATGTTCGCGAAGACGCGCATGCGATTCACGGGGGTGCTGGGCGACGAGGCCGTGACCACGCAGACCTTGTGGCTGACGCCGAATGGACTGTCGGACCTCGTGTTCGAGGGCGATGTGGTGCGCGAGCTTCCGGACGAGCTCCTGACGCCGAACGATCAGACGCTGACGTTGGCCCGAGCGGACAGTCGGTACACGCATCGCGAGATGCCGGTGTTCTCGCTACCCGACGTGTTCTTTCCGCCGCGCCTCGAGGGCATCGAGCTCGCAGATACGACGGCCCGATGGGACATCCTGCCGGTGGGCAGCGATGCGTGGTTCACCGTGACGACGGACAACGTGGCGGTGTTGGCGGTGGCGACCGGGCGATGGTTGATCGGGCGCCATATCATGCGCACCGATCTCGCGATCCCTGGATATCGCGACGAGTGGCGGGTCGGCGAGGCGAACGCGCGGCGGCGCGAGTTGTCGGTGGAGCTCGGCGGTGGAACGTCGACGAGCTACGGCTACGACGTGCTCGCTGGGACACGCTGAGCGCGTTCAGTTCCAGAGCTTGTTCGCGAAGTTCGCTTGCGCCTGCTCGAGGAGCGGGCCATCGAGGTGGTACTCGGCGAGCGCGATCAGGATCTCGCTCGCGTCGCCCTTCTCGATCGCATCGAACCACCGGCGCGACGAGCGCGTCGACCACATCACGATCAGGTTCGCGCAGACCTCGGCACGCAGCTCCTCGGTGAGCAGCTCGGGCGGTGCACCGAAACCGACGACGCGGCGCAGGAGCGAACGGCGCAATAGCTCGCGCTCGGGGAGACGGCCCGCGACGAACGTGAGCAACGAGGCCATCGCAGCGATCGAGACGCCCGGGAACAACAGCTCGATGAACTGCTGCGGCACGACGAGCGCGAGCACCACGAAGATGCAGCCGAGGATCCACAGCGGCGCACGCAAGTAGCCGAGGACCACGCTACGCGTCTGGAGCGGAATCTTGATGCGGCGCTCGGAGCCGTCTTTTTCGCGGATGACGTACGCGGAGCTCTCGGGCCACAGCGGAAGACCGGCCTTGTAGAAGCTCGTGACGATCGACTCGGACTCGAGCTCGTCGACGACACCGAAGTCGTCGGTCGTCAGCCAGCTATCTCCTTCGAGCTGCATACCGATTGGTCAGGAGGCTAGCACGCGCTAGCGGCGGAAACCGCCGTAGACCGTCATCGGACCGCGCTTCCAGAATGCATCCGGCCGCGCGAAGCCCGCATCGGCGAGGAGCACGAGCTCGCGCGCGAGCGGTTGATACGTGTCCTCCTTCGCCCACTGGGCGAACAGTTGTGTGGCCTCGTCGGCGCCGATGCCGTGCGTGGCCATGTGCGCAGCCCAGAGCGTGTAGATCGCGGCGTGCTCGGTGCCGTCGGAATGGACGGTGGCGTCGGCGATCAAGAGTGCACCGCCGGGACGGAGCGCGGCGTGGATCGCGGCGTAGAGCGCTCGCTTGTCGCTCGGATCCGGCACGTGATGGAGCGCGAGCGACGCGACGACGGCATCGCACGCGGGCACGGCATCGGCGAACGATGTCCGGCGGAATTCGCAGCGCGCCGCGTACGGTGCGAGGCGCTCGCGTGCAGCGTCGAGCATCGCCGGATCGATATCGACGAGGATCGCGCGTGCCCGCGGGATGCCGGCGAGGATCGCGGCCGACAGCGCGCCCGTGCCCGCGCCGAGATCGACGACGACTGGCGTCGCCGGAAGCGATGCGTCGAGAAGCGAGACCACCGTGCCGAGCATCTCCTCGTAGTGCGGGATCCAGCGGCGGATCTGCACGTCGTACTCGGACGTCGATACGCCGAGGTGCGAGGCGACGCGATGCTCGCTCACTGCGGATCCGGATCCGGGATCACCGCCGCGGCTTCGGCTGCTTGCTCGTCGGGCTCGCCGGTGACTCGATACTCTTCGCCGAGCCACTTACCGAGATCGATCAGGTGGCAGCGCTCGCTGCAGAGCGGCCAGAACTTGTTCCCCTCCTTGACCGCGTCCTTTCGGCAGAGCGGGCAAGCGCGCGTCATTTTCCAGTCTCCAACCCGAGCGCAGCGCACCGTGCATCGAGGTACGCGCGGCTGATGCCGAGGTCGGCGGCCGCGCCATCGCGATCGCCGAGGTGTCGGCCAACCGCTTGCGACATCGCTTCGGCTTCCGCCGTCGACAGCGCATCGCGCAACGCTTTGGCGGGCGCGGCCACCATGCCGGCCACGCGCGTGGACACCATCGAGCCGGTCAGCTCCGTCGCATCGCCCGCGAGCACGAGCATGCGCTCGATCTCGTTCTCGAGCTCGCGGATGTTGCCAGGCCACGGATACGCGACGAGCCGCGCGAGAGCGCTCTGCGACAGCATGGGCGCCGGGCGCTCCTGCTTGTGCGCCTTCCAGTGCTTCGCGACGAAGTGTTGCGCGAGGCGCGGAATGTCCGCGACGCGCTCGCGGAGCGGAGGCACCGTGATCTTGAGAACGTTGACGCGATAGAACAAGTCCTCGCGGAACTGTTTGTGCGCGACCATGTTCGCGAGGTCTTTGTGCGACGCGGCCACGATGCGGACATCGACGCGCACGGGCTTCGTCCCGCCGACCGGCATGAACGTGCCCTCTTGCAGCACGCGCAAGAGCTTCACTTGCAGCGCGGCCGACATGTCGCCGATCTCGTCGAGGAAGAACGTGCCGCCGTCGGCGACCTGGAACAGTCCCGGCTGATCCTTCACCGCGCCGGTGAACGCGCCGCGCACGTGACCGAACAGCGCGCTCTCGAGGAGGTTGTCGTTGAAGGCGGAGCAGTTCTGAACGACGAACGGCTTCTTCGCGCGAGGGCCGTGATAGTGGATCGCGCGCGCGATCAGCTCTTTGCCGGTGCCGCTCTCGCCGTGAACGAGCACCGTGGCCTCGCTCTTCACGACCTTGGTGAGCAGCTTGACCACGTCGCGCACGGCGGGCGCATCACCGACGATTTCGTCGAACGGATGGATGAACGTCGTCGGCATGACATCCGCGGGCAACGCGCGCTCGACCGCGGCCGCGGCGCCCGCGACGAGATCCTTCACGCGCGCGATGTCGCTCTCGATGACGTACGGGATCGAATCGGCGATCGCGCGCGCCTCCTCCGGCGTGCAACCGATCGCGGCGAGGACACCCGGCGCGACATCACCCTCGCGGCGAAAGATGCTCGTGTAGACCATGCCGTACACGGACGACGTGCCGAACACCGGCGCGGCGACGAGAAATAGCTCCGAGGGCCCGGTGAGGACATGCGCACCGCGCAAGCGTCCTTTGCCGAGCTGCGCCGCGAACTCGGTCACCGTGGCCTGCAGCTTCGGCGCGAGCACGTGCAGCTGATCGCGCAGCGTGGTCGCAACGCGGTCCGCCCCACCGCCCTTCGCGTCGGAGAGGCCGATGTCGAGTCCCCACCACCCACGCACGAGGTCGCGTGCCAGCGCCACCTCCGGCAACGTGTCGAATGTCAGAGCCACAGCGGTCGCACTATAGCCGAACCGACCAGCGCTGGCCGTTCGCTCCGTCGTCGAAGAATGCACGACCTTCGGCTAGCAATTTGTCGAGGTGCGCGCGCAGCGACCGCTCCGCGAGCGGCCACAGCATCCGCGGCGTATCCGCGTACGCGATCGCGACGAGCTCGCCGAGCGTTCGCCACGTCTCGGCCAGCGCACCAAAGACCTTGTCCTCGCGCATCCGGCGGTGTGCGAGATACTCGCGAAGCTTCGCGGGTCCGTCGACGATCCGCGGTCCATGCGCCGGCAAGAGTGTCGCTGCGGGCCGCGCGAGCAGCTTCTCGAGCGACGCGAGGTAGAGCGCCATGTCGCCTTCGCTCGGATCGATCAAGATCGTCCCGATCCCCGCCACCATGTCGCCCGCGATCGTCGCGCCCGCGCCGACGACGTCGAAGCAGAGATGCCCCTCGGCGTGGCCCGGCGTGAACACCGCGGTCATCCCGTAGGCGGTCTCGTCGTCGGCGAGCTCGCGCGTGACCTCGACGATTCCGTCGAGCCGTCGCGCGGTCGCCGCGTGCGCGAGGATCGGAACGCCCCACCGCACTGCGAGCGCGTTCGCGCCACCGATATGATCGCCATGATGGTGGGTGAGGGCGATCGCCGCGATCGGCAGATCCGCCAGCACCGCATCGAGCGCGGCTTGCTCCTCGGGATATGGACTACCGGGATCGACCGCCACGACCGGGCCCTGATCTGGCCCGACCAGGTAGACGTTGGTGTGTGCAGCCGGCGGGAGCGTGGGCGTTCGCAGTGCAAGCACGCGAATCCCCGGGGCAACCTGCTCGACCACCGGTGGCGCCGAGGTCGCGGTCACAGGTGACGCGTTGCGCACCTGTTCGTACAGCTTCTCGATGCTCACGGAGTCCTCGCTCGCTCGTGCGTTACCCATCGTTCACCCACGATTAGGATGACGACGACACGAGCATCTCTTACACTAATCAAGCGACCCCATGGTCAGCGTCACGGCCCGCAAGATTCGTGAGTTCGGAACCGAGAGGCCCTCCGGTGCAAGCGGTCGCCTCTATACGGGATATCTGATCTCGTATCCGTACATCGGCCGCGGCATGGTCATCTTCCGCGATCCGCACGGACATCGCATGATCACCACGCCGGTGAAGCGGGTCCTCGGCGAGCCGGGCGGCAAGATGATCTACGTCGAGACCGAGAACAGCGTCTATCGTCTCGAGATCCACGGCGAGCCACTGTTTCCGATGCGCGCTGCTGGCGAATGATCGCGTCGCGGCGATCGTGATCAGGAGAACAGCTTCGCGCCGAGCGTCTTGATGTGCGCCGCGCCGAGCTCTTTCACGAACAGCATCGGCAGCTCGCGGATCGTGGTCTTCGCCCGACGCGCGAGCTCCGCGAGATATTGCTCGTTGAGCAAGCGACGCTCGCGCGAGAGCAGCGCGTGTCCGGTGACCTCGGCGAGCGGCGACGGCAACTGCGCTTCGTTCGCGAGCGTGTCGAGCACGCGCGTCACCGGTGTTCCATCCGGGATGTGATCGGGGAACACTTGGTTCACGACGAGCTGCTGCGGAACGATGCCGAGCGCGGTGAGCTTTGCCTCGAGCTCGATCGCCTCGTTCGTCGGCATCTCTTCGGCCAGCGTCACGAGCACCACGGCGGTGCGCTTCGCATCCGTGATCAGCTGCTTCACGGTCCGCGCGTCGCGCGTCAGCGGACCCTCGGGGACCGTATCGACGATCACCCACGGTACGCGCAGCATCGAGTACGCGTGACCCGACGCGGGCATGTCGAACACGACGGTGTCGTAGACCGGCTTGCCGCGCTTCTCTTCGGTGGTGTGGAACCACGCCTTGCCGAGCAGTGCGTAGTCATCGAGACCGGGAATGGCGCGCAGGAACGCCTTCGTCACGCGGTTCTCGAACACCATCTCGTAGATGCTCTGGAACTTGAGGATCATCAGGCCGTACTCGGCGAGCGCGCTCGCGGGGGTCGCGTTGACACCCCACAGGTTCGGCGCGAGCTGCACGACGTCGCTGCCGACGGCCGGCTTATCGAAGTAGTTACCGAATCGGTCGTTGGCGTTCGTCTCGAACAGCAGGACCTTCTTGCCGCGCTCCGCGAGCTGTCCCGCGATCGCCGCGGCGACGGTCGAGCGTCCGACGCCGCCCTTGCCGACGACGAGGATCAGGCGACGATCGTACAGCGCGTGACTCACGGTGGGTTGGATGTCGGCGCGACGGCCGCCGGTGCGGTTGCCTTGTCCTCGACGACGACCGCGACTCCACTCGCCTGCGCGCTGCGATAGCCGAACAGCTTTCGCAGCGTCCAGATGCCGCCCTCGGGCGTCATGTCCACCTGGATGTTGACGACCTTGTCCGCCCCCATCGCTTTGGCGGCCGCGATCAACATGCGATTCACCACGCGATCGAGGTCGACGCCGCCGGGGATGGGGATGAACAGGAAGTACGCACTGCTCACTTGCGCATGGACGACGGCGATCGGGCGCAGGTTGGGGCCGACGTACACCGACTCCGGCTGGACGCGAACCGTGCTGACGGACGAGCAGCCACCCGCGACGACGACGGCGATCACACCCGTCAGCGCGAGGCGATGCAACCAGGACATGGGCGCACGCTAACACATGATAGGATCGCAGCGTGGTGCGTAGGCTCGTGTCGCTCTTCTTGAGCGTGCTCGTCGTGCTCGCGCCCGTGATCGTCGTCGCTCAGCCCGCACCTGCTCCGGGCGCACCGGGGACCGAGCCCGAGGCTGCGCTCGAGATGCGGATCGCGGTCTGGCGATTCGACGCGCTGGGCATCGATGCGGAGCTGGTCGCGCGACTCGAGACGCTGTTCCGCATGGAGCTCGCGCGTCTGTCCAAGGTGCCCCTGCCCTCGCGCCGCGACATCGAGCGCGCGGTCACGGCGGACCAGCAGAACTGCACGGGCGAAGAGAAGTGCCTCGCCGCGATCGGCAAGCGGCTCAACGTGGATGTCGTGGTCACCGGCACCGTCGGTGCGATGGGCGACAGCTACGTGCTCAACATCAAAGCCGTCGAGGTCGCGTCCGCGAAGCAGATCGAGCGCATCTCGAGCGACCCGTTGCGCGGCAGCCCGGACGAGCTGATCGATGGCGTGCGCGTCGCGGCCTATCGGCTGCTCGCCCCCAAGCAGCTGCACGGATCGCTGCAGGTGCAGACGGACATCGTCGGCGCCGAGGTCCGCCTCGACGACAAGCCGCTCGGCAAGACACCGCTGCCGGCGCAGGGTCTCGTCACGAAGCTCGCCCTCGGCAAGCACAAGCTCCGCGTGCAAGCGCCCGGCTACGATCCGTTCGAGGACGAGGTCACCGTGAACTTCCAGAAGGTCGCGCAGGTCAACGTCCGTCTGATCGCATCGAAGGAAGTCATCGGCACCGGCAAGTTCCAGCGCGTCGAGCGCAAGCCGTTCTACACGCGTACGTGGTTCGTCGTCACCGCGGTCATCGGCATCGTCGCGATCGGCGCGTTGATCGGCCGCAGCGTCGGCAAGGTCGAGTGCATCGACGGCGCGACAGGAGAGCCGATCTCGTGCTGAGGCTGGCCCTCGTGTCGATCCTGATCGGCGGCGTGGCGTACGCACAAGCGCCGCGCGTGGTGGCGATCGCGCCACTATCCACGCTCGGCACCGAGGACACCTCCGCGTCGTCGAAGAAGATCACGCAGCAGCTCGAGGCTGCGTTCGCGGCGCTGCCGAACACGAAGGTGATCACCGCCGCGCAGGTCGCGCAGGCGATCGCGAAGGCGAAAAAATCGCAGCTCAAAGCCTGCGACCGCGAGGCCGCGTGTCTCGCCGACCTCGGCAAGCTCGTCGGTGCGACCCATGTCATCGACGGCGAAGTCGGCGGCCTCGGCGAGTCCAAGGTCGTCTATCTCGGCGCCACCGATGTCGCGAGCGCGAAGGAGCTGCGGTCGACGACGCTGCAGATCGGCGGCAAGGCCGACCCGGGGGGCGGTGCAGGCGGTGCAGCGGTGCGCTTGCTCGAGCCCGATCGCTATCGCGGGACCATTCGCTTCATCGTCGACGTCAAAGGTGCCACGGTCTACGTGAACGGGACCAAGGCAGTGCTCTCGCCCAAAGGCGAGTATGGCTTTGCCGTCGGCACGCAGGCCGTTCGCGTGACGCATCCCGAGTACCGCGACTTCGTGCGCTTCGTCGACGTGCCGTACGCGAACACCGTCGACGTGACCGTGAACCTGACGCAGTACGCG
>Ga0154020_10008962_pt1 | contig 11562 bp, 13 predicted proteins | sample Klosneuvirus_201_FD_109709 | JGI IMG/M metagenome (GOLD analysis project Ga0154020, IMG submission 109709) | Active sludge microbial communities from wastewater, Klosterneuburg, Austria - Klosneuvirus_20160825_MG | ecosystem: Engineered > WWTP > Aerobic digester > Activated sludge | place... | reverse complement strand
TTGGCGAACTCAAAACCCCGTTGCTGAGTACTGTCACGCCGCCACGACCGACCAGTACCGGATCAACAGACCACGTCGTCGTAAGATTCTGCGCCCGATCAAAATAGTCGAAATAGCCACCGGCTTCGGCGAGGCCGCCACCCATGAGGGCGCGTTCCTTCTCACCCATTTTGCGATAAGCGTCATACTTCATGAGCACTGTCTGGGCATCGAGCTTCGGATTGTAGAGGTCGAGGTCGATGGACTTGCTGTAGAGGTCTTCGAGCGGCTTCTTGTACTTGTCGGCGTCACCAAGGACGAGGGTCATATAGGAGTCCCAAGTCTGTTCGGCGGTCATGCGGCGGAGCAAGGGGCCCTGGAAGTAGTAGGGCTCACCCATCGCGATATGCTCGGTGGTGGCCTCAGACTGGTAGGCACGGGTGTTGTAAACCATACGCATGAAGTCCTTCAGGTTGAACTTGAGACGGATCATCTCAGCCGCGATGTGCTTCAGGAGTTCTGGATTGGCGGAGGCCTCTGGATCGTCCAGGTTGGTCACCGGATCGGCAATGCCCTGGCCGAACGCACGCTTCCACATGCGGTTGGCGATGGTCATGGCAAAGCGGGGATTCGTGGGATGGGTGGTCCAGTTGGCGAAAGACAGACGCAGGTTTTCTTCCACTTTCAGCTTCTGCTTGTAAGCAGGAAGATTCTTATCATCCTTGCTCCAAGTGACGAATTTCGGCTCGACAGAGTCGCCAGGCTTGCTGTCTTTATACTTGTAATCGTGGGGAAGCTTCAGCGTGTTCGTTTCGAGGTCGCTGATCGCATAGCGGTTGGCTCCAATGTAATTCTGGAGGCCGTTGCGGATACGGGTGAGATCGCCGCCGTTCTTTTCGATCAGCGCTTCGATCTCGGGCATGAGCTTCTGCCCCATGTCCACCATCTCCATTCCGTCTTTACCCTTGCGTTTGGTCTGCGCACGGCGCTGATAGCGGGTGCTGGTGGCCCCGAAGAAGGAGGCCATTTCGTAGAACTGGCGCTGCGTCCAGTCGGCGAAAGGATGGTCATGGCACTGGGCGCAGGCCACGTCGGTGCCAAGGAAGATGGCGAGGGTGTTGGCAAGGTTGTCCAGCGTCATACCGGAGTCACGAAGGAGGTAACCAGCCGCTCCGTTGTAGGTGCCGTCTTCCTTTTTGTCCCACATCTTGCCGGTGGCGGTCAGCATCTCGAAGGCCATCTTGTCCCAAGGTGTGTTCTTGGTGATCTGCTGTTGAAGCCAGTTAATGTAAGGCACGCCGCGAACGTTATCACCGCCGCCGAAGTCGTCCTTCACGCGGAGCATCTCGGAGATGTAGTTGAACATGTGGCTGGCGTAACCAGGGCTGTCGAGAAGCATGTCGATGAGCTTCGCCCGCTTGTCCTTGGCCGAGTTGTTGATGAAGGCCTGAGACTCGTCATAGCTCGGGATGCGGCCGACGATGTCGAGATACACACGGCGGACGAACTGCTCGTCATTGCACGGCGCGTTGAAGTTCGTGATCGGCGCCTTTCCGAGCTTGACGCGCTCTGGGTTGGCACGCACGAGGCCTTTGGCGACAAGGCGGTCAATATTAGCAGCAGCCTGTGCCACGGTGGAATTGGCGAGGTAAGCCGGTTGGCCTTCAGAACCACCTGCCGCGGCCGTCGCCGGAGCAGTGGACTGCATTTTCTTGGCAAGGGCCTGGTCTTCCGCCGAAAGGTTGGAAAGAGGGAAACGGTGGGTGGTTCCATCCGCCGTTTGGAGGGTGATCTGATCACCGTCGAGGCTGACAAAGGATGCCGTGACCTGACGGCCACGGACGTCTGTCCAAGTGCGAACTTCCGCGAAAGCGGAGCCGACAAGCAGCGCCGCGAGAACGGCGCTACCAAGCAGTTTTGTGGTTTGTTTCATAGTGGGATGATGGGTAAAAGAACTCGTTTAGGGAGAGCCTGCATGGCCGCAAACGGGCACGGGCACTCTGACATTAGGGATTTTAGCACTTTTTTTCCGTTTTCGGCAAGACTGGTGTGTCGGAACAGCATCATTCAGCAGCTTTTATGGCTTTTTCGGGGGCCTCGGCGTCTGGCTGACTCGCTCCAAGTGCTTTTGAGCCAAGCTTTCACGCTCGCCGAGGTCCTTGGACAGGTCATAAAGCTGCGGGCGCCTTGCTCCACGAATTCCACCCGCCCGGTCGGCGCCAGGAAGCCCACCTGGGTCACCAGAGCTCGGCTGACACCATAAAAAAGCCATGTCGTGTCCATAGCCGGGGTGCGTCCTGAGCAATTCACGCCGCGTCCTCGCTCGTGACCCGCAGGACCTCTTCGACCGAGGTCATGCCCTCTTTGACCTTCCGCCAGCCATACTCACGCATGGTGACAAAACCCTCCGAGCGGGCCTGCTTCATCATTTCGGCCTCGGAGGCCCGTTTGGTCACCAGATGCGCCATCGCGGGGGAAAGCAGGGCGATTTCATAAATGGCCAGACGACCGCGGTAACCGGTGCCGTTGCAGGCCTTGCAACCGCCTGGGGCGGCACTGAAAAGGCGGTCGCTCGAATTCACGGTCAAACCGAAGGCCTTCAACTCCTCCCAATCATGCTTCGCCGGGCGGCGACACTGCTCGCAGAGGGCACGCACGAGGCGCTGGGCAATCAACGCCCGCACCGATGAGCTCACCAGGAAGGGCTCGATGCCCATTTCCACCAGACGCGTGATGCCACCGAGCGAGTCATTCGTGTGCAGCGTGGAAAAGACCAAGTGCCCCGTCAGCGAGGCACGCACGGCGATCTCCGCCGTCTCCAAATCGCGCATTTCCCCGATCATGACCACGTTCGGGTCGCCACGAAGGATGCTGCGCAGGCCAGCGGCAAAAGTCAGGCCGATTTCCGGCTTCACGGCGATCTGCACGATGCCGGCGAGCTTGTTTTCCACCGGGTCCTCGATGGTCACGATCCGGCGCTCCACCTTGTTCAGTTCGCTGAGGAAGGTGTACAGCGTCGTCGATTTACCCGAACCCGTCGGCCCAGTGACCAGCACGATGCCGTTCGGCTTCTTCAAAAGCACATCGATCTTTGCCCGGTAGTCCTCGCTCATGCCCAGTTTGCCGAGGGTGAAGCGTTCCTGGCCCAAAAGACGCAGGCTAAGCGATTCGCCCTCCACGCTCGGGATGCAGGCCACGCGGACGTCGATGAACTGGCCGTCCGTCTTCAAATTGATACGTCCGTCCTGTGGCAGGCGACGCTCCGCCACGTCGAGCTTCGACATGATCTTGATGCGGGCGATCACCGAGGACTGGAGCTGCTTGATGTTCTCCGGCACCGGCACCTCGTGTAGGATGCCGTCCACGCGGTAGCGGATACGCAGGCTGTCCGGCTGCGGCTCCACATGAATATCCGTCGCACGCTGCGCCAGCGCCTCGCGGATGATTTGGTTCACAAACTTCACCACCGAGGCATCGGGGCTCTCCACGTCGATCACATTGGCCTCGTCCGCGTTCTCCGTGGCGGTGTTCTCACGGCCTTTCAGCAGGTCTTCAAAGGTATCCGCCCCCACGCCGTAAAGCGCTTGCAGTCCCGCCAGCACCTCCGCCTGCGGCGAAAGGCACCAGCGCACCGGCATCGTCGCCCGACGGGCCACCGCCTGCCTCGCCACGAGATCGAAAGGATCATGACAAGCGATCACCAGCGTGCGGCGGGCATGCTTTTCCTTCTCATCGGCAGTCTCCGGCGCACTCGAATCAAACCGCACCGGCAGCACCTGATGCTTCACCGCGAACCGCGCCGGGATGATCCCTTTCAGTTCCGCTGCGGAGGTCGGATCGGTCTGCGCCGCTTCGAGAAACGGCCACTTCATGTCCTCCGCCAGATGGTGCAAAAACGACCGCTCATCCACTCGCGTGCGGTCGATCAAATCCCGAAAAAAGGCCTGCCCGCCCGTCAGCGCCTGCTGCGCGGCCACGGTGAAGGTTTCCGCATCGGCGATGCCTGAACGTTGGGCGGCGTTTTGGAGCAAAATCATCGCGGCGAGTGTATCGGGCCGTCGTGAGTCCGGCAAGCCTTCATCTTGCGTCCGCGTGCCGAATCTGCCACGCTCCGCCATGGTCATCCGCCCGAGTACTTTTAGCCAGCACGGCTCCGTGCTGCTCATCGTGCTCGCCGTCATCACACTGCTCGCCTTTGCCGTCGCCACCACGGTGCTGACCTCCTCGCAATACGATCAGGCTTTGGCCAATCGCTCCGGCCTGCTCAAAGCCCGCCGCATGGCCGAACGCGGCATCGCCATGGCGGCTCATCCGGCTGTCTCCGCCATGGACCCGCTGCTGGAGTTTCAGAGCGAGGACGGCAGCGAGGGCTACCGCGCCATCATGACCACCGAAGAGAGCCGCTTGAACATCAACATGCTCCTCAATGATCAAAACGCCCCGCGGCTGGAGCAGATCTTCCAAAACTTCCGCATGCAACCCGGTGCCGCGCAGGGCCTCGTCGCCGCCTTGATGGATTGGACCGATGAAGACGCCCTCAAGCGCCGCCCCGACAGCGCCGAGGCCCTTGATTACAAACAGAACGGCTTCCCCAATCGCCCCTTCAACCGCCGTTTCCGCAGCATGCAGGAGATCGACATGGTCGCCGGCATTGAAAAGCTCAACGCCGCCTATCCCGCGTGGCGACAGCTCTTCACCGTCTATGGCAGCGGCCAGCTCGATGTGAACGAAGCCAGCGCCGAGACCATCGCCGCCGTCACCGGGGCCAATCCCGTCATGGCCCAGCGCCTCATCCAGCGACGCGACGGACGCGATGGCATCCATCACACCAAAGACGACCAGCCCATCACCGCGCCGCAGGAAGCCATGCAACTCCTCGGCCTGCCGCAAAACCATCCCGCTGCCTCACTCCTCATCATCCAAGGTCAGACGCTCCGCATCGAAAGCATCGGCTGGTATGGCGATCAGGCCATCGGCATCGGCATCCTGGCTCAGGGAAAAAATGCCACGCAGATGCAGATTCTCTTCCGTGAGGAGTTCACGCCTCGCAGATAGCCGCGGTCCCGTGACAGCACGACGATAAGCCAGTTGTCTATTCGTTCCCGGAGGATGCGAGACGCCACGCCGGAGGTCGTATGATGGCTAACAACTGACCGATTCTTCGCGCATGAGCACCCCGCACCTCCGCAACCTGACCACGCTTCTCTGTCTGCTGCTTATTTCGTTTGCCGATGCTGCCGAGCCCCGCGTGCCGATCATCTACTCGACCGATCTTTATCATCCGCCGACGGACCCGGATGATCATTTTGACACGGCGGTGGATTCCATCGCTAAAGTCTTCCACCGTCCTGTCACCGACACTGATTATCGCTCCGTGATGGAGTCCGTGCTCACCAACCTCACCTCCGAACTCGGCAGAAAGCCTTAGTCTCATGCGATTCTCCACCTTCCTCGCTCTCCTCCTCGTCGCAGCCTCATCTGCCCGCTCTGCCGATGTGCCGCGCATCTTTTTTGACACGGACATGGCCACGGATTGTGATGACGCAGGCGCATTGGCCGTGCTGCATGTGCTCGCGGACAAAGGCGAGTGCGAAATCCTCGCCACGGTGTCGAGTTCGCTCAATCCGACGGCCTGCGCGGCGGTGGATGCGATCAATCGCTACTACCGCCGGCCTGATCTGCTCGTGGGCACCGTCAAAGGACCGGGCGTGAATGAAAAATCGCGATTCACCGAGCGGCTCGCGAAGGAGTTCCCGCATCGCTTTGGCGAGGGCGTGGAGATACCCGATGCGCTCACCATCTATCGCGATGTGTTGGAAAAACAGCCGGATCGCTCGGTCATCATCGTCACGGTGGGCTACCTGACCAATCTGCGGAATCTCATGCGATCACCCGGCGGCACGGATTTGATCCGCGCGAAGGTGAAAAAGTGGGTCTGCATGGGCGGGAACTTCATGGGCAGCCCGCCGGTGGATGATCTGAAGCTCGACAACGTGAACTTCCGTCGTGATGCCGCCGCCGCGCACGAGGTCATCCGCCAGTGGCCGGTGCGGCTGGAGTTCGCCGGTCGCGAGGTGTGCTCGCTGCCGAGCGGATTGAAGGCCGGTGCCGTTTTGGTGAACACGCCTGAAAACAACCCCGTGCGCCGCGCCTACGACGTCTATCTCGGTGGTCCTGGCCGCAGTCGCCACGTCGCGGACCTCGTGGCCGTGCTCTATGCCGTGCGCGGCCTGCGCGACTACTGGAACCTCTCCGAAACCGGCTGGATCGACATTGCGCCCGACTGCGCCTTCGCCTGGAAAAGCGATGCCGCGAAGCAACAGGCCTACCTCATCAAAAAGCAGGTGAACGGCATGCCGAATGATCGCTACGTCGAGCAGACGCTGGATGATCTGCTGCTCGTGCAGCCGAAGTGAGTTGAGCAAAGCCGTCCGCCTCCTGTATTGTCGCCACGATGTCCACACCGACCAAGCACCGCATTTACACGATGAGTTTTGCCTCCGTGTATCCCCACTACCTTGCGAAGGCGGAAAAGAAGGGCCGCAGCAAGGCAGAGGTGGACGAAATCATCGGCTGGCTCACGGGTTATGACGCGAGCGCCCTGAAAGCGGTGCTCGATGCACAGAAAGACTTCGAGACGTTCTTCAAGGAGGCCCCGGCGATGAATCCCGCACGCCGCCAGATCAAAGGCCTCATATGCGGTGTCCGCATCGAGGACATTCAGGAGCCGCTGATGCAGGAGATCCGGTATCTGGACAAGCTGGTCGATGAACTGGCCAAAGGGAAGCCGCTGGACCGGATTCTGATGCGGTGACGCGGCAGGTCCGCGAGGCCGGGCAAAAACTTTTTTCGCTTTTTCTGTCCTCGCGGGCTGTTTTCGTTCGTCGATGCTGTGACGGGAGGTCTCAACCGGCCCGGCCACGAACCATCCACCCATCTCTCTCATGAACAAACACGCGCTCATCCTTGCTTTCGCTGCCTGCGCGGCGCTCAGCTCTTGCCAGTCCGGCAAAACGAACCACGCCGCCTGCGCGGAAATGCCGCCCTACAAGGGCTCCGCGGCCTTGATCGCATGAAGTCGCTCGTCGGCAAATGGTCTGGCGAATCGCCCGAGATGGGCACGATGAACACCGAGTTTCGGCTCATCGCGGGAGACTCCGTCATTCAGGAAACCTTCGCTGGAGGCACGCCGATGGAGATGCTCAGCGTCTATCACGACGTGAACGGCAAACTCACCATGACGCACTACTGCATGCTGCGAAACCAGCCGCGCATGAAGCTGGTGAAGCAAACAGCCGACTCGCTCACCTTTGATCTCGCACCCACACCCGGCCTGAACGTGAACAAAGACATGCACATGCACGGCGCGACCTACACCTTCCTCGACGCGAACCACTTCAAGCTCGAAGGCGTCTCCTGGAAAGACGGTAAAAGCGCCCCCTGCGGCCCGCCGGTCATTTTCACACGAAAGTAATCGCCAGCAAAAGTTGGAGTCTAGGCTTTAGCCGACCTCTTCGACCTTTCGAATCATCCCAAACCATCGGCTAAAGCCTAGACTCCAACTCACCAACCACATCACCACCATGCTCAAGAAAATCCTCATCGGCCTCGCCGTGCTCGTCATCGGCGTCATCGCCGCCGCCTTGCTCAAATCGCCCGACTTCCGCGTCGAGCGCAGCATCACCATCGCCGCGCCACCGGAGGCGGTGTTCGTGTGGTTCAACAGCCACAAGAAGTTCAACGAGTTCAATCCATGGCTCAAAATGGACCCCGAGGCGAAAGTCGAATACGCCGGACCGGAGACCGGTGTCGGCTCCATCTCGACCTGGCATGGCAAACTGACCGGCAAAGGCAAAGCGACCATCACCGAGAGCAAACCGAACAAACTCATCCGCCTGCGCATGGACTGGCTGGAGCCGATGGAAGGCGTCAGCACCGTCGATTACCTCTTCAAAACCGAAAACGGCAAAACCACCGTCACCTGGGCCATGTATGGCAAAAACGAAGGCCTGCTCGCGAAGGTAATGAGCCTCGTCTTTGACTGCGAGGCCATGTGCGGCCCGGAATTCGAAAAAGGTCTCGCCGAAGTCGCCAAACTCGCCACCGCGCCTGCAGCGGCACCTTGAGCATCGCATCGCGACGTTGGAGTCCAGGCTTTAGCCGATCAATGACCTCCCGAACGCCCCAAACCCTCGGCTAAAGTCTAGACTCCGACTTCCATGAACCCATCTTCTTCCGACTACCTCCTCCTCTCGCGTGGCCAGTGGGACAAAGCGTCCTCCAAGGCCGATATCGAGGCTGCCATCGGCCAATTTTACGCCTGGTATGAGGCGAACCTCGCGAAAGGCATCTTCAAGCCCGGTTCGCGTCTCACGATGGATGCCGCGCTCGTGACTCGCGAGGGCATCCGCACCGATGGGCCCTTCGCCGAGGGCAAAGAAGTCATCGGCGGCTACTGGATCATCGTGGCGGAAAGTCTCGCAGCAGCGGCGGCCATTGCTTCAGAGAGTTCCGTTCTGGCGCATGGCATTCGCTATGAAATCCGCCCGCTCGAGTCCGAGCGCGGCTCCGCCTATCGCCACACGAACGAAACGCCCACAGCGGATTCGTAAAACCCCACGCACCGAATTGCGACGTTGGAGTCCAGGCTTCAGCCGATCAATGACCTCACGCCTGCCCCAAACCCTCGGCTAAAGCCTCGACTCCAACTTCCATGAACGACGCGCCCAACAACCAACAAACCACCGGCGAGCACCTGCTCCTCATCCGCGGCACCCATTGGAACAGCAGTCTCTCACCTGCCGAGCTGCAACGCGTCATGACTGACTTTTACGGTTGGGTGGAGGGCCTGCAAAACCAGGGCCTCCTCCGCGGAGCCCAGCCACTGATGGAGGAAGGCAAACTTGTCAGCGGAGCGCAAAGCCTCGTCACCGATGGCGTCTTCGCCGAGTCCAAAGAAGCCATCGCAGGCTACTTCCTCCTCGCCGTCTCCTCCACCGACGAAGCCGTGAAACTCGCCCAAGCCTGCCCCATCCTCGCCTACGGTGCGCAGGTCGAGGTCCGCCCCATTGCCGACCTCTGCCGCCCGATGGCGGACGTGAAAGCAGCCACGACCTCGAAGTAGCCACGTTTTTCCCATCACTCCAACATTCCACCACTCCGTTCCTGAAATGAATCCCAAACGCAATCCCGTCGGCTGGTTCGAAATCTATGTCTCCGACATGGCCCGTGCCAAAGCCTTCTACGAAACCGTGCTCAACATCCAGATGCAGCCGCTGCCCGTGCCAGATGGCATGGAGGGCGGCTTCGAGATGCTCATGTTTCCCTCCGACATGGAAAACCAGGCCCCAGGCTGCGGCGGCACGCTTTGCCGCATGGACGGCTTCAAGCCCGGTGCAGGCGGCACACTGATCTACTTCTCATGCGAGGATTGCGGCGTGGAGGCCTCGCGTGTCGCGGCGGCAGGCGGCCAGGTGTTTCGCGAAAAATTCTCCATCGCGCCTTACGGCTTCATTTCGCTCATCCTCGACACCGAGGGCAACATGATCGGCCTTCACTCGATGAAGTAATTTTTCGCCATGAAAACTCACACCATCCGCCTCCATCGCGTGCTCAAAGCAAAGCCCGAGCTCGTTTACAAAGCCTTCATGGATGCCGACGCGCTCAGCCGCTGGCTGCCGCCGAATGGCTTCACCTGCAAAGTCTTCGAACTCGACGCCAAAGTCGGCGGCACCTTCAAGATGGCCTTCACGCAATTCAGCAACGGCCACACGCATTCCTTTGGTGGCGAGTATCTCGAACTCGTGCCGAACGAACTCATCCGCTACACCGACGTCTTCGACGATCCGAACCTGCCCGGCACCATTGAGGTCACCGTGAAGCTCAAAGCCGTCTCCTGCGGCACCGAGTTGAGCGTCACGCAGGCCGGTGTGCCCGCCGTGGTCCCCGAGGAGATGTGCTACCTCGGCTGGCAGGAATCGCTGCTGCATCTCGCCATGCTTGTCGAAAGCGGCCCTCCCGCAGAAGGATGAACGCATGAGCCAGCCAGGCGAACGCAGTCCCAGTCTCGTGGCGGATGATCTCTTCCGTCGCGAAGGAGCGCGACTCGTGGCCTCGCTCGCGGCACATCTCGGCACACATCGACTGCAACTCGCCGAGGATGTCGTTCAAGAAGCACTCGTGCGTGCCTTGCAAACCTGGCCCTATCGCGGCATCCCGGACAATCCGTCCGCCTGGCTCACGCAGGCCGCGAAAAACCTCGCGCTCGATGCCTTACGCCGCGAGCAGACCTGGCAGCGCAAAGAAGCCCAAATCACCGCCGAGCAGGAACGCTGGCTCACGCGCGATGAATCGGCCGATGAACCCGAAATCAGCGATGACACCCTGCGCATGCTCTTCGTCTGCTTTCATCCGCAGCTCTCCATCGAGGCACAGCTCGCGCTCGCTTTGCGCACGGTGTGCGGATTGAGCCCTGCGGAGATCGGCGCGGCTTTTTTGACCAGCGAAGCCGCCATCGCTAAACGTCTCGTGCGTGCCCGACAGCTCATCCGCGATCTGCGACTGCCTTTCGCCGTTCCAGATGCCAACGAGCTGCCCCAGCGACTCGATGGCGTGCTCGCTGCGCTCTATCTGCTCTTCAACGAAGGCTACAAAGCCTCCTCCGGCGACCGACTCATCCGCGAGGAGCTTTGTCACGAAGCCATCCGCCTGACGCGCTTGCTCGGCAAGCACCCGACGACTTCAGAGCCAGCCACGAAGGCCCTGCTCGCCCTCATGTGCCTCAATGCAGCCCGTTTGCGTGCCCGCGTGAATCTCGCCGGCGAAATCGTGCGCCTGCATCATCAGGTTCGCAGCCAGTGGAATGCGCGGCTCATCCAGGAAGGCATCCTCGCCCTCGGCGCAGCCTCCACCGGCGAAATCATCAGTTCGTATCATCTCGAAGCCGGCATCGCCGCCTGTCACTGCCTCGCGTCCGATGAAGCGAGCACCGACTGGACGCGCATCCTGAGTCTTTACGACCAGCTCCTGCTCCTCAAGCCCACGCCCATCGTCGCCATGAATCGTAGCGTGGCCCTCGCTCGTGTGCGTGGACCGCGAGAAGCCTTGGAAGCCCTCGAAAGCATCCCGAACCGCCATTCGCTCGAAGCACAGCATCTCTGCCACGCCATCCGCGCCAGCTTCATCGCCAAACTCGGCCACCCCGCCGAAGCCCGCGCCGCCTACCAACGCGCCGCCGACCTCGCCCAATGCGATGCCGAGCGCGAGTTCCTCCGAACTCAGGCGTTGGAGTCTAGGCTTTAGCCGATCAATGACCTCCCGAACGTGCCAAACCGTCGGCTAAAGCCTAGACTCCAACTTATCCATCGAGCACGATTTTCCACGAACTCGGAATGCGCCTGCGAATCGCGACGTTGGAGTGCAGGCTTTAGCCGATCCTTGGCCTTTCGAATCACCCAAACCGTCGGCTAAAGCCCAATGCCATCAAGGCTATGAGGCAAAGAGTGGCGATAGGAAGCTTGTTGTTGCGATGATTAAGGCATGTTAAACAACATTCGACCATGGACTTGCCTCCCTTTTTTCTCC
>Ga0154020_10008959_pt1 | contig 11565 bp, 11 predicted proteins | sample Klosneuvirus_201_FD_109709 | JGI IMG/M metagenome (GOLD analysis project Ga0154020, IMG submission 109709) | Active sludge microbial communities from wastewater, Klosterneuburg, Austria - Klosneuvirus_20160825_MG | ecosystem: Engineered > WWTP > Aerobic digester > Activated sludge | place... | reverse complement strand
GTTCTCCGGCTTCAAGTCCCGATGCACGATCCCCTTCTCGTGCGCGTATGCCAACGCATCCAACAATTGTAACATCAGCGCCAATACCCATCCCCACTTCAAATTACGATTCAAACGCCACAACCGATACAGACTTTTCCCCTCCAACCACTCGCAGATCAGATACGGACCCAACTGCTCCGATACCCCAAAGTCGATCACTTGCACCACGTTCTCGTGCCGCAACTCCGCCATCACCAACGCCTCGCGTTGGAATCGCTCAAAAAATTTCTCTTCTTTCGCCCACTGCGGCTGCAACAACTTCACCGCAAACGAATTCTTCAACGTCACGTGTTGGGCCTCGTACACCGCACCAAAACCGCCCTGACCCACCAACCGCGCCAATTGATAATTCCCCACCACCAGCGCTTCTTCCGACCAATCCTTCTCACCATCCAAGGTCACCACCGCCACCGACGGATATCCCCCTTGATTTGGAGCTTGCAGCCGAGAACTCGCTTTTTCTTCATGCTTCAGCGTTGTCATGAATTTTTGCCTTTTCGTTTTTGCTTTCCACAGCAAGAAGATACAAAAACCGCGATCTTTGCCCAAAACATCCAACCTTGTCTAGATCGTCTCTCTCAAACCACGCACTTCCGCTCTCCTACTTCTCCTCCTGCGCACCCTTCTCCGTCCTCGAACTGCCCACTCTCCAACGCACCTCTCACACAAAAGACCTACACACCTCACAGACTCCGCTCCTCCACAACGCCTCCTGTCTTGTCGCTTTGCCTATGCACACACTCAATTCACCGAATCCCTCCCCCACCATTGACGAGCATACACGGGTTTTGTACACTACCCAACGTTCTTTCCCTACGCACCGCCCAGCAACGGGAAACCCAAACCATCGGTCAACTCTCCCCCAAACGACCGATCCCAACACAAAAGGCTTGTTGTTTTCGTGAGTTCTTCGCAACGCGACCCACACACCTTTGCAGGCAACCGACCGCACGAAGATGATCATCTCCTCGGGATGGAACTCGGCAGTTACCGCCTTGTCGAACGCCTCGGCGAAGGCGCTTCGGCTGTCGTTTATCGCGCCGAACACGTTCGGCTCGGCATCCCCTACGCCATCAAGATCCTCCACCCCATCATCGCCTCCCGACAAGGTATGCGTGAACGCTTCCTGCGCGAAGCACAAGCCGCTGGTTCCCTCCGACACGAAAACGTCGTCTTTATCGCCGACTTTGCCATCGACACCAAAATCGGCCCCTACATGGTCATGGAGTACCTCGAAGGCGAAACCCTCCAAGCCGTCCTCGAACGCGATGGCGCTCTCCCCATCGAACGCGCACGCAATATCGCCAAACAGATCTGCAAAGCCCTCGCTGTCGCCCACGATACCGGCATCATCCACCGCGATCTCAAACCAGAAAATATCTTCCTCCTCAACCGAAAAGGCGGTGAAACCGTCAAAATCCTCGACTTTGGCATCGCTCGCCTCGCACAACACACCCACAACCTCACGGGCGCTGGCAACATCGTTGGCACTCCCCTCTACATGTCCCCCGAACAATGCCGTGGCGATGGCGAACTCTCCAAATCCACCGATATCTACTCTTTCGGCGTCATGCTCTTCCAGATGCTCATGGGATACACACCCTTCCAAGGCGATCACCCCCAAAAACTCTTGATCGATCACTTCCTTGTCCCCGCACCTCCTCTCCCTTCCTCCTTCCCCGAACCTTTGCGCAAGCTCCAAGCCGAACTCCTCGCCAAAACACCCGAAGAACGACCTTCCGATATGGAAACCGTCTGGCGTCGCCTCGCCGATGCCCTCGTCTTGACCGCGCCCAACGCCAAAGAACCTCACTCTCCCTACGACGACGGCGGCGATGACGATCACACCGACTTGACCGCCGCTTTTGAGGCCGTCCCCGATCCCAACGCTCCCACCGTCTCCCTGCGCGAAACCAATCCCAACGACTTCTCCCGTCTCACGGGCCGCTCCCTCGAACGTGAAGAAACTGACTTCCAACCCCGCCCTCCCCAATACCAAACCCCACACCCTTCTTCTCTTTCCATCCACCCACCCGAACTCGAATACGACCGACAAACCCTCGAATCCCTTCCTGCCGTCACCCCTGAGATCCTCGCCGCCAACACTTCCCTCCCCAAACCTCTCACTCCACCCCATCCTTACTCTACCCCCCCCAAACCTCACACACCCACACCCAAACCGCTCACTCCTCCCAAACCTCACACGCCCACGCCCAAACCGCTCACTCCTCCGCCCCGCCCTCAACCCCTCCCCATCCCCGAACAAACTTTCTCTCCCGAAGATCACTCCGATACCGACGGCTTCCGACAAGTCAAAACCAACGATCCCACCCCGCTCTCCTCGCCTGCCCTACCCGCTCCTACACCCACTCCCGCCTCCCATACCGACGAAGAACTCCTCAAAGACCTCGCTCTCTACGCCTCACACCCCACTCCCGCTTCTTCTTCGGCTTGGCCCGAATCACAACCCTCCAGCCCCACCGCCGATCGCAACACTCGAAACCACTCCACCCCGCCTTGGCAAGAGCACCCTTGGTCTTCCAAAAACCCGTCCAACCCACAAAATAGTGACCCCGCTCTCGACCAACTCCTCGATTATCCGCCTCTTTACAACGCTTCCCCTGACACCAACGCTCTCACCGATATCCACGTCGCCGCCAGCCTCGACGAACACGAAGACGAATCCCCCACCTCCCTCAACTTCAACCAGTTCACACAAACCGAACTGCGCGCCCCTACCTTCCAAAATTTGAACGACCCCGACGACGAACCCACCCCCACCAAACCGCTCTTCTTGATCCTGCTCTTTCTCGCCATCGTCTCCTTCGTGGGTATCTCCCTTTACCTCGGCATCTCCTTTCTTTCTTCCCCCCCTACACCCTCCTCCCCCCATAATCTCGGACCCTACAAAACACTCGTCCACAAATACGCCGATCTCCCTTGCTCTCCCAACCACGCAAACCACCTCTGCCACCGCATCTTTAGCACCCACCCCGACGGCCACTTCTCCCAACAATCCGAAGGCTCCATCCCCATCTCTTTGCCCAAAAAACGACCCCAAACCTCCGCCTATTGCTTGTGTGCCCCCCTTTCACCTTCCACCACCATCCAAGGCATCCTCACCCTCCCCTCTCAAACTCCCGTCCGTTTGTCCCACAAGCTCGACTCCTCCCTGCCGCTCCTTGTCGTCTTTGACTTCAAAAACCTCATCACTCGGCGCTTTTCAACCTCACTTCTCCCTCCTCCCACTCCACCTCCCCCAACCACACGGTTACCCTCTCCTCCTCCCGCTCCGCAACGCACTCCAACCCCCTAGCCTTCGCTCCAACCCAACGAACCCAGACCACCACCCCGATCACCATCCAACCGAGGCCCACCATGCCAACCCCGATCCCCCGCCCCGACAAATCCCCCGAAAAACACACCCAACCCCTTCCCCAAGATATCGCCCGTGATCTTCGCAAAGGAATCCCCCTTGAATCCGAGATACCTTGGAGCCGCGCTCTTCGCTTTGCCCTCGTCACCTTTCCCCTTCTTTGGCTTCTCTTCGCCGCTCTCGGCATCCTCTGGATGCCCTCGGCCTCCCTCCTCCTCTGGTCTCTCGGACTCAGCGCCTTTTTCACTCTTCTTGCCTCCCTCCCCTTTCTCTTCTTCACCCCCCTCTGGACAAAATCTCCCCTTCTCCAACTCCAAGGCCATACTCTCTCCCTCCAAAAACCCCCACTAACCCTGTTCTCCCTCGACATGAACACTCCCTTCGCCGCCGCTCTCCTTTACCGCGAAGACCGCGAAGACGCCCTCCTTGTCCTCCAACGCCAACCCCAACGCGACGCCTGCTTTCTCTATGGCCGCTTTCGTATGCGCCATAACCTCCCCAAATCCGCCATCCCCATCAATCCCCTCGGCTTTTCTCTCGCCGAACAAGCCATCGATCACATCGGCGCTCACATCATGCCCGATAATACTCACGAATACCTCCCTTGGATTACCCAAGAAGTCTTCGCCGCCCCCGGCCACCGACTCCAACAACTCCGCCTCCCCCTCCAAGACGCTCGCCGCGTCATGCGCGTTGAACCTCAACATCTCGTCCTTGTCCAAGATGGCGATACCCTCCATCGCTTCGCTCTCACCTCCCTCCACATCCAAGCCTACCGCCTCGACCCCCACTCTTCTCTCGATGAAAGCCTCCTGATCTATCTCTCTGATGATTCCGATCTCTCCGCTGATCCCTCCCTATCCACCGACCTCTCCGCCCAACCCGATCCCTCTCAACTATCTCTCTGGCTCGCCATCCAATGGCCTCTCCCCCTTCACCTTCACCACCTCCCTCCCGCCACCCCCCAAGACGCCGAAAACGCCATCCGGCTCACATGGCTTGACACGCTCCTCCTCCTCCACGCACTCCACCAACGCGGCGTCCTCTCCATCCCCTTCTCTCTCTTCCAATCCAAAATGCCTTGATCGTCCCCGCCCCCCCCCATTCCTCCTTATAATCCGGGCGTTGGTAGATCCATCGAAAACATCCGACCCGGGCGCACCACAAAAAATCGCGCCCTTTCTTCTTCGTCAGGCACCAATTCCTCCAACAACTGCATAAATTCCTTGAATTCATAGCGCGTCGAAAGATGAAACAACAACATCAATCGCGGCTGTTGCCGACGGAATAGCTCCACCACTTCTGGCAAACAAGCATGCGAGACCTGTTCGTTCGACTCCAAAAACGTCGACTCGTGGATCATCAACGGAATCCCCGCATTTTCTTCGTGATACACAGGCCGCGTATCCGCTGAATAATACACCAACGGCTGAAACTGGCGCACCGCGATCGCTTCCCGTCCTTCCGTCGCAACGATCCGATTGATCTCGCTTTGCGGCTTCCCTTCCAACTCTGGCCGCAGCACCCATCGCTCTTTTTCCACCCGAAACGCCAACGCCGTCTGCTTATGGACGTAGTGATCCGCCTCCAACGCCGTCACATACATCCCCCGAACTCCTTGCAACGGCACCACTTGCCCGGGTTTGACTGGAACCAACGTCACCAACTCATCCCAAGGCCGCGTCACCTCCTTCAAATACTCGAAATAACGCCACAGCGTCCCGCTATCCTCGGGAAAAATCAACTGCATCGGCGGCATCTCTTGTTGCGCTACTTCCCTCTCCCTCAGCCGCGTCACCAAAATGTTCTGCAACCCCGTAAAATGATCCGTGTGCGAATGCGAGATCACGATATCCCGAAACGCCAACAACCGACCTTCCAACGCCGCATTCAGCCCTTCCCCCGCATCCAACAACAACCGCAGCGGCTCCAAGTACAACCACGTCGAATACAACGCCTTGGAGTAAGCAAATACCTTCATACGCCTTCTTTTCTCTCTTCGTTTGGTGCGTGTTCCTTGAAGTGCGCCGCTAGATCCCGCGCCACTTTCCACACATCACCCGCGCCCATCGTCATCAACAAATCGCCCGCACGCAAGGTCTCCTGCAAATATGCCGTCACCTCCGCCAAGCTCGCACGATACTCCACCGCACGATGACCGTGTTGACGTGCCGCCTCCGCAAAGGTTCTCCCATCCACTCCCTTTAACCCCGCTTCTCCCGCCGCATACACTTCCGTCACCACCAACAGATCCGCCTGATAAAACGATGTCACAAAGTCCTGAAACAGATCCCGCAATCGCGAATAACGATGCGGCTGAAACACCGCCACAATCCGCCTTTGCGGAAACGCACCCCGCGCCCCTGCCAACGTCGCCCTCACCTCCGCTGGATGATGCGCATAATCATCCACAACCTTCACTTCATGCGCTTCTCCCCAGATCTGAAAACGCCGCTGGATCCCCGCAAATCGACCCAACGCCCGCTTGATCACTTCGGGATCGATCTCCAACTCCAAACCCACCGCCGTCGCCGCCAACGCATTCAAGACATTGTGTTGACCCAACATCTGCAATCGAAACCGCCCCAACGACCGCCCCTGCCACAACACCTCAAACGCCGTCTCTCCCGCACCAAACTCCACGGCATTCGCTTGCAGATCTGCCTGCATATTCAACCCGTACGTGATCACCCGCTTCTCCAAACGCGGCAACAACGCCTGTAGCTCTGGATGATCCAAACACACCACATTCACCCCATAAAATGGCACTTTGTTCAAAAAACTCAGATACGCCGAACGCACTTCATCCATATCCGCAAAATAGTCCATGTGTTCGGGGTCGATGTTCGTCGTCACCGCTATCGTCGGGGATAGCCGCAAAAACGAACCATCGCTCTCGTCCGCTTCCGCCACCAAAAAGTCGCCTTTGCCCAACACTGCGTTCTTTCCCGTCGCATTCAATCGACCGCCAATCACGATCGTCGGATCCATCCCCGCCTCTTCCAAGATCGTCGCAATCAACGATGTCGTCGTCGTCTTCCCATGTGTCCCGGCCACCGCGATCCCGTACTTCATCCGCATCAACTCTGCCAACATCTCTGCTCGCCGAATCACCGGTATCTTCGCACGACGCGCCGCATCCACCTCAGGATTCGGACCTTTGATCGCTGACGAGATCACCACCACATCCGCATCCCCCACATTTTCCGCCCGATGCCCCTCCTCGATCCGTATCCCCACCTCCCTCAACCGCTGCGTCGTCTCCGAACCCTTCTGATCGGAGCCTGACACCTCATAACCCAAGTTATGCAACACCTCCGCGATACCACTCATCCCGATACCGCCCACTCCCACAAAATGAATCCGCCGAATCCGCTTCTGATACATACTCACCTCGCTCTGTTCTTGCACTCCGCGATGAAACAGAACAGATATCCAAGCGTTAAAGTATCCACGTCCTCGCTCGCCTCCCTGCTGTTCTTGCACTTCGCGCCAAAAGGGCATTAAAGTACCCCACTCATGCCCTCTGTGCAAGATTATCCCCTCTCAACCTTGCGGAGTCCTCACGATGTTCTTTGATCTTCAACACACTTTCCCCATCGACCGCGAAACCTATCTACGCGACGTCTTCTTCTCCAAAGACTTTCAAGTCTTCATGGACAAAGAACTCCGCTTCGGTGAGCGCCAAGTCATCGAACTCCACGACGACGAACTCCTCTGGACTCAATACCAGCGCATCAACGCCGATTGGGATCTCCCTCTCGTCCTCCAAAAAATCATCAAACAAAAATCCTTCTTCTACTTCGAACGCTCCCGCTTCGACAAACAAACCCACAAAATGGCTTGGACCATCTCCACACCTCTCCTCTCCAAACTCGATGTCCAAGGCGAGATCTGGATCTCCGAACACCAACAGCACACCACTCGCCGCGTCTTCGGCGATATCCAAGTCTCCCTCTTTGGTGTCGGCGGCCTCGCCGAAAAAATCATCGCCCAAGGTATCCAAGACAACTACGAAAAGGTCGCCCTCGCCACTCGCCGCTGGCTCGAACTCCCCAAACACCACAAGTCCTCATCCCACTAAACTCCATTCGCTCTGTCAGGTTCGTCCCAAACCACGCCAGAACAACGCCACGACAAAAACACATGAAACTGCGTATCCTATTCTTTCTTGCCGCCACCATCGGCCTTTATCTCTTGCTCTTTGATCCCTTGATCGCGCTCATGCAAGCCCATCCCTTGCGCTTCAAAGCCGACTCCCTCCACACCCTCCGACCCCAACTCCTCCGCAAACTCACCCTACTCCAACACGCCAAACGCTCTCCACTCCTCGCCCACCGCGCCACACAAAGCCAACAAGCTCTCTTGCGACTCTGGCTCAGTCCCTCCAAACTCCACCGCACATACCGCGCCTTCCTCCAAAAAGGCTCCCTCTCCGCATGGCATACCCACGAATCTTCGTGGCGCAACCTCGTTGATGATGTTCAACAGCTCCTTCCCAACGAGCGCCTGCGCTATCTCCACGCCTTTCTTGACCTCCAAACAGGCGCTTGGGAACGCCTGACCCGCGAAGCCTCCCGCCACTTCAAACAGATCCCCAACGACCCTCGTGATGCACTCTATTGGTTCTGGGTCGGACACGCCGCCTTTTTCGCAGGCAACGCCCCCACCGCACACTCCGCCTACCAAAAAGCCCTCCGCGCCACACAAGATCACCCCGCTTGGGCCTCGCAAACCCGCCACAATTGGCGCATCCCGGGCGAAATCCTCGTCGCTCGCTACCACCTCGCCCTGCTCTATCTCCCCCACCAACCCCACCACGCACTCCCTCTCCTTCAACAAAATCTCCTCCATTGGAACAACACCTACAAACAGCCCGAACGATCGCCTCTTTGGTATCATAGCCTGCTCTGGCTCGCCATCGCCCAACTCTCCCTCCAAGACCACCACGCCGCCACTCAATCCCTCCACCAAGCCCTCCGCTTCCCCCAAGACACCAGCCTCGCTCGCTGGATGCTCGCCCAATTCTCCCCTCCACACCAAGCCCGCTTTCACCTCAACGCCATCCTCCAATCCCCTCCGCACTTTCCCTTCGCACCCCCCGATATCCAAGCCGCTGCTCGCCTCCTTCGCGGACTCCTCTCCTTCCCCTCCACCGAAACCCTCACAAAGCCCCTTCCCACCGCCTCTTCCCAACCATCCCTCACAAAGCCCCTTCCCACCGCCTCTTCCCAACCAGCCCTCACAATGCCCCTTCCTTCCGCCTCTTCACAATCATCCCTCACAAAGCCCCTTCCCTCCGCCTCTTCACAACCATCCCTCACAAAGCCCCTTCCCTCCGCCTCTTCGCGCCCCGCAACGGCTCGCCCCCCTTGTTTGCCTATTCCAACAGACGCACTCGCCGATCTCGACCATGCTCTCGCCGTCTTGCAACGCCCCAAACATCCGCACGCTCTCAGCCATCTTTATCAGCGTGGCAACTACAGCTTTGCTTACTCCGTCCTACCTACGGATCTTTTGCAACGCTGGCTCCAACACCTCTGCGCTCACTCCCCCGCAGATGCGCCTCGACGCGCCGCTTTGCAGATCCTCTTGAGCCTCCAAGCCATCCGCGCAGGACACCTCACCAACGCCGCACAGCGACTCCACGACACCACCATCGCTCAGCACTTCCCCCAACACCAACGCGCCCTTCACACTCTCCTCCAACGCGACCTCGCCCCTCTTCCCGTTCAAAGCTCCCCCACATCCCCATCCATCCTGCGTTTGCGCACATGGTTCTACGCCCTCGGCTTCGATGGGTGCCTTGCCATCGACCCCACAAAAACCACCGCACACACACGATGCCACACGCTCCGCCCCCATCTCTTCGGACACCCCACACCCATGCAGATCTTCGCCAGTCCACTCATCAGCCACGCACCCGACCGCTTCTCTCTCCTCACCCTCCGACTCAAAGCAATCTTGCTCCAGCATTGGACCCAAACTCCCCAAACCCCCGCCTCTGCTCAAACTCCCCAAACCTCCGCCTCTGCTCAAACTCCCCCCACCCCCCTTACCCTCCAGCCCCAACACATCCAGCGACGCCTCCACGCTGTACAACGCCTCTACCGCGAGATCCCACACGCAAGCTATCTACTCGATCAAACCACCTACAGCCTCGCTTGGGGAACCCTTGCCTTCTCTTTTCATCCTCCCCTGTGACGTTGACACATCCTGTCGGTGCGGCCATCCTTTACGCCGACGTTCTCGACAAAAAGCCTTTCGGCAAAAGGAGCGCCCATGCCGTGCCATCTTTCCCAACCCAACAACCTCCCGCTCTCTCAACCCCCAAGACAGCGTTCTCTTCAACGCAGCCTTGTGTGGGTGCTTTTGGCGGCGCTGTGTTTCCCTACTTTCGCTGCCTACGCCCAAGATCCCCAACTCCCTCCCGGACCGAGCCTCCCGCCTCCTCAAAAGTCACCTCCCTCCAAAGGCCAAGAGGCTGACCCCAAGAAAAAACCCGAACAACCGACGCTTTGGAAGCGCTTGGTTGATGGCGTCGGAGACGCCGTACCCACGCCCGTTCGTGAAACATGGCAACGCACCAAACGCAATTGGGAACGCACCACCGCCGTCATCGAAGCCATGCGCAAACTCGTCGGCGAAGACGACAAAGAAAAACAAAAGCGCCTCGCTCGCGAAAAAAAACAAGCCACCCTCGACCAGTGGTCCACCGAAGATCAGACCATCGAAACCAAGATCCGCCAAAAACTCGAACTCACCATCCATCAACAAGCCTGCGTCGGTGGCTCCGCCAACGCCTGCCTTGCTTGGGCCAAAGTCCAACCCAAAGAAGTCACACCTTGGCGGCAGATCCGCGATATCTGGAGCCGACGCAACCGTTGGGATAAACTCTACCCGATCTGCGGCATCCTTCGCCAACGACAAGACCAACAACTCGAAGATCACTTGTGCTTTGCTCAAAGCCTACACGCCCTGAACCTCCAACAAGAAGCCAACCAACTCTACGCCGAACTACTGACCAAACACCCCAAAAATCCGAGTCTGTTGCTTGATGCAGGACGCCATGCCCTCGCCCAACTCGACTTTGCCCTCGCTCTCCAACGCTGCTCCGCCCTCACCCTAATCCTTCCCAACGAACCCGATGCTTGGATGTGCCTCGCCCAAACCCAAGAAGCCATCCGCAACGCCTACGCTGCCCGCGAAAAAGCTCGCCTCGATGCACAAAAAGCCCAAGCCGACGCCAAAAACAAACCCAATCCCACACAAACCTCCCCCAAAACCCAAGACCCCTCCAACGCTGTACCTTCCGCTACTCCCACGCCTTCCGCTCCTTCCGCTACTCCTACTCCTTCCGCTCCCATCCGCACTCCCCCCAAACCTCTCCCGCCCCAACCCACCCCAAGCACCGTACTCACCACCTACCACAACGCTTGCAAACTGGGGCATCCCACCGCTTGCAGCGATGTCCTTCGCCTCCGACCAAGCGGCGCAAGTGGCGTCTTGTGGTGGTCCACCACCGTCACTCGCATCAGCGCCCGCAATGTCTCCGGAACCACCCTCCAACAAAGCTGCCGACTGATGGGACTCTCCAGCGCTTGCCGACAACTCGCACTCGACTCCCTCCAACAAGCCCAACGCAACGAACGCATGCTCCGTTGGGGCCAAGCCGCTTGGTTCTACGAACAAGCCACACAACTCGCACCCACCGACGCCGCCATCTGGAAACAAGCCGGCCTCTTCTTCTTCCAACAAAAAATCTGGCACCGCGCTTGTGATGCCCTCGAACGCTCCCTCGCCATCGATCCCAAACAATACCCCCTCTGGTTCCACCTCGGCACCTGCCGCAAACACACCGCTCAATCCACCCTCCAACTCTCCCTCGATGCCTACCAAACCGCCTGCGCCAACGGCATCTACCAAGCCTGCAAACTCCTCCCGAACCGTTAATTCCTTCTTCTATTACTTCTTCTGTGGGTTTCCACCTCACGCCCCTTACTTCTTCTGTGGGGTGCCACCCCACGCCCCGCAAGGGAGCTTTGCCCCCTTGACCCCGTATTGGCGGAGCAAACAGCGTTTTTCAAACCAGCGACTGCGCCGCTTGAAACGACGCGAACACGCCTTTTTTTGTTTAGGGGTCGCTC
>Ga0154020_10008957_pt1 | contig 11568 bp, 11 predicted proteins | sample Klosneuvirus_201_FD_109709 | JGI IMG/M metagenome (GOLD analysis project Ga0154020, IMG submission 109709) | Active sludge microbial communities from wastewater, Klosterneuburg, Austria - Klosneuvirus_20160825_MG | ecosystem: Engineered > WWTP > Aerobic digester > Activated sludge | place... | reverse complement strand
GCGCGCACGCTGCCCGGCTGGGCCAGCACGGTGACGCCCTCGAGCTCGAGCTGGCACGGCCCGTCGTCCAGCGCGGGCAGCTCGGCCTCGCGGGTGATCAGCGCCCCGCGGGCGTGAACCGTGACCCGGGTGATGCGACTCTCGACCTGCATGCTCGCCTCCCGGCGCGAGCGTACTACAGCAGCAGCGCCGCGTAGACCAGCCAGATCCCCAGCGTGCTCAGGCCCGCATAGACGCCCTGCGCGGTGGTCATCTCGGGGCCGGCCACCGGCACCGTGGTGCGCCGCCCGGGCTCGACCCAGATCTCGCGCTTGATGTCGTGCCGGGTCTCGCGAGCACCACCCAGGCTGACCTCGACCACGGCGCGCCCCGCCGGCACACAGTCGACCACGACGCGCCCGGTGTGGCGCCGGTCGGCCACCAGCTGGCCGTTGACGACCACGGTCACGTTGTACGACGCGTCGGTCAGCCGCACCACCACACCGCCGGTGGGCACGGCAGCACCGCTACCCGGAAACGTGGTGTGTACATCGTGGGCACAGCCAGCCAGCAGCGCGGCAGCGAGGGCCACCGCACCGGTGAAGCACAGGCGTTTCATGACGACAACCTCCTTGCGCCGTTGGAGCCGCGCGAGGCGTCGCAGGTTGCCCGCCCGTGCCGGGCTACGGCTTGGGGATCTTGATGGTGCTGATCATCAGGCTGCCGCTGACGACGTACATCGCGGACAGCCAGTGCAGATCCCACGGCCCCAGGTGGATGTGGCCGCCCCACAGCGCGGGGCCGACGTCGCCGCGCGCGAACGCCACCGCCAGCACGGCGACCAGGACCACACTGGTCGGGATCGGCGTGCCCTCGAAGTAGCGCACCTTGCCGCGCTCGTCCGACAGCGCCTCCGAGGTCACGTTGTAGCGCGCCAGACGCGACAGCCCGCACACCACGAAGTAGACCAGGATGATCGAGTCCCACACCCCGCGCAGCCCCAGCGTGAAGCCGAGCACCGCGGGCGCCACGCCGAAGGTCACCACGTCGGCCAGCGAGTCCATGTCGGCGCCCATCACCGAGGCGCGTCCGCGCCGCCGCGCCACCCAGCCGTCGAAGGCGTCGAACACCACGCCCAGCGGCACCAGCACGAAGGCCGCCCACAGGAACCGATCACCACCGCCGGCCAGGAAGTTCAGACACAAGAAGATGGCGATGGTGCCCGACGCGGCGTTGCCGATGGTGAAGACGTCGGGCAACGCATACGAGCGCAGCATCGAGAAGCGCCGCGTCGACATCGGCTTCTTCACTGGGGGGCTCTTGGCCACTACTGCATCCTCTGTAGCCACTCCTGGGCCTGGGCAATCTGGGTCGCCAGCCGCGGGGGCGCAAGGGACAGGAAGCGTGACAGCGAGCGCTGGGCATCCTCGCGGAAGCCGCTGCGCAGCTCGGCGGAGCCCTTGGCGAACCAGATCTCGGCGACGCTCGGCGCAGAGATTGCGGCCTCCTCGAAGCAGCGCACGGCCTCGGCGGTGCGCCCGAGATCGGCCAGCACCTGGCCCTGCTGGAAGCGCGCCGTGGTGGCCATCGGCTCGCCCGGGGTCAGCACCTGCAGCGCACGCTCGAACGCCGCCGGGGCATCCTCCCACTTCTTGCTCGCGACCAGACACTGCGCGCGCAGCAGCAGGCCATGGCCCGCGCGCGGCGCCTGCGCCAGCACCTGGTCGACCAGCGTCAGCGCGTCGGCCGGCCGGCCCCTGTCGAGCAGCGCCTGGGCCTGCTCCAGCAGCGGGTCGCCCGACGCCGGCAGCGCACGCATGCCCAGGGCCGGGGTGCCGCCCGGCAGCGCGTGGCTCGTGCTCGTGCTCGTGCTCGTGCTCGTGCTCGTGCTCGTGCCTGCCGGCAGTGCGGCCACGCTGGTGGCCGCCGCCTGCCCGGCGCTGATCAGCTCGGCGCGCAGCTTGCGCGCGGCCTCGTGCTTGGGCGCGAACTGCAGCGCGCGATCGACGCTCTTCAGCGCCTCGTCACGCTTGCCCTGCTGCGCCAGCACGTGCGCGCGCGACAGCCAGGCCTCGCGGTCGGTGGCGTCGATCTCGATGGCCTTGTCGAAGCAGCGCAGCGCCTCGACGCGGCGCCCGGTGGCCAGCAGCACCTCGGCCTTGCCACGCCACAGCTGGGCGTGCGCCGGCCCTGGCGGGGTCGCGCCCAGCCCCTGCTCGAACAGCTCCAGCGCCTCCCTGGACCTGCCGCGGCCGTGGGCCTCCAGCGCGCGCTCGTAGAAGCTCGGCGCGGGCGCCGCGGGCGCCGCCGGTCGCCCCAGCGCGGCGCCGCAGAACGCGCACGCCGCCGCGCGCGCCGGACTCCGGCGACCACAGCGGGGACACACCACGAGCTGCACGGCCACGTGCAGAAGATGTCACAAACTGCCCTTCGCCGCGAATCGCCGCGCTCCAGATCCGGGCGCGAAACGCCCACCTCAGGCAGCTTCGGGCGTGGTAGTTTGCGCCCGCATGTCGAGCGATACCCCTACCCTGCCTCCGGCTCCGCCGCCGCCCCCCGAGGGTGGTTCCGATCGCATCCCGGTGTCCATCGAGGACGAGATGCGCTCGTCCTTCATGGACTACGCCATGTCCGTCATCGTGGCGCGCGCGCTGCCCGATGCCCGTGATGGCCTCAAGCCGGTGCACCGCCGCATCCTCTTCGGCATGCAGGAGGCCGGCAACCACTGGAACCGCTCCTACGTGAAGTGCGCCCGCATCGTCGGCGAGGTCATGGGCAAGTTCCACCCCCATGGCGACGCCTCGATCTATGACGCGCTGGTGCGCATGGCCCAGGACTTCGCCATGCGCTACATGCTGGTCGACGGTCAGGGCAACTACGGCTCGCTCGACGGCGACCCGCCCGCCGCGATGCGCTACACCGAGTGCCGCATGGCCCGGCTGGCGTCCGAGCTGCTGGCCGACATCAACAAGGAAACCGTCGATTTCCAGCCGAACTACGACGAAAAGGAGAACGAGCCCACGGTCCTGCCGACCCGGGTGCCCAACCTCCTGGTCAACGGCGGCACCGGCATCGCGGTCGGCATGGCGACCAACATCCCGCCGCACAACCTGCGCGAGATCATCGACGGCACGCTGGCGCTGCTCGGCAACCCGAACCTCGGCACGCTCGAGCTGATGGGCCACGTGCGCGGCCCCGACTTCCCCACCGGCGGCATGATCCTGGGCCGCGAGGGCATCTTCCAGGCCTTCGACACCGGCCGCGGCCCGGTCATCGTGCGCGGCAAGGTCCACATCGAGGAGCACAAGAACAACCGCGAGTGGATCGTCATCGACGAGATCCCCTACATGGTCAACAAGGCCTCGCTGGTGCAGAAGATCGCGGCGCTCGTGAAAGAAAAGCGCCTCGAGGGCATCAGCGAGCTGCGTGACGAGTCTTCGCGCGAGGGCGTGCGCGTGGTGGTCGAGCTGCGCAAGGACGCGGTGTCCGGCGTGGTCCTCAACAACCTCTACAAGCTGACCCCGCTGCAGACCACGTTCTCGGTCAACACCGTGGCCATCGTCGAGGGTCGCCCGCGCACGCTCAGCCTGCGCGAGTGCCTCAACATCTTCATCCAGCACCGCCGCGAGGTGGTGACCCGGCGCTCGCTGTTCGAGCTCGCCGAGGCGCGCGCCCGCCTGCACATCGTCGAGGGCCTGGCGATGGCGGTCGCCAACATCGACCGCGTCATCGAGATCATCCGCGCCTCGCGCGATCCCGACGAGGCGCGCAGCCGCTTGATGGTGGAGCCGCTGCGTGGCATGGCGCAGTTCCTGGAGCGCGCCGGCCGCCCGCCGCTCGAGGTCGACGCCGCGCGCAAGAAGGGCGACTACTACCTCAGCGAGCTGCAGGCCAAGGCCATCCTGGAGATGCGCCTCAGCAAGCTGACCGGCCTCGAGCGCGAGCAGCTCGAGACCGAGGTGCGCGAGCTATGGACGACCATCGATCGCCTGGAGACCATCCTGGGCAGCGACGTCGAGCTGACCCGCGTCATCGCCGGCGAGCTGGAGGCGGTGCGCGAGCAGTATGGCGACGACCGCCGCACCGAGATCGTGGAGTCGTCCGAGGAGATCCTGACCGAGGACCTCATCGCCGACGAGGAGATGGTCGTCACCATCACGCACTCGGGCTACGTCAAGCGCAGCCCGGTGACCGCGTACCGCGCCCAGAAGCGCGGCGGCAAGGGCGTCACCGGCGTGGGCGACGTCGAGTCCGAGGCCGACTTCGTGGCCCAGCTGTTCGTGGCCTCGACGCACGACCACCTCCTCATGTTCACCAACACCGGGCGCGTCTTCGTCAAGCGCGTCTACGAGCTGCCGGTCGGCCGCCGCGAGGCGCGCGGCAAGGCGCTGGTCAACTTCCTCGACCTGCAGGACAGCGAGCGCATCGTCGCCATGCTGCCGGTCAAGGATCTGACCGACAACAAGTATGTCTTCACCACCACGCTGCGCGGCACCGTCAAGCGCACCGAGCTGAAGGCCTACGCCAACGTGCGCTCCAACGGCCTCATCGCCGTCACCATCGAGGACGGCGATCGCCTCATCAGCGTGCGCCTGACCGATGGCGAGAGCGACGTCCTGCTGGGCACCCGCAACGGCTACATGGTGCGCTTCTCCGAGGCCAAGGTGCGCACCATGGGGCGCCAGGCCAAGGGTGTACGTGGTGTCAACCTTCGTGAAGGTGATCACGTGGTCGGAATGGAGGTCCTGGGCAAGGACTCCACCGTCGAGCTGCTCACGGTGTGCGAGCACGGCTTCGGCAAGCGCACCGCGCTGGCCGACTACCCGGTCAAGGGCCGCGGCGGCAAGGGCGTCATCGGCATCCGCACCAGCACGCGCAACGGCAAGGTCGTCGCGCTGGTGTGCGTGTCGGACGAGGACCACCTCATCGTCATCACGGTGGCCGGCAAGATCATCCGCATGCCGGTGCGTGGCATCCCGACCACCGGGCGCGCCGCGCAGGGTGTGCGCCTGATCCGCCTCGCCGAGGGCGAGCTGGTCGGCGCCATCGAGCGGCTGGCCGATCCAGGCGACGACGAGAACGCGCCCACCGAGACGGTGGTCGAGACGCTGCCCGATGACGAAGGCGACGGTGACGAGCCGCCGCCCGATGACGACGATGGTGACGAGCCGCCGCCCGACGACGAAGGCGAAGGCGAAGCCGAAGACGCCGACGCCGATGGCGACGAGCCGCCGCCCGACAGCGTCGAGGATGAGGAGGGCGGCACCTGATGTCGCGCTCCGACGAGCTGTTCGAGCGCGCGCAGAAGCTCTTGCCCGGCGGCGTCAACTCGCCGGTGCGCGCCTACCGCGCCGTCGGCGGCAAGCCCGTCTTCGTGGCGCGCGCCAAGGGCGCCCGGGTCTGGGACGTCGACGGACGCGAGTATGTCGACTATGTCGGCTCGTGGGGGCCCATGATCGTCGGCCACGCCCATGACGAGGTGCTGGCCGCGGTGCACGAGGCGGCCGCGCACGGCACCAGCTTCGGCGCCCCGACCGAGCTCGAGGTCGACTTCGCCGAGACCGTGAACGCCGCGGTGCCGTCGCTGCAGATGATGCGATGCGTGTCATCGGGCACCGAGGCGACCATGAGCGCGCTGCGCGTCGCGCGCGGCTTCACCGGGCGCGCCAAGGTCATCAAGATCGACGGCGGCTATCACGGCCACGCCGACTGTCTGCTCGCCGACGCCGGCTCGGGCGTGGCGACCTTCGGCATCCCCGGCTCGGCCGGCGTGCCTGCGGGCGCGGCCAGGGACACCCTGACCGTGGCCTGGAACGACCTTCCGGCCATGCAGGCGCTGCTGGCGGCCAGCCCCGGCGAGGTCGCCTGCGTCATCGTCGAGCCCATCCCCGGCAACATGGGCGTGGTGCCGCCGGCGCCCGGCTACCTGGCCGGCCTGGGTGCGCTGTGCACCGAGCATGGCGCCGTCCTCATCATCGACGAGGTCATGACCGGCTTCCGCGTCGCCTACGGCGGCGCGCAGGCGCTGTATGGCCTGGTCCCCGACCTGACCTGCCTCGGCAAGATCGTGGGCGGCGGCCTGCCCGCCGCGGTGTACGGCGGCCGCGCCGACATCATGGCCAAGATCGCCCCGCTGGGCCCGGTCTACCAGGCCGGCACGCTGTCAGGCAACCCGCTGGCCATGGCCGCCGGGCTGAAGACGCTGGAGATCCTGCGTCGCCCCGGCACCTACCAGCAGCTGGAGGCCACCTCGGCTCGGCTGTGTGACGGCCTGGGCGCCATCCTGCGCGAGGGCGGCATCGAGCACACCACGAATCGCGTGGGCTCGATGTGGACGACCTTCTTCCAGCCCGGCGCGGTGACCGACTACAGCAGCGCCAAGAAGTCCGACACCGCGCGCTTCGGTCGCTTCTTCCGCGGCATGCTCGAGCACGGCGTGCTGCTGGCGCCCAGCCAGTACGAGGCCGGCTTCGTCGGCCTGGCCCACGGCGACGCCGAGGTGGCGCGCACGCTGGACGCGGCACGCGCGGTGGTCAAGGCCGGGATCTGAGCTCCGGCCAGCGCGCGGGGTCGGCGCCCCAGCGCGCCACGAAGGCGGCCATCCAGCGCTCCAGGCCGAAGCCGACGCAGGCGGTGTCGACCGGCTCGCCGTCGCCGCCGCGGATGTCCATCGGCTGCGAGAACACGCGGCCGCAGCTGTTGAAGGAGGTGCCGGCGACACCGCTGGCCTCGGCGCTGCCGCCGCCGGAGGTCGCCAGCCAGAGCTCCAGCTTGGTCGAGGCCATGGCCTGGTAGGTGCGCTGGGCCGCGGCCTCGGCGACGAAGAAGGGATCGGTGGCGATCTCGAGGCGGGCGTCGAGGTCGAGCTCGACGGCCAGCGCCTGGGTCAGGGCGATCAGGGTGCGGCGCTGGGTGTCGACCCAGGCCGCGGAGCCGGCCAGGACGATCTCACGCATCGAGAACTCCCACTGGCGCAGCAGCGGGCGGAAGCGGAAGCCCTCGTGGCGATAGCAGGTGCCCAGCGCGGTGATGGCGCGCCCGCCGAGCAGGCGCTCGCCGCGCAGCGAGCGGTAGACGTTGTGGCACACGAAGGGCTCCAGGATGAAGCCGGTCGGCTCGAGGTGCGCGGGATCGGGCCGGGTCTCGCCGCTGCGCGCGCGCTCGGTGAAGGCGCACAGGGTGTCGTGGTGCGGCGGCACCTGGAAGCCGAAGCTGACGTGCTGGCCGTGCGAGGCCAGGTAGCCGGTGGCCTTGATGAGATCATGGCTGCACTCGATCGAGGGCAGGTGCCAGCTCTCGGCGGACACGCCCCGCGCGAGGGCGCGGATGCGACCGTCGAACCAGGCGCGCAGCTCGGCGGCGGGACCGAGCAGGGCGTACTGGCCGGGGCCCAGGGTGCGGGTGTGGCTGGCCACGAAGTCGGCCAGCGCCGAGGCGCCACCGGCGTGGGCGCCGGCCGCGTGGCCCCACAGCGGCGGCGGCGACTCGACGAAGCGGTACGACGCCAGCGACAGCGCGACCACGGCGCGCACCTGGCGCTCGAGATCGGCGTCGGCCGCGGTGCCGGGCGCGAGCTCGAGCTCCAGCGTGCCGGCGGCGCTGTCGATGGCGCCCAGGTCGCGGATGGCGGGGTGACAGAAGGCCAGATCCGCGGGCAGGCCGGCCAGCGCCGCGCGCGAGGCCTGCCGCAGCTCGGGCAGCGTCATCACATGAGCGGTCATGCGCCACCGCCGGCGTCGGCGCTGCGCGCGCCCAGCCAGGTCACGATGCGCTCCACCGAGCGCAGGTGGCCGTCATGCAGCGTGCGCTGATCGATGCGCACGCCATAGCGGTCCTCGAGCTGGGTGATGAGCTCGATGAGGTTCAGCGAGCGCACCAGGCCGATGGCGAAGACGTCGGCGTCGTCGCTGGGTGGGGCGCTGCCGCGGGCCAGCCGGGTCAGCAGGGCGCGCACCTCGGCGCGAAGTGCGGGGCTCGAATTCAGGGACATGAGGCTTCTCCTTTCGAGAGCGAGGTCACCAGCGTGTAGGCGACGGCCAGCGCGGCATGGCGCGGAGCCAGTCGATGGACATGAGCGATCTGGGGGCGCGCCGCGCGCGCGGCGGCGACGGCCTCGGTGCAGCGGCCCGCGGAGACCAGGGCGCGTATCTCGGCGGCTCGCGCCAGGGCGCGTTCGCGCGGCCGGGTCTCGAGCTGCCACGACAGCCCATAGTTGATGCCGACCACGCTGAGCCACACCAGCATCCAGGTGGTCAGGCGTCGGCGCCAGCGCGCCAGCCAGTGGGTCGATAGTGCGCGCACACGGCGGCGCTCCAGCACCAGCGCGATGGCGACGAAGAGCCCCATCGACAGGTTCTCGGCCAGCAGGCCCAGCGGCAGCTGCCGCGCCGTGCCGGCCACGAAGTAGGCCTTGACCAGCCAGTGCAGCAAGGTGCTGCCGACCACGAAGACCGCGAAGCAACCCAGCACGATCCCCAGCACCGGCCGGCGCCGCAGCCGCAGCACCACGGGGTAGTAGCAGAGGTCGACCAGAAGGTCGCGGAAGTGCGTGTTCCAGCGCCGCCACCACTCGGTCAGGCTCTCGGCCAGCAGGGGACGGTCGAAGGACGGTGCGATATCGACGCCGTACAGCCGCAGCAGTCCAGCCAGGATGAGGGCGTTGCCGAGCATGTTCAGCACCTGCCACATCGGATAGAAGGGCAGCGCCAGCAGCGCCGCCTCACCGATGCGACGGGCGCGCAGCATGCCCTCGAACAGCGGGCCCGGCGCCAGGGCTTGGCGCACGACCTCGGCCGCCAGCGCCCACAGCATCCCGAGCGCGATCAGGCGCAAGCCCTGGGCCTCCAGCGCGGGCCGGCGCGCGCTCAGGGCCTCGCGGACCTGGCCGAAGCGCGGGATGGCCAGCATGTAAGGCAGGATCACGAACAGCGGCGCGCACAGGAACGCGGCCACCACGTCGGCGACCGGCACGCGCGGGAAGCCCGCCACGGTGAGTTCGTGGTGCAGCCACAGCGCACGCAGCCCGAGGCCGAGCGCGAACAGGTAGCCCCAGCGCTCGATGAAAGGGTGCTCGGCGACGCCGGGGAACAGGTCACGGTTCACCGCGATGACCAGGCCCGCGAAGGTCGCGGCCAGGAACAGGTGCTTCCACCGCGCGGCCACCTTGGCGCGCAGCACGTGGGCGTAGGCCAGTGACCACAGCACCGTCAGCGCCGTGAACCCAGGGTCGACCAGGGCCCCCGCGGCGCCGCCCGCAGCCAGCCAGCTCAGGCGCCGCCAAGCAGGCGTGCTGGCCAGTCGCAGCCCGAGGTAGCCGGCCCCGACTGCGGCGAACAGGTAGGGATAGCGGGTGCGCGGGAACATGCGCTCGGTCCAGCCCAGCAGCGGCAGCACGCCGGTCGCACCCAGGACGGCGAGCGCGGCGAGCAGGCCCAGGGTGGCCCAGGCCTGGGCGTCCAGGCGTGCCGACGCGAGGTCGCACACGCCGGGCGCGGGCGCGCTGTCGGCGGGCACCGGCACCGCGGCGGTGGCGCTCGACTGGCCGACGGTCACGGCGCTCACGCGGCGCCCCCGGTCGAGCAGGCCACCAGGTAGCCGCGGCCAGCGAACAGCTGCACCAACAGCGGCGCGCCCAGGCCGTGCACCACGGCGCTCGGCCCGGCGTCGCCGCCAGTCGGCGGCCGGCACGCGTGCACGGCCAGGCCGCCACCGAGCAGCGACTCGAAGGGCGCCTGCGTCAGCTTGAGCGCACACTCGAGCGCGGCCCAGGCCGCCTCGGGTGCGACGTCGCTGTCGACCCCGAGCCGGTGCAGCGCGCTGGCGATGCGCGGCCGGTCGCGCCGCAGGGTCAGGTCGATGGCCAGCCGCGCGTCGGCGCCAGGGCGCACCGCTGCCGCGATCCAGCCTGGTTCATGCGAGATCGACACCGCGTGATCGCCCTCCACGACCCGAGGCGCGCCGCCGGGCGCCACCACCACCCCGGCCGACGCCGGGAGCAGCTTGCGCACCAGCAGCCGGCCGCGGATCCAGTCGGCCCGTCGCGCGCGCACGTGGCGCAGCGCGGCCATCGCCTCCAGCTCTGTCGGCGTCAGGCGCCGCTGGTCAGCGCGCAGCGCCGCCGTGGGCGCCACCGCCAGCCGCACCCCCTGCCCCAGACCCCACACCCTCGTCGTCACGGTCGCTCCACCCGCCATGGAACACGCCCTACCTCTAATACGCTATATCTAGCGTATTCTAAGATCCATCGAGATCTGACCCTGGGGGGCGGCGGGACAGCGGCCCAGGGCCTTGTCCACGCGACCGCACCAGCGCCGCCGGGATCCGCACCGGGCGCGGACCGTGGTCGGCCGCGCGCAGTGGACGGATCTGTCCTGGTCTAGACCGCGGGCGGGCCGCGGGCGCTGGGTGCGGAGTCCCAGAGGCGCCCGGGCAGCGGGCGCGGCGCGATGGTCGGCGCGACCCGGCGTGGGCTGGGCGGAACCATGAGCTCGGCGGCGACGACGCTGCGGACCGGGAGCGCCGCCTGGCTGGCCACGCGGCTGATACGCGAGCGTGCAAAGTCGGCCGGAGTACCGCCGGCGCGCGCTGGTTCGAGCTCGGGCTCCGCCGAGCGCTCGGTCAGCAGGCGTTCGCTGAGGCCGATGCTGGTGCGGCCGTAGAACAGCGACTCCACCATCACGGCCGGCGACAGCGGGCACACCGCCAGCGAGGCGAGGAGGAGTCCGACCGTGAGTGAGCGCAGGCGCATGGGTGTCAGAGCGGTGACCGCTGCCACCGTGGTGTCACGCAAAGCAGGGCGCGTGCCACGGGGGGCCGCGGCGCAAGTGCGCAATCTGGTTCGCACCCCCCCCCGGCGCCTGTGGTGAACTCCTGACGAGGTGTCAAAAGACGCTCGAAATGCCGTGTTCGAATGCAGCACCACGGGGCGGCCATTCATGGCAAAGTCGCAATGCGCTATATGAGCCGTACTGTTCAAGCGGCCCCTGTGTTGCCGTGGGGCCTGGTCGATCCGATGCGCCTCGACGAGCTCCTGGAATCCATCGCCGCCAACGTGCGCGCGCAGCGCCTCGAGGCGGGCCTCACCCAGGAGCAGCTGGCCGAGGCCGCCGAGCTGGATCACCGCTTTCTGCAGCGTGTCGAGCGCGGCCAGACCAACCTGTCGATGGCCGTCCTGGTCGCGCTGGCCGAGGCGCTGGACACCAAGATCACCAGCCTGCTGCGCCCCGCCGCGCTGGCCCCCGCCCGCCGCGGCCGCCCCGCCGCTGCGCGCACGCGGCCGCGCAAGCGCAAGAGCTAGCCTCGCGCCCTGACGATCCATCGCATCTCCCGGAGAGCACGACGACTGGCTCTCTCTTCACGCCTCGCGCCCGTGCCTCGTCCGCCGCCACCCAGCTGCGCAGACCGCCGCGTGGCCGATGTGCGCCGGGTGCCTCGGGCGACGGCAGGTCCCCGTCACGCCGGCGCTGCCTCGGGCGCTGGCTGCGTGGGAGCGACGCCATAGGGGCGACCATCGGCGTGGCGAAAGCCAAAGCCGTGCAACCCACGTGGGTCGCGGGTGACGATGAGGCGGCCGTCATGCACGGCATGGTG
>Ga0154020_10008956_pt1 | contig 11568 bp, 11 predicted proteins | sample Klosneuvirus_201_FD_109709 | JGI IMG/M metagenome (GOLD analysis project Ga0154020, IMG submission 109709) | Active sludge microbial communities from wastewater, Klosterneuburg, Austria - Klosneuvirus_20160825_MG | ecosystem: Engineered > WWTP > Aerobic digester > Activated sludge | place... | reverse complement strand
CCCTCGCTCCCCTCACTTCCCCGTCTTCCATAACTTCTTTCCCCTCTCCTCCCCTTCCCTCTATACCTTCCACTTCCCCCATCTCTCTCCTCCCTTTATTGCTTCCCTTCCTTTCCCTAGGCGATGCATTGGATCGTCGATAAGGGCATTCCACCTCTTCAAGACGAGGAGAAGTGGAGCGAAGGTCTCCGCTCCTTCTGGTCCCTCTGCCTCACAGTCGACCAGACGAAGCGCCCCTCTGCCGCCACCTTCCTCTCTTATGTCGAGGAAGGAGGAAAGAAGGAGAAGGAGATGGAGAAGGAGGTGGAGGAGAAGTTACTTAAGGCGGCTGCATTCTTGAAAACGCAGTGCTCGAATGACGCTTTGAATGACCTCTGCTGGAGGGCGAAGTACGTCGCTCAGGCATCGAAGGAGATGAACGCCATTCCCGAGGTAGCCGACAATGCTTCCTCTTAAGACATGTCCTCTCGAAATAGACGAGGAGGAGTAGGAGGAGGAGGAGAGGAAGAATAGTGATGGACTGAGAAAGGGCGTCACGGCCTTGTTATGTATGAGAGTCTCTGTGCACTCGTGACTCAATGTGTTTCTTCCAAGTCGTCATTAAAATGAAGAATATCATCAACCGGCGAAGCTTGTCATGAGAGAGTCGACGACGAAGGTTAAACAAGTTGGGGTGCTTCCTCATGGCACCGACATATGTCAGTGCGATCATATCATCTCACCATATTGACATCTCAGCGAAAAGATGCCTTGTGGGACACTCGACAATTGCCATAAACGAATCAATAAATTCTCGTATCGACAATTCAAGTCTAGGAATGCGGAAAGAGGATACGGTGCGATCCTCCCCAGGGGAGGCATCGGCCTTGTCAAGATGCACACATTTAAAAAAATTCTGCATTGCATTATTGAATTCAATCTCGTTGAACACAATTACAACACAAGTCTTATGAAGCCTTCTAAAAGAAGGAGAAAGAAAATCCTGAGGAGGAGTTGGTGGAAGCAGAGGTGGGAGGCGTAGAGAAGCTGGATGAGAGCGAAGGAGAGGAGGGAGAGGAGGAGGAAGGAGAAGCAGTTCCGCCAAAGATGAAAGGAGATGAAGAACCATTGGAGGAAGAGGAATCGAATCCCAAAGAAGAAGAGAAGGAGTAGGCAGGGGAGGAGGAAAGTGAAGGGGCATCAGTCGCAGAAGAGGAAGTAGATGGAAGATTGGAAAATGAGAATGGATCGGATGATGAGGAGGAAGAATCGCTTCCCTTCATGGTTTCTTTCTCTTTCCTCGGCTTAGAAAAGGTCTTCGGGACCCCGTGAGAAGTAGAAGGAGAGGGAGAAGGAGAAAGAGAAGGAGAGGAGGCGAAAGCGAACCCATCCGAAAAGCTCATCGAGACAGAGAAGGTGGTGGAGGACGTGAGCGAGGAAGGAGGTACAGACGCTGCCAGAAAGGAGGAGGAGAAAGAAAAGCCAGCAGAAGATTCGTCCTTCTTCGCCTCTTCGCCTCCTTTCTCCTTCTCCTTCTTTTTCATCTCATCTACCTTGCTTGAGGAGAAGTCGAATTTGAAGCTCTCTCCAGGAGTTGCGGGAGGGGTAGAGAGAGGGGAAGAGAAAGAGGACGGAACATGGGGAGAGGAGGAGGAGGAGGAGAAGGCGTAGGTGAAATGGCCCACATCGGATAAGGCGAGAGGGGGAGTGGGAGGAGAGGAAAGAGGAAGAGCAGGAGAAGGAGATGCCGCCTTCTCATTCAACTTGAATACGTCAATCTTGAACACTGCATCCTAGTGCGAGCAGAGATGATTAGACTGGCGTATAAAAAGGAGGCGAGCAGGAATGGGGGTAAGAGAGAGAAACCGAAGGAGAAAAAATGGAGGAGGAGAAAGGAAGAGGGGGAGGAGGAGGAGGAGGAAGAGGAGGAGGAATGCGAGGTGGCGACGGAACTACGTACGAGGAAGTTGAGGCAGTCAAAGTCGAGAGCGACGTTCATCTTCCTAACCGTTCGTCCATCAGCGCCCTTCTCTCCACTTAAGGCCTCTTTCCGGGAATTCTCATCGGGGAAAACGGTCTCTTGAAACTCATTCTCATCGAAAGAGTACTCAAATATAGGGAGGGCATCAGCAGGGAATTTTCCGGTCTCCTCCTTCTCTTTATCCTCCATTCCCTCTTCCACCTTCTCTTCCGCCTCTTTTCGAGTTACTTTTTCATCTTCATTCTGTTGATGGCCAAAGCGGAGGCCACGGTATCGGAAATGAAAACGCTCGTCCAAATAGGAAAGAAAGACATGATGGGTCGAGCGGAGACTCAGCAAGATCATTCGGAGGACCTTCTCGCTCGGAGGGAACAACCGAAAGACACCCGAGAGGGCTTGGTAATGACAATGACTGATAAGGTCTTTAATGCAGTCCTCCGGCCATAAGAGGGACCCTGTTGCACCTTTCAGTGAAAAGAGGTATTCGTGGAAACTGACATCGCCAAGTTCCCGAGCAACAGTAGCAAGATTGAGGATCTTGTTCAGGCCAAAGTCGATCTTGTATTCCTCGATCAGGAATATAATGGATACTTTCGATAACCGTCGCGTATCCACTTTCAACGGAATGGTCTTTCGGAAGGTATCACTGAGGGACGGTTTCTTGAGAATGTCGTCGAGTATATCGGTCCGACTAATGCCACCTGCCTTCTCCATAAGGTCGATGAGAAAGGACTCAGAGGGGGTGTGGACATTCAACGACCATTTCACGACCTCCCAGTGCTTCTCATTAAGTGCAGTCAAGGTCTTTGCTTCATTCCACACAAAGACTTTCACTCCTCGAACGCCCTTAGGTTCATTCTCCTTTCCTTCACTTTCCTTCTCCCTCTTTTCATCGAGCTCCTTGATGAGCTGAAGGAGTTCGACCGAAGGGCAGAATTCGAGGTAGCGGGAGATCTGTTCGTCGAAAGGGAAAACAAAGTCAGTGTCGTTACTATGCTCGGAGAAATGGAATTTCCTAAAAAGGAAATGTTCGAAAATGTCCCAGCGGTTCAGACGTGCAGCGATCTTACTTTCCTCTGCCGTCCAGTACATGAACTTCTTCCTCTTTATCTTCTTCTCTCCTCCCTTCTCCTCCTCATTCTTCTCCTCCTTCTGTCCCTCCTTTTTTTCCTTCACCTTCTCATCTTCCATCGGGAGAGGAACGAAGGAGACAATCTCCTCGAGGTGGACGACTTGAATGCACTTTATCAACTCCGCATATTCGGACTTTTTGATCCTGAAGTTACCGGAGTCGAGGAGCCAAAGAGTGCAAGGCCATCGAGTGGAGGCATCCTTAAGACCAAATTTGAAGACGTCGGTGACACGACAATCGAGGAGATCACACTTACTCGGAACGACCTATCGTGAAGGGGTGAGAGGGGGAGGGAGGGAGGAAGTGAGGGAGAGGGGGAGGGAGGCAGGGTGCGTAGAAAGAGGATGAAGGAAGTTACCATTTGCATAAGTTCTAGCTTGGAGTGCTTTTGCAATCGAATTCCGAAATCCCATTCGACAGGGGCGCCATGTTCCAGCAACCACTTCAACAGACCATAGTTCACTATGAAAACCATCACAAATCATAAACAATTCTCTGATATAAGAAAATAATAAAAGAAACGGAGAGAGAAGAAGATGATGAGAAAGTGAAGGTTACTCTTTGTGAGAATCTGCGAGGTGTGAGTTCCGAGCCAACTCGTTCCGAGACCGTTCAAATACAGCCATTGGATGATCTCTTGCCCTCCTATTATAAATACACTCTGAAAGTTTGAAGCCCCAATCAGAAAAAAGAAATCAATTCATTTTTGTGAAAAGAGCGATGAATGAAAAAGGGAGATACCTCGGGAGATGGCGGACGCAATGACTTCGAGGGGCTCGTAAGCAAGGCGCTTCGTAATAACGGTCTTCACAAAGGCCCAATTGTTCTTTGCTAGTTGCGCAGTTGTGCTCCTATAATATGATCATATAAGATATGTATGTCAGATAATATATCGGCAAGATATTGATAGAATTCTAGGGAAAGACGAGAGAAGGGGGACCTCAGTGTCCACTTGATGAAGCCTCGAGAGATGAACCAATCAAAGAGATCGACACGGTTATGTTGACTTAAGGCGAATCCGAGCGCTTCATGAATACAAGAGAAACCGGCAATCGGTAGGAAGAAACCCTTCTCCATGTCGGTTAAAGTCGGAGGAGCAGGAGGTGTAGGAACAGCGGCGGGAGTGGGAGGGAGGTGAAGAGGAGGGACAGGAGGAGAAGGAGATGGAGAAGGAGAAGGAGAAGGGGTAGACAGTCCCTCTCCTTTCTCGAGCGGAGGAAGGAAGTGGAGACAAGCGAGTTTGCAAAACCGCCACAACTTAAGATGCGCCATCCCCATTAATGCAGCTGGGGCAATTTGGATCTTACCCGCCAATATTAACTTCTCCAAGATGCAGTAGTAGGGTCTCGAGAAAAAGGAGTTGAGGAGGGTACCCGTGGAAAGGACCATAAGAGACCCCATTTCTTGGGGTAAGTGAATGCCTCTGACCTCCTGAATGACTTCAGTATAGAAAGAAAACCCCTTCCTAGTTGCCGCAATACCGCGCTCCGGATCCTCAAAAGTGAGGCCATTGCGTGAGGTTACATCGACCTCGAGGGCCGAGGTGGCAGCAATGGGAAGGGAGTTGATCATCTGGACGATTTCGCATTTCATATCGTCATATTCCGTCCAAGTTCCTTCTACTTCTTCTTCCTCTTCACCCTCTTCTTCTCCTCCTCCTTCTTTTACTTCTCCCTCTCGTCCTACTCCTTCAGTTGAAGCACCACACACTGAAGCAGGCTCCGTCGCCTCTTCTCGAGAGAGCGGAGGATATCCCGGGATCGGCATCTCAATGGGCAGCGCCGTATAGAGGCGCATAGCAACCCGACGGTTAAGATCATCGGAAGGACACTTAAGTTCAACGAGCTTCCGAATAATAGGAAACCTCCACTCGAAGATGGCATGAAGGAGGACGGAGGGAGTAAGTGAAGGAGGAGAAGGAGAAGCTAGAAACCAATCGAAAATATGTTCGTGTCCATAAAATGCAGCGACATTGAGAAACTCGGCATGAAGAGGACGACGATCGCCATGAAACCAAAACTAAACAAGTGCATCTTTGAAATAACAGACAGCACAAAATTGAATGCTGAAATCGAAGAAGAGGAGCAGAGGAAGAAGAGGAGAAAATTGGAGATGGAAAAACAGATGAGGAATGAAATGAGAAGTAAGGAGGAAAACAGAGGAGAGGTGAAGAAGGTGAAGCAGGAGTAGAAAGTGAATGAAATGAAAGAAAAGGGGGGAGACGGAGGGGAGAAGAGAAGGGGGGGACTATCGCCGTACCTTGAGGAGGTCGAGGTTGCCCTCCTTCACCGCAAGTAAAAGCGCTTCAAAATGAGAATATGATGCCGCCGAATTTCGCATCTCATTTCGGAAGTACAAAGAAGTCCAAGAGAAGGAGTAGCGGGTGTCTTCGGGGCACAAGGGAATGAGGACGCTCTCGAGGACGTCCAATGGAAGGACGCACTCTGTAAACGCCTCGTGCTCCTAGAGCGATGAAGCGCATGAAGTAAAGGAGAAATGATCAAAGAGAAGGCATATTTGGAGGAAAGAAAGAGAAAGGGAAGTGGAAGAAAGAGGCTCGACGAATAGCCGAATCCTCTCAGCTCCGTTGGATCGAGGAGAAAATGGCGAAAATATATATAAATAATTTTCCAAAGAGTATTTATTTTTTTGAATCGGCGAAAGAGCATCAAACAAAGCCAGGGCAGAAATAATGGAACGAGGACAGAACGACAAACGACGAGAAAATTTTGACGTGAAAAACTTTGTTCGACCGCAGATTCAAAGCAGACTCGGATATAAAACAAGTACACAATGTTAGTGCGTATGAATTATTAGCAATGGAATAGAGGGCGGACGTTGCGTAGGGGCAAGGGAGGGGGCGCCTCTACGAAGAGGGGGATCGAGGGGTCCGGTTGCTGCACGAAGCGACCCCGCGTCGCCATACCCTCAAAATAATCTGAAATAGCAGGAGTATTGGCTGATAGTCAAGAGAGGGTTGTAAAATGAATCAGGGAGGTCACTGTCCCGGTGCTGGAGGTCGGTCAGTCCTGCTGCCGTGGAGGTTCAGTTCCGTCTCAAGCGGAAAGTTCCCGCCTAGCTTAGTAGATCAGTCGTTTCTTGTATTAATATATTGTCGGTTTTAATTAGTTCCTCACCCGCCTTTCTCTTTCTTCTCTCCTCGAGTCCGCTCCGAATCTTGGTGGGAAGCCTTTGGCCAGCGCGCCTTTGTCACTTAATATAAATTATAAAAGCTTAATACGCCGGCCCCAACCGTCAGAGTCGACCGCCTCCTGGCTCCTGCTGTGATGATTCCGCTATAACTCACTTTCTTAAACATTTCTTCGCCCTCTCGGAATATCCTCGCTTGTTTCTTCTCGACTCATTGTGCCTTGGTCTAATACAGTAATGTCAAAGCGCTCCCATGCCCAGATCGCCCTCGACTGGCTTCCCATCACCGTATCAGAATGTACCGTCTCTTTCGCACTGTCACCGTGTCACGTCTCGACCCTTCATACTACGTCCTCTCTTGAAATCACATTTCAAATTGCAATACGAAATGGGATGTGATAGAACTATCTTAAATAGCGAGTCGTCTCAAGGAATGACGTCAGTGCGTTTGACTACCCTGTCCATATCTCTTGACCGTCTCACAGCGCTCAAAGATTATATTGCTGTAAATATTGCAATATTTTAGTGGCACGAACAAATGAGAGAGGAATCGGCGGCATGGTAGCCGAGGAGCCTCAATCGCCTCCGGCAGGTTTCCCCTTCAACGAACTCATCGAGGACTGTGTCTACCTCATTCTCACCAACTACCTGGACTTGCCTACTCTGCTATCTTATGGGTACACTTCCAAGGCTGCTGTCTATCAAGTTAGGAGAGTTGTAGGGAAAATGCTGGATCCCTGGTTTCAATTCGATTACAAGTTCTTCCCTAAAATAGCAAAGCACGGCTACGAGGAACTCCTGAGGTTTTTTATCGTCGAAACTCCACCTTTTGGACGAGTGTCGGATGAATGGCATATGATTGACTTGATTTCACAAGTGGTCCGAAGGGGCCATGTCGAGCTTTTAAGGAGGCTAATGACGATCCGCGACGGTGTGTTCGTCGGTTTCTTCTGTGGCAAACGAATGCGCTTGAAGCGCAGCTGCTTCCACCGACTCGCTATTATCCAAGAAGCGTTGGTCGGGAGCAATAGCCCCGACATGTATGGCCTGTTCGCCGAGGTGAAAGTACCCTTGGATGTTATCAGTTTTTGCAAATTTTGTATAGATGATCGCGAAGTCAAACTGCTGATGCACGTACTCAAACAAATGGATGCTCGTGCTGCGCTCGACATTATGTGCCAAGTCCCTCACATGACGGTTGCTTTGGGCGCCATGGACATGATGGAAGTTTTTATGAACGAGTTGAAAATGATTCGAGTGGAAGGAAATGCGTTTGTCGTGTCATATGGGGGGCAGAATCGAGTGGTTCCATTCCAAGTGGCTTGGCTAGAAAAGAACCTCTTGGAAGTGGTGACCTGGTTGGAGCGCCATGAAATTCAGATCGCATTTTCTCTTTGTATTGGATTCCATCTTCTAAACAACTGCGACTCTGGTTTTCTAGAATACTTGGAGAAAAAAGGTATTGACTATAGAGACCTCGTGGGAGAGAATGACTTCGCTCAGCTTTTTAATGGAAGATTTGCCCATATCAGCTATCGAAACCACGATACTTTTTATCCCAAAGTGTTTCGCGATCGACGCATCTTAGAAAAGCTCACTAGTTTAATGACTAAGCATCTGATTTCTTTCATTGGTTACAATGAAAACCGAGATCCGGAGATGTTTTTGCCCCTAGTGAGGTCGATCTATGATATATCCCCCTGGTCCCATACTCTTCCCCATCCCTTCGAACTCATGGTGCAGAGTCAAACATATCCCACTAGAGAAATGGTGCACTTTTTGATGGATTTCTCTTGGACAACTCAAATTGACTCAAACTCCTTCTTCAAGAAGGTTCTAGAACTCCAGAACGTGAGAACATCATTTTATCGTGAGATCATATCCGAGTTCATCGCTATGAAAAAGCGAAATGACAGTGACCTCCATTTCAATGTGAACATCTTGCACCATTTGATCTTCGCAGAAAGAATGTCCCTCAAGGACATCCACGAGATCCTCTTGGTGATGCCTCCTCTCAGAGGAGTGGTCTCATTTGATTCGCTCTCTTCTTTCTTCGATATGCGGTGTCATTCTGGTAGGGAGATTGGTTCGTTCGTGGCAATTGTCAAGTGGCTCAAGAGCCATCTTGGAGAAGAGATGCCAGCATGGTCAGATGCGGTCGCCATGAAATATATCACCAAATCCCATGATGAGGTCCTCCCATGCTTGTTCGACCTTGGCCTTCCAATGCCATCAAAGTCATCGTTAGCTGTTCTCTGTGAAATCAAAGTGATCGAACCGGGAAAAGTTACTTATCGCACCGAAAGGACGATTAGGGTTGAAGTCATGTCTTTGAGAAGGACCCTCGAAAAACTTCGCGTGCTCAAGCAGCGTGGGGCCGACTTTCCTGATAGTCTCCTCTGCGATGCATTCGATTTCACCTCGAAGCAAGATGTCGAGTCGGCAGTGGGTCTCGCCTCCTTGTTTCGTCATTCGGAGGAGGTGAAGGCCATCTTCAACTTCCTCATTGATGAATGCGGCTGCCCTCTCCACGCCAACGTCCTCCTCGCCGCCATAAAAACTGTCGGAGAAGAATCTATTTGTTCGGTTGGGACCAAAAGAACACTCGAGTACCTTATTAACCGTCAATGTCCGTCCTCCGATGCATGCATGATTGCAGCGATCTCGTGTGATCAATCACATAGAGATTCCATCCGAGCTAACTTGCTCAACTCCTCTGGGCGTGCCGTCCGTCGCTCTGTCAGACTGATGAGCAAAAGAAAGTGAGGCACATAGACTCTATATTTCCCCTTTCTTCCTCATGTTGATGCCTCCAAAAAGCAAATACACACAACCAATAGCATCCGCACATGATTTCATGATCGCGCAACTCCGACGGGCAGTTCTCGCCCTCTTCTTTGAAGATTCCCCGCCTCCCCTCTTCTCGGCTCTAATCGTGGCGACTTTGCATTCATTGTGCTTTGACCTTAAGGGGATTTCTGGCCGACTCAGGGCTTCATTTCGGTAATTTGCAGCGATGGCAAAGAGCTATCAGTGACCAGCCAATCTCAGTATCCGACTGTACCGCCCCTTCCCGTCCGTCCCTTCGTAGGGCTTCCCATATTTTAAAAACTCATATTGAGTTGCAGCTAATAGTGACTCGCAACGCATGGTAGCCGAAGAGCCACAAGCAGCCTTCTTGGAGCTCGTCGAGGACTGTGTCGACCTCATTCTCACCGACTACCTGGACTTGCCGACGCTGCTGTCATATGGGTACACTTCCAAGTCAGCGATTGCTCAAGAAAAGAAAATAGTAGGAAGAAAGCAACATCATATGGAACAAATGGAAAGGGTACTCTCGGACGTGGCTCAGCTTGGCTAGGAACCTACTATGAGCTCCTGAGGTTCTTCATTGCCGAAATCCCACCATACCAAGTTGCCTTGCGTCGACAGCCGGATTTGCAGCAAATTATAGACGCGATCTCTAGTGCGATCCAATCGAACCATGTAGAGCTTGTGAGGAAGCTAATGACGATCCGTGACGGTGTGTTCGTCGGTTTCTTCTGTGGCGAACGAATGCGTTTGCCCGCCAGCTGTTCTGTCTCTCTAACGCGATGGTCAGGAGCAATACCGGTAGTCCCGCCATGTACGACCTGTTCACCGAGGTGAAAATGCCTTTGTACATGAAGGACATTTGCCCATTATGCATTCGTGAACAAAAAGTCGAATTGCTGAGGCACATCCTCCCTCGTTTGGACGCTCACGAGGCTTTCGATGCCTTGTGCCAAGTCCCTTGGTTGACGGTCACCAATGGCGCATTCGACATGTTGGACATGTTGATAAAAGAGCTGAAGATGATTCGCGTTGAAAGGAATGCGTTTGTCGTGGCGCATGCGGGGCATCATCGAGTGGTTCCATTCGAAGTGGAGTGGTTGGAAAGGAACCTTGTGGAAGCGGTGACCCGCTTGGAGCACCTTGGAATCGATATTGTATTTTCTAATCGTATTGGATACAATCTTCTCTACGACTCCAATCCCGGTTTCCTAGACTACTTGGAGGAAAAAGGCATTGACTATCGAGACCTCGTGGGAGAGAATGACTTCGAAAAGCTTTTCTGTGGTCGACGGTTTTTTCCAGAAAATGATTGGACACAAATTATCTTTTACGGCACAGTGTTTCGCGATCGACGCATCTTGGAAATGTTCACCAGCGACCTATTAACCAGACGACTGATCTCATTCGTTGGCAACCTTGCATGGGAACATCCGGTGGTCTTCCTGGCTCTAGTAAGGGCGATTTATGATCAAGCACCTTGTCGCCATACTCCTCCCCATCCATTCAAAATGCCCATCCTTTCGAACTCATGGTAAATAATTTCAATAGAACGACGAAAACCAAGACAATAATGCGATTTTTGTTCGACTTCTCGTGGACGACCCAGATTGCCTCATACTCCTTCTTCAAGGGAATTCGAGAATTTCTTTGACGGAATCATCATATTATCGAGATGTAATATCCGAGTTCATCACATTGAAAAGGCGAGACGATATTGACCTCCACTTCAGTGCGGATATCTTACCCGATTTGTTATCCACTCGTGGGATAGCACTGAATGACCTCCACGAGATCATCTTGGTGCTGCCTCCTCTCCGAGGAGAGGTCTCGATTGATTCACTCTCCGCCTTCTTAGACATGCATTGTCATTTCTGCGAAGGATATAAATGCATTCCTGGGAATTGTCGAGTGGATCAAGGCCCATCTTGGCGTTGAGCTGCGATCATGGTCAGATGAGGTCGCATTGAAATTTATCGCCAAGTGCCATGAGAAAGTCCTCCCACTCTTGTTCGACCTTGGCTTTCCAATGCCATCAAAATCACCTTTGGCTGTTCTGTATGCGATCGAAGTGAGCAGACCACCATTTCCTCTCCGTATCAAGAAGATGATTATGGACGAAAGAGCAACCTTAGTAAGGACCCTCGAGAAACTTCGCATTCTCAAGCAGCGCGGGGCTGACTTCCCCGCGAGTCTTTGCGATGCATTTGATTTCATGGAGAAGCAAGCTTTCCATTCGGCAGCGGGTCTCGCCTCTTTGTTCCGCCATTCAGAGGAGGTCAAAGCCATCTTTGACTTCCTCATTGATGACTGCGGCTGCTCTCTCCACGGCAACGTCCTCCTTGCCGCCGTTAGAGTTGTCAGCGAGGAAATCATTTACCCCCAAGAGACCATGAGGACACTCGACTACCTTGTTTATCGCCGCCAATGCCCGATCTCCGATGAATGCATTCGTACGGCGATTTCTTTTCAACGATGTTATGGTTACTCCTTCTTTGTCGACTTGCTAACCTCT
>Ga0154020_10008955_pt1 | contig 11568 bp, 9 predicted proteins | sample Klosneuvirus_201_FD_109709 | JGI IMG/M metagenome (GOLD analysis project Ga0154020, IMG submission 109709) | Active sludge microbial communities from wastewater, Klosterneuburg, Austria - Klosneuvirus_20160825_MG | ecosystem: Engineered > WWTP > Aerobic digester > Activated sludge | place... | reverse complement strand
GGGCCTGGACGAAGGAGACGCGGTAGGCCTGGGGGCCTGGGGTTTGCTTGCGGAAGCGGTCGACGCAGTCGTCGATCATGGCGGGATCGACGAGGGACCAGTCGGCGCCTATGAGGACCGCGGCGTCTAGGTCTTTCTCTTCCATGGCTTTGTGCATGGCGGGGGCGGCACAGGCCTCGTCGTAGATAGTCAATGTGCCCAGACCGCCGCGCCAGCATTCGGCGGCCCAGAGGCGGGCGGCGCGGATGGCGTTGGCACGTGCGGCGAGGGGTGGGCCGTCGGTTTTGATCACTTCGTACTTGAGGCCGGGAATTTCGTCGGCGAGTTGGCGCGCTTGATCGGGGTTTTCGGTGAGGAGGATGACGGAGTCGAGTTGTTTGGCGTTGGCGAGGCGGCGGAGGGTAAGAGCGAGGGGATTGAGGCCGCGGGAGAGTGGTTGGGAGAGATCGCGGGGAGTGCCAAGTCCAGAGTGGGTGGGATCGATGGCGATGAGGGCGGCGATGCGTTGGCGTTCGCGGGGGGCGGCGGAGGCCTCTTGTTTTGGCTCAATGTCGGTCGTGATGCGGGGGCCGCCGTCGAGCATTTTGATGGTGGCATCCAGCATGGAGCCGAGCTGGTCCGCGGCGTCCGCGAGCCATCCAACGTTCATGATGTCGCGTTCGATCTGGCGCTTCTGGCGGTCGAGGGGAGCGAGGGAGTCGTCCAGGCCGATGCGGCGGTCTTCTTTGACGCGTTTGAGCGTGCCGGTTTGGTTCAGGTGTTGGACGAGGCCGAAGGCGGGTTCGAGTTTGGCGACTTCGACTCCGTTTTTCTGGACCTCGCCGATGAGGCGGTTCACACGCGACTGGTCGGCGTGGTGCTTGAGCATTTCGGAGAGGGAGTCTTTGGTCTTGCGGCTGAGTTCCCCCACTTTCCAGACATCTTGGCGGACCGAGCGGGTACGGTCGCGGAGTCTCTTGAGACGCTTGGGCGCGTCGATGGGGGGCGGGGCGATGGGGAGGCGGAGGTCGCTGGTGGGTTTGTAGCGCTCGATGGCGTCGGCAAGGGACATGGGGGTTGTGAAGGCTTTAGAGACTCCGCCTTCGGTGGCGTCGATGGTGGTCAGGCCGCGGGCGATGTCAGACTTGAAGTCTCGCTCGAACTGGGCGAGGTAGGTGGACATCTGCTGGTCGGTGTAGATGGTGCGGCCGAGGATGTCGGTCTTTTTGACGAGATTGGGCTCGGCGGGAAGGACGACCTTGTTGCCTTCCTTGTCCGTTGTTTCGCTGGTGGTTTTGATGAAGTACTTGCCGCGGGCGATACGCTGCCACTCCATCATTTCGAGCGTGTTGAAGGGGTTGAGCTCGCCGGACCAGACGGTGTGGATAGCGGCGTTGGCGGAGTAGTACTGGCCGTCGGTGAAGCCGAGATCCTGGCCGATCAGGATGACGGGGTCGCAGCCGAGCTTGCGGGCGAGGTAGTACGCCATGTGGGCGACGGTGGCACCGGGCATGAGGGTGGCTTCGGCAGGGGCGGGGATTCCGCCAGGAAGCTCCTGGATTTGGGGGCGCGAGAAGAACTCGCGGGTGATTTCGGGGCCGAGGAACTCATCGATGAAGCGATCGCCGGGGAAGCGGACCAGGCCGGGAAAGGCGCCGGTGATGGCGGGGTTGGCTTTGGCTTCGGCGACGAGCGTGACGCCTTCGACATCGGCGGGGGTCAGGCCCTCGTAAAAGCGCTTGCTGATTTCGTGGTAGTCCAGCGCGGTGACGTAGTGGGGCTTGATGCCCTTGGCCAGGAGCTGATTGAGGACGGTCTGGACCGCGATGATGACGAAGCGGTCGCGAACGCCTGGCTTGAGCAGCAAGTCGATGTTGCGACGGAGGCTGGGGCCCGCGGCCACGACGATGGCCGGACGGTTTCGCGCGAAGCCGTGGAGATCCATGAGGCCCGGGGCGGTCGCGTAGCGGTCGATGTTCATCAACTCGTTGGAGAGTGTGACACCGGCCTGCATGAGCGTGGTGATGACCGTGGTGCGGACGGACTTGATGACTTCGGTGAAGCGCTGCTCGAAGCGGGTGGCGGCGGTGCCCAGACGGACGCGGTCGGCCGGGTGGGTAAGGAACTTGCAGCCCAGGGAGAGGAGGCCCTCTACGCCGCGGCTGGCGGAGGAGATGGAGGCGGCATCTTCGGCATCGGTGAGGAGGCAGACGTTGTGGCCGCGGATCCAGGCGGAGTGGTCGATGTTTTCGAGGATGGAACGGAGGAGGGCGACGTCGGGCTCGAAGATGAAGACGACCCCGGTGAGCTTCATTTTCTGGGCCATGAGCTTGACGTGATAGCCCAGGCCAAATCCGAGGATGGCGACGGCCGCGGCCTCGGAAATGTCCACCGTTTCGATGAGGCGCTTGGCCTCTTCGAGGGGGCGGCGACGGCTGCCCAAGGCACGGGCGGAGGGGCCGGTTCCCAGGGTGGCGCTGAGAACTTCCTCATCGGTTGGGTTGTAGGTAATGTCGGTGCGCGCGGGGGTGGAGCGGATCAGTTCGCAGGCCCGGGGCGAAGAGGCTCGCAGAGCCGCAAGGTTGCGTTCGAGGATGTCGCCCGGGGACGGGGTCGGGGGGGCGGGGGTGATGGGTGGTGCGGGGTACATTCTGTGCTAGGCTCCAGCGTATCGAGAGCATCGACAAACCGGGCCAAAAGACCGGAAAGATGGGCAAAGGAAGAGCATGAATATCGGATTGCTGGCTCAGATGACCGTCCCCGCGCTGCCGAGCCCTCCCCTGGTTCCGCGGCTGTTGTTTGAGGAGCCTTTGCTCTTGACGGGGATTCTGATTGTTCTGGCCGTGGCGGGGTTTGTGGTGTTCAACGCCCGGGGGAAGGTGAAGCAAGCGATTGTCGTCGGCGGGATCGGGTTCTTGCTGGCCGCGGGGGTGCAGGTCCTGGCGGCGATGGTGGAGACGCCGCGGGAGCAAATGGTGACGGCAACGACGGCGCTGGTGACGGCGACGGCGCACGCTGATGGGTCGCGGCTGTCCCCCCTGCTGGACCCCAAGGTTCACCTGAGCAACGGTCGCAACGTGAGCTATTGGCCCAGCGGAGCGGATTCGGCGGATCGGTCGGAGGTGCTGGAGAAGGTGCAGAAATACCTGGGCAATGAGTATCCGCTGGAGGAGTGCGCGGTCCTGGAAACGCAGGCGGTGGTGGATGGGCCGGGGGTTGGCAGATCGCAGGTGCGTGTGCGTGCGACGACGACCGGACCTTTCAAGGTACCGGTAGTGTCTTGGTGGCGGGTAGATTGGAAGCAGGGGAAAGACGGGTGGGTGGCGAACGGGATTGAGCCGCTCGACCTGGGGATTGCGGGGTTGGGGCGCTTCAGGTGAGGGGACGGGAGGCGGGGTTAGCCCATACGTTCGTAGGCGATGAGGGCCGCGCCGAGAACTCCGGCTTCATCCAGGAGCTTGGTGCCGACAACCTTGACCTGCTTGCACTTTTCGGGGAAGACGTTGGCGCGAACGGACTTCTTCACGCGGTCTACGAGGGGGTCGCCCATGGCCTCGGTGAGGCCGCCGCCGAGGACCACGCGGCCGATGGAGAGCAGCGTGACGACGTTGGCGATGGAGATGCCGATCAAGTCCGCGGCGTTGTCCACCACTTGCATGGTCAGCTCATCACCCATCTGGTATGCCTTGGCGACGGTCTTGCTCTTGACCTCATCCAGGTCGCCGTCGACCAGGGAGGGGATCACGGACTTTCTGTTGGCGCGGATGAGCTTGACGAGGCGCTCGACTACCGAGGTGCGTGAGCAGTTGTGCTCGAGCGATCGCGAGCCTGGGGGGTTGCCCGGGAAGAGGATGGTGTGGCCGATTTCACCGCACGTGAAGAACGTACCGTAGTAGAGCTCGCCGTTGAGAATCAGGCCGCCGCCGATGCCGGTGCCGAGCCAGACGCCCAGAAGGTCACGGGCATTCTCTCCGGCGCCGAGTTTGTTTTCGCCGTACACCGCGACGTTGACATCGTTGTCCACGAAGACGGGCAGACGGAGGCGGTCGGAAAGGAGCTTGGCCAGGGGCACATCGTTCCAACGCAGGTTGACGGCTTCGATGACGGTGCCGGTCGCGGGGTCGATAGCGCCGGGGGCGCCGATACCGATGGCCCCGAGCTCGGTGATCTTGGTCTTGGCCTGGGTGCAGGCCTCTTCGATGCCGTCGGCGATACGGCCGAGGATGGCATCTCGGCCTTCATCGGGCTTGGTCTTGCGCTTGGCGGCACCGACGACCTTGTGCTCGGGGCCGACGACGCCGATCTGGACGTTGGTGCCGCCGAGGTCGATTCCTACGACAGGTTTGGATGCGGGCATGTGTGTTCCTCTAGGACAATCTACAGGGGAGCGAGCCAGGGGCGGACTAGACCAGGCGTGAGACGAGTACAGCAATATCGGACACTTCGGCCCTGATCTTGGCCGCGATTTCAGCCTCCTTCCCGGCGGGAGGAAGCAGGAAAAGGGTGCTGCCGCTGCCGCTCATTCGCACGTTGAGATGGGCGAGTGTGAAGATCCGCACCTTGAGTTCGAGAAGCTCCGGCTGAACGGACTTGGCGGGCTCCCACAGATCATTGACCAGGGGCGCAGCGGTAACATCGCTGTGGCCAACGAGCATTTGCACAACATCGTCGCGCAACGGCTGGGGCCCCAAGGCGTCGTAGGCCTTGTATACGGCACCGGTCGGGCATCCGAAGGAGGGGAAGATCAGGATGACGGGCTGACCGGCGAAACGGCGAGGGAGGCGCTCGATCTGGTCGCCCAGGCCGCGGACCAGTGCCGGGCCGGGAGGAAGCGCGTCATCCAGGAAGTATGCGACATCGCTGCCGATGGTGGCGGAGAGCTTGGCCAGAGCATCGCGTTTGAAGTAGAGGGACATGAGCTCGGAAATGGCCATGAGTGTTGCCGCGGCGTCGGAGGAGCCGCCGCCCAGGCCGCCGCCGACCGGGATGCGTTTTTCGATTTTGATGGAGATGGGGAGCGTGCGGCCCTCGCGCTGTTCGATGAGGCGGAGGGCACGGATGGCCAGGTCCTTTTCTTTGGGCCAGTCGATCGGGCTGGGGCGGGGGGCGTCAAGGGCCCAGGTGACTTCAAAGGTGGGCGGGTGGTGCTCGCCGAGCCACTCGACCTGGACGGTGTCGAAGAGATCGACGGCGTGCATCCAGGAGGAGATGGGGTGCATGCCGCCGCGGACGGGAGGGCCGACGGCGAGGGAGAGGTTGATTTTGGCGTAGGCGCGGCGGGAGATTTGCACGGGGCATGGTACGGGGAGTGGGTTGTGCGGCGTTCTGCTGCCCTTCTTGCCCCCGACGGGGGGTTGGGGGGAGGGCTACTTCTTCTACTGACTTTCTACAGGGCCTCCTCGGACAGGTGCGCTGCTGCACGAGGAGGCTTGGAAGAAAGGCGGTAGAAGGTGTAGCCCTCCCCTAGCCCCTCCCGCGGGGGCGGGAGGGGAAGCGGAAAAGCACTGATTGCTGAGGCGGCTCGCCTTTGCTCACAGCGCCACTACTCACAGATAAGATGGTCTCCGCTTTGGAGCTCTCCCATGAACGTCAGCGATGTGATGCGTGCGATGCAGACGGTTGCGCCCTTGGAGTTGGCGGAGTCCTGGGACAACGTCGGGCTGCTGGTGGGGTCGGCGGAGAAACGACTGACGGGGCCGGTGCTGCTGACGATTGACCTGACCGAGCGGGTGCTGGCGGAGGCGGTGGCGATGAAGGCCTCGGCGGTGATTTCGTATCACCCGCCAATTTGGGATGCTGTCAAGAGGATCACGGCCGAGACGCCACGGGGTCGGATTTTGCTGGGCGCGGCCGAGGCGGGGATTGCGATCTATTCGCCGCATACAGCGCTGGATGCCACTCCCGGGGGAATGACAGACTGGCTGTGCGAGGGGTTGTCGGGCGGAAGTGAAGGGACGATCGCGGGGGACAGCCGGGCGCTGGACCCGCACATCGCTCGAGAACCGACGCAGCAGGTCAAGATCGTGACATTTGTGCCGGAGAAGCAGGTCGAAGCGGTGCGGAACGCGCTGGCGACGGCGGGAGCGGGGATCATCGGGGGGTACCAGGTGTGCTCGTTTGCGAGCTCGGGAACCGGGACGTTCCTGGGTGGGGAAGGGACTTCGCCGGCGGTGGGACAGGCGGGGCGGATGGAAAGCGTTTCGGAGCTGAGGTTGGAAATGGTTTGTTCCAAGGCTGCGCTGCCGCTGGCGATGGAGACACTGGAGCGGTTCCATCCATATGAAACGCCGGCGGTGGATGTGTACGAGCTGCTCGGGCGGCCGCAGAGGCATCATGGGCCGGGGCGGAGGCTGGTGCTGGATCAGCCGGCAACCGTGGCGCAGCTGGCGGAGCGGCTCAAGAAGCACCTTGGGGTGGGCGTGGTGAACATCGCGCTGGCGTGGGATCAGGACAAACCGCTTACGCACGTGGGTGTGTGCCCTGGGTCGGGCGCAGCGCTGGCTGCTAAGGCCCGCGGCGAGGGGTGTGATGTCTACGTCACTGGCGAGATGCAGCATCACGACGTGATCGCGGCCTTGCACAGCGGGCTTTCGCTGATCATGGCGGGGCACACCAATACCGAGCGCGGGTATCTGCCGCGGCTGGCGAGGCGGCTGGGGTCGATGGTCGCGGGCGTTTCGTTTGTGGTGAGCGGGGTAGATAAGAGTCCGCGGGTGCCGGTGTAGGTCAGGGGGTTAGATCGACGGCCGCGGCCCCGGCGAAAGACTGGCTTGGACGGCTGATGCCCATGTCGTAGAGGGCTTTGGAAAGGTTGCCGGGTGCGAGGTACGCGACGGTACCCGACACCTCGACATTGACCAGACCCGAGGGAGCCGGGGTGCCGGCGGTAAGTGGGATCACCGCAGGGAAGGAAATCGACTGAGTGCCCAGGCGGCGGAGGGAGGCCTCGGCGGAGCGGATACCGGTGAAGGTCTGGCCGCCCGCCACCTTTACGCTGTAGCGGATTTCGCGGAGGGGGACTTCGACCTCGTTGCGGTTCTCGGCTTCGACGGAGACTTTGAGGACGATGCCGGCTTCGGTACGGTCGGTGACTTGGATGTCGGTCACTTTGAGCCGCGGCGCGGCGGAGCAGCCGGCGAGGGCGGAGATGAGCAGAAGCAGGAGGAACGGGCGGGTCATGGTGGAGAGCGTAGCGGGGGCGGGCCTTGGTTGCTTTGACTCTGGCTTTGGTGGCATTGATAAGCGGATGTTTTGAGCCGCTGGCCATTGCGGGGCGAAAGACACACTGGCCACTCAAAGCAGTGACCAGTGCCACCAAAACCGGGAGCAATGCCCGATATCGAGGGGGTTGGTGGAGGTCCGGTGCGCACAACATTGGTTTGTGCTCGGTTTTCGGTCGATCCTGAGGTATGATCGATAACGGAGGTACGCCAGTGAGCCCGACCGTTTCCAATGCCGATCCGGCCAAGCCTTGTTCGTGTGGCGATGCCCGGGCTCGCTTCCCAAAGCTTGATGAGTTGGTGGCGTATCTCGAATCACTCAAAGGTCGTGCGGACTTGGGCGTGCTGTCGAAGCTCTTGAGCCAGACACGGGTTTCGCGCTGCGATATCGAGTCCACGTGCATCTTCAACCCCAGCGGCTACAAGCGGAACACGATTGCAAAGACGGAGTGGTTTGAGCTGTTGGCCTTGTGCTGGCGAAGCGGGCATTGCACGCCGATCCACGATCACGCGGGGGTGAGTTGTGCGTTCAAGGTAGTTGAGGGGACGGGGACGGAGATCCGCTTCGCGCCGACGCCGTCAGGGTTGATCTGTCCGGTGCAGACGAATCAGATGCAGCCGGGCCATGTGTGTGCCGCGGCCGATGCGGACATCCATCAGGTCGCGAACATGCAGGCGCCGGGGTTGGACCTGGTGACGCTGCACATCTATTCGCCGCCGATCACGAAGATGAAGACGTATAAGTTCGCGGTGAGTGATGGGGCGGAGTGTGGGAAGTATGAGTGCTGAGGGGACGGCACGAAGGCACGCCGGAAAAACGGAGGCCATCTGAATGGAGTGGGCCACTTTCACCGTTGCTGAGCAATCCGGCAAGGCGGGCTACTTCGCCAAGATCACTTTGAGAGCGGGATTCGATCGGGGCACCAGCCCGTTCGCGATTGCATTCTCGGAAGGCGTGGATTTGCGATGGCGCCCCGCCGTTGAGTTTGCCGTCGCCTGCTGCGTGTAGCACATCCCGCAGGCCACCACGAAGGACGGCACCTTAGTCGTGCGGGTTGAGTCCCTTGACTGGATGCCGGTCGATTCTTCTTCAACTGTGGTCGCTCTCGCCACTCTTCAGTGTCTTTGGAAGGCGATTGGCGTTGCACCATCGGCCCTTCCAAGGCTCGACACTATTGCGGGCGGAATCTTCTTTCCAAAGTGAGGCGGCCGTTAGCCCTTCGCTTCTGTAGGCTTTATTTCTCGTTGCCCACCATCACAGCGCAGAACCCGCCACGTTGAGCAACGTTGACCACTTGCTTCTGCGACGCCCGGGCCATGAGCGACACACCGTACTTCGTGGCCGCGAAGCCCATGACGATGTAGAAGGGTTCTTGCGAGACGATGCCGTCGGGCCCAACGAAGGGGAACTCGCGAACGGGGATCGCGGCGAGTTCCTGGATGACATAGCGGTCACCCTCCTTGAGCGCGGCATCGATCGCGGCCCCCCACTCCTCTTTCGTGACCGAGGGGCCGACGACCACACCCTTGCCGCCGAACGCGCGGTTGGGCTTGAGGACCAGGGCTTCGTGCTCCTCGCGGGCGTAGTCGAGCAGGTTGCAGACCTCTCCCTTGGGGTTGGTCGTCTTGCGGTCTGACAAGATCCGCGTCCAGCAGATGTGGCGGCGGATCACCTGCCGCTCTTCTGGGCTGAAGACCTGGTGGCTGATCGCCGGGTCGGTCATGACCTCCCAGCAACTCTTCTGATCCAGCTCCGCGGCGATGGACGACACCATCCGGTTCTCGCGGAAGAGCATCCGCATGGGCTCGACATCCACGCCGCGCTTCTGCAGGTCGATCAGGTCCTGCACTGAGTAATCGCGGTAGCCGACGTCGATTTTGAGGTCGCCGTAATAGACCTCCTTGCCCTTGATCTTGAGTTCGGACGGATCGACGTGGACGACGTTGAGCTTGTGCCGCTCGTGGAAGTACTTGGCGAGGGTGTCCTGTTCATCGGGGCCATCCTGCTCGAACTTGGGGTCGATCAGGGCGATGTTGCCGCGGGGGCGGCCGATGGTCTCGAGGTGATCCAGCAGCTCCTGGATCAGGAGCTCGCGCATGTCCGGGGCGACATCCAGGCGCAGACCGGGGTCTTCCTTGATGAGCTCGGGGATGACCGTATCCATGAGCACCGCATCGCACGTCGGGGCCAGGTGCAGGCCGCCGATGCCGGTGAGGTTGGGCTCGACGAAACGCAGCGAGTCCTTCCACATGGGACTGGTGAAGTCCACCATCGCGTCGAGCCGGCCGAAGATGGGGTTGTTCTCGCGCTGGCTGGGGCCCCAGCAATCCCAGAGCCATTGCTCTTCGCCGGGGGAGATGCGAAGGAGGTCGCGCACCGCAAAGCTGCTCTGGTAGATTTCGGGGAGGCGCTTGAGGGCGTTCAGGATGGTCAGCGAAACCGAATGGATGTACGCGAGTTGGTCCGGCCGGATCGTCACCGGGCAGGGGAGGATACGGATCGTCTCGTTCACACCCTCGTGCTGATAGATGAGGTGCCGGGCCTTGGCTTCTTGCTGGATCTTGTCGAGCAAGTGGGCCAGCCGCTGTGGTGAGAATCGCGACATCGCCCGCTGCACACGACCCGCCAGGCGCAGCCCGGCTAGACCAGATTCTTCTGCAGGCGTCAACATGCAAGGACTCCACGAGAGCGACCGATGATGGTCGGAAGCGACCCGATTTCAGCATACCATGCCGACCCCAGTTTCCGTTCGATCGACTGCATGAGCCCCCAAACCGCCTACTCCGAACTCATCCGCCTGGCCCGAGAACAAACGGTGCTCTCATCCTGCGCGGACCTTTTGGAGTGGGACGAAGAGACCTACATGCCCCGCGGCGGGGTCAAGCACCGGGCTGAGCAATCCTCCGTGCTCGCCGGGATGCTGCACGAGCGCCAGACCTCGGTTCAGGTCGGCGACCTGCTGGCCGCGATCGAGGGGTCGGACCTAGTTCGCGATCCCGACGCTCCCGCGGCCGTGAATGTCCGCGAACTCCGTCGACAGTTCAACCGGCTTACGCGCCTGCCCAAGTCCCTGGTCATCGAGCACGCCCGGGTTACGACGCTCGCCCAGCAGGTCTGGGTCGAGGCTCGCGAAGAGGGCGACTACGCGCTCTTCAGCCCGTGGCTGGAGCAGATCATCTCGCTCTCGCGTCAGTTGGCCGCAGCCTTTGGGCACGATGGCAACCCGTATGACGCATTGCTTGAGGAATACGAGCCGGGGGTGAAAACGGCGCAGGTCGCCAAGCTCTTTTCGGACTTGCGGGCGGAGTTGGTGCCGCTGGCTCTGTCGATCGCATCGTGCAAGAAAAAGCCCAAGGCCGCGATGCTCAAGCGCGAGTACCCGGTCGATCGGCAGAAGATTTTCACCGCCGCCGTGGCCGCGGCCGTGGGATTCGACCTTGAGTGCGGGCGCATGGACACGGCCGCTCACCCGTTCTGCATGGCCATCGGGCCGGGAGATGCGCGCCTGACGGTTCGCTACGCCGAACGCAGCCTCGGCGATGGTTTCTTCGCGATGCTGCACGAAGTCGGTCACGGCCTTTACGAGCAGGGCCTGATCGCCACCCACTACGGCACACCCATGGGCACACCCGCTTCGCTGGGAATGCACGAGAGCCAATCTCGCCTCTGGGAAAACCTCGTCGGCCGCGGCCTGCCGTTTTGGAAGCACTTCTATCCGCGACTTCGCAACGTCTTCCACGAATCGCTCAGTGATGTCAAGGTTGAAGCGTTCGTCGCGGCCGTCAACCGCGTTGAACCCACGACCAACCGTGCACACGCCGACGAGATCACGTACAACCTGCACATCCTGGTGCGGTTCGAGTTGGAGCAGGCGTTGCTCTCGGGGGATTTGAAGGCCGCGGACCTGCCCGGGGCGTGGCGCGAGGCGTACAAGAAGCACGTAGGGATCGAGCCCAAAGATGATGTCGAGGGATGCCTGCAGGATGGGCACTGGTCCGAAGGGTTGGTCGGGTACTTCCCTACGTACACGCTGGGCAACGTCTACGCGGCCCAGCTTTACGCCGCGGCCCGCAACAGCCTGGGAAACGTGGATGAGGCGTTTGCCAAGGGTGACTTCGGCGGGCTTCTGGCCTGGCTCCGCGAGAACATCCACAAGCATGGCATGCACTACCGCGCGGCCGAACTGGTGCAGCGGGCGACGGGCGGGCCGCCGGATCATCGGCCGCTGATAGCAGGCCTCAAAGCAAAGTATGGGGAGTTGTACGGGTTGTAGAGCAACCGGACTCTCCCTTCCCGGTACGCTTTGCTGTGTGAACGCGCTCCAACCGACCTGCCCGCGCTGCGACTACGACCTCTCCGGCCTCATCG
>Ga0154020_10008954_pt1 | contig 11572 bp, 11 predicted proteins | sample Klosneuvirus_201_FD_109709 | JGI IMG/M metagenome (GOLD analysis project Ga0154020, IMG submission 109709) | Active sludge microbial communities from wastewater, Klosterneuburg, Austria - Klosneuvirus_20160825_MG | ecosystem: Engineered > WWTP > Aerobic digester > Activated sludge | place... | reverse complement strand
CCTCCTCCTCCTTTTCCTTTGATAAGATGATTTTGTACCAGTGATTACAGCGGCCGAAGTGTTGAGTCACGCTGAGTGTAACTATGGTCGTGGCGTGTTCGACTTATGGATGGTCATTGGCGACCATGTCTATGATCTCACCAAATGGGGTAACATCCTCTTCTCATTCTCTAGACTTCCTCTTCTTTCTTCTCTTTTTGCTCCTTCTTTCCCCCCTCACTTCCGACTCTTTGAATAGCCCCTCGTCATCCAGGAGGTCAAACAATCTGCAGCGGAGCGGCGAAGGATGCGACAGTCCTCTTTGAATCGAATCACAATGAGTTCGTAGCGAAGGAGGACCTTCCGCGCTGGTGTATCGGTAAGATTGAAGCCGACGAGATCCTTAAGCTCGGAGGCAAGGAGTAACCGTCAAATCCTAATTTTTTACACCAACTTCGTTCGAACAAAGGAGGAGGAGAGGTGGACATCACATACAATTTTAAATCTCTGTAATCTTTGTACCATCATTGTACAATTATGAGAAAAAGGAGTCCACTCACCGATGAGATGGAAAAGGCTAGCGTTAACATCAAGGGGGCTGCGGAGAAAGAACATTCATCGAACACGAAATTGATGACGAGAAGGCGACTCGAGGACTCCATTGGCTCCGCTTTGAGATTGCATACCTTCTGATTCAGATCTCCTGCATTCAATACCGTGGCAGAGTCAAACATGCCCACGGTGCACCCCACGGAGGCGATCTGATAATGGTTGTTCAGATCGTAACTCGCTGGCAATCTGAGCGAGATTGCCGTCCCTCGGAGGTCCGCACAGCCACCGACTGTGATCGGAGGCGAGGAGGTATTGGGCTGCGCGTCGCTTCCATCGATCAAGATCTGTCCAGAAGTAAAAGAGATGTTTCCCGAGACGATGAGGCTCGATTGAGAGGATGCAAACGACAAAGAGGAGTTGACCAGCAAACTGCCATTCACGATGATAGGAGTGAAAGAGAGATTCGTTGAAATGGAGATAACGGCCTGTCCAATCGCTACCCATCCCACCGAAGGAACGCAAACGAAATCGGCCGAGGGAGAGACTCCATCGCATGAAGGGCTAGGCATGGCTGAAGGTGAAGGCGAAGGCGAAGGCGAAGGCGAAGGGAAAGCCGATCCCGCAATGTAGTGGGCGAGGGCCCTACTAATCGGAAGGGCATAGTCGTAAAAAGCAAGCTCGTCAATGTCGATTCTCGACGACTCATAAACGGAAGCGAATGCCGAGAGTCCGATATACTCTCTTTGTAGATCAGTGTCTAAATCTAGAAAACGAACGAAAGGTAAGCAAAGACTGAGGGAGGGGGGAATGGGGAGGAATAGATCTTACATCGAGCGTTGACAATGGAGTTGTTGCTGGATGTAGTGACATTGTCGAGAACCAAAGTGACATTTACATCATACCCAGCGGCTACCGGCATGGTGGTAATGATGGCAGCGACATAGTGAGGAAGCGTCTCGTCTCCTACGATGGGGAGAGACGCTGTCCATTTCACCGAGGGAGACGAGTAGCCAATGACGAATTCGACCGCTCGGCTTGACGCGTTGACATATAACCCATACGTTCTCAAATCGGATCCTCGAGTAAGGAGGACATGGAGGCCATTCTTAATCGGATCAAACGGAATGATCAATCGGAACCACATCTCGATCGTGCGCGACTCCAAACCGCCATAGAGCCCTCCATCGAGACCCATTAAGTCATGCCCAGTCGATCCGATCGAGTCTAATCGAAGGGCCTTACCTCCCTCTGCGAGGAGTCCAGGGACACCAAGCTCTGCAGCATTCATAAGCTCCAGCTCCGCATTCAGAGGGCTTCGGAGATTCCAATCGATAGGAGAGTATATGCTGGACGTCCTCTGGAGGTAGATATTGTCAATATAAATGACATAGATTTGCGACACGCCCGAGTTCCGAGGCGCCTCGTAGTAGAGGAAGAAAGAAGCAGTGGTAGAGAAGCGCGATGCAGGAATGTCGGCTTTGAAGCTGCTCCATGGGTTTGAAGGAGAGGTCATAGTAAAGTTGAAGACATAGTGATTCGAGACCGAAGCATACTCCTGAGTCAAAACCACATCCAAGAAGAGTCGCGTGTTAGATACCGTTGCCCTGGAGCTGAACCACAGCGTATACCTAGGCACTCACACTGAGACCATTAGGGGTTGCAAGAAAAAGAGCGGAATTTCGTACGTCTCATCGGATAACAGCACAGCATCGAAGCGATGGTTACGGATTCCGATATATTCAATGGCATTCGCGGCCTTGGTGACGTTGATGACGTAACAGAACTCCGAGTTTCGTCCAGACCCGCCTATAGAGACGATGCTGGTCGAGGAAGTCGTGCTAGGGTTCGTCTCTTTCCCCCAATAATTGTTGATGCTTTTCCCCTCCGCTCCGCCATCGACCAGGAGGTTCTGTCCAACAGACGGCTCACCTTGGGCTCCTCGCGATCCCTTTTGGAGGTAAATCGCTTGAATGACTGGATAAGGCCGAAAAGTAGCGATGACAGGGGAGATGCTGTCAGAGCAATTCACTGTCTTGGACGCCCATTTCGTCCAACGAATCGGTTTCGTTGAGTTCATCTCCGGGTTTCCACCAACGGCGGAATAATAAACGGAGAAATACGTCGCGATAGGAACGGAGATAGAGAAACCATGGGCCAACGGGGTGGCCAAGAAGGCGATGCGATCACCTGCTTTCAATCCTGGAGTGGAGTTCAGCATCCCAGACCATCCAGTGCCCTGAAATTCGATCTCCCCATTCGTAGTACGCGCAATGGGAACGTCTTGTTTGCATGAGGAGGTGGGGAAATCCACGGATTCGAAGGAGAGGGTGAATAAAGACGTGAGTGGGCCGCCGATCGATGGGAGAGTGCCGAGCTGAACTCCTAAGGCGAGCTTCGTGGCGAAGTAGCTGATGTTAGAGATGACACAAGAGGAATTGGTTCCTTCCAGCGTGTCCAACATGAACGAGGTGACAATAGAACAGGTGGAGGGGCTGAACGGAGGGCTGGGAACGAAGGGGACGTTGCGGAAATCGGCGACGAGGTCGAACATGCGCTACCATGGAGGAGCGGTGAGCTCAATCGCATGACAGGAGAACATTTAAAAGCCCTGCGATAGATAAGTTATTAGGATCGTACAGAGTTACTTATTAAAGGCTCTTCATCGAAGCGGTAGTAGCTCGTGGGATTGTCGGCGAGCACCGAAGCCGCATATGAATCCGCTCCAGCGCTGAGAGGAAAGGACGTGGAGAGGCCGAGGAGGAGGAGAAGAAAGGAGAATGGCCGGATCGCTTCCATTTCGTTCCGCATTCGCTATATATAGGAGAAACATAAATATTAATACATTAAATTATTAATAATAATGATATGAAAACATCTATTGATGGCGATGGACAGGAGGGGAGAAGGCGCAGACAATTAAGGGACGGACGTAAAAGTCGGCGTTGGAGTTGCGCGGTCTATGAGTTAAGATGTCAATGCTTGACCCCGCCACGATCTATCTGATATTTGTGGGAATGATGACCAACAGCACATCGCTCATTGCGCCAAAAGGAGAAAGAATGATCATGTGAGAAAGCGGAGACGGTCCTCTCAGGCTCAGTTGAGCCTCGTCGATGTCGGATGCTATTTGATTTCGTTCCCTCTGGTCCCTTGGCCTCCACGATAGCCCTGCCATCTCTTTCGCGTACTCCTTCTCATTGTTGTGACGACGGGTGAAGGGCGACAGAGCGAAAGGATGCGGTGCCTCGAGGTGTCGCTGTTCCTCTGTGGGGTCGTCTGCCTCGCGCTTCTCGTCTCTCGCTGTCCGTCGCCTTTCTCTCGATTCCCTATTTCTCCAGATATTTCATATATTATTACATATATTATAATAATTCTTATCATCAATGCGATCGTTTGTGGGCTTGTGACCGCGTATGGGAGGTCGGAGAATGGGAGTTGAGCCCATTACCGGTATTTTTGGTCCATTAAATTTTCGAGGTTATAAAATTCAGCGATTCAATTTTACATTTTTTATTTTTTTTAAATATATGTTCTATTTTTTTAGATAAATACATTATAGACAAATGAGAGATAGAGAATGATCATCGCTCGCGAGGGGCTCAGAGGAATGATCGGTGCTCAGGTGGGAGGCGATCCAGGATCCCTTGAGCGAGGCGGCTTTGCAAGGTGTTGATTTTTAAATATTAATAATATTATTATAATAATCGTATTTCCTTTTTTTTCAAAGATAATAGGATGGCATGAAGTCTGCATTTCTGTAATAATGATCTCGTCGACTTCGTTCAACCTTATCTCCTGCAATCAGCTCTCAATGTGAGATAGGTAGCGCGGAGTTATCATTCGGTCGCCTCGTGTTGGATGCGCAGACGTCGACATATAACACTGTGTCAATGTCAGGAGATTACTCCTATCCCTACGGAGTCGTCTCGCTCAGAAATTCGAACACTACCTATAGTGGAAACCTTGCCGTGCGAGGCGACCTGTTCCACACCCTCGAACTATTCAACTCCTCCATCTTCTTCACCGGTCCTCGAATCTCTCGATGGAAGGAGATCCGATATGAGATATGCATTGATCTGATGGCGCTCTTATCATAGGAAATTGCACATTCGTATCTGGTCCCGGAAGTGGCGGAAGCGGCTCATTGACGCCAGTCTCGAAAAAGCGGCAAAGTAACTATGGCGGGTCACAGTTGCGTATATATTTGCACTCGACGCTCCGGTGTGGCGGTTGCATCAACATTGGCAACTTTACGACATTCACATATATCGTATGACCCTTCGATCGTAACCGCTCCTGAGGCTACTCCGCTATATTATGGTCTTGCTTTATAGTTCCCCAATGGAACCTCTCAGTCGGTCCCGAGCTCCTCGTTTGTCTACTCCTCTTCGAATTGTGTGCTTGGTCAGCCGAGCGTGTCGAATGTAATCACTGCCGGTTCCTATGTATCTCCGACGGAAGCATGTGAGCTCGGCGGAGCTAAAGACTGTCGCGAGGGTGGAGGAGCAGTTACTTTGCCTCCTGTCAACTACGCTGGTCAGCTTTGGTATGAGAATCTCTTATTTAGTCAGGAACAGCGAGTGTTGCAGTGTACTTCTCACTGTTCAATCTCTAGCTCCGATGGATCGATTGTCTTCGGAACGAGTCCATGCCCTGCTCCATCGCCTACTCCAACTCCAACTCCTGTCCCGACCCCCTCGCCCACTCCGAATATGTCCCCTACAACCCCTTCTTCTCCTGTCAGCCCTGTGGTCTCCACTCCTTTGCCTCCTTCATCAGAGACACCCACATCTCCTCCTCCATCCTCTTCTCCTTCCCCATCCGCTTTGGCCACCCCGTCTCCACTTTCTTCTCCCCCTTCATCTCCTTCCCTTTCTTCCTCTCCTTCGCCTGCTGAATCTCCGACTCCTTCGCCTGTTGAAACTCCGACTCCTTCGCCTGTTGAAACTCCGACTCCTTCGCCGCTGGTCCCCTCTTCGATTGTCGCTTCTCCCATCGACTCATCGTCTCCCTCGCTCTCTACCGCACTATCATGGCTGCTTTCACTTGGAGGAGCTTTGGTGATATCCTCATTATGATTTATTTATGAAAGCGCTATGTATCGATATTCTTTTAATAAATCGATCGTTAACGATCGATGGTTGTCAATTAAATTCGGACATTGTCTGAGACTCTGAGTCGCACTACTGTTGAACTGACAGCCGCTTGAATTTCACCGCCTTCACACGGACCTCACAATCCTCACTCGAGGCCGAGTAACCCCACTCTGACAGTCATTCTCTTTTCTTCAATTTCATATTATTGTTATATTATTTCAGAGGCATAGATGGCAGTGCTCCCGTCGTCGTCGTCCGCGGCGCTCTTGGCTCTGCTTCTTATCGTTGTTACCGCGCTCGGACTCGCTGGTACCCTCCGAAGCTTGCGTCTGTGAAAGGCTCCCCTGCCGTCTTGTTACTTTTGACCATTTGGAAATAATTATATAATATCCAAATTATCCAATTAAATGTATATTTGAGATCTCGAATGCGAGGGGCCGTGAGGGCGACTGCGGTATATAAAGAGCACAGTTCTTGAAAACAAAGGACCCGAAATAAATACCTGGCCCTCCGAGTGAATCCTCCGGAGCCTCCCTCCTGGCTCTTCTTGGCCATCATCGTTGTATTTCTATTTTAAAAATATTCTTCTTTTTATATTAAAAATATTGTTCTTTTTGTTGATTTTATTAAATAAGAGTGAGACAGGCCGCATTCGACACAAGATCGTCCAAGTGAACGGCTTTCGTCCCCGTTGCATCCTCACATTCTCTTCTGAATATTATTAGATTAATATCATTAACTTAACATCATTTCAATGAGTTATCTGTTAGGAGCAGATGAGGTTTTCGTGACAATGGGCCGCTCAGTGGGCCCTCCTGCCTCCACTTCCCTATTCCCCCACGAGGCTCCTCGTGGACTCGTCTCGATCTCCTTTCCTGACGTCGCCCCCATTGTCAACCACTCAAGGTAACACCAATAGTACAAAATGGTTCAATATCTTATGTGTCTATATACGTATCGTTAATCGTTATCCCTGCGAGATGGATGCAATGTGCCGTCCATTTCGCGTTCATGAAACTTAGATTGAACTATGGAGTCTCTTCCTCTCTCCCTTTTCCTGTCTTGAGATGATCTCAATATAGTGTTATGTTTTCTTATGTGTCTCCTAGGTTTATGCTGTATGCCTCATTTGCGACAATGGTTCCTCAGACCAACACACTGTTTGTGTGGGCGAGGAACGGCCGCGAGGGCCTCTATCTCTACAACACGTCCACTTGGAGGTCGACTGACTTCTCCGATCCCTCCTTCTCTCCGGAGCCGTTCGTTTTCATTTCGAATGAAATCCAAAAAAAGTTTGCTGGTGGGACATTTGCTGTCGCTTCGTCGAGTGATAACTCCTTGGTGATCGCTTATGCCCATGAGGACGCCATTTCACCTGCGGTATATCGACCAATCTCCTTTGTCAAGATCTCGCTAATGACGGGGCGACTTGTGGAGACATCGATGCAGATTCGCATCGCCAATCGATCTTACAATCTCCTCGACATTCAAACGATCAATGGTGCCCCTCACTTACTCACGATCACCGATCCCACGTCATTCGACTACGACCCTTCGCCCACCTTTGAGATTCGTAGGTTCTCCAGTGACTTCACATTTTATACAGTCGTTGGATCTCTTCGATATCCAAGTCCAAATTTGGGAACTGAGATTCCTAACTTTCCTTCCATTGTTGTCTTCTCCCTCTTCCTCGAAGTCTCGACCGATCAAAACAAGGTCTTCATTGGACACGGCTCCGAGGGCGTTGTTACCATCGACATCTCTTCCGTCGCTTTCCCGACCATCGTTGACTATCTCGACACGGACCCGAATAACACTCTGAACTTTCAATCGGGTGCAACTTTTGTTTGTAGAAGGGACCTCGGAAGTCCCATTGCTTACTTCAACTACGCGACTGAGGCAAAAGAGTGGACTCTCAATGTCGTTATTCCGAACTTAGGGGGCTACAACGTGTCTCAGATTTTCATCATCGAGGACTTCTACGACTGTGTGACGACCTATATGCCGACAGTAGGCAACTCTTTGCTTATCTTTTACTACGATCGTATCGAGGTCTACAATATTGACAGCTCACCCTTCAACTTGAGGTTTTTGTATCCCTTCAGGTGCGCCTCCTTCCAATTTCATCTGCTCTTCGAGTGCTATTGGTGACTTCTCCTTGCTAGTGGATGCGAGTTTCCTTCATTCGCGGGATATGTCGAGACGACTGTGATGTTAACTCGACAAGGCGCGGCAAGCGAGTGTATTTGCGAGGACCCAGACGCGACTTCTTGCGGATTTTCCATGGGTTTTGCAGGACAGTCAGCTGCGAATCTTACTGCGACCTTGGGGTATCCTTACCTCACTCGTGGAATCGACTTTACGGAATACCCTTCCTATCGACCATTTGGATCTTTCAACTTTTCCAATCTTCAAATTGCCGTCGCTAATGACCCCCTTGACCCCGTACCTCTAGATTCTCCTGATAGATTGTTCATTTTCTGTTTTTCTGTCTTCAATTCTTTCCGCTAGATTGACCCAAAGAGGGCGTGTGGTGAACTAGATAACAACGACATGTACGAGAAGGCGTGCCTCGTATTCAGCGGCTATTGCCAATTCGGCACCAAGATCAAACAGTGCCTCTTCATCGGCGCCTCAGCAGTTATCATTGTCAACTTCCCTAACGACACCCTCCCTGGCATGTCCTTAGCCCCTGCATACTTCTATGCTCCCGTCGTTGTGGTCAGTTACGACGTTGGTATGGCGATCTTGAATTCGATCAATACCCCCTCATCGAATGGAAGTGAGGCGGAGGGACTCGTTGTGCAGCCAGAGATTCCCCATCCGTCAGGATCTCTATTCATCACGGAGACCTGGTCGAACTCCCTCCTCCCTCCTCCACCCCCTCCTCCTCCTTCCACTCCTTCTCCATCCGATGACTTCTCTCCTTCTTCGACTCCCAGCAAAAGCGCTTCTCCCCTCTTCGGTCCTTCACTGCTTTTACTGCTTTTCTTGGCGATGACTCCGCTCTTCCATCTCCGAAGTCGATCTGCACTTTTCCTCCTCTTGGCTCTTGCATTCCTTTCCCTCTCCGTCCCTCATTTGACGTCTGCTGCGCCTCTTATCCAAATCGAAGCAAATGCTTTACAAAGTCTCTGTGAAAATCTTATACTCCCTATCACCAACGAGACGCTGTGGAACTGCAGCGACGCCATCAATGCATGCGATGGCAGTTGGTCCGGCATCACTTGCGACTTCCCGGGATACCTTGGTGTCACCATTGAGTACATGTGCGCATCGCTTTGAATCCCTCCGCAGCTTTATGAATTGCAACGCATTCACTTCTGATGATATTTAGTGAGATTTGTTGCATGGGACTCGAGGGGACGATTCCCAGCACCATCGGTGATTTCCCTCGTCTGCATTGGCTGTACGTTTTCCTCTGACCTTAGATTCGTTTCATCTTGTTGGTCTAATAAATGGCCACTTTAGCGATCTCTACAACAATTCGATCACCGGAACGATCCCCCCTGAGGTCTCCAAGGCCACCACTTTATACGCTATGTTCGCCTCCCATAATCAACTGCTTTCCTTCCCGTCTCCTCTCTCCCATGTCGAGCAGTCTCCTCATCCACTGTATCTACTTAGAGACATTGGAAGGAATCAAATGAGTGGTACTATCCCCAAAGAACTTGGTCTTCTCGGCAATCTCACGAATATGTTCGACAGACTTCTCATTCCCTTATTCTCCTATCGTTCAGTATTTCTCTTAGCTGGGCCGAATTCAACAACTTCGTAGGTCCCATTCCAGTCGAGCTTACTAGCTTGCCCCTGCTCGATAGCATGTACTCTCTCCTCCTCTAGTCAGAATTCATAATAGGATAATTTAAGGTTGAACTCTTTCACCTCTCTTGTAGTCGCTTCCAGGGCAACACTGGCATCTGTGGAACGATGGACCTTCCTATCAGCACCACTTACCTCGGATGGTTCGATACATTCACCTTTCCCACTGTTCCTCCTCTCCAAAAACTTTGTAATTTCTTCGATTAGTAACATCAATGAGACGAGTGCATGCCACTGGGGCAACACATCAACTTGCCAAGGAATACCTTGCGCTCCCACGAATTTGACGGGTCCGTCCTTTTTTCAAGTAGATTGTCTTTTCTTAGAGAGAATGCATTATCTTTTAGCATTTGAGTGTCCCACTGAGTATCTTGGCACGCCATCGCCTTCTTCAATGCCCGATTCGACACCGACTCCTTCTGAGTTGCCTTCACCGTCTTCTGATACCCCGACCACACTTCCTCCGAGCGAGTCGCCTTCTCCACTACCTCCTGGCGGCATGCTGCCTGAGTCTCAACGACAGGTCAGTGCATCGGTCGATCGATTCTTTTCTATAGTGACCTTAATCTGTTGAGTGTGATAGGTGATTTACGATTTTTGCAACGGCGGCGACATGACCGATCAGTGGAACTGTTCGAGCTCATCCCACGTCTGCACATGGCTCGGCATCACCTGCGCCATCGACTACTCCACCATATACGGCATCAAGTGCGATCCGTAGCAAGATGGGCTCTGATCGATAGTCCATTTGACATTTATGTTTTGTAGCATTTTCATGAGCGTCTCAGGAACTATCCCGGAGTCGATCGGCAATCTCTCCTCGCTGATTTCGTTGTATGTCCCCTTGTTCTTCGTTTTTTTTCTATTCTTTTACGTGGCCTTCTTTGACTTTCATTTATTCGCCTTCTTGTGCAATTTGACATAATTTCATTGTTTGTAGTCAATTGGGCTCCGTGTACTTTGCTGGAACCCTCCCCAAGACTCTCGGGATGCTCTCCAATCTTCGAACACTGTACGATGATATATACTGTAAAATAATATTCTCACACATTTTTCTCAAGAAGATCGCTCATGGCAAGGTTTGATATTCAATGTAAAATTCGTGATTTGAGTCGATGGATGAATGAGTGTTGTAGGAAACTTGCTTTGGGAGGGTTTTCGGGCTCCTTACCACCTGAGATGGGAAACTTGGTCAAACTTACCAGTCTGTACGACTTCTCTTTCTTTGCTACCTCCACATAAGATGGCTAATGCATGCGTTTTCGTATAGGGAATTGGGCAGTTTTGGCACTGGACAGTTGGGTGGAACGATCCCCGAGTCTTTTGGCAACCTGGTCAACCTTGAGACTATGTATATATCCTTTCACTTTCCATTCTCAGAACGAATGTTAAACTGCTGTCGGCTTTCTTTCTATCTCACTCTGATTGATAGGGATCTGAGTGGCAATTCCTTCATTGACAGCATCCCTGCCTCCTTCAAGAACCTCAAGAAGCTCACTTACTTGTCACCCGTCATCACATCTCCTTGCTTGTACAATCCAAGATGTGACTTCAATTTTCTATCTAGGAACTTATGCTTTAACAACTTCCGCGGTTTCTTACCCGATGAGATCGGAGAGATGTCCGGACTCGTTGAACTGTGCGTCATTTGATTGTTGGTCATTGTTGGAGTGAAGAAGATGTTTTTGTTGCGACTCTTTAAATTGATTCCTAGGGGTCTCTGCAACAATGAGTTCTCGGGGCCGCTGCCCGACTCTCTTGGCAATTTGACCAACCTCAAAACTTTGTACAATCTCTCCACTTACTTGAAGGGTTTTGTGACGTGGGATTCCGATCGATATATCGATATTCTCTTGTTAGGTTATTGGATGACAATCGCTTCTACGGATCCTTCCCCGATCTATCGCAACTCCAACATCTCTCATCACTGTACGGTTGACAATAGTGGCAATGAGATGGGAGTTCTCACCTTTGGATTGGCTTGGAATAGGACAGCGGAATCCAATTCTTTCTCTGGCTCCTTCCCTCCAAGCCTTCTCCGGATCTCGAGCTTGAAGACCCTGTGCCATATTCCCTTCTCTCTCTCCCCCCTCCCTCCCTGCGGACAGTCCAATAGGTTGTCT
>Ga0154020_10008953_pt1 | contig 11572 bp, 5 predicted proteins | sample Klosneuvirus_201_FD_109709 | JGI IMG/M metagenome (GOLD analysis project Ga0154020, IMG submission 109709) | Active sludge microbial communities from wastewater, Klosterneuburg, Austria - Klosneuvirus_20160825_MG | ecosystem: Engineered > WWTP > Aerobic digester > Activated sludge | place... | reverse complement strand
CCGCTGTTTTTTGTGCAGCAGTCACAACCCAGGTAACGCAAGCAAAATCATGCCTCAAAGCGAGCCGCAGGTGTGCAATGGACCAACTCCCGCTATGAAGGGAAAATTATAGTCCCTACGGGATCACTATGAAAAGCCTGAAAGTCATTGATTTTCAGGCTTTTTAATTTTAAAATAATTTGGTGGGGGACAGATTGGGGGAAGGTTCGGGAAATTTTGAGAAACACTTTAAATTTGAACTAATGTCATTCTATACTAGAAAACAACTTGATGATTTAAGCACGAGAGACAATTTTGGTTCTGAAGAATTTCATAATGCTGTCCAATTACTCTTTCAGAAATTATCTGACCAAGAAAATCTTACAATTTCAGAAGAGTATTTTATTTGTAATATCATCGATACTTCTAAGCCACTTGGAAATGCCCCAGAAATAAGTTCACGAAATATAATAAATTGCAATAATTATAACTTTAGGACTGTTTATCTATTATATTGGTTTGATGTAAACGGTCACTCTAAGTATTTAGACTACTATGGCGAAATAGAAAAAAATCAGGTTCAAACGGATGTTACTTATTTAGAAAATGAATTTCGTATTTGGGAAGCTGAATTAAACAAAAAGCATAATGGAACTGAAATTATTGATTTTCTTGCAAGAGAAACCTTAAGGCAATTAAATCAATCCGCAAAATATTGTAAAAACAATCAAATAGGATATTTTAAACAGCAATATTTTCACAAGTCACTAATTCTTCATAGTAAGTTTATTTTTTTGATTGTTACAAAATACTACCAAGAAATTGGCAGGAACAGAGAAGAGATTGATTTTTTCGGTAAAACAATATTATTGAATTGTTTTTCATACATACATATTTTATTTAGACACTTTTCGGCCAAAGTCAAAGAACATCAATTTGATAAAACGTATCATTTTGACAATAACATTGATCCTGACATACTTCCCGAGTTTCTATCTTGGATAATTGAAATCTATAAAGTCAATTTAAATTTTAAAGACTTTGATTTGAGTATCAAATTTAGATTCAAAAATGCCTATTATGTTATATACTTCAAAGAAATCAGTGAATCTGTGAAAGGGAGTAAAATCATAGAGTATTATAGACTAGAGACTTTTTATCCAATCAAGAAAAGTGATTTAGAATATCAAACTGAGATATCAGTTTCAGATGAACTCGCTTTTTTTGTTAAATAAATGAAGGTTACTGAAAACAACCATTTAATAAAACAAATTTGAAGCTATTACTATAGCAAAGCAAAATGTACTCATTTGGTTTAATTTGATTTTCAACAAAGTAGAATATTGTTATGTTATGCTACTTGAATATTCCAGGAAATACAATTCAGTACACCTCCTTCATTGGCAATTTCGTTGCAATCTAACGTAACAATTGTATAGCCTGGATAGATGGATTGAATCTGTTTAAATGCTTCATCATCTTCTTTCATGCCATAAATAGGCAAGAAAATGATGTCTTTCATTTGTAAGTAGTTGATGTAACATTCTTTCCCATCGGTATTGTTGCTGTTTGAGTATGGATTGTATGGGAAAGTTTTGGTTTCTAATCCAGCGTTATGAAGGGCAATTTCAAAAGCTTTTTTGAACCAATCTTTTTCTTTGCTGTAATCGTTCACTAAAATTGTTTTATCGTCAATGAACCTTAACATTCCATCTGCATGTCCTGTGAAATCGCCAGGTTGCTCCGGAACAAAATAAATTGTCTCAATTTCTAAAGCTTTTCTCAGACTCTCAAGTAATTCTTTGCGCTCATAAGAAGGGTTTTCTCTAAATATCCGGTCTGTCATTATTACTTTATCCGACCAATGAATCAAATTTCCTCCATCTAGAATAATTTCAGACTTGTTATCTGGTTTAATATTAATGGATTGACAAACTAGATCCGTATCTGAAATGGTTTTAAGTCCTCTAATGGTCTTTAAATACGATGGTAAATACTTGAATTGGGTATACTTGTTTAATTCCAGTTGAACTGGCATAAAATCGACAGCCCAAATATCCTTCGTTTGAGGTATAAGTTCATACGCAACATTATGTTTATTCAGAAGGCTCTCAAACCGTTTAAAAAAAAACAGGGTATTTACTGGGTAGTTTATCTGCTAGGTACAGAAAGTTAGTTTGATTGTCAATAATCATTTTGCTAACCTTTCCTTCCAGATTTCTTTAAACACTAAACCCACTTTTTTGAATTCTTCTTCAGTAAATGTGTCAGTTTTTGCGTTATTGCACCAATAACAAGACAGGACAAGGTTATCTAAGTTGTCGTATTTTAAATTTGGTTGCATTCTATCTAGCTCAAGTTTTCGACCTCGTGTAGCAAGTCTTTTAGTTTCGAGATTACCGGAATCAAGCAATTGTTTTATCTGCGATTCAGTTATGTCACAATAATGACATTTTCTTTCTGGAGAAATATACCATTTGTAAAATTCAAAAAATGGCAAGGAAATTTTCTTTCTATTATAAAGTTTCCGAATTTCTGCAATTGCAAGCCGTTCATCTTTTAATTCCTCATACCATTGGGTTAAAGTTGCGTTGGGAACATTTAATTTTATAGCAATGTCTTTGTATTTCTCTTGTTCTATTACACATAAACGTAAAAATTCTTGTTGGGCTTCTGTCATGGTTTCTAAATATAAAACTCATTAGGTATATAAAACTGATTCATGTCTTTAATATTGACAAGTTTAACAGGCAATATGCTTCCTAGAGCGACTCTGTTTCCACCATTTATATAAGTTGGTATTTCATCACCTTTAAAAATGGTGCCTTTTAAACGTTCTAATAAACCTTCGTATTCGTTTTCCGGGATTTGATAATAAACTTTTTGTATACTGCTATTTCTTCTAAACAGTTCTCTCTCAACTTCTTGATTGAAAGAAGGGAATGTATAACCTATGACAACAAGTATGTCAGTGTTTGCAATTATATTGCTGACTGAGGTAATAATATCCGTTTGCATTTCCCATGCGAACTTTAAATTATTTTCAAATTCTGATTTATATTCATATTGTTCTGCAAGAATACTTATCAATCTTGGGAAAAAATTCCTGTTTTTAGAAATATTGTTGTAGAAATGAAAAGCTTCTTCCGAACGATCATCAATATCTACCATTGTAAAATTCGCACTGCCATTTAATTTATTTACTTCAAATTTCATTTTGTTTTCTCTTAAAATTTCAGATTTTGAGAAAGACTTTAAAGAAGATTCGAATTGCGAATCGTAATTCCATGAAATAACATTGATATTGTCGGGAAATCTCAATATGTCATTACTCTTATCATGTTTCAAAATTGAGCCAATAAACAAATCATATCTTGGATCTAAAGGTCGCTGAAACATAAGTTCTAGTTGAGTCTTCTCTATATCTGATAGATGAAGCAATCCAGCCTGATTCATTCTCTTCTGATCACTAATTATCTGCCCTATTGAGTCAGTACAACCAAATTGGGAGTATATTAAAAACAATGAAATAAGTTCTTTAACTTGCTTGTATTTTGGGTCTTTACTCAGAAATAATTTTCTTGCCCACGTGTCAACAGTTGCAAAGGAAGTAATCTCATCAATTAGTTTAAGTTTCTCTTCAACTTTTTGTCTCTCAATTTCAGACAATTTTACTTTTTGCAATTTTGTATTCACTTCTAATCGAAACTTTTCGAGCAGTAAATGAAAGTACTTAATTGTTGGCACTGCAAAAGCACTTGCACCAGCACCTAACAAATAGGTTATTTTAGGTTTATTTGACATTGATTTTAACTTGAAGTCCCAAAATCCAAATTATAGAAATAGGTGCATTTTAGTTTAATTTGTTGTAAACAGCTGATTAGTTCCTTAACTCGGTTGTTTTTGTTGCATGTAAAATGGAATCTTAAAGTTTATATTTTGACATACTGACTTCATAATCGTATTTGATCTTACTTTTGGCCCACAGCTCATAGTGAAAAAAATCTTCTTTGTTTTTAATTGGGCTATTTGGTCCGAAAATGATCTTTTTTATTTTTAAATGTGGAACGTAATCAATTAAATCAACTTCAATTTTCGAGAATGGTAATGTCGTTTTTTCTGATTTTCTTCCATTTAGATGTAAAGGAAGTTCAACGTAGGACACGAGCTTTCCAATTGAATTGAATTCATGTTTTAAAGTCGGTGAAATTACTCCATTGCTATGGAGTGTTTCATTTGAATCTAATGAATACTCATCGAATGGATTCCTTATGACAATTCTAAACTCTTTTTCTATTGACCATATTTCGTTTTTTACACCAGCGGAAAGCAAAGCAAAAAGTTGAGGTTTGTTTTGGAAAAGTTGATATTGTTCGTTAAATTCCTTGTGAAATTTTAAATAATCATATAGCCAGCTTTTATTATCTCTCTCATAGTTAACCTCTTGCAGATAGACACTAGTCCAATTTTTCAATGTTTTATTTATTTCAAATACAATGGAAATACCTTTGCAATTATCACCATATAAGCGCCATAAATTATAATCCTCTACTTCCTCAGGTTGTATTAATGATCCAGACAAAATAAAATGTTCCCTTTTATACACGTTAATTTCAACATCGCTAAACTCAATTGGAGATTTATCTAAGAGATATTTGATTTCATTTGGGTCATTTAGATTTAAACAATTATACAACCTAATACTTCCAGTGTTCAAAATATTCATAGCATTTCTAAGGCTTGTATAATGAGCAAATTGAATTTTACCTTTTGACAATGCTCTTTCATTTAAGAAACTACCACTTAATTCTATTTTGCCAGATTTAGCTTCAGGATGTATACCAGGATTATACATAGAAAACACTGAACTAGTCTTAATTTCAGGTATGTATTCTTTTGCTTGTTTAAGATATTCTTCTAGTTTGTGATTTCTTGTATTCATTGCCCTCCTTTTACTGTTTTTGATTCATTTCATACGGCTAAATTAACATGTTTAAAAGGAAATATTTTTCAAATAATGAATTTCCCCATCCAATTAGGTATTTCAATTTGTAAAAAAAACCCCTGCCTTGTTTTATGGCAGGGGGTTACATGTCTTTTTCTTATTTTATAATAATTAATTTATAGTAATAATTTAATTCCGGTATATAAATGGTGTATACGCCACTTGCGAAATCAGAAGTGTTGATGCCGGTAGATAAATTTCCATTAACAGTCTTGTAAATGTTTGCAAAAACTGTTTTACCGGTTGCATCACAGATCAGAATGTTCAGGCTTTCAGCGTTTACATTGATTGCCTTCATATTTACCAATGAACCTGCCGGGTTTGGGTACACAGAAATGCTGGCAGGTAGTTTTTGCGCTTTTACGTTGTTCTCTACGGCAAGTATTTCCTTGTCTTCAATTTTATTATCCGGCTTCTTAATGCCACTGTATGTTTTTCCGCTAGGGTAGTTTAGTATAACAAATGGCTCCGGATCTCCAACTGAATCACACATGAAATCCATTCTGCAATAACTGCATTCATCGTTGCGAATAACAATACTATACCAGTTGCTAATGACATTTGAACTGGTATCCCAATGCGGAGGACAGAATCTGAATCCAAGCACTGTGCCACCATACAGTTCAAGATTGGACTTATAAAGTAACTCTGCATCCATGTTGTAAACTTCAATTTCCTGACCAAAAATGAGTGGTGTTTCACCATCGCATTCTACTTCAGTTAAGTCAATGAAACAACATTGGTTTTCTTCCCTGTTGTACATTCCGGTCAAGTAATTGGATGTAGATGACGGCACTACCGGCATATCCCGGAATGTCAGCATTGTGGAATATTTAATGCAATTGGCAGAGTCTGCGCAAACAAAGGTATACCAGGCTCCCTGCGGGTCTAATGTGTAATGACCTGAACTGGATTCATTTACCACTTGGTCATATCTGTCATACATCACGCCGTTCTCACATGTTTTCTCAAAATCTACAGAATCAGGGAATTCGCAGTCGTACAGAATGGTGTCGTGACCATTGACTTCTGTTGGCGGGGCTGAAGACACCGTTAAAGTCGTTTTTAGAATTTGAGCATTTTGTATGTCGTTACATGTAATTACATACTCCCCAGGCAATAAATGATACTCCCCGGTAGAGTTATTTGCAATCAATTCTGATTGATTGACATCCCAAATGGAGTATGGGAAGTCCGGGCAAGGCACATTGTATTTTAAGTAACCACCAAATCCATCAAAATCACAAGCAAATTGTTCATCTGTAAATGTCAAGACAGAAGGTGTATAAAACGCATTATCCTTAACTTCAAAATGACATTCGCCCACAGCTATGTCACTGCTGTCATATTGCCTTATTGCAAAATCAAATTTCTCGTTTACTCCAAATCGATTTTTCAAGTTTTTATACCCAAATAAGAGTTGAATATTGTCTTGAAATCTGGCGGATAAGGCCAAATTGGATAAACAAGCTGTTGCACTGGTTAACTTATATATCCGTCCAAATACGTGCTCAATTCCACTCGAGGCAGAACCTCCTGCAACCCAAACCGAATGAAGAGATTCTCCAATTTCAATAAATGCATTTGCTTTTGAAAAATAATCAGTTTGTTTGAGGTTTATACATAATTTACCAATGTCGGATTGGTTTTTATTCCTTACGACGATTGTGCCGCTGTTTACAATGTTTTCTTTAATTGCAAACTGTTGGCCGCCACTGTATCCACCTTTTCCTTTGTCAGTTGGCTCTTTAGGTGGATACAAATGAATTACAAACGTGTTTTTTATTGCTATGTTATTGTTATACTGCGCATTGCGTCTTACATTTCTGGTTTCGTTATAAGCCATTCCAAAAGGTTCTTCATCACAGGTTTGTATTCTTGCTAAAAGGCAAACATTGATTTTGTTTTGCCAAAATGTTTTATCAAGGTCATACCATTTTAGGCTTGGAACATTTGTCCAAGGTAATGCAATATTTACTGATTTTCCAGGCAATATTGCTTTAATTGAATAGCCTTCTTTATTTATCTCACCTCCCATAGGGACAAGTACAGCACCATTGTGCGTAATAATGGTGTTGTTAATGTTTTCAGTCCAGTTCTCATCCCACCATTCGCCTGTAGATCCCCAGGACCAATAAAGAAAAACCTTGCCGGCTTTAGTAGGTTGACTTCCTTTATTTCTGATGGTCACATAAACCCAGTTTGTATCAATTGCACAATTTGCATACTGATGCAACTTGATGCCATCTTTTTTGTGCCGGACCCAAATATCAGGGCTGCGCATAATGTCTATAGAATCAAGATTGTATTCTCTTCCCGTGTCAAGCCATTGATCTTTAATCCAATAATCGAAAGCAGGAGTACTAGGATTTATTTTAAGCAGTGCTGAATCAGAATATTTTGTTTCACATGGATGTGTGATTTTAACCCTGTAATACATTGAATCAGAGCATCCACCTGTCAATTCTGTAGTAAATGTGTCGTTATCACTGTTTGGAATATTTTGCCAAGGTGAAAAGCCTGTTTTTGAATATTGCCATACATAATGGCTAATCTGCGGATAATTTACAACAACTCTAAACATTGCACTGTTTCCGGCATTAACAGTAATATTTTCAGGCTGAGAAATAATTGTTAATCCCTCATCGCTTTTTATTGTAAACCAATTAGAATAAAATTGATAGCTTGAATTTTGACATGCATAATAATTCAACATCCTTAATGTATCACCTTCTTCTATGAGCTCTGTTCCGGCACCTATTATTTGTACAGTGTCATTGAGTATTGATTGTGTATCCAAATAGTCAGCGTTATAAATATCCTTCCATTGACCAGATCCAACTTTTTTCAATTGCCAGATAATATCAATGTTTCCAATAAATGGGGGCTTATTAAAGGCATATTTTATAATGAATGAATTCTGATTAGCGGCACAAGTATTGTGCAAATATGGCTGTGTACTTAAGTAGACGGCTCTATTCTCAATGACATTGCTTAAGGACGTACAATTGGTATCTTTTGCTTCACGGAGATAATACCTGATGATTGTATCGGTAATGGCATTGTCATACGATTTTCCTGTTTCTCCCGGAATAATGGTCCAGTTTTCATTATCAATACTAGTTAGCCATCTGAATTTAACAGTAGGAAATTTTAATTCTAAGTCACTTCCCCAAATTGTTGGAGAACATAAGTTTCCGGGGAGGTTTAACTTCGCTATAAAATTATTCTGATCGAAATTAACCACTTTAATGGTATTGCTGCGTGTAATGCAATTTCCGGACATAACCTCCCTGTAATAAAAAATATCATTTCTACTGAGGGCGGGAATAATATCTTTCAGGGTATCATCTTCACTTAGATAAAACCCATTACCTCCATCGATAAACCATCTGTAGCGAAAAGAAGATGTTGGACTATTGGGCAGACTGCCAATCAGTTTAAAAGTAAAGCAACCTAAACTGCTATCAGATATCGAATTATTTGTGATAAATCGGGTTGAAGGGGATATAATGTTACTTGAATGTTCGCAGCCATCAGAAATCACTTTCCTGAAATAATAATACCCTGGATATGCTCCTGGTAGTGAATCTTCATATTCTCCGCTAACTAAAAACCATGGGCCGGTGGACGAAGCTGACCGGAACCAATAGAATTCATAATTTCCGCTGCCGCCTAGGGGTGTTGTTCCGGAAATTGTAAACACTTCAGAGGAATCACAAAAAATAGAATCTGTTTTGCTGATATGATTGTTATATATACCACTGTCAGCAAATACTACATTTAGTGACACTGAGTCAATACATCGAAATCTGTCCTCATAAACCAGAGTGAGCTTGCCTTCATCATTCCATTTGACATCAACACTGGTTTTATTGCTTTGGCCAACAATGTTGCCATTGTACGCAATCCATTTCAGGTTTGAGATTGAATCCAGATAATTTTGATTTGGCGAAATAAAACTGTAATTTTTTCTAATCGTTGTATCACATATTGTTTCCGGACCATCAATTGATGGCACTGTCAAATGCATGCCGGCTTTGATTGTTCTGGTTATCGTATCCTGGTCCGTATAAAGGGTAACAATATACTCATTCTCATCTTCAAAAGTATGGCTAACCGAATATCCGTGTGCCGTATCGCCGTCACCAAAATCCCAAATATAGAAATCGGAGCAGGCAATGACAGGTCGAAATGTAAAGGACATGCATGCTGTGGACATATAAGTAAAGTTATTGCCAGCTTCAGCGGGTGAAATTGCATCTATCATATTAGGAAGGCCTATTTTGGCCAGCATATTCGTTCCGTTAGGATTGAGGCTGATAGCATTTTTTCTATATCCGCAAGCATTGATATTTGAAAGAGTATTGATAGAATCAGGATAGTCAATAACCGACAGGTATCCTTCGTCGTATTGTGCAATATAAATTTTACCGTCAGGACCAAGCTGAAGCATTCTACTATAAATATGAAGAGGAACAATAGATGTGTTAAGTCCCGTACTTCTTAAGTCTGTTTGATAAAGAAAAGGCATTGTATCATCATATAAAGGAATGCTGTAAAGCACATTTGAAGATGTGCTAAATTCACTGTAAAATGAATGTGTATCATTGCTAACCAGATGTTTTAAAAAAGACAATTTTCCACTAACCCGATCAAAACCAAATATGTTGCCTGAAATACAAACAAAATTACCATCCCTAGAAGCAGTAACGGATCTTACAGTGAACCTTGCTGCTGGCATTGAGTCTGTGTGATGATAAAAAATACCATTGGTATCTGATAAAAAAACGTGAACTTTCTTTGAAGGAGAATAACTGCCGCTGCCAGTTACCAGCCAATGTCGTTTTCCATCGCAATGAGGGATAGCAGCGACACCTTCGCCCACAGAAACTGAACTATCATAATCATTAACTTTTTCAACGCCTAAAGGTACCCGTATAGGGATGTTCTTTCGGTTGCTTCTCACATCTCCGTTACCATTGTTAAGCAGCGTATCAACCAAAGACCAACGCATCCCAATGGAATAATGATTACGACTAGAATGAGCCGATAGAAAATCCGTCAGGATCAGATAATATAGTGAGCCATTGTTAGGATGGGGAATGACTACACCCCCTTGGGTGGATGAGGAGCTTCCCTTTAAAACGCCATTGGGCATTCGCACATGACGCTTGTCATAAACATAAAAGGAATCGGATAACACGTTTTCATCAATATCATATTCAGCCCAGCCTCCACCATAAAAAAGCAATCGCCCGTCAGAAGTGCTTTGGGAAATACATCCTTCGTCAGAGTTGATTGTTCGATTTGGGTCAGCCGCATATGCTGCATCACTTATAACCACATTATTGTTGCTAGTAAATTTCACTCCTGCGTATTCTCCGAAATACCAATTGCCTTGTGTGCTAGCCTTTGGAGTGCCGCAGTTCTGGGCTAAAACCGCATCAATCAGAGTGTCTGAAACTATGCTTGAATAATTCCTAATAGTAAGAATTACTTTGTAAACTCCCGCTGAAGTTAGATGAGCTTTAATTAAATACTTGTTATAGCCAGTATCACCATGAAAAAGAGTATCAGAGTGAATAATCTTCCAAAAGTATTCCGCTTTACTAGTATCAAGATAACTTAATGCAGTGAACTGAACACTGTCATTCTGGCAAACTGTATTACTTCCTGGTTTAAAAAATGCGCTAAAAGTGGCACAAGGTAAGTTCAGGCTGTTGATGTGCGAAGGGTCTACAAGGTTGGTGCGCCTATTCAACAGAACATAATGCATGATTTCTGTCTGATCACGCGTGAAAGTGTTTTTACAGACATCGCCGGCATAATCCATGTAATTTTCGGTCTGGTCCGACATGTCATTCTGGTAATAGTCGGGGCAACTATTCCTGCCCGAATTGCAATCGCTGTTAAATGACGAAACTGGGGGCGTGTCGCAACATCTGTCTCCTTGTTTGTTGCAATCGTCTGTTGCTTTATTGCACCCACCAAAAAAAGTGTGTTCAAGCCCTAAAAAGTGCCCAACTTCATGCACCAGCATTTTACCTTCGCTACCTGCCAACACATTAATATTGGAATTGTTGGGGTTGAATTTACCAAACATATTATACTCAATTACAACACCTTGGTATTTGTCACCCAATGTTGTAGAATATCCCCTTACACTTGTATCTTCAAGAATATTGTTGCAAGTAAATATATGAAGATACTTGTCATGTGCAAGGGTGGTGTTTAATGCCACAAATTCTTGGTATTTGTTGTTTTCAATCTCATGGTTAGACTTGGTACTTGAATAACGTAGTATACCATCATTGTTTGGGCCAACCGGCGCAAGGCAAAACTGTATGCCGGTATTGACGGATTTTGAGCCGCCGTTTACATTGGCAAAATGATCATTTAATCTATTGATTTGATCTTGAATCTGAATAGTTGAAATATTTGACCTTGTGCCAATAACACTATCTGATGGTAAATGAACCACGTGAATTACTATTGGGATAACGAATTTAGCCTGTGTAATAGAAGGGTCAATAACAAGGCAGTTTTCACAATGGTAAGGGTTTTCAGGGTTGGGGTATTCACGGG
>Ga0154020_10008951_pt1 | contig 11573 bp, 14 predicted proteins | sample Klosneuvirus_201_FD_109709 | JGI IMG/M metagenome (GOLD analysis project Ga0154020, IMG submission 109709) | Active sludge microbial communities from wastewater, Klosterneuburg, Austria - Klosneuvirus_20160825_MG | ecosystem: Engineered > WWTP > Aerobic digester > Activated sludge | place... | reverse complement strand
TCATCGTTACCGACCCGCGCCTGATGGCGCGCCATAGGCATGCGCTCGCACTGCGGCGGGAACAGGCCAGCGCCGATCTTTAAGCGGGCGGATCGTTGCGGTTGCGCATGTGATATGCGAGATCGTTGAGCGATTTGTCCAGCGCGGCGCGCAGGTTTTCGTCGGTGATGACTTCCTCCATGGCCTGGCGCATGCACAGCATCCATTGTTCGGCTTCGTTGCCGCCGATCGGAAACGGCAGGTGCCGCGCGCGCAACTTGGGGTGGCCGAACTTCTCGACATAAAACTGCGGGCCGCCGAGCCAGCCGCAGAGGAACATGAACAGCTTTTCCTCGGCGCTGGAAAGGTCCGCCGCATGCAGCTTGCGGATGCCGTAGGCCTCGGGCAGCGTGTCCATCAGTTCGTAGAAGCGCTTGACCAACTGGCGCACGGCGGTTTCGCCGCCGATGCGGGAAAAGGGCGTGGCGGCTTCGTTCATGGGGCGACGGTGGCGATTGGGGTGGCAGGATGCAGTACAAGACGGGCCACCAGCCCGCCTCCTTCGCGCGCCAGCAGTTCCAGGCGGCCGTTGTGTGATCGGGCGATGCGCTCGACGATGGCCAGGCCGAGGCCGGCGCCCGCCGCATCGGTGCGGGCGGTTTCAAGACGGGCAAAGGGCCGCTTCATGCGCTCCACCTCCTGCGACGGAATGCCGGGGCCGCGGTCGCGCACCTCGATGCTGAATTCACCGGCGGCGGCAATCAGGCCGAGCTCGACCGCCGAGTCCTTCCCGGCATGGCGCAGTGCATTGTCGACCAGGTTGCTGACGGCGCGGCGCAGGGCCTGCGGCCGCACCGGAATGGCGCTGGCAAAAGTCGGCGCTGGCTCGCTCTGCGTACCTGGGATTCCGCTTCGCGGGCAGGTAACGGCGACATTGAAGCCACGACGCTGGTACTGCATGGCGAGTTCGGCCAGCAGGGCGCCGACATCCACGTCCTGCAAGGCTTCGCCGCTTTCCGAGCGCGCAAAGTCGAGGAACTGGCCGATGGTCTTGTCCATTTCTTCGACGTCGGCGCTCATGCCTTCGCGCAGGCTTTCATCGGCGGACATTTCGATGCCCATGCGCAGGCGGGTCAGCGGCGTGCGCAGGTCGTGCGAAATGCCGGCCAGGATCAGGGCGCGATCCTGGTCAAGCTGGGCTAGGTCGGCGCTCATCTGATTGAAGGCATGGGCGACGGTGGCCAGCTCGGTCGGGCCGCCTTCATCGAGTCGATCCGCCGTCTCGCCAGCGCCGACTTTTCGTGCGGCCTGCTGCAAGGCCTTGAGCGGGCGGGTGATGCGAAACACGATGAACCAGGCGCCGAGCAGGGAGAGCAGCAGCGCGGCGACACCCCAGCCCAGCCAGCCCAGCGGAAACACGCGCTCGATGCGTTCGCGCGGCAGGGCCAGCCAGTAGTCGCCCTCGTCGCTGTCGTCAATGCGGAAGTTGACGAACAGTGCGCGTTCGCCTTCCCGTTCCAGCGTCAGGCGGGTCGTCGGTCCGAGTTGTTCCCTGACCAGTTCCTCGACGCGGCGCAGAAAGGGCCGGTTGGGGAGCGATTCCACGCGATCCGCCGCATCGGCCGGGTAGATGTGGATGCCTTCGCGATCGGACAGTTCGCGCAACAGATCGCGGCGCGCCTCCGGACGGGCGGAAACCAGTGCCGCGCGGGTCAGGTTGGCGACGCTGACCAGGGTTTGCGCCAGTTGCCGGGCGCGCGGCTCGCGCTCGTAGGTGGTGAAGATGAAAAACCAGGCCGCGACGGAGAGCACCATCAGCAGGGCCACGAACAGGAAAGTGCGCCACAGCAGCGAGCGAGGCAACAGCTTCACTCGTGTTTGCTTCCGTCGGGAACGAATACATAGCCGAAGCCCCACACGGTCTGGATATAGCGCGGCTTGCCGGGGTCTTCTTCGACCAGCTTGCGCAGGCGCGAAATCTGCACGTCGATGGCGCGGTCGAAGACTTCATATTCCCGGCCGCGCGCCAGTTCCATCAGCTTGTCGCGGCTCATCGGCTGGCGCGGGTGTTCCAGCAACACGCGCAGCAGGCCGAATTCGCCCGAGGTGAGCAGGGTGATCACCTCGTCGCGTACCAGCTCCCGCGTCGCCAGGTTGATGTTCACCTTGCCGAAGATCACGCTTTCTTCGGTGATGGCCGGCGCGCCGGGAGGCGGCGGCGCGGCGCGGCGGCGCAGCACGGCATGGATGCGCGCCACCAGCTCGCGCGGATTGAAGGGTTTGGGCAGGTAGTCGTCGGCGCCGATCTCCAGCCCGACGATGCGGTCCACCTCGTCGCCCTTGGCGGTCAGCATGATGATGCTGACCGGGTTGGCCGCGCCGCGCAGCCGGCGGCAGATGGCCAGTCCATCTTCGCCGGGCAGCATCAGGTCGAGCACGATCAGGTCGTAAAGCTCGCGCTCCAGCGCACGGTCCATGCCGGGCGCGTCGGGTACGGCCTTGACGGTGAAGCCCTGATCGGAAAGATAGCGCTCGAGCAACTGGCGCAGCCGCAGGTCGTCATCGACGACCAGAATCTTGGTCTTGGTTTCGTTCATGGGCTAAATCCTAGCCGGATCGACGCCTTCCTGCCAGCGGCCATTACAAATGATTACAAAGGCCGCCGGGTCGCAACACTTGGCTTACAGGCCCTGCCGAGAATGCAAGCGTGCCGGAAGAGCGGCCGCGACAGCCCGTAACAGATATCGGAGGCAATCATGAAAGCACTATTCTTCAGCATGGCCCTCGCCGCGGGACTGGCCCTGTGGGGCGCCGAACCGCAGGCCGGGGTGGATAACCTGATGGCCGCCAGCCGTTTCGCCGGCGAGCAGGTTTACAATATCCTGCGTTGATGACGGAAAAGGACAGGTTGTGAGCGTTAAGGGCAGGGCGATCAGGGCGGGTGTGGCAAGCGTGCTGTGGCTTCTGGCTGCCGGTGCGTTGGCCCAGGGACCGCATCGACTGCAGCAGGGTCGCAACGCCGGTGGCGGTCCGCAGCGGATGATGCCTGTCGAGCAGCGCCCCCAGCAGTTTTCACCGCGCGATGAGTCGGCGGGTGGTAGCGGCGGGCGCCTGTCGCCCGAAGAGCGCCGCCAGTTGCGGCGCGATGTCCATGATGCCGGCCGCGATCTTTATTCGGACAGGATGCCGCCCGGCCGACGGGAAGCGCGCCGCCAATAAGACCGTTTCCCGCCGCCATGGCCATGGCGGCTGCAATGAACGCCCCGGGCTTGTCGGCCGGGGCGTTCTTCATTGTGCTCGATGCCCGCGAATCCGGTGCAGCGCAACTTACCGTTTTTCCGGTAGCAAGAATACGGAGACCGGGGTATTCCTGCCGACCCGTGCCTCGGATATGTTCTGCGCATTCGAATCGACAGTGTGCGTGCGTTCCGGTCCAGTCTGGAACGCCTTACATACAGGTGCCCGCAATGATTGGACACGACCCAGGCCTGGCGCAGCCGGCCGAGCGAAAGCCGGACATGTTTCGTGTTGCCGCGAACCACCACGGTGAATACGGCACCTTGATCGTCGACCGGGTGGGAAGAATCCTCAGTTGCGGCGTGCCGGCCGAGAACATATTCAAGGCCGGGCACTCCCGACTGGTGGGCCGACAGATACCGGAGTTCATCGACGGACTGTTTCTGGCGGGAAGTTCGCCCAGCTACAGCGCTCGCCATCTGGTTTTCCTGTGTTCGGACGGCGAGTGGCGAAGGTTTCAGGCGACGGATGCCCACGGCAACCGCTTTCCGCTGGAACTCAATCTCTCGCGGATCGTGACCGACGGCCAGGAAATGTTCCTGGTCAACGTGCGTCGCGCGGGAGGGGATTGATGCGTGCCGCTGAACGCGGACGCCGGATGGAGTCGGGTTTGCAGGTTTTTGAAGGGGATTACTGTTTTTCACTGCCGGCGTGTCCCGCCATCCAATCAAGAAACCTTGAGGAGATCAAGATGAAAGCCAGGAGCGAACCAGTCAAGAAATCCAAAGGCAACGGATCATCGCGACAGGCGTCCGGATCGGGCGAGTCCGATTCCCGTGATTGCCCACGCGAACAAATGATCGCGGAAGCCGCCTATTTCCGTGCCGAGCAGCGCGGCTTTGCGGCGGGGAACGAGATGTCGGACTGGCTGCAGGCCGAGGCCGATGTCGAGAACGTGCTGCGCAGCAGCCCGTAGTCGGTGGACGGCAATCTGGTCTCGATCAGCGCTGAAGTGAAGAAGGAAACCTAAAAGAAGGAAGGCAAGAAGGTCGTCCATATCGAGCGCTACTACGGCCGTTTCGCGCAGCTTTACGCTCGCCAGGGAAGTGGAGCAGGGCGCGGTGAAATCGAGCCCGGGCAGCGCCAGCCGACTGCTAATACCGAGCCTGTGGCCTTCGGGCTAGGGGTTTCACGGTATTTCCGCGGCCATTCGGCTCGTGCATGATTGATCCGATGGATCTTGATTCGCGGTGAAGGCCCGAAATGCTATAGGCTGACCCGGTCAAGCGACGCGGGTCAGGGGGATGGGGGATGAATAAGGAGAGGGCGCCACAGAAAACCGCCGCCGAATTACGGCGTGAAGCGGAGGCGCGTCTTGGTCTGTCTCCGGATAGCGGCGAGGAGGGGCGCACTGATGCCGGACTGCTGCACGAACTTCGGGTGCATCAGATCGAACTGGAAATGCAGAACGAGACACTGCGCCAGTCCCAGATCGCCCTTGAGGAATCCCGTGACCGCTATGTCGACTTTTACGACTTTGCACCCGTCGGCTATCTCACGCTCAACGAGCAGGGGCTGATCACCGAACTCAATCTGGCCGGAGCCGAAATACTCGGGGCGGCGCGGTCGAAACTGGTACGCAGCCGGTTCAGCCCGTCGGTGGCACCCGGGCATCGCGACCGCTGGCACCAGCATTTCAGCGAGGCGCTGCACCATCAAGCGAAGCTGCGGTGCGAACTGGAACTGGTGCGTCCGGACGGAGCGCGGGCTGATGTGCTGGTGTCCAGTGTGCGCCTGGCAAGGGAGGATCATGCGCCGGTGCTGCGCGTGGCGCTGACGGACATCTCCGCGCGCAAGCAGGCCGATGACGCGCTGAAGGCTTCGCAGCAGCGTTTCGTGGACATCGTAAATACCTCCGAAGGCATCGTGTGGGAGGCGGACGCGACGAGCTTCGATTTCACCTTCGTCAGCCGGCAGGCGGAGCGAATGCTGGGCTATCCGGTCGAAGACTGGCTGAAGCCGGGTTTCTGGGTAGAGCATCTACATCCCGACGACAAGGCCTGGGTACCGGAATATTGTGCCAGGTGTTTGCGGCAGTTGACGCCGTACAGCTTCGACTATCGCTTCATCGCCGAGGACGGTCGCACCGTCTGGCTCCACGACGTCGTCACGGTCGTGGCGGAGAACGGCGCGCCGCGCTGGTTGCGCGGCATCATGGTGGATATCAGCAGAAGCAAGGAAATCGAAGGGCAGCTCCGGGAAATGACTGCCAGCCTTGAAGCGAACGTCGAGGAGCGGACGCTGCGCTTGCGCAGGCTCGCGGCGCAATTGACGGTGACGGAAGAGCGCGAGCGGCGCATGCTGGCGCAGGATCTGCACGACAACCTTGGCCAGTTGCTGGCGGTGATCAAGATCAAGCTGACCTCGCTGGCCGGAAATGCGCTCCAGCCGGAGATCGACAAGGTGGTGGCTCTGGTGGACCAGGCCGAGCAGTCGGCACGGTCGATCACCCTGGAATTGAGCCCGCCCATCCTGCATCGGCTCGGCCTGATGCCGGCGCTGGAATGGCTGGGCGACGAGATCGGACGCGTGTACGGCATTTCGGTCGACGTCGACGGCAGTGCTTGCGAGTCCGGGCTCGGTCCGGAGCATGAGGCCGTGTTGTATCGGGCCACCCGGGAACTGCTGATCAACGTCGCCAAGCATGCCAAGGTTGATCGTGCCCGAGTTTCCGTTCTGTGTGACGAGGAGAAACTGATCGTTTGCGTGAGCGATGACGGTTGCGGTTTCGACAGGAATGCTCACGGCGGCCCCCTGAGCGGGCAGCGCAGTTTCGGCCTGAGTTCGATCTATGAACGGATCGTCAATCTGGGCGGCGCCATGGAGGTCGACAGCAGTCCGGGAAACGGCACCACGATCACCCTGAACGTGCCGTGCCGCAATGATTTGAAAGGAGTGTCGTGATGATCCGCATTGTTCTTGTCGATGACCATACGATGGTGCGGGAGGCCTTGCGCACCGTGCTGGAGCAGGACAAGGACATGCGGGTGGTGGGCGAAGCCGGCAACGGGGAGGATGCGTTGCGGCTGGCAGACCAGCTGGCGCCCGACATCGTGGTGATGGATGTCGCCTTGCCCGGGCAATCGGGAATCGAGACCACGCGGCGCCTGCTGGCCAGACACCCGGAGCTGAAGGTACTGGCCTTGTCCACCTATCTCGATCGCCGTATTGTTCAGCAAATGCTCGATGTCGGCGCTCGCGGCTACATCGTCAAATCTGCCGCGGGTTCCGAACTCAAGCAGGGGATTCTCAGCCTGATGGATGGATGCAGCTATCTCTGTCCGCAGGTTACCGCCCTGGTCACCGACAGCCTGCGCAGCCGACGCACGCACGCCCTGGACCCCGACGAAAACCCGCTATCGCGGCGCGAACTGCAGGTGGCGACCTTGCTGGCCGAAGGCAAGACGGCGCCGCGCATCGCGGAGCAATTGCACATATCGCCGAGCACGGTCGATGTGCACCGCCGCAACCTGATGCGGAAGCTTCAGTTGCACAATGTGGTTGAACTGACGAAATATGCAATTCGCACGGGCCTGATCCTGCCCTGAACCTTTCATCCGAAAGGGTTTCTGCATGTGGATCGACGGAAAATACCGCCAAGTCGGTAGCTCAAATACCCGTCCGCGGGTATTTCCCTCTTGGCTGCCATGCATAAAATGATCTATGGTGTGATCGGCTTTCGGCCGATCAGTGTGGTTGTTTTGCCGTTCATTGTCCTGTATTTGGCGTTGCACCGACTGCGACGGGGGGGCCTTGCAATGCCAATTGCCAAAGTCCGAGTCGCTTCGGAAGCCAATTCTGCACGGCGCACTGGTCATAGCGAAATGACTCCTCGACTGAATGAAATCGTTGGCCTGCCGCGGTCTGCCTCTCCGGCGGAAATGGACCGCGCGAGCGACGAGTTTTTTCAGAAGCTTCTTGGCCGGGCTTCCCGGGGTGATGTGGCTGCGCAGCGCGAACTGGTCGCGCTGCGTGTCGCCTATCTGAATTGGGCTTACGCCAGTCCGTGGGGCGAATCGGCAGCAGGGAGCCTGAAGCTGCCTTCCGCCATTGCCTCGATTCCCGGCGGCAGTCCTGCGCCGGTGGAACCGCTCCGATGGAGCTAAAACCCGACCATCAGGCCAGCCAGGTGCAGCTGGAGAAGGAGCTGGAGGGGGCGCCGCATCTCATGGGGCCCACGGCCCAGTCGCGCGATCGCGGCGAGTTCTTCGAATTCGCCCCCAGTGCCTGCTTTGCCGTGACCGGGCAGGGCGTGGTCACCGATGTGAATCGCGCCGGCGTTGCGCTGCTCGGGCTGTCGCGCGAAGAATTGATGGCGACGCCCTTTTCGCGATTCGTGGCACCTGCGGAACATGGCCTGCTGAGCGCGCATCTCTCCGTACTGGCCAGCCAGGATGGGCCAATGACCCTGGAAGTCACGCTGCTGCACGCCGACGGCACGCCGTTCTTCGCACAGATGGACGGGCTGCGAATGTTCAGGGATGGAGTGCCGCTGCTGCTGCTCGTGCTGACCGACATTGCGGCACGCAAGACGGCCGAAACGGCGCTGCGCGAACAGGAAAAGTTCTTTCGCCTGATCGCCGAAAATCTCGGCGACTTCATTGCGGTGCTCGATCTGGAGGGGCGCCGGGTCTACAACAGCCCTTCGTACAGGAAACTTTTCGGCAACACGGAAAACCTGATTGGCACGGATTCGTTTGCCGATATCCATGAGGAGGACCGGCCGCGCATCATCGCCGCCTTCAAGGAAACCGTCAGGACCGGGATCGGCCAGCGCAGCGAGTTCCGATTCCATCTGGCGGACGACAGCATCCGCCAGATGGAATCGGTGGGCGGGGTGATCAGGGACAGCGAAGGCCGGGTGGCGCGGGTGGTGGTGGTCGCGCGCGATGTTACCGAACGCAAACTGGCGGAAGCGCAGTTGCAGATTGCCGCCGCAGCGTTCGAGGCCAATGTCGGCATCATGGTCACCGATGCCGATTGCGTGATCGAGCGAGTGAATCGGGCGTTCTCGGCGCTGACCGGTTATGCCGCGGACGCGGTCATCGGGCTGACGCCGGGCCTGCTCAAGTCCGGACGCCATGACGCCGCGTTCTATGCGGCGATGTGGGACAGCATTCACCGCACCGGATCATGGCAGGGAGAGATATGGAATCGGCACAAGAGCGGCGAAATCTATCCGGAGTGGCTGACGATCGCGACGGTCAGGGGCGGCGACGGCACGACCACGACGCACTATGTCGCGACGATGATGGACATCAGCGAGCGCAAGGCGGCGGAGGAGCAGATCCGGCACCTGGCGCTCTACGACGACCTGACGCAATTGCCTAACCGCAGGCTGTTGCTGGATCGGCTGCAATGGGCGCTGGCGGCCTGCGCCCGCAGCGGGCGGCGCGGCGCGCTGCTGCTGATCGACCTCGACAACTTCAAAAAACTCAATGACACCCACGGCCACCACCATGGCGATCTTCTTCTGCAGCAGGTGGCGCAGCGTCTCAACAGTTGCATCCGCGAGGTCGATACGGCGGCGCGCCTCGGCGGCGACGAGTTCGTGGTGATGCTCACCGACCTCAGCGACGATGCCGCCGAAGCCAGGCGACAGACCGAGGCCGTCGGGGGGAAAATCCTCGCCACGCTCAACCATCTCTACGATTTGTCCGGCACGGCGCACCACAGCACGCCCAGCATCGGCATCACGTTCTTTTCCGATCAGCGTACCGGCATCGATGAACTGCTGAAGCAGGCGGACCTCGCGATGTACCAGTCGAAATCCGCCGGGCGCAATGCGATGCGCGTCTTCAACCCGGACGCGCCCGCTTAGGCCGCTGGAGAGAACGCGGTCCGGCGCAGAAAGTCGGCGCTGGCGGTACGGCGCACGGGATGGCTTCCGTACGCCGCCCGAATCGCTCAATGCGCGATCGGCTTGAACTGCGGATCATTGAAATAGGCAGCGTATTTCTCCAGCGCGCCGATCACCTTCAGGGCGCCGTCCTGGCGCTTGGCCGTCTTGACCTTGCCGGCCATTTGCTCGGCACCGGCCAGCAGGTCGGCAACGATCAGGTGCAGTTGCGCGTCGGCCTTGGGTTCCAGCTTGCAGTTGCTGACGATATTGCCGACTTCGCCTTCGACCTTGTGCGCCAGCTTGCCGTAGCCGGCGGGAGTCAGCTGGTTCTCATGGATCTGATGCAGCGAAGCGTCGACTGTCTTGCGAATGCTGGCCATGGCCTTGCGCAACGGTTCATCGGTTTCCCATTTCTTCCCGGCATTGAGTTGCAGGGTCGTTGCTGCCGCGTGATCTTCATGCGCGTCATGCTTGTGGGCGGATGCGGCAAAGCTCGCGGTCGACACTGCGAGGCCGGCGGCAAACAGGAAGGCCTGCAGCGCGGGTGACGTTTTCGATTTCATGTTGGCGATCTCCATTCAGATTGTGCGATGCCTGCCATTGCGCCCGGTGCGCGAAGGTTCAGGTCTCATTGGTCTGAACGAATGGCCGCCGCAAATGTTCCATGCCCCAGTGTTCAGTCGCGATGCAACTGCTCGATGGTCGACGCCGCAACGGGTTGCGACAGCAGCAGGCGGGCGAGGCGCTCGCGCTGGTCCGGCTGCAACAGCTCGCGTTCGCGCAGCAGTTGCGCAATCACCAGCTTCTGCTGTTCGTCCTGCAGGCGCGCGATCGCCGCACGCTCGCCATCGATCAGGTCCTGGTCGGGTTTTTCGGAAAAGATGGCGCGGATCATCCGGTCGCGGTGGGCGCGGATTTCCTCGGCGCCGGCGCCGAGCTGCTTGAGAAAACCCGCCTCTGATTCGTGCCAGCGGTGCAGTTGCTCCGTGCTCATTTGCAGGTGGCGCGGCAGGCTCTCGCCGGCCGGTACCGCGACCGGGATCATGGACCGGTAGGCGATCGCACCGAGTACGCCGAGGTTGATGAGGAAAGACAGCGCAAGCGCGATGCGCAGGTGGTTTGGCTTCATTTGGCGCTTCCCTTTACATAGCAGGAGTCGAGGCCGATGCACAGATTGCCCGGCGGCATGGCATCGAAGACGCGCAGCGCGGCCATCCGCGGCGCGGTTGCGGCACTACCGGCGACCAGGGTCGAGCCCAAGAAGACACCGGCGGCAATCGACGCCGCCGCGCCGATGGCAACCGGCAGGCCGAACCACCAGTCGCGGCGGCGGCGCACTGCCGGCGGACGCGGTGCGTTCGCCAGGCGACCTTCGATGACGCCGGCCAGGTCGACGCCTGGCGTCTCCCCGGGCAGCGCCTTGAGGGCGGCGGAAAGTGCCTGCAACTCGACGAGGCATGCGGCGCATGGTGCGCAGGACGAGAGGTGGGCTGCCACGCGCTGGCGTTCGCCGGCGTCGAGTTCCCCGTCCAGATAGGCAGACAGCTCGGGCAGATCGGGGGCATGCGCGGCGGTTGGCTGTTCATTCATCGCGGAGTTCTCCGGTATGGCGTTGGTAGCCGACGAGGGCGGCGCTGCGGGCACGGGCAATGCGGGATTTGACGGTGCCTTCGGCGATACCCAGCGTCGTGGCGATTTCGCTGTAGGACATGTCGTCGACCTCACGCAGCAGCAGTATCTCGCGCTGCTCGAACGGCAGTTCCCGCAGTGCGCGTTCGAGCAGTTCGATGCTCTGGCGGTCGCCCAGTCGCTGGTCGGGGCGCCGTGCGGGATCGGGTAGTGCATGCTCTTCCTCGCCGGGCGGAAGGTCGGCGAAGGAAACGAACTCGATGCGCCCGCGGCGGCGCAGCACGTCGAGCGCAGCGTTGTGCGCAATGCTCAACAGCCAGGTGCGGAACCGAGCTTCCGGTCGCCAGTCGGGCAGCGCCTGATGGGCTTTCATGAAGGTCTCCTGGGTCAGATCCATGGCGTCCTCGCGCGTGCCGACCCGGCGCAGGATGAAGCGGAACACCCGATCCTGATGCTGGCGCACCAGTTCGGCGAAGGCGCGGTGGTCGCCGGCCTGCGCGCGCGCGATATGCCGGCTTTCCGCCTCGTCGGCCATTCAGGTCATCCGCCCTGTGTCAGTCATGAACATTCAACGTGCGAGCCGGGGAAAAGTTCCCACGACGTTTGCTCCGTGGCGCGCGACGGCGTCCATCCCGGAAAAACGCCTCCATGAATTGCTCCATGGAGGCGGTTTGAAAAACTCGGCGCTGGCGACACGCCGATTTGCAGGGATTACAGCGTGACCGTATCCGCCACTTCCTTGAACTCCGCGATCTGGTCGAAATTCATATAGCGATAAACGTCGGCGGCCTTGGCATTTACCGCCTGCACCTGCTCCAGGTATTCG
>Ga0154020_10008950_pt1 | contig 11573 bp, 16 predicted proteins | sample Klosneuvirus_201_FD_109709 | JGI IMG/M metagenome (GOLD analysis project Ga0154020, IMG submission 109709) | Active sludge microbial communities from wastewater, Klosterneuburg, Austria - Klosneuvirus_20160825_MG | ecosystem: Engineered > WWTP > Aerobic digester > Activated sludge | place... | reverse complement strand
TGGGGCAGGAATAGCGGGCCTGGGCGCCGCCATGTCTCTCAGGGACAAAGGTCTCAAGGTACCGCCACGCGCCAGCCCTCTGCCTCTCTGCTTTTCGCGTCTCCTCGCATTGTCCTGACATCGCGTCTTCGTAGTTCGCCGTTCTAGAGGCTCGCAATCGTGTTGGCGGCAGGATCTGGACGGACACCGAGGTCTTCGGCTTCGTACGTCTCATCGTCGACGGAGCGACCATTACGTCTCCTTTTGACTCGTCTCCTCTCAGCCTGTCGACTTCGGCGCGGCTTGGGCGCATCTTTCCTGGTCTAACCCTCTCGCATTGCTTGGTACTTTTATTTTCGTTTTCTTCCCCCTTTCCCCCCTTGGACTTGAATGATGACAATTCGAACGGGCGGACGGATAAATAATGCCGATAGTTCATTGTACAATCCTCTGACTTGTCCAACTTCCGTTTTCTCCGCGATTTATACATTCAAGTATTCATTCGAATCATCGAGCGTTTTTTGTAGCTGAGCAGCATGGTGTGCAGATGATGGTGACGAACTACCAGAAGGTTGCATTTTACACACCCGAAAGCAACGGTGTCCCCGTCGACGATCGTATTGTGAAGGAGGCTTATTCAGACTACTCGAGGGCCTTCCGCAAGCTTTACAAGGAGTACGAGAAGATCATTGCAGAGGACCCCGACATCAACATGAAGGTACTCCGGTTTGTTTGCCTGCTCCGTACGTTCTGGGGTTGATGCTGACGAGCTTCTTCTAGGTGGCGGTGAGTAGAGGTGTTTCTCTCCTTCACAAGGATAGTGGCCAAGTACGCAGCGCACGGAGCGAACTCAAAAACAAGATTATTGAGTATTTCTTCTACCATGCTCTCGTCGACAACAATGGCCGCCATCTCGACGAAATGAGCTATAAAGGCTGGTTCGTAAGTGACAGTGCGTTCTCCATCCTCTCGTTCCTCGAACCTTGTTGTATGCTAATTCCATCCTAGTCGTGGATTTCGACGCGAATGGAGGAGATTATACCGTCGCGGCGGGCTACATGGCATTGATCGCACCAGAATACAGTGCGAGAGGTTGTGTCTTTGTCCGTTTTCATGAACTGACCTCCTCTACTTTCAGATCCTATCCAAGGAAAAATCATGTTAGATCACATTGTGATGGCGATTGACTGGAGTGGCCCGAGTGTGAAGGTCACGACGAGCAAGGGGATTTTCCACTCGCGCCACGTCATCATAACGCTCCCAGTTCCAGTGATGGCCAGCAACGCGGTAGTTTTCAAGCCGCAGCTCCCTATTGAGAAGCGCGTTGCCATTCAGTACGCAACCCTTTTTCGAATCACGGCGCCCATCCATTTTCATGGTTCTTTGTAGGGGAATCACTATGGGATTTGGAACGCTAAACAAGGTATTATTGCATTTCTCGAAGCCGTTCTGGCCGACAAATGTCGATTTCTGCGCTAACCTCCCCGACAGTATGTCCTCTCGCTTTCTCTCCTCTCCATTGTGTTGATCATCTTCATTCTAGAAACTATTACGAGTGATGATCTCCGCGTTTTCATGTCGCTAAACGATCATCACCCCGGACTCCTTTGCGTGTTTCTCCACGGGAAGCACGCGATTGAATGGGAACAGAAGTCAGACGAAGAGAATGTCGAAAGGTTTTCCTCTTTTGTTTTCCCCTTCGACTCTGTTTTCTCTCACACACCTATTATGTTTACTTAGAGTATTGACCACCCTTCGTAACATGTTCGGCGTGGACAATGTCCCCAAGCCGCTGAAGACTTATGGTACTCCCCGTCAGTCCTTTTTTCATCCGTTGCGTAGTCTCACACGATTGCGTTTAGTGACTCGCTGGAACAAAGATCCCTATTCGCTGGGCTCGTATGCGGTGCCCAGCTTCCCGTTCATGCGCGAGTTCGTGGCCGTGCTGGCCGCCGACATTGAGAAGAAGCTCTTCTTTGCTGGAGAGGTTCGATTTCTCGTCCCGTGGATATGCATTCTGTTAATTTGATTCGGGATGAAGAAATATTTGCCTTGAGGCTCGCTCCAGGTTTCCTGTTGCCTGCCACAATGAGAGTAAATGTCATAGTTACACTGACCGCACCATTCTTTCTTCCTGTTCTCCCTTCACCATCTCTCTCCACCCCTCTTCTGATAGTTATTTCTTGTCAGGCTACTGCTCCCCACTTTGGCGTGACCCACGGAGCGCTGGCTTCGGGTCAGCGTGAGGCTGAGAACATCTTGCGCCTCTATGCCAAGTCCAAGCTCTGAATACGAGTTCACCCCAGGAGGACCTCCCTATACTTAACAATGGAATGAAACGAAAGGAAACCCCCTTACCCTGCTTCGTTTGTACATTGTAAGTTAGTTCTTCGTTTGTGTTTGCTCGACCTCAGCGCTTTTTTTTTTGTTTCGACGAATAAACGTCTCTTCTGACTCCTTGTCAACACGCACTCTCCATCCCCATGATTATCGAGGGACAGCTCGAAGATGTTAAATTCCCATCAACGTTGAACTGGATACAATGATGCATCTGATCTTATTGGTAGGCGGTGCAGCTGGCGAGAATAGGAAACGACCGTCGATTCGCCGGCGGCAAGAGCAACGAATGAAGCCGACCGTTGCTACGAGATGGCGCTCCCTGCCTCAGTCGCCAATGTGTCACCAATCAATTACCAGTTTCTTGTCTCGTTGCCGTTGAACACCAAGGCGGAGGCGCACAGACGAACCCTCAGCGCGTTGGTTCTCGCAGTTGAATGGGAGATTGCCTTTGCCAGCACACTGCCCTCGAATAAATCATGTGTACGCTAATAATTGTTCAATATTTTAATGGACTAAGGGGGAGATCGTGACTGTGTGGCCTCGTTGTTTGAACCGCGAGGGAATGACATGTCATATGTTCCCTCGCCCTCATTGTCCCTCGATCTTCTTCGCCCAATCGTTTTTCTGTGATCAACAAGAATTCTTAATATTTTCTTCAGCGTTTGCGGTCTATTTGGAGGCGAACTGGAAGCGTCTGTTCACCGACGGTATTTACAATGTCGAGCGACTTCGAAAGAAACAATACTTCCTCATGGCCATGTTGAGCGAAGAGGTGCCTCTCCCTCCTCAAGAACTTTCGCTCGATGAACAATTCATAATTTTAATGAGTCTCTCTTTCTCGTGGTTTCCTTCTCCTGCGCTTGGCTTCACGAATAACGGCGAGAACCCTGAATTGACCCTCGACGTTGACCTAAAAATGTATTAATCTGTTTCTGGCGCAGACGAAGCGAACGATCTTTCTTCGTTATCTGGAAGAGAAGAAGCAAGCGGTTCTTCTACATTTCATTAGCGAGGTGAGCAATTTCAGGCTGACCAAATTCAGCTCGCTGCCGGATCTTGTACCTCTGCCTTCTTCTCCCAAACCGATGGCATCTTCAATTGATGTATCGTCGCAGTTGTCGCAAGCGTCGGCGCTGTTGACGCGACTGTTCCCTTTGGAAGCCGTGTTAGACTCTGCTCTGGTCGCCCAATGCCAGGCAAAGATCAAGCAGGGGAGCGTCGGCGGCAGTGCCGAGGATGCGACGAGCCCTCGTAAATCCGACATCTTTGACGCGCTGCACAACGAGGCGATGAGCATGGTCCTCCCTCTTCCGTTTTGATTTCAATCTAGTTTTCTTATTGTATTTTTTTCAGCTCCAGAAGTCTTTCCAAAGTTTTTGTGACGAGGTCGAGGTTCTTGCTACTCGTTTCATTACTGAGGTAAATAACGACGCATTATCATTTCTTTTTTTCTCCGCAATTTATGTTGTCTTATTAGTCCTCTCGAACCAAGTTCTACATCATTGAGGTGGACTCGCGATTCGATGAGCTTTTAACGGACACTTTCTTGTATCAGAAGTTCCACGAGGTTCGATTCGACCATGCCCTACCTATTACCTTCTTTTATGCTGAATTCCACTAGTTTCTGGGTGCCGAGAGTCACGCGTTGACTTTCTATCGCGAAGTTTTTTCGTGGAAGTGGACGGATTCGAAGGACGATGCTGAGCGAGCCAAGGTCCTTACCGCTCTTTCCCCCCTTTCCACATCCTCGTCCTCATTTTTGCCGTCTTCATGGGCAGGTTGCCAATTATTTGGTGGTTCGATATCTCGCGCTTGATGGAGTGATTACCCCAGTGACCATTAATATTGGTGATGATGTCAAGAAGACTCTCAAGGTAATGGAAGCGCCTGTCGCGAACTGCTCTCCATGTCCCTCATATTAACCCTTAGGCGTCGTTGGCTTCTCAAATCTTGCCCACCACGTTGTTCGATACGATTCTCGAGGATCACTTGAAAACTCTTCGGGTAGGAGTCAGCCTAGAGCCAAGCTAATTTTTAGTTCCCTCATTTTTACTTCTTAGAACCTCTTTGCTCTCTTTGCCGATGCCGCTCGACAGGACGAAGAAAGGTCTACAGTCATTGCCAGGTCAAAGAACCAGTTCAGGAAATCGTTGTTGGTCCGTTTGCTCTGGTCCTTCCTCGAGATGCTTCCTCATTCCACTTTTAGGTTCTTCGCGATTCTTTCAACGACATGATCTGGGACTCGTTTCTCTTCCTTTCATTCGAGCAAAACTGCAAGGATAAAGGCATAGCGACCCAGCTGTACCTCCTGGTGGACCTCCACCGCTACCAGATGCGCAAGTACTTGAGCGACCGCCAGCGCAATGATACTATTGCAAATATCGCTGTGAAATATCTCGGCTACGGTGGCCTCCCTCCCGTCTTCACTCCAAGGAACCAATCGTTGGTGAAAGAGGCCGTGCAGCGCCTCAAGGATGGCACTTACGACGAGAACATTTTCAAGGACATTTGGCGTGAGGTCTATGACGATCTCGCAGTCCACTTTATTTCCTTCTCGAATCCTGCGCTCGAGCAGAAAAATAAGGAGCTTGCCAAGAATATTACGCTCACTCTCAAACACGAGCGAAAGAGGTTCATGCTTCATTAATTTTCCCGTTTTATTAATTCTCACCGATTTCGGTTTAGGAGCCTGGTGATGAAGCCTGCGGCCACAAAGAGCATTGAAGGCGACTTCCAAGATCTTCTTGTCGACAAAGACCTCTTTGGAAAGTTTGAGAACCACCTCAACGCTAAGAAGGAGTCATCTGAACTGCACTTTTACAAAGAACTCACGGAGTTGAAGCAAAAGCCCCCTCCACCGAAGCAGTACTCGGAGGCCGTTCTTGCCATCGCTACGAAGTACCTTGGATTTGGAGGCAACCCAGCAACAGTCAAGTTCGATAAGGGCGTCACGGACGACTTCATGAGCAAGGTGAAGCGGAACCAGATCAATCGCAAGATCTTCGACCTCATGTATGGCGTGATTCAAGATCGCCTCAAGATTGCCTTCGCCTCGACGTCGCAGGGATCGCGCAAGAACTTCATCTACCGCAAGAAGTCCAGTTATCGAATCATGCAGCGCAGGCCATTCCATGAGCTCGTCGTGCATCACTTCAACGACTTTGAGCAGTACGTCCTCGAGAATGCCCCCACTGAGGAGTATTGGCAGCGCGGCAAGAAGCTCCGCTTCTATCGCGACGTCACGGACTACCAAGATCGCGCGAAGAAGGCGTTTAAGCTTCTCGAGCAACTGACCTTCAAGATTGGCAGCGAGTACATTGGGCTCACCACCATGGACAAATGCGCTCTGACCGGCGAGTTGCCCAATATAGACAAGCTCGTCGACTCGATCCGCCAGCAAGTGGCGGACAGAAACCCGACTGTGAGCATGTTCAACGAGCTGTGGCTCGAGGTTCAGAATGTTCTGGAGCGTGGCTTTGTCGGCTTCGTGATCCAAATCCTCCAAAACAAGAAGCTCAAGAACAAGCGCCTAAAGAAAGCGAAGTGGACAGGCCTCAAGTTCACTGACGTTTTCTTCGACTCGGAGCTCTATGTCGAGTTCGAGTCGTACCTCGTCGCTTCCTCCTCCGCAGCCGTGAAGAACCTCGAATTTTACAAGGCAGTCATCGACATGCAGGCGCAGTATCAGCAGATGCAAAACTTAGCCGTGGCCTGGGGTCGCAAGATTGCCGCCAACTATCTCGGGATCACGAGCGCTCGTGGTACTTCATCTATTACTTTCGTTTTCTCATGGGATATCGCATCACTTCCTTCCATAGGCCGCCCTGCCGAGCCTTCAATCGATTTCACCGCGCAGGACGTGAAGGACCAGCTGATAGAGTTTAGCAATCAAATTGACTTGCAGCTCTACAAGTCCGATGCCACTTTTATCTTCGACCATTTCTGGAAGGATGTCGAGCAGGTCTATCTTCAACATTTTCGTGCCGACTGCTTCTTTAACTGATGAACGAATTGTTTTCCAGGAGCTCATTCCTTGGTTCGATGATTTCACGGAGGAGGCATTGGAGCGCGGCCATATTCTGCCACCCACCGACAGCGCAGCCTTCCAGAGCATCGTGCAGCCGTTCCAGGAATACCTGTCCGCTGTTGGCTGCTTGCAGACGTTTAACTTCCACCGAGAGGTGAAGCAGTTCCAAAAGACCGAGTATACCGCTCAAACCACTCTGGCGTCGGCTGTGCGTGTAATTTGTGAGAAGTATTTCGGTGCGACATCATTCTATAGCGCGCGTTCCTTAGATCTCATCATCATTCTTCCAGAGGCCGACGATGAGCTCAAGCCCAAGATTCGAGTGCTCGATCCGAATCTCATGACCTTCGTGAAGGAGGTGTACACCAAGGAGAGCTCCAAGGAGATCTTCGATAAGATCTTCCAAGCTGCCAATGTCACGCTCGAGGTCATGTACCGAGAGTACAAGAGCGGTATCGATCCCAAACTCTCCGTCTTCAATCAGAGCGAAGAGAAGAGGCTCGAAGTGATCACGCCACGCCCGAAGCCGCAGCCTAAGGATGACGTGGAGGAGGTTGTCATTAGTCGCGTGCAATTCGTCCTCGAGGACGGCGACATGAGCGATGCTTTTGAGAAGTTCCTCCGCAATAAGCTCCCGAACGTCGTCGACACTCTTGTCTGCCTCAAACAGGCACATCAGCTCCGCAAGCTCAGCGCGACTTACAATCAGAGCTATCTCTCGATCTCTGCGAGCACGCTCGTCAAAGGTCTTGAAAAGGCCAACAAACTCTCCCTTGCCAAATCTCTCTCAGAAGTTGACGTGGAGCTCGAGAGGACGTGTGCTACGCTGGAGGCTGCTCTAGCATCGCCATTCGACGAGTTCTCAAAGCACTACAAGGGCGGCAACGCCTCTTCTTCCAAGCGCCGCAATAAGAGTCCCCGCCGAAAGGTATTATCTTCGTCTTTCCCGAGGGGATTACAAGTGAACCTCACCTTACCTGATGACCCTAGGCAAAGAAGGAGAAATCGAATGAAGATATCACTGGCGACGAATTGGAGAATACCGACGGCGAGGCGTCACCTCAAGAGGACAGGTACCTACTAAGATCATTAATTTCTTACTTATTCGCATTCGCTCACCAACCGCTACAGTGAAAAGCGGAAGTTGTCCACCTCCAAGGGCAAGTCGAGGGCCAAATCCAACAGCAAGAGCAAAACCAGCAAACGTGACAGCAAAGGATCCTCGCAGGAAGAGCCAGTCAAACGAGCGCCTTCCCAGGGTGACCTTGGAAGCATGAAGTACCCTCAGATGCTGTTATGTCTTATTCTCGATCGATATGATGACCTCCAGTTGTTTTAGGTTGTCTCAATCGTCTCCTAATTTGACCTCCCTCGTCGGTCTCGGCCTTTCCGGCAAGTCCATTCCAATTTCATCGGCGCCGACGACGAAGCCCGTTGATTTTGAGGACAAGCCCGCATCCGAGGCGATCCCACCTCGCCCGTCAATTGATTCTATCTCCTCTATGAGAACGCTCTCTCGGCGGACGGCCTCTTCCAATCTTCTTGGTCCCAATCCCGACGCTCTCGTTGCGCTTATTTCACCGCGAGAGGTGAGCAAAGAAGAGGCCGACCAAGTCAAAGCCACGATCATCGACGCGGCCGTGAAGGAAGTTCAGGCCCCTAACATTTCCAATGCCCCTTCTCAGACTGTCGAATTGCCAAAGAAGGAGGTAAGTTTCCCGGAGCTGACTCAAGATTGCATACAAGCGCTGGACGCGCTCAGCAAGGTCCTCGAGGACCTCCGAGCCGCCGAATTCCGTCCCACTGTGAAGTTCGGACAAACCTACCATTTTCTTGACAATAGCTCATCTCTAATTTCAATTTTCTAGATCCCTTGTCGATGCCGCGAAGGGATTGCAATCTGTCGTAGCGTCCAGTGGCCCCCAGTCGCTGGTGGACACGGTAGCTTCTATCAAGGAGCTGCTCCTTAAGTGCATATCGATGGCGCAACAGTTCCTCCAGGAGCCCTCGGAACCCAAGCACAAAGCAGCATTTGAACAACAAAAGAATGAGGTGCTGCCATGATTAGATGGTATCATGATATTCGTCTTGTGAGCTCACTTGTATCCTAGGCTGTCACCGCCTTGAAGAAGCTTCTCCCTGGCAAGCCGTCCACCGGTGTCGTCCCCTCGCTGGATCTTCGCAAGTCGGACAATGACAAGATAGTGGCCAAGAAGACGGAGGAGGTCGAGGTCGTCGAAGCGGAGACTGCCATTGTTCTCACTATCCGCGACAATTATCGCCTGACCTTCAACGATGACTACCGCCGCAAGATGCTCTTCGACAGTCTCATTTCCGCGGAAGAGAAGAACCTTGTGACCATTATGGAAGAAATCCTCAAGTTCGAAGACTCTCCGCAAAAAGATTGGAAAGCCATCGTTCCCAACATTGCCAAGCTGCTCACCGAGCCCTCTTCCTTAGTACTTCTGTTTTTTTAACCCCGCTATTGATTTGCTCTGACGATCGATCATGTCAGGGATTGAAGGAATCGTCTTCTCTTGAGTTGGAGCTTCGCCTGCGTGTTGCTAGCGGCCCTCTCGAGGCGGACATGTTCGACGAGCTCGTCAAACTCATCGAGCCCGCCCTCGAACGCATCCGCAAAGCGTCGCTACCCCCGGAACCTGTATGCTTCTCATCCCCCCCTTTTTTTTGAGGTCCTTACGCTCACTCATTTCGCCCATAGTATTTCTCCCCTCGAATCACTCCGTTTATCACGCCAAGCGGCTCGCCATCGATGACGCCGCGACCGAAACTTCAAATTACGACGGCCACTCGCGCAGCTCTCGAGAAAAAACACTTTGCAAGCGCCGATGAGCGCTTCAAGGCGCTCGTCAAGGACGTGCTGCCGGTTCTCTTGGGTGACTTCGGTAGCTCTTTTTATCTCTTGCATATCGATTGTAAACGACCGACTGAACCGCTTCTTCAGGTTTCGGAGTATTCGTTGGCACTACTAAGAACTCGGCCGACCTCGAGTTTTGCAAAGAAATCTTCTCGTTCCGAAATCGCGATTACATGTCGCACGACCACATGAAGAAGGACGTGGAGTGGATCGCGAGGTTCCCCTGTGATTTGTTGGATGCCCCTCGCCACCTCGTCGGTTTCTCATATCTTGCTTTGCTAGGTACTACCTCGGAATCGATGGCGAGGCGACCGCTGAGGCTCGCTTGGAGCTCTCCAAGTCAGAAATGGTACCTTCGATACACGTATCCATATACCCGATTTGTTGTTCATCGTTCATGTGTAGGCGTTCGTTTCCGATGTCCGACACGCTCTGCAGCAATTCCCTATCTCATACGAGATATTCGACAACTTGCTTATATCGCGAGCGCAACTGATCCAGGACCTTTACACGCGCTGGAAAGAGAGCCGCGTACCATTTCATTACTATCGTGGCACCCATGAGTCTTCTTGTCGTCCATATGTCTCATTTCTCATCCATGAATCTCATTTGCCACCCATGTCTCATTTGCTATCCATCAATCTCGTTTTCATGTCTAGTCTCGCAATCGAAAGGCGTCGTCTCAGCAAAGCCTGCGCCCTGCCCTCCCTCGAACCAACACGTCACTCAACATTGCTGTCTGGAAGCCGAGGTGCGATTTCACTGTCCTCTCCTCTGTCCCTTCGGAGACTCATCATACTGTTCAGAACTGGATCACCCATGGAACGACTCCACAAGAGGACCGTCTCCAAGGAAGCCGCTGACTCCGTTCGCGATGTTCCTTCGGCTGACACTGCCGAGGTTCGTTTTCCCTTCCCTCTCATCCGATTTCTTGGGTTGATTCCTATATTTTCTATTACTAGGTGGTGTCCAGCAAGGCGTTACAGACGCTGAATGATCGAAATGCCGAGCTCTCTTCCACAGTGCCTTTCCCACACTTGCGTCGCCGCATGGCCACTCCTGCCATCGAAGCCGTTCTCCCGAAGTACCTTCCATCGTTTGTTCTTTTTCTCTTTTCTATGTCGGATAACTTTTCTTGTTCAGGGTGGAGAGGGTTGGCGACTTTACCGACCTTGTGAATGACGATGTTCTCTACTTCCACTTTGAGAAGGCGCTCAAGGTATCCCCCGATCTTGTTGGCAGATCTTTTGATCGCTGTTTACTCTGGGTTCTTAGTCGGTGGAGATGGAGGATCACCTCTACTTCTTCTTTGACGTGTATCATTTGCGAAACACGATCGTCAAGGATCAGAAGGTCCTCGAGGCCACTTGTGTCGACATCGCGAAGAACTATCTTGTATGGCATATCCCCTTTCCTGAGTTAGTTAGGCGTTCTTAGTTCACTCCTGGTATCTTGTAGGGCTATCAAGGCAAGCCGATGCTTTCCAGTCTCGTTCCGCGTAAGGTGTCCGTGAAGCTCGTGATCGATCAGATCGAGGATGGCATCTTCACCGCCTCCATGTTCAATCGTCTGTCTGAGGATGTGGAGGTGTTCTTCTATCTAGAACTGCTTTTTTATTTGACAGTCACTCACTGTTGGAGTCCTACAGAGCATTTTGCGCATCAAGTTCAGTGAGTTCTCTGAGTGGATCTCTCCCGATGGCAGCACCTCCGATTTCCGTAAGGGCAGTCGCGTCAAAGCTAATATCGCCAAGATTTTTGTATACTCTTCTCTTCTTCATCAATGGGCGCTTGTGACGCCTTTGTCTAGTCCAAGGTGGAGGCCCGGAAGAAGGTTAAGGAGCTGTCGCTGCATACCATTGAGTCCAAGTTCTTTGAGCTCGAGAACCACCAGGAGATCCTGGCCGAGTTCTTGACCTATCTCGGAGCGAGGAATGCTTTGAACATGTGGACCTTCCGCGTCGACATCCTCGAGTTCCAGAGCACATCCTACAAGAGCGATAAGGTTCGTCTGCTTCCCAATCTGTGCATCTTCATGGTGTTTGTATTTGATCAGCCATCGTCAGGTCATGTTGGCCGAAGCGAGGGCCATGGCCGCCGAGTATCTCGGTATCGGCTTTGGCGGCAAAGGTTCCGTTGTGCTTAGTGACGATCTGTGCTTCCTCTTTTTGCGACCTTGTGTTTCTCGTGTTTTTCTGATATGTTGCATTTTTTAAACAGTCTTTCTGCGAATCTGCGTAAGGACTTTGCTCGCAATCCACCGCCAGTGGATATGTTCGCTTCGATTTCGGAGGACATCACCACTCGCCTCAAGGATATCTATGCGGATTTCTGCTGGTCGCTTAAGTCC
>Ga0154020_10008949_pt1 | contig 11576 bp, 8 predicted proteins | sample Klosneuvirus_201_FD_109709 | JGI IMG/M metagenome (GOLD analysis project Ga0154020, IMG submission 109709) | Active sludge microbial communities from wastewater, Klosterneuburg, Austria - Klosneuvirus_20160825_MG | ecosystem: Engineered > WWTP > Aerobic digester > Activated sludge | place... | reverse complement strand
GGCATCGCCGACATCAAGATGGTGTGCCGCAAGAACCTCCACGTGAAGTTCATCGCCTGTGACTTACAGACTACCTCGGAGATCTTTGAGGACAAGGTGAAGTACGGCTTCGGTCGCTTCAGCAAGTTCCTCAAGCCAACGGTGATCAACGACAAGGACAACCTCTTGCGCGTCGCCTTCAGCCGTAAAGCATCGAAGGGTACCAAGAAGGCGCTGACCAGCAAGATCAACATCACAGCACCAAGTCCATCGGCCATCAACGGCGGTGCGCCAAGTATCGTGTTCATCGACGAGGCCCCATTCCTTGAAGGTAGCCTGTTCGATGACATGATGAAGGAGGGCCGCCCAACACTCTTCCGCAAGGTGGATGGAAGGCTGAAGATGCGTCGCCAGTTCATAGGCTGGGGAACCGGTGGCCGGGCTGCAAAGGGCGGTGGTTCATTTGAAAAGTTCCACCGCAAGCTGTTCAATACATGGGAGAAAGGCGAGTATCAGGACGAGGGTATCGTGCCGATATTCCTTGACTGGACATGCCGCCCCGGTATCGACGAGGACTTCTACCGGGCCGAGTTGCGCCGCGCCATGAGCGGTGAAGGTGACGGATACAGCGAGGCCGACATCGAATCTAACATGATCCAGTTCCGGCAGGTGATGCCTTCCGGTCTGGATGATATGTACACGGTGAACGCCAACACACTCGTGAGTACATCCTTCCTTGTGGCCGGGGCAGACCGGTGCAGCGCACTCAAGCCAAGCCTAAGAGGGGTGTATGGGAAGTTCGAGCCTATATTCGACAAGTCCATATCTTCACCTTCGGACAGCTTCTTCCCCTTCCGGGTGAAAGGTGTCCAGTGGGTACCCATGGGTGAGGGAAGCACCAATGAGCCGGTATTCATGTTCTGGCCACCCGAGCGTGGGTGGAAGGACCGGTACTACCAAGGCACCGACCCCATCCTTGCGTCCACTGGTCTGTCCCGCCATGCTTCCGCGATATGGGATGCCGAGTACAAGACCATCCCCTGCGTGGTCAACACAAGGACACAAGACCCTTACGACAGCTACGCCCAAAGCAAGCTGATGGGGATGTACTACAGGAATGAAGGGCAAGAGTTCTGCACCGAACTTGTCGAGAACAACATCGGCAAGCTCTACATCAAGTGGATCGAAGGTCCGGAGTGGAAGGCGTTGCGCTCCATGCTCACGAACAACCGGGTTATCGACCTACTCCAAGGTGGCGGGGAACCGGTGGGCTTCGACAACAAAGGGGCCCGCAAGAACGTGCTTGTCACCGGTATCGGGAAGAACATGCTGCTGTCGCACGGCATGAACCTATACATCCCGGACCTGTGGAGCCAGCTACGCTTCTTCACCGGCAACATGAGCCCATCGGGCAACCTGCTGTGGGCGGTGGATGACAGGAAGAAGCACCAGGATGACTTGATCGACGCATCCTTCATCGCCTATGCGTGTCGCCAGTCCTTCCCGCACCTCGTGCCGGTGAATGTGGCCGCGAACACCGAAGGCAATGGCGTGAAGGAGTTCGTTCGGACGAAGCTGGTATACGACAGGGAGACCAAGATGAACAAGAGGGTGCAGGTATTCGACCGGCCACGAATTGAAAAAGCAGCGTAATGGGGAAGTACAGCACAGCCGTGGACGAGATGATCGCCACCCAGCGGTTCCAGATGTTCAACCCAACGTCCAAGGGGGACTTACGTATGGACTACCCGGAGTTGTGGAAGATCGAATCGTTCGCCGCCCTCAACCCCAAGAAGATGCTCTTCGTATGGTGGTACGCCGCAAGGTGGTCGCCAACAATGAAGATCGTGGACGAGAAGGACCGCATCGCCTACTCCTTATACAGGGCCTACGGAAGCAAGTTGCCGAAGGACATAGAGGAGCCATACCTGAAGAAGAATTGGGGCGACGAGATCGCCAAGGCCATCGCCGACATGCGAGGCTTTGAACCCATGCCCAGGGTGATCATGAAGCTCACCTGTATGGACCTGATGGACAAGGTGAAGAAGCTACTTGGCCAAGCTGCCCCGGAAGAGGGCGAGAATGGTATTGAGTGGTCGGACGTAAAGGAGTATTTCCAAGCTGTGAAGTTGGGGATGGAGGTCCAGAACAACCTCCTTCCGTTCACGGAGCACAGCGCATTCGGGATAACCCAAGTGGAGAGCACTGAAGAAGAAGAGGAAGGTGAGATCATTGAGTTCTACCACAACAACAGGAATAACTGATGTTTATCCCCATCGCCTACGAGACACCCCCGGACATCGGACTTCCCATGCCCCAGAAGGGAGAGGACTACTGCCGGACCATGACGCGCAGCCAAGTATCCAGCATGGACCTCACGGTCTTCAGCGAGATGCACAAGAACGCCCGTGACCTTGAGAACGCCTATGCCGGTGACCTTGAGACAAAGGAAGACTTCGACACCTTCCTGACGGACGAGACACTGAATTCGCGCAACCGGGTGATGTGGGACACGAACCTCATTACGCCCATTTTGCGCCAGTATGTGGGGGATGCGCTACAAACAGAGTACAACGCATCGGTCAAGACCATCACCCACCGGGCCGTGACGCGCAAGCTACAGGCCAAGGCTGAGATGATGTTGATGCACTCCGCCAGCGAGTTCAGCGCCGATATGAAGGCCATGATCTCCAAGGCGGCACCCATCGGGGATACGCTGTCCCAGACCATGGGCAACTTTGAAAGCGCATGGGATGACCCCTTCCAGAAGGCCATCAACAACATGGTCCAGAAGGCGGCTGAGATAGCCGGGGTGAACAAGAACAATGGTCAGGACGCTTGGGACATGGCATTCTGGGGTATGGTCGTGAACATCTTCCGGGACAAGGGTTCGTTCATGCACCTGCAACGCATCCACCCGGGCGACTTCTTCTTCGATACCAGCGCCAAGTACCTCGACCTGAGCGACGCTTCCTTCATGGGGTGCTTCCCTAAGATGAACGTGGCCACCATCTTCCAGATGTGGGACATCCCCAAGTGGAAGCAGGAGGCTATCACCAAGACCATCCAAACCATCCAGTCGTCCACATTCGGGAACACCGGTGGGGCTGAGGTAAGTTGGAGCACCAACAAGATCCGCGTCATCTCCAACTTCTGGACGGACGTAGATGTGAAGGAGATCGGGTACATCAGTGGGCCCGGGGGTGTACCGACACAGGTATGCCTGAGCGAAGACAAGGACGAAGACGGCGAGAACTACACTTATGACGACCTTATCGACCCGCCCGAAGGCGTGAAGGAGGTCTTCAAGGGGAAGAAGTCGCGCAAGACAGAGGTGGAAGTCCTCATGTACTGCGATATGATCCCGCATGAATACCTGCTCGGAGGCGCCCCGAAGCCGGACGGTACGGCGGTAGGCGACATCGTTCTGGATTACGGCGTGGCCCCCAACCAGCCATACAATCCATTCGACCCACTGAAGGTGACGACACCGTTTCAGGTGAACATCTTCAGCCGCGCCCAAGGCAAGATCATCCCCCCTTTGTTGGCCATCCTCAAGCCGAACCGGTTCGTGGCCCGCATCCTTGGGGCCATGGAGTCGCAGTTGAATATGTCGGGCGGAGAGGCTATCGGCGTAGACACCGACATGCTCTCGAACAGCAACCCCACCGGGACGCACGTGGGAGTGGCTATCAAGCAGGGCAAGATCATCGAGTTCAACAACGGTGGTCGCGGCATCAGCAACGCCATGCACCGGTTCGACAACACGGCCGGGCAGGGCACCCACGCGATGCTCCAGATCGTGATGGCCGTGCAGGAGATGGTACGTACCCTCACCGGTGTGCACGGCCCCATGATGGGCGAGGACAAGAAGGGCCAGCTTGTGGGCGTGACCGACATCTTGGTACGCCGCGGTATGGCTATGCAGGAGCCGTTCCACTACCCGTTGGCCGACAACAAGGAGCAGCAGTACCGATACCTGGCAACAGCCGGGAAGGAATACCTGTTGTCGCGCCCCGACCTTTTGATGGACCTCGTGACCGATGCCGACATGGCCGCACTGTTGGCCAGCGAGGATATGTCGCTGGAGCGGTGCAACGCCAAGGTGATCAGGGAAAACCCGGAGAACACCCGAAAGGAACAGGCGAACAACTGGCTCAACATCCTGATCCAGTTCGGCTTTATCGACCAGTCCCGGTACGCGGAGTTGTACAACAACAGCTATCCCGAGGACGTGTCCGTGGCCATTAAGCAGTACGCCGCAGAGCTACAGCAAGCCAAGAACGCCGCAGCCAAAGAGCAAGCCAAGCAGCAGGCCATGCAAGCTATCGCCATGGAAGGTGACAAGCTGGACCAGGAGCGCCAACAAATTGACGACCAGAAGTCCAAGACCGCTGATATGCTGGCCAAAGAGAACGCCAAGGCCACCGGGAATATCGCTAAGGAGAACGTCAAGGCGGGCCACAAACAGACCGAAATGGTACTCGGTCACGACCTCCAACAAGAGGCACAACCACAAGCATCGTTCGGAAGTGCAGAATAATAGTGTAGATTTGCGAACATAAGACACGACCATGGCAGACGAAACGGTACCCGAAGTAAGCGAAAAAGACCCGGCAGCGATCGCCGAGGGCCTGATGAATGCAGCCCTTGGAGATACATCAAAGCCATGGACGCCACCGGTAGCGGAGGTTGCCGCGGCTACTGAAGAGGCCGAGGAAGAGGCTGCTGAAGAGGTGGTTGACGCTGCCGCGGATACCGAGGTGGTCGTGGAAGAAGCGCCGCCAGCCGAAGGTGCTCCACATCCGCTGAGCGCGTTCTTGGCCGGCGGAGCTACCGAGGCCAAGCCTATCGCTGTGCCTAAAGCCGTGTCTGAGTGGTTCACAAAACAAGGCATCACTGACCCAGCCTCCGTGCTCGGTGAGTTGCCCAAGCTACGTACATCCGTAGCTTCCCTTCAGGCTGACGTTGAGAAGCAGAAAGCCGACCTTGCCCTATATGACGGCTTGGACGAAGAGGCGAAGAACGTGGTCCGCATGTCCTTGGCCGGTGAAAACTGGAAGGAGAAGGTCCTGTCCCGCCCATCGCTGGACTACACGCTCCCCTTCGAGAAGCAGGATAAGAAGGCTATGCTGGACCTCTATGCCAAAGGCAAGGTGTCTGAGGACGACATGGAGGAATACATGTCTGAAGATGGTGACGCCAAGAGTAAGGCACTTGTAGAGGCCGTGCTGGAGAAGGCGGAACTGCTTTACTCCAAGGACAAAGAGGACGTGACGACATACGGCGCCAAGCGCACGGCTGAGATCAAGGCGCAGGAGGAGAAGCAGCAAGCGTCCCTTGACGCAAGCCTTGCATACGTGTACAGCAAGGTGCCCGGCAGCCAGTCATACAAGGACGAGATCACCAAGGCCATCACCGGCCTTCGGGACCATTTTTTCGAGAAGGACGGTTTCACGTTGAAGCCTACCGCCGCTTTTGACGCATGGACACTCACGAGACTCAATGAGCTCACTGAGGCCAAGGTTGCAAAGGCGAAGGTGGAAACTCAGAACGCTGCGAACATCGACCTTCTTCGTAGGACAGGAGCAAAGCAAGCGTCGTTGTCAACCAAGGAAGCCGCAAGCGAAGGGACTAAGACCCCTAAGCAGATGGCCGATGAATTGATGACGAAGACGATGGCTGGGCCGATGGCCAGATAGGCACCGCAAGGTTGCATGAACATGGATCTGTTGTTGCACTTGAAGAGAGAATGATGAGACAGAACACAACAGAATGGCAAGTAGCAATTATGCCGAAGGCGGTATTGTTGATGGAAACATCAAGATCAACCCACTCGGCTCACTCACCCCGTATCTCGCTCCTACGAGCGTCGATGCGCAAGTAACGTCACTCCTTCAGGAGAACATCGTTAAACGCATTATCGGGACCCGTCCCGAATCCTACACCGCCGCCCTCGGCGCACTCTTGTTCAAGCGCGTCCCGACGTTCTTCGCCGGACACGAATGCCAGTGGTACGAAATGCCGGACCAGCGTTTGGCGATGACCGTTGACAATGGATCTTCTGCCGCAGGTACCGTACTTACCGCAGCCACCGCTCCGGTATCCGGCGGTTACGCCACGGCCAACATGCCTGTGGGCGCAGCAGCCTTCGCCGCAGCAGGTATCAACAAGCGTATGTACTTCGGTGGCGGCGGTGCCGTGATCGTGGGCAAGACCGCTGGTACCCCGAACACCCTGCAACTGAAGTCCCTCGTGGCTGGCGCAGGTATCCCTGCCATCATCCAAGGTGCATCCATCCCTGTAGGCGCTGAGATCCGCGCTGACGGTGAGCGCCGGATCGTGAACCACGAGCGTTACAGCTTGCTGAAGCGCACCAACCTCATCACCAACATCGCGAAGGCCCGTGAGTACGGTCGTCGTGAGTGGCTTGAGGCTACCAACGGCGCCACGACCGACTTCATCCCCCGTAGCATGGATGAGTTGATCTGGAACCTGAAGGCTGATGCCATGATCGAGGTCCTGAAAGGCGTGAAAGGCTTCCAGGAGAACGACAACGGCAAGCACACCCCGACCACGGACGGTATCGAGACGCAGCTTATCAACGCTGGCCAAGCCCCCATCCAATGCACAATGGGCAACTTGATCCCGGTCTTCGAGGACGTGCTTCACAACACGGGCTTGAAGTCCAGCAACACCAAGCTGATCATCGCCCAGACCCGCCTGCTCACCGAGCTCGGCAAGCAGTACAAGAACGACCAGACGCGCTACGCGCCGAACGACATGGTTGCCAACATGAACCTCAAGTCCATCGTGGTCGGCAGTACTACCGCCGTCCTGATGCCTTGCGACATCTTGGGTGACACGAACTACTTCGGTGATGACGGAGGCAAGCGCGTGTATGTCATCGACGAGAACGCCATCCAGATGGCCGGACAGAAGGGTATGCCATACATGGACATCAACGGCGCAGTTGGTAAGCGCCTGTTGAGCTTCACCGACCCGATGGGTAGCCGTGATGACCTCTTCACGACCCCTGTGGAGATGACCTTCGCCCCGATGGTGGAAGGACCTGAGAACTGTTCCATGCTCGACGTGGACGGCCTGTACTAAGCAAACAGCCAAGGCGCGGTGGGGAATTAGCCTCACCGCGCTAAGGCGCAACCAACAACCAACAAATAACTGGAATGGCAAAGCAAGCTGGAGAGCAGAGTAATAGCGGAACCTCTACCGCAGGACAACCACCTGTAGTAGATCCTACCGCAGTGGACATTGATCAAATCGTGGCCACTGCCGTAGCGAAGGCGCTGGCAGGCGTAAAGCCACAAGTCCAACCCCCGTCACAGACGATCTACGTCTCCGGGGAGAAGCCGAAGAAGCCGTTGTACGCCTCGCAAGCCGACGTGCCACAGGAGTTCTATACGGAAGAGACGATGCGTATTGTGCGCAACGACAACAGCAGGGTGTTCCCCCACTTCATCGTGAAGGGACAGGCTATTGAATGCCCGCGCACACAGATCATCCGCTTCCGCAAGTTCCAAGACGATACCACCGTCCGCTTCGGCGCCGGTGACAAGACGGTGTACAAGGAAGTGTACGATACCAACGACAAGCGCGAGCAAGACCTGTTCTTGGCCGATGACCGCATGGGCATGGACTTTTACGTGGACAAGGGTAAGAAGCAGACAGCATCGAAGCACTTGCTGATGACCTTGTTCGCCAAGCATAAGCAGATCCTCGACGCCACCGGTACGGAGGCTATCCGTGGAATGACCAAGGCTTCGGGTGGCGATATTTCGCAATCCATGGCTGAGCAACGCATCGCCCTGGCTAACCAGCAGGCGGAGGTGGAGTTCGCCCAGATGCAAGAGCAGAAGAACCTGAAGGATGTGGACGAGGGCAAGAAGGCCCTTATGACAGGCCGCGCATAAATGATACCTTTCTCCAAGGTCGATGAGCAAATGCTGTCGCGCTTGGACGCGGTAGGCACTGACCACTACGACCTGACCCTCACGCGCATCCCGGCAGTGAACGGGGCGCAATACATGGTGCAATCGGCGCTGTCTTCCTTGATAGAGGGGAAGAAGTTCAGCGGCGAAGGTCTGCGCGACCTCAATAGCTCGGCCATATTCCAGACCTCCCAATTCGGGCAGATCGACGTGGACCAGATACTAGGCACCGCAGCACCGGGGAACATCCCGCACAAGGTGTGGACGATACTTGGGGTGTACCCGAAGTTCATAAGTACGCCAACGGTGCAGGTGATAACAGACCCGGTGGCTGAGCGTTCACAATTCCGGAACGCCAGGTTTATTCGCCCGCTGAAGAGTTCACATCACCTGACACAGGAGAACATCGCAGAAGCGTCCACGGACCCGTTCGCCCCCGGCAGTCCGCTCAACACCAATCCCGACCTACAAGAGTATGGGTACACCTTTGGTACCCGCGCTGTGGTGGGTGGCGGTATGCCTCCGGTGACGACCATGACCGTAGTAGGTGGCCCAGCAGGAAGGCAGATGATAGCAGTTAGTTATCTGAGGGTGCCCAAGACGGTACCTAACATGACCGACGAGACGGACCCGGCCTATGCGGGCACGCAGTTGGAGTGGCCATCAAGCATGGAAGAGTTGATAATCTCGGCGGCGTTGAGGATAATCAGCATCAAGCAAGGGGATGGGACCACGCTATCTGGTCTTAGTGCAGGGGAGATGAACATGCTCATCCAAGCAATAGCATAAGCATGGAAACCCTACGAACGATCTGGGCCGACATCAAGCGCGACCTCAAGCAAGGCAAGGACGACAAGGAGATCCCTGACCGCCAAGGGATGTACTGGACGCTGGTGGTCGCTGACCGCCTCCGCATGCAGCACATCACCAAGCGCAGCAGCGGGGCCTACCTCACCCGGTTCGTACTGCCCGTGTTGGCCGACTTGGTGTTTACGGAGCGCAGGTATGTTGACCTGCCAAAGAGCATCTACGACATCAACTTGGATGCCGGGGTAGAGAGCCTGTGCTACTACAGGCCCGTACAAGGCCGTCCGGAGTTCGCCTTGGTCACATTCTTCCGTACCGACCCATCCACTAGCCGGAGCCGGAACATGAGCCACTATCAAAAGGCCGACTCCGAGCACCCGTACTTCTGGCGCGAAGGACAGCGCCTCTATTTGGACGGCGTTCACAATGGCCTGAAGAACGTAGAGGCGCACCTGTATACCACGCTCCCCGATGTCAACGACGTGAAGCCGGACGACCCGTTCGACTTCCCGAAGGAGTTGCTGTATCCCCTCAAGCGGGCCTTGCTCGACATGGGTCGATTCGTGTTGGCGTTGCCGGGTGAGCACCTTGTGAACGATGGCACCAACCGCCCGGCCAGTCAGGCTATCGGTACGCCGGAGAAGACGGTAAGTGTGAATGACCCGCTCGTAAACACCAATGCAGAATGAACGGCGGATACATCTCACCCGACGAGATCATTGCCGATGCGACAAGCATCTGTGATGACGAGGCTTTCAAGAAGTTCCCCTACGGATCCTACCTGTCACAGGTCCAGCAAGCCCTTACGGAACTTGCTCAAGATACCTTGTATGATGACAGGGTATGGAGCGGACCCATCCCAAGCACACTGGTGGTGGACATCACCGGAGTAGGCGTGGTGAATATCGAGAAGGTGTTCCTGTACAATGGCGATAAGTGCCATGCGGGGAACCAAGTCACCGTGTGGCATGCAAGGGGCTTCACCCGCCATAAGGGAGCGGGGTTCAAGGAGCAGAAGGGTTCCATGAACAATGACCCCATCATGGACAACGTGACCTATGGCAGCGAGCAGGGTCTTCCGTACTACAATAATGCTTCGGGCTACTTGCAACTCAGCGATGCCTGCGCGAACTACCAGAACATCATGATCCGGTACCGCGGCCTTGGCTGCCCTATCGGCGCTGTCCCGGTTGTGCCCACTGAGTTCCGCCAAGCCGTGAAGAACTACGTGGCCATGGCCCAGCTTACCGTCCTGTTCGCCCGCGACCCGCAGCGGTGGGGTCTTGTCTTGGCCAATGTCAAGCGCGACCACCACGGAGGTAATGGCCCTATGGACGCCGGGACGTGGAAGCAGGCCCAGCGCAGGGCCCGCACCTTGGACATGAAAGAAAGGGAGGACCAGAACAAGTACCTGAGCGCCATTGACGCTCCGAAGTATTAAGTATTAAGATGAAGCAGGACCACCGGCCATGGAAGCCCAACGACTTCAAGGGAGGCGCCAATACGGACGCTGACGGGGTTGTCATTGCCGGTGCTGACGGGGTATACCGGGACGCCCGGAACATGCGCCTTGTGGACAATCAGGGTAACAACGGCACGTTGACGAAGATCGGCGGCGAGCAAGCGTTCTATGTGGCCAACGTGCCCGGGCCTGAGACATACACCTGTATCGGGTGCATCTTGGTCAAGAACAGGGTGATCGAATTTTGGGCATCGAATGATCCAGACACGCACATGCCGTTCATGCGCGTGGACGGCGAGGTGATGGTGCAGAGCGCGGACCTCCCATACAAGTTTGACAAGCCCCTGCAACTCCACAAGATGGAGGACTGCGAGGGCGGTATGGTGTTCGATGCCCGTAGCGGTGACGTTCCCTTGCATTGGGACATCGGCGACATCATGGCCGAATATGCCGCTGACAACCAGACGTACTTCAGCGGACTGAGCATCACAGCTTACCAGGCGAACCTCTTGCGCCCGGTGAACCGGCCCGTATTCACGGGCATCACGGACATCGGCGCGGGCAGCGGTATGTACCCCGGTCAGTACGGATACACTACGCGACTTGTCAACGCCAATGGCGACCACACACCGGACGGCCCCCCGTTGGAGAGCGTGATGATACCGCTCTTGAGCGATGATGCCCCTAACCTGCCTACGGCGGGGGTTGTCGGATCGAGCGTCAGTGGGCTGGCCCAGCGCACCAAGTGGGGGGCCAAGCTGAAGTTCCGCGTGAACAACAAGGCGAACATGGCTTGGGTGGAGGTGGTCCGCAGCCAGTACATCCTCGATGGCGGTATCGACCAGTTGGTGGATATTGTTATTGCTGCCCGCTTCCCGTTGGATCCCGGACAGAATGAAGTGATGTACTTCACCGATAACGGGGACCATGTGGGCGAGATCAGCACCGACGCCTCGTTGATCCTGACGCACTACATCAATAGCGCGAACAGTGTTAGGTACATCGACTACCGACTGGTTTATGGAGGCGTGGAGCTGGGCAAGAAGACCGTGAACGGGGTGTACGATGGCACCACGAAGACCTTTCCCGTGACACGGAAGCTGGGCATAAGGGGTCACTCGGACCCCGCGAACAACTGCTATAAGCGCCGGTTCCAGAGCGGGGAACGCTACGCAGTAGGGAATGTATTCTGGCTCCCTGACGGCAGTACGAGTGATGTGGACTTCATTGAAGAGGTGCAGCTACCCAACAGGCGCGACCCTAAGACGGGAGATAGCTTGACATGGAGCGATGCGCCTATTTACGCTGCTACGACAGATGTGCAGAACACACAGGGCAACGGCAAGGTTGGACCCACATTCGAGGTGTTCGACCACGAT
>Ga0154020_10008948_pt1 | contig 11577 bp, 6 predicted proteins | sample Klosneuvirus_201_FD_109709 | JGI IMG/M metagenome (GOLD analysis project Ga0154020, IMG submission 109709) | Active sludge microbial communities from wastewater, Klosterneuburg, Austria - Klosneuvirus_20160825_MG | ecosystem: Engineered > WWTP > Aerobic digester > Activated sludge | place... | reverse complement strand
GGCGGGGCTTGTCCCCGCCCATTACGCGCGAGCGGTCGTAACCGGGATGTCTGATGCATCCAATGTCGGTACATGTTTTTACGAAGTCCATGTTTCCCTAAAAATTCGGGATGACTCATGTTTTTAGGAAATCCAGTACTCCACTACCACCCAGGCCACAAATAGCGCCGCCACATACACCGCGTACAGCCGCCCGTCCAGCCAATCCCGGGTGCGCACGTGCAGGCGTTTTTCCAAATACCAGATCAGGCCGATTTTTTCCCAAAAAAACGCCAACACCGCCGACCAGGCCACCCCGGCCAAGCCCCACCAATGGATAAATAAAAATCCGAAAATCACTTTCAGCGCCAGTTCAATCAAGCCCACGGTCAAAATAGCCCGGGAATGCCCCTTCGCCAGCACAACAGCGTTTGGCAGCAATACGCGGCTCGCTGTGAGCAGCAGGTAGATATTGAACAGCGGTGCAGCCGCCACAAAGGCGGGGTTGAACACCAGCGGGAACAGTTTTTCTGAAAAGTAGAGCAAGACGATGGTCATGGGAAATACCAGGTGAAACAGGCGCCGCGTCTTGTGTTTCAGTTCGTCCAGACCTGCCGCTTCCTGCACCGTGATCCGCGCCACCAGCGCCGTACCCAGCGCCGTAGCCAACGCCGTGGCAATCGGAAACTCGCGCGAACCGTACCGGAAAACGGCGAAAACAGTTTCGTCCTGAAAATACCAGCCCACCAGCCAACTATCGAACAACAACACCAGACTACCCACCAGCAGGTTGAGAACCAGCGGCATGGAAAATTTCAAATAGTCCCGCAGCAAATCGGGCCGCCACGCCCAGGCGCCGTAGCGGAACAGCAACGCCAACGCCCACAAAAAACGCAGCGCACCTAATCCGGCCAACCCCGCCAATCCGCCCTCCAATCCATAACCTGCCAATACCGGCAACACGAGCACGAGCACATACAGCCCGAACGAAACACTCCCCCACCCCAACAGGGCTACCGGTTTTTCGCGCAACAAGTACACGTATTCCACCGGTAACGAGGCAAGGTTGAAAAACAGGTACACGCCAAACCACTCCAGGCAGGGCACCCGCTCCAGCCCGGTGAGCGCCGGCACTATCCATTGGCGGCCCAGCCACAAGGCCGACGAAACCATCAGCGCAAACGTTATAAAAACGAGAAAAACCGTGAAAACGAATGCCGGGCGTTCATGCTCGTCCAGCCGGGCGTACACCGTTGGAATACCCTGCAACAGGCCGTTTGCCCAAAAAAACGCCGCCACGCTGCCAAGGTACAGCAAGGCTTCGTAGGCCCCGATTTCCGCCATACCCAAGCCGCTTTTGGCCAACAGGATGCTGGTCAGAACGACCGACCCGAGGCGCAAAACCTGGTACACTTGCAGGGAACGGGTAGTGGTGAGCACGGAAGTACGTTCTTGGTTTAGTTGTGAAACACCCGCTCCCGCCACTCTTGCGGCGAAAGCCCGAATTCCTGCCGAAACACGCGCCCGAAATAACTCGGGTCGCTGAAACCGGAGTCGTACGCCACGGCGGCGATGGTGAGCGTTTCGTCTTGCAGCATTTCCTTGGCCTTGGTGAGCCGGACGTGCCGGATGAATTTTGTGGCAGCCAGGCCCGTCAGCGCCGACAATTTACGGTGCAGTTGCGAATGGCTCATGGCCATGGCCCGGCACAATTGCTCCACATCGAAGGTGCTGTCGTCTATGCGCGCGTCCACCACCTCGCGTACTTTTCGCACAAACCTGTCCTCTTCGCCGGGCACTGCAGGCAGGTCTTTCAGCACCACGGCACCGTCGGTCAAACCTGCAGCGGCCAAATAGTGCTGCTGGAGTTTTTGCCGCAGTTCGAGCAATTTTCGGATGCGCAGACGTAGTTCTTCTTTGTGAAATGGTTTTGCCAAATACACATCCGCGCCATGCTCCAGCCCTTCGAGTTTGCTGTCCATGTCGGCCTTGGCGGTGAGCATCACAATGGGAATGTGGCTGGTGCGGGCATCGGCACGCAGGGTGCGGCACACCTCGAAACCGTCCTTGCGGGGCATCATCACGTCGGTCACGAGCAGGTCGGGGACCTGTTCGGTAGCGATTTCGATGGCTTCCTGCCCGTCTTTGGCCACGGCCAACCGGTATTCACCGGCCAGGCAGGAAGCGAGATAGGCCACCACATCGGGATTGTCCTCCGCGAGCAAAATCAGGGGGGTGGTGGCCGGCAAACGCTGGCCTGACGACGGCTTGTTTGCTGATGGTTTGTCCTGCGCAGATGGAAAATGGGCGGCAGGCAGCGCAACCGCCACCTGATCGTCGAAAGAGAACGGCGGGAAGGTTTCATCTTCGAGGATCGGTTCGGCAGGCGCGTTTTTCCCTACAGCGTGCCGGTGCACAGGCAGGTTTACCGTGAATTCCGCGCCTTTGCCGGGCCGGCTTTGAGCCGATATGTCGCCGCCCATCAGTTTGACCAACTCCTTGGTGAGCGCCAGCCCGATGCCGGAGCCGCCGCTATGCACTGCCGCGGCAGCGAGCGGGCCTTCGCCGTTCACTTCGGCAGTAGCCTGGTAGAACCGGTCAAAAATATGCGGCAGTTGTTCATCCGCAATACCGATGCCCGTGTCGCGCACGCGAACCACCAATTGTCCCGTTTTCGTCTGTCCTTTCTGCTGCCCTCCCGACAACCGTAGTTCGTCATTCGTAAAACGTAAATCCAAATATACGTGCCCGCCGGAAGGGGTGAATTTCACAGCGTTGGAAAGCAGGTTGCCCACTACCTGTTGGAGGCGTTCGGGGTCGAAATCCATAGAAAGCGCGTCGAGGTCGGAGAGGAAGTGAATCTGCACGCCTTTACCCTGGGCGTACGAGTGAAAACTCTCGACAAGGTATTTGAGGTAGCGCACCACGTCGCCCTGCTGGAGGTGGAGCGACATTTTTCCGCTTTCCAACTTGGCGAGGTCGAGCATCTGGTTGACCAGATCAAGCAGGCGGGCGCTGTTCCGTTTGATCATGACAAGACCCTCATCGAGCCATTCGGACGGGTTATCGCGAATCTGGTCGGCCATGCCGGAGATGATCGTGAGGGGTGTCCGGAACTCGTGGGTGATGTTGGTGTACAAGCGGGATTTCACGGAATCAAGTTCTTTGAGGCGCTCGGCTTCGGCCTGGGTGAGACGGCGGTGGAGCAGGAAGCGGTAGGTGCCGTACGCTATGCCGAACGCCAGCAAGGCGTACGTGAGGTAGGCCCAGGGGGTTTGCCACCACGGTGGGCGCACCACGACCCGGATGCTTGTCCCGATACGGTTCCAAACACCGAGGCCGTTGGCGCCGCGCACCCGGAACGTGTACTCGCCGGGCGGCACGTTGAAATAGGTGACCTCGCCGTCGCGATGGTCGTTGCGCCACTTTTTGTCGTAGTTTTCAAGCATAAATTCCAGGCGGTTGCCGTCGGGCGAACGGTAATCGAAGCAAGCGATGTTGAGGGCAAAAACGTTTTGATCGTGGGCAAGGCGAATTTCAGAAGTTTCCCAGATGGGTTGGCTTAAAATGCCCCCCGGCTCGGGAAAAATTGGCTCGTTCGCCAATTTGAAACCGGTAATCTGAACAACCGGCCAGGTTTGGCTTTCCTGTTTGGTCATTTTTTGAGGCAAAAAGGAATGAAACCCGCCCTCTCCTCCGAAAAAGATTTCCCCTTTTCGGGTGATGTGTGTCGCAAGAAAATTCAGGGCATTCACCTTGATTCCCAGAATGGCGTCGTAGGTGTAGAAAAATTCACTTTCCGGGTCAAACTCCACCAGCGCATTGGCAGTTGTCAGCCACAGCCTGCCGTCGGGCGCCTTGGCGAGCGAGCGGATGTAGTTGCTTGGGATGTTGCTGTTTGACTGGTTGTATTTTTTCAACTGACCCGCGTTGATGTCTAATTTCAGCAAACCCTGCATCATGGTGGGTATCCAGATATTACCTTTTGCATCGCCGATTATCGTACAGGCACACCCACATTCTGCATTTGATAGATAATGGGTAAACATGCCGGTGGCCGGATCGTACCGATCGAGAAACATGGGGTTACTGCTCACATCAGCAAGCGGCTCGACACCTCCACCTATCCAGATGAAGCCTTGGTCATCTTCGTACAGTCCAAATGCCTGATTCCCTCCAATACTTCCCGGTACTTTGGGATCGTGCAAAAAGCGCTTGAACTTGCCGGTTTTTATGTCCAGCCGATGTACCCCACCGCCCCAGGTGGTCACCCAATAATAACCTTGCTTGTCTTTGAGAATATTGGTGACAATATCTGTGGTCAGGGCAGACGGATCCTCCGGGTTTTGGCGATACCGTTTGACTACTTTTTCTGTTTTTGGATCTAACAAATAAAGTCCTACATGCGTACAAACCCACACCATGCCATTGGGGTCCTGCACGATGGAAAAAACACTATAAATCGGTTCGTCATCGGGGTTGCCGGAGTCGAGTAGTACCGGACGCATGAGCCCGGTCGTTCGATTGAACCGGAATACCCGGTTCGAACCCTGGCCGTTGCCTCCCACCCATATATCGCCCGACACGTCCTCCAAAAAGCCGTGTACTTCGGGCATTATTTTTTTTGTATCAAAATAGGGAAAAAGTTGGGTGACAGCCGAAACCTTCAGGGCTTTGCCGCCGGTAATCCCCCCTCCCATCCAGATGATGCCGTCGTTTGTTTGGGTAAGATGCCAAATGAAATTCATGGGAATTTTATCGGGGTCTTTGGATTCCTCGAAATGGCGCACCATTCCTGTTGCAGGATTGTAGATGTCCAGTCCCGACATGGAACCGATCCAGAGCCACCCGTTTTTGTCTTCCAAAATAGACAGCACTTGCCTCAAATCCTGTTTTGCCAACGGCAGGCTGCGCAAAAATGGTGTACTCAACTTTCCGGGATTACCCGGTTCTGATGGCAGTCGTGTGAATTTACCGGTCTGGCGATCGAGTAGTTGCAGCCCCTCGTTGCCCATTGTGCCCACCCAAAAATTTCCCTTCGAATCCTCGAACAATGCCCGCACGCGGTTGTCAGCAAGGCTTTTCGGATTGGACGGGTCATGCAGGTATCGGGTAAATGTTTCGGTGCCCGAATGATACCTGTTCAAGCCACCCGTTTTTCCGGTCGGGTCTTCGGTATCCCAGGGGAAACCACAACCAACCCACAGGGAGCCCTGGCGATCCACATAGAGCGCGCGCACCATGTTGGAACTGAGGCTGCGGGAATCGGCAGGGTCGGAAAAGAAACGTTTGCACTGCCCGGTATTCGGATCCAGGCGATTCAGGCCTCTGTGTGTGCCCACCCAGATATAGCCCTGCTTGTCTTCCACGACCATGGAAAGCAGGTTGTCGCTGAGGCTGTTCGGGTCATTGGGATCATGTTTGTAGCGGGTAAACCTGCCGGTTGCCTGGTCATAATGCGTCAGGCCTTTGCCGTAATCGGCAATCCAAAGTGTCCCGTTCCGGCTCACACAAATCCATTGGACATAGCTGCCGATCAGGGAATTGTCCTGCAATGGATCGTGTATCAGGGTTGTCAGTTTTCGTCCGTCGTACCGCTGAAGCCCGTCTTGTGTACCAAACCACAGCACTCCCAGGGAGTCCTGAGCAATGCATTGTACAAAATTGCCGCTGGCATGTCCTGCCAATTCGAACGTCTCAAACTGCGGAGCGTAGTCTTGTAACTGCCTGGCCGGATATTGGGCACGTAACCCCTCCGGATAGAGCAGGCCAAGTACAAGCAGCAAGGGAAAAACGGTTGTTTTTGTCATGTCACAACTTTTGGTTGTTGGCTGTTGGCCTCCAAGCGTGATATCCAACCGGAGCAGTGTACTCAAGTTCGACAACCAACAGCCAATGGCCCACAGCAAATAGCCGATAGCCTCTTAGACTTAAAAACAGGGCAGATCGTTGCGACCCGCCCTGCCAAATGTATGAAGTATTTTTTTTGCTATTGGCTGTTGGCTTCCGAGTTCGATAACACCTCAACGGCGTGGTATCGCACTCGGAAGCCAACAGCCGACTACTTGCCGGCCATCGCGGGCGTGCCCGGCAGTCCTGCGCTGTGACGCGTGGCGCCCAGTGTCACGCTACGGTTTTTGACCACCAGTTCCTGGGTAAGGGTGGCGGCGCCGGCCAGAACACGCAGGGTGTAGGTGCCCGGTTCGACGCTCAGGGTCTTCAGGTCGAGCATTTTGGCGAATGCCGGTTTGTTGGACACTACGTGTTCCCAACGGGTGCTGCCGTCCGGTGCGATCAGGGTGATGCCGGCTTGATACTCCTGCAGATTGGCCAGTTGAACGCGCAGGGCGTGCGTGCCGTCCATATCCATGCGGACCACCACACGGCGTGTACCGCCGGCATCGAGCAACAGCCCGCCGGGCGTGGCGATGGGTTTGGTGTCTTCGGTCGACAGGATGCGGCCTTCAGCAGGTACAGATGTTTGGGCGGAGGCGGTGAACATGGTGAAACCAACCAGTACCAATGCGGCGATCAAATTCAGGTGCATTTTCATAGCGTCGAAATTTTAATGTTTTTAAAAAATTTGGTTGAAAAATTCGATGCTGCAAAGGTGGGGGCGGTCTGCCCGTACCGGCCCGGATTGAGGTGCCAAGGTGTGGTACATCCATGCCAAACACCCGGACAAATCTTGCAACAATAGGACAGGTATTGCATTTACACCAATACCGTGCAATACCTTTGCCGGCACTAAATGCCTCTGCTCACTTTGGCCCCTTCACAAATTGTTGACCTTGCGGTCAGTGTTGTACTCGGACTGATCATGTTTGGTGTTGGATTGTCGCTTACGTTCGACGATTTCACCCGGATCATACGCCACCCGAAATCGTTTTTTTCGGCTCTGGGAATCCAGATGCTGGGGCTACCGGTCATAGCACTGGTGATCAACCTGATTGCGCCGTTGCCCGCAGCACTCAAAGTGGGCTTCCTCATATTGAGCGCCAGCCCGGGCGGAGCCACCTCGGGGTTTCTGACCTACCTGTGGCGCGGAAATGTCGCACTGTCGCTGTCGCTTACGTCCATCAACAGTATCCTCGCACTATTTTCGATTCCCCTGGTGGTCAATTTTGCCTTGCGCGTGTTTATGGGCCGGGAAACCGACCTGCACCTCCCGTTTTGGGATACGGTACAGCAGGTCTTTTTCATCACAATCATCCCGGCTTCACTGGGGGTTGCCTTGCGTCACTACTTTCCGTACCACGCCCAATTGATCAGCAAACCGGCCAAGTATGTCATGCTGGTACTGTTGGCGATTGTTTTTTTGGTGAAAATGTTTGCCAGCGAAAGTCAGGGCGGCGCCGGGCTGGACTGGGCCGATTTTTTGCGCATCACTCCGGTGGCGTTGATTCAAAATGCAGCCTGTTTGCTCACCGGGTACTTTTTCCTGCAATACATGGGGCAACCGCATCCCTCGCGCCTGACCGCCGCCATCGAATGCGGCGTACAAAATACTACCCTGGCATTTCTGATCGCAAGCGTCATGCTCGGTAATCAGGAAATGGTCAAACCTGCCCTGGTGTACTCCCTGTTTTCGTTCTGGACAGCCTGTCTGTTCGCGTACTTCTCCAACCGGGTAGTACGCCACCAGTGAAACAAGTTTCCACAGCAACTGTCGCCCATTGGCCGAGTTACCTGCCTAATTGTGCAAGACCGATGTCCATTTGCTGTTTCCGGTACCCGTACCTTCGCGGCTCATTTTTCCCGCCATTGCTCACCACCACCTGTTTCCGTTTTTTCATGAAATATCTACAAATACTGCTCGTGCCTGTCCTGTTTCTGACATGCACTCCAATCCTCTTTGCCCAGGACTTTAACATCCAACTCCGCGGTACACTTGACTACCCCGGCCAAACGCTCGCCAACATCTGCGGCTACGCTAAAAACGGCCAGGAATATGCCTTGGTCGGCGCTTCCAAAGGTTTGTCCATTGTGAATGTGACCAATCCGGCAAACCCCGTGCAGATCGTCCAGATTCCCGGACCCGACAACTTGTGGAAAGAGATCAAAGTTTATCAGCACTATGCTTATGTCACCTCCGAAGGCGGTGACGGGGTACAGATTGTGGACCTTAGCAAGTTGCCCAACCCCAACCTTGACTACCACTACTATACCGGCACAGGGGAAATTGCGGGCCAATTGGATGCCATACATGCCCTGCACATTGACCTAACGACCGGCTACCTGTACACTTACGGCGGCAATTTCAGCAGCGCCCGGGTGCACGACCTGAACGCCGACCCATACAACCCGGAGTATGTGGGCAAATTTGACCAACTCGGCTACATCCACGACGGTTACGTGGACAATGACACCCTCTACGCCTGCCATATCAACACCGGCATCATGTCAATAGTGGACATGCGGGACAAAGCCAACCCAATTCTGCTCGGCTCGGTGGAAACTCCCAGCCGTTACGCACACAACTCCTGGCTGCTCAGCAACCGCACAACGGTACTCACCACCGATGAACGCGTGCCATCCTTCCTGACCGCGTACGACGTGAGCGACCCAAGCGACATCCGCGAACTGGACCGCTTTTCCACCAACGACGGCTACGGCTCCATCGGCCACAATACGCACATCCTCAACGACTGGGCAATCACGTCGTGGTACACAGACGGGCTGAATATCGTGGACGCGCACCGGCCCGAGAACTTAGTTATGGTGGGTCAATACGACACCTGGCCTTCTGCCTCCGGCCCTGCGTTTGACGGCTGTTGGGGAGTGTTCCCCTACCTGCCCTCCGGCAACCTGATCGCCACCAATATTCCAAATACGAATGGAGGCACAGGGCGGCTTTTCGTGCTTACACCCACGTACCAGCGCGCTTGTTATCTGGAGGGCCGCATCCTTGACGGCTGCAACGGCTTACCCCTCGCCAGTGCTGAAATCAAAATCAATAGCACAGGTGTCGCACCAACGAAGTTGACCAAAACCAACGGTACGTTCAAAACCGGCCAGGCGCAGCCGGGTAATGTTACCGTTACCATCAGCAAGCCAGGGTACGCCTCCCAAACGATCAATGTGGCGCTTGTACCGGGGCAAGTAGTCGAACTGAACCTCATTCTTGAACCGACATCGGCCTTCGCCGTGACCGGAAAAGCGGTTGACCAAACCACCGGTCTTGTTTTGGCCAACAAAAACTTCGTCCTTGCCGGACCGGCTCAGACGTATCAGGTGCAAACCGACAACAATGGCCTGTTCCATATTGACTGTATGAACGGCGGAGCCTACCGTGCCGGCACCTGGGGCTACCGCGTGGCCGATGCCACCATCAGCAACGACGGCTTGGTCACCATACCGCTCCTGCCCGCCTACTACGACGACTTCGAACTTGACCTCGGCTGGAGCAAATCCGCTACGGCCACCACAGGATTCTGGCAACACGGTGATCCGGTGCAAACCAACTTCCAAAACAACGTCAGCAATCCCGGCAACGATGTTGATTTTGATGGCAATGCCCAATGCTATGTAACCGGAAATGCCGGCGGACAAGCCGCTGCCGACGACGTGGACGACGGCAGCGTCACGCTAACCACGCCGTCCATGCAGTTGGCTGCGTACGCCGATGCCAAATTGACGTTCCAGTACTGGTTCTTCAACGCCGGCGGAACCGGCAACCCCAACGATAAATTTGAAGTGCAAGTAACCAACGGACAGCAAACGGTCACGGTGTTTACACAAGACGCCTCTTCGAGTAGCTGGCGCCCTTCCGGTGACATTCACCTGAAAGACTACCTGCCCCTGAACGATGCCATGCGCGTTTTGTTCGTCGCTTCCGATGCAAACCCGGGTCATATTGTGGAGGCTGCCGTTGATGCGTTCGAGGTGGTACCAACGGGCTTGGTCTCGTCCTCCGCTCCAGAACTGTCGGCAACGCTGAGCATCGCGCCCAACCCGACACGTGATGCATTTCAGTTAACATACCACTGGCCCGATGTCGGTGCAATAACGTTGGAAGTGCGCAACCTGCTCGGTCAAACGATGCTCGTGCAGCAGTTGAGCAACAGCAACGGTTCGCTCCGTTTTGGACAAGAGTTACCTGTAGGCACCTACCTGATCTTTCTGCGTTCCGGCGACCGGCAAAGCGCGGTAGCGAAGGCGGTCAAAGCCAAGGGGTAAAAAAATTTGAAAGACGGTGGGTTTGGCAATTTTGCTGCACAAGGCATACTTTTGTAGCAACGGTCAATCCCACTGCCGTTTTTGAAATATGACAGCGACCATTTCACTACGCAAGCACTGGACTTTCGAGCAACTCGCCATCGAGTTCGGCCCGATCGAATTGCAGCGCCCTCTGTCCAAAGAGGAGTTTTTGCAATTGGCCGAACAGCACCCCGACTTGCGCATGGAACGCGAACCCAACGGAATAACCACCATCATATCGCCCGTAAAAAGAGGTACCAGCCGCCGCGAAAACCAACTCTTGTTTCAACTTATCCTTTGGGATAATTCAATCGGAAAAGGTGAAACACATAGCCCCAACGGCACCTACGACTTGCCCAACGGCGCCACCAAAATGCCCGATGCCTCCTGGATTTCGCCCGAACGCCTGACCGAAGGCCCGGGCGACGAAGAGAGTTTTATCCAGATCGTGCCGGACTTTGTGGCGGAGATACGTTCCTCAACTGACCGGCTGAGCAAGTTGCAGGAAAAAATGACGGATACCTGGATGGCCAACGGCGTGCGGTTGGCCTGGCTGATAGACCCGTATGAGGAGAAGGCCTACATATATCGTCAGGGGGAAAAGGAACCGACTACCGTCGAGGGTTTTAGTGGAAAAACCCTCGACGGCGAGTCGGTGTTGCCCGGCTTCATGTTACCGCTCGACAGCATGAAGCGCATGCCTTAGGTCAGGAAAACCCCCAAAGCATCGGAAATAAAATGCCACAAGCGCAGAGCAATCGGACTTGCTCTGCGCCGGTGGCATTTTTGGTCAAGAAATTAGTGTTCAGGGATTCGGCACTGCACCCTGATCTTCAAATACCGAAAGTGTTCTTTTTCCAAATATCTCTTCCCGGGTACGGTACGGAACATCTTTGAGCATGGCGATGAGCCGGTCGCGCTCCACTTTGTATTCCTCCAGCAGGGCGCCCGTGATCGGGTCGGGTTGGGGCAGGTTGAGGCGCAGGTGATCCACTTGCTTGCCGTTTTTCCAAAAACGGAAACAAACGTGCGGGCCGGTTGCCAAACCCGTGGAACCAACATAGCCGATCGTCTGCCCTTGTGCCACCCGGGTGCCTGGGCGGACGCCTTTGGCGAATCCGCTCATGTGCAGGTACTGGGTTTCGTAGTTGCCGTTGTGGCGAATCTTGACAAACTTGCCGTTGCCGCCGCGGTGCGCGGCTTCCACGACCGTGCCTTCTGCTACAGCGATTATCGGTGTGCCGTGCGGGGCAGCGTAATCCGTCCCAAAGTGGGGCCGGTTGTAGCCCAGGATCGGGTGCAAGCGTTTGAGGCTGTACCGGCTGGAGATACGGCTGAATTTCACGGGCGCTTTCAGAAACGCCTTGCGCGCAGGGCGGCCGTCGAAATCGTAGTAGT
>Ga0154020_10008947_pt1 | contig 11577 bp, 10 predicted proteins | sample Klosneuvirus_201_FD_109709 | JGI IMG/M metagenome (GOLD analysis project Ga0154020, IMG submission 109709) | Active sludge microbial communities from wastewater, Klosterneuburg, Austria - Klosneuvirus_20160825_MG | ecosystem: Engineered > WWTP > Aerobic digester > Activated sludge | place... | reverse complement strand
TGCGTGGTGGCGGGGGGACCGTCGGGGAACTGGAACGCGACGCTGTAGAGCTCGTGGGTGTTCGGCAGCGGCTTCAGCCGGCGCGGGAAGAGGTCGCTCATCTCGCGCTCGAAGCTCGTGGCGAAGAGGCCGCCGACGTCGTGGTTGCAGTCGTCCACGAAGGCGAAGCCTCCGTCCTCGATGTAGCGGCCGAAGCTCTCCTTCTCCTTCCTCGTGAAGCGGACCAGCTCGTGCCCGCTCAGGTAGACGAACGGGAACGCGCAGAGGTCGTTCGAGTCGACCGCGACGACCTCCTCGCGCGGGTCGACCGGTGTGCGGGTGTACTCCACCAGCGAGTTCAGAAGGTTCGCCGGCATCTTCGGATCGGTGTCCCAGTCTCCCGACTGGTAGCGCGCCCGGGCAAAGGTGAAGCGGTTCGGCGAGCCGAGGAGATCCCTCGAGACGGCCGCGGCGGACACCGTGGCGAGAGCGACGGACTTGAGGGCGGTGCGACGGGTGCAGGACATGGCCGCGCTCCGCCTAGACCGCGTCCGAGAGCGACGCGAAGGTGAAGTCGGTGACTTTCAGCGGCGGGAAGTAGAGGTTCGAGCCGAGGTCCTGCTCGCTCGTGATGACGCGCCGGCTGGGGCCCATCGCCTCGATGTTGCGCAGCATCTTCACGGGCGTCTCGTTCCACCGGAAGTTCTTCACCGGCTTCGTGATCTTGCCGTTCTCGATCAGGAAGAGCCCGTCGCGCGTGAGGCCGGTGAAGAGACACGTCTGGGGGTCGAGCGGGCGGATGTACCAGAAGCGCGACACGATCAGCCCCCGCTTCGTGGAGGCCACCATGTCGTCCACCGACGTCTTGCCGCCCACCATGATCCCGTTCGTCGGGCCCGGCTGCGGCTCGCGTTTCCTCTTCCCCTTCTCGGCCCAGTAGCGCGTGCAGATCATGGCCTTGACGACACCGTCCTTGATCCAGTCGGTCTTCCGCTGGGGAAAGCCCTCGCCGTCGAAGACGTTCCCGGGGTTGTCGGGGTGCTGCGGGTCCGTGAAGATGTTGACCTTGTCGCCGAAGATCTTCTCGCCCCCCTCCACCTGCTTGCCCAGCTGGGTGAGGAAGCTCCGCCCTTCGTCGTAGTTCCGGGCGTTGAAGCCGCCGAAGAACATGGTGAGCGTGAGATCGGCCACGCACTCCGGGGAGAGGATGGTGGTGTAGTTGCCGGGCTCGAGGGCCACGGGCTTCTGCGAGCGGACGGCCAGGTCGACCGCTCGGGCCGTCATCGAGCTGGCATCGAAGCCGGTGAGGCGGTTCGAGGTGCCGCCCCCCCAGCCGCTGCCGGTCTCGTCCGCCGACCGGACGGTGAGGGAGTAGGCCACGCCCGACTCCTTCTCGTAGGCGAAGAGCCCCTTCGACGTGGCGACGACGTTCGCCAGGTCCTGGTGCTCGACGAAGCCGGCCGCCACCAGGCTCTTGCTCCGCGACTTCTCGATCGCCTCGGCGGCGATCTTCGCGCGCCAGTCGGCGGAGATGGCCTCCACGTCGGTCGAGAAGGCGCTGCTGGCGAGGTACTTCTGGGGCCCGAGGACCGGCATCGTCTCCTTGTCGTCGGGAGCCAGGCGGGCGAGCTCCTCGGCGCGCTGGACGCACTCCTGGAGCGAGCGCTCGTCGTACTGGTCGGTCGTGGAGACGCCCTTCTTCATTCCGTAGAACGACTGCACGCCGACGTTCATCGTCTCGGACGAGCCGCTCGTCTGCGCCTCGTTGCGCGAGAAGCGCGTGTTGCCGGCGCGCGTGGGCGTCAGCGTGACGACGGTTTCCGGAGCCGACGCGAACGACAGGACCTTCTGCGTGATCGCCTTCGACTCGGACTCGCTCAGGAAGCTCATATCTTCCTCCCCGTGTTGATGACGTTCACGCCGCGGAAGCGGCACCAGGACGACCCGTGGGAGACGGCGTTCGCCTGTCCCGGCTGGCCCTTGCCGTCGAAGAAGGAGCCGCCGAGCTTGTAGTAGTGATCGGAGCCGACCATGTCGAGGTTGGCCCAGAACTCGGGCGTCTTCCCCTGGTAGGCCACGTCGCGGAGCATGTCGCCCTTCTTGCCGTTCTTGATCTCGTGGAAGACCTGGCCGCCGAACTGGAAGTTGTAGCGCTGCTGGTCGATCGAGAAGCTGCCGGCGCCTTCGATCAGAACGCCGTCCTTCACGTCGGCCACCATCTCCTCCCAGCCCACCTTCTTGCCGCCCCAGTCGTGCGGCTTCATGGAGACGTTGGGCATCCGCTGGAAGGGGACCGACGAGTAGTTGTCGGCGTAGCAGCACGCCTTCAGGGCCGTCTCGCCCAGGGCCTTGAACTTGCTGTTCTGCTCGCGGATGGTCTGGTACCCGACGAACCTGCCCTCCTTCACGATGTCGAAGCCGGTCGTCTTCACGCCGTCGTCGTCGTAGCCGCAGGTGGCGAGACCGTCCTTCTGGGTCCGGTCGCCCACCACGTTCAGGAGGTTCGCTCCGTACTGGAGCTTGCCCAGCTTGTCGGTGGTGACGAACGACGTTCCAGCGAAGTTCGCCTCGTAGCCGAGGGCGCGGTCGAGCTCGGTCGGGTGGCCGATCGACTCGTGGATGGTGAGCCAGAGGTGCTCCGGCGAGAGGACGAGGTCTTTCTTGCCCGGGGTCACGCTCCTGGCCCCCTGCTTCTGTTTGCACTGCTCGGCCGCGAGCTTGGCTTCCTCGATCAGCGGGTAGCTCTCGACGTATTCCCAGCCCGATCCGATCGGCGTGCTGAGGGAGGCTCGCGTGTCGAACTTCCCGCTCGCCTTGTCCACGATCGTCACCTGGAAGTTCGGCCAGACGCGGGTGAGGAGCTGGTTGATGTAGCTGCCGTCCGTGGAGGCGAAGTATTTGTCCTCCTCCACCGCGAAGATGGCCGAGTTGACGAAGCTGGCCCCGGCCTTCATCGCGGCGGCGTTGATCGCGAGGAGCAGGTCGGCCTTCACCTTCGTGGAGACGCGGAACGGGCTCTTCGTGATCGGCGTCTGCCAGGTGTCGACGACGGCTGGCACCGGGACGAGGACGACGGGGTCCTTCTGGAGGATCTTGTTCGCCTTCGCGGTGGCCGCGGCGACCCCGGCCATCCGGGCGATCGTGTCCTTGTCCACCTTGCTCCCGGCGGCGAAGCCCCAGACCCCGTCCACGAGCACCCGGACGCCGAACCCGTAGGCGTCGAGCGACACGGTGTTCTGGATCCGGTCTTCGCGGGAAAAGATGAACTGCCGCCGGTAGCGGTTGATCCGGATGTCGGCGTAGGAAGCGCCCTTCCCTCGCGCCGCGTCCAGGGCGACGTCAGCTAGCTCTTTCATGCCCCACCTCGTTTCGATACACGCGCAACTGAAGGCCATACGGCCGATGCGGAGGAAAGTTGCGCATCCGTCGAGTATCAGAGACAGGGCCGCCCGCGTCGAGGCCCGGCTGCCCCCCCGTCATTCTTTTTCGGAGATGGACCAATCCAGGGCCCGTCGGCCCCTCATGAGTCAGTAGCAGGGGGCGCCCCCTCCGACATTCGGTTCAGCGATGAACCAAGAAGGAGGAGCCTGTGTTCGACCTACTTCGTGAGTTCTGGCGTCTTCTCAATGGCGACGATCCTCCGGCGCTCGATCCCGATCCCGAGCCGCCGCCGGATCCGGGAGTCATCAGCAAGGGGGGAATCGGAGGCTAGCGAGAGCCGTGGCCGAGATGGGGCGTCTCACCGAGGCGCCCCATCTCCTCAAGCGCGGTTGGCTTCGAGCAAGGCCGCTTCGCTGCGGGTCTCCAGGAAGAGGCGGAAGCGGCGTAGCCGATCGAGCGCTTCCGCATCGGACCCATCCAGCTGCCGGAGCAGGTCGTTCAGCTCGGTGACGCCCGAGAGGCTCTCGGGTCGATAGGAGGCGAGGTGCTTGGCGAGCTCGCGAACCGTACCGTACCGCCCCAGGGCGGCGTTCGCCTCGGCGAGGAACAAACGGCAATAGAACGCATCCTGGTCGAGCAGGGCGTTCTCCGCCACCCGCAGGAGCTTCTCTCCCTTGGTGACGACATCCTGGAACCTCCCCTCGTCGAGGGCGAGTGAAAGGAGGTTCACCCGGATCATCACCATGGGGGCGGTCGCTCCGGCGCGCATCGCGATCGCGAGCGCCTTCTGAAAGGCCTGACGGGCCTCATCACGCCGACCCAGGTTGAGCAGCAGCCCGGCCTTGTTCTGCAGCGTGCTGGCCGCCGAGTGGGCGTCCGCTTCGTGATCGAGAAGCTCTATCGCCTTGTCGAAGTGCAAGAGCGCCTCGGGGTCGTTCGCGCGGTGGAACATCGCCGTCGCGATCATGGCGTGCGCTCGGCCTACCCAATGGTCCTGACCCGCCTCGATGAAGATCACGAGCGCCTGCCGGAGGAGATCCAGCGCCTGCGGGACCTCCCCCGCCGGAGCCAGAGCTGAAGCCAGAAAATAGAGGGCTCGCCCGCGTGATAGGAGGGGGGCGTCGGATCGCTCCATGACCCGGAGTCCGCGGCGCGCGAAGATCGCCGCACGGCGCACGTCGCCCATCGTCCGGAGCGCCTGGCTCTCGAGGAGGAGGCACTCCCCCACCGCGAGCGCCCGCATCCGGTGGCGGCGCGGGATCGAGGCGGCCGCCGCCCGGCAGACGACGGCGAGCTCGCGGGCGTCTGCAGGGCTCTTCATCGCGAGCGCTGCCGCCTTCTGGCAGGCGTAGACGATTCCGTGGCCGAAGGCGGGGTCCTCGTCGTAGTCGAACGACGCGATCATCACGTCGCCGTCCTGGGCTTCGCGGAGGAGCCGCCTCCCGATCTCCTCGCCCCGGCGCGCGAGCTCGAGGGGGCCGGCCCCGGGCGGCGCGGGCGGCTCGGGGCGCCGCTCGAGCGCCGTCAGGAGCGACAGCCCCATCTGGAGGACGCGGACGCGCCGCCGGCAGGCGTCGCAGGACCTCACGTGCTGCTCCCGGCCCTTCGCGGACGGATCCAGCAGGGTCGAATCGTCGGGGCAGCCGGGTTCAGACGATCGCATCGGACAGCATCTTCCAGCACCGCTTGAAGCCGCGGTGCGCATTGGCGAGGTTCCACTGGCTCAGGCGAGCCGACTCCAGGATGTCGCGTCCCTCGAGCGCGTGCGCGCGAATGATCTTGCGGCAGCGGACGGGAACCCGTGACATGGCGCTGTGGAAGACGATGGAGGCCTCGATCCTCTCGACGGGGTCGTCGCTCAGCCGGTCGGCCGACTCGAGGGAGGCCTGGAAGGGCTCGCGAACCCTCTTCCGCTGCGCGATCCGGAGGCATTCCCGGAGGAAGCAGGCGGTGAGGTACGCCTCACGGCTCCGGGCCGCCGGACCGGCCTCGGCGATGTCCATCGCGGCCTTCTGGAAGGCGTCCTCGCAGTCTGCGCTCGCGAGGTCGAAGCGCCGCACGCCGAGGGCGATCAGGCCCGGGGCGAGGTCGTGGTACAGCTGGTCCCAAGGCCACTCGACCGAGGGTTCCCCGCGCTTCCTCGCGTCCGGCGACTCTCCCGTCGCCCCCGTGGACGCGGCGCCGGTCACCGACATGGCACGAAGCGGGAAGGCCTGGGGAGGACCGAAGACATCGAAAGCGCTCCTGACAACCGCAACGTTGCCCGCAGAAGAGTAGACACCACCCGCGGACGCGCCCGCAAGGGGGCGTCGAAAGCGGAAGGCTCAGAGCGGGCCGGGACGGCCCAGGAAGTAGCCCTGCCCGTAGTCCACGCCGAGCCGCTTCACCTCGTGGAGCTCCTCCTCGGTCTCGATCCCCTCCGCCACCGTCTTCGCGTCGATCCGGGCGGCCAGCTTCACGAGCATCTCCACCACGTCGCGCTTGATGGTGTCGTTGTGGAGGCCGGTGACGAGGGTGTTCGAGATCTTGATGTAGTTCGGGCGGAGCTCCGCGATCGACTGGAGGGAGGCGTAGCCCGAACCCGCGTCGTCGATGGCGATCTCGAGCCCCAGCCCGTGGAGCCGGGAAACCCCCTCGCGGAACAGGCCGTAGTCCTCGATCGCGGCGCGCTCGGTGATCTCGACCACCACGCTGCTGCCGAGCCGGAGGAGGGGCTCGAGCGCCTCGTGTCCCCGCGTCTTCAGCTCGCGGATCAGCTCGGTCTCGGCGTTCACGAAGAGCGTCGCGCCGCTCCGGCCCGCGTACCGGCGAGCCGAGCTCTCCATGCAGATCCGCTCCAGGCTGTAGACCTGCTCGTTACGCACGGCGTACGCGAAGAGCACCTCGGGGCTCTCGAACGGGGTCTCGGCAGGGCCTCGCGAGAGAGCCTCGTACGCGAAGATCGCGCTTGTCGAGAGGTCGACGATCGGCTGGAAGTGCGTCTCGATCTGTCTCTTCGAGAGGATGTCCCGGAACTGCTCCTGCAGGAGGGCCGCGCGCTCGCCGTCCTTCGTGTTCGCGACGGCCACCGCCTCGCGGAGCGCGCGATAGACGAGCCGCTCCATCCGCACCTGCGGGCTGTGGCGGATCCTGGAGAACCCGACGAAGAGACCGATCCTCCGGTGGATCCGGTGGCGGAACTTCTCGGACAGCTGCCGCTTCAGCGACTCCTCCAGCTGCCGGGCCATCCGCTGGAGCCGGTCCATCGTCTCCTCGGCCGTGACGCCCGACGGGATCGTCACGAAGACGTAGTACTCGGAGCCCGATGTCCGGCTGATGGCGAGGAGGTCCTCGGCCATGAAGAGCGTTCCCAGGAGCCGCTTCAGCGCGCGCGACGTCTCCTGCAGCACCTCGTCGAAGACCTCCCAGCCGTAGAAGTCCTCGATGTGCGAGTACTTCTCGATGTCGATGAAGAGGACGCCGATCTCCTGGTCGACGAGGAGCCTCTCGCGCAGCGCGTCGATGATGATCGGGATGGTGGGGAGGCCGGTCACGCCGTCGAAGAGGAGGTTCCTGGAGCGGGCGCTCGACGTGTCGCGCGGAAGGAGCTCCGCTTGCGGAGCCGGACGGCCGGACAGGAGCCGGTCGACGGCCTCGAGCAGGCGCCGCTTCGTGAACGGCTTCGTGATGTACTCGTCCGCGCCCACCTGCATGCCGGTGATGTGGTCCTTGATCTCGGACTTCACCGTGAACATCACGATGGGGGTGCGGGCCGTCTCGGGCAGGCTCTTGAGCGTGGAGCAGACCTCCCAGCCGGAGAGCTCCGGCATCATCACGTCGAGGAAGATCAGGTCGAAGCGGGACGCCAGGGCGAGGTCGATCCCCTCGCGGCCGTTGCGCGCCCCGGCCACCTCGTGGCCGGCGCTCCGGAGCAGGGTGGCGGCGATGAGGCGGATGTCCTCGTCGTCGTCCACGACGAGGATCCGCCCCTTCGTCGCGACGCCGGCCGGGGCCGCCGACGCGTCGGCCGCGTCAGAAATCGACATCGAACTCGTCGGTCGACGGGAGCGTCTCGAGCGCCTCCACGTCCACGTGGTCGACACGCGCGTGGCGCGAGCCCTCGTGGAGCGCCCCCTCGAAGCGCGACAGCGCATGCTCGGGGCCGAGGGCCAGCACCTCCACGCGGCCGTCGTCCAGGTTCCGTGCGGCGCCGCTCAGCCGGAGCGAGTGGGCGGCCCGCGCGGCGAACGCCCGGTAGCCGACGCCCTGGACGCGGCCCGACACCACGTACCTTCGGCAGAGGCGCTCCCAGCCGATCTCCGTCAACCCTTCACCCGTTCCTCGCGAAAGCCGAACTTTCCCACGAGGGGTACATAGGCCACCTCGCCGGCGTCCTCCGTCCGGGTGCGGCCGTTCGGCAGCTTGCGGACCACGAGGAGGCGCTGCCGCTGAGCATCCCCCACCGGTATCACGAGCCGCCCGGTCACCTTGAGCTGCGCCACCAGCGGGGCGGGGACCTCGGGCGCGGCGGCCGCCACGACGATGGCGTCGTACGGCGCGTGGTCGCTCCAGCCGTAGGTGCCGTCGAAGACCTTGATCGAGACGTTCTTGACCCCCAGCGCCGAGAGGAGCTGCTGGGCCGACGCCGCGAGCTCCGGGACCCGCTCCAGCGAGTAGACGCGATGCGCGAGCCGGGCCAGGACCGCGGCCTGATAGCCCGAGCCCGTGCCGATCTCGAGGACGCGCGACGCCTCCGTCACCCCGGCCAGCTCCACCGACCTCGCCACGTTCGCGGTCTGCGTGATCGTCTGGCCGCTGCCGATCGGCAGGGCGTGATCGCCGTAGGCCTCCCCCGCCAGCGCGTACGGGACGAAGAGGTGCCGCGGTACCGCCTCGAGCGCCGCCGCCACACGGGCCGTCAGGATGAAGCCGGACCCTCGGAGCCGCTCGACGAGCGCTTTCCTCGCCGCGGCGCCCGCCTGGGCCGCGCGCGCCACTTCGGGATCGACGGGCTGCACCTTTCGAATGGTAGCAGGGGGATCCCCCGCTCAGACGCCCTTGGCCGGCCCTCCGTTGCCGAACTCCCGGCCCAACCCCTCGAGCCTGGCCAGCTCGCGGTAGTTCGTCAGGTCGAGGTGGAGCGGGCTCACCGAGACGTAGCCGTCCGCCACGGCCGTCAGGTCGGTCCCGTCGGCCTGGACGTCGACGTGAGCGCCCCCGATCCAGTAGTACGGCCTTCCACGAGGGTCGATCTTCTCCACCACGCTCTCGCCGTAGCGGCGGCGACCCATCCGGGTCGGCTTGATCCCCTTGGGCTTGCCCACGGGGATGTTGACGTTCCAGAGCGTGTCGCCGTCGAACGGGTTCGTTCGGGCGTAGACGATCACCTCGTACGCCACCTTCTCGGCCTCGGTGTAGTCCTGGGGAAGGTCGTGACGGTCGAGCGAAAAGGCGATGGAACGGACGCCCAGCAACGTCCCCTCGAAGGCGCAGGCGACCGTGCCGGAGTAGGTCACGTCGTCACCGAGGTTCGGACCCGCGTTGATCCCGGAGAAGACGAAGTCCATCGGGATCCCCTTCAGGATGGACGACAGCGCCAGGTTGACGCAATCCGTGGGTGTGCCGTCGATCACCCACGTGTTCTCGCGGGCCTTCACCACGCGCAGCGGGCGGTGCAGCGTGAGGGCGTGAGAGGTGGCGCTCTGCTCGCGATCCGGCGCCACCACGAACGTCTCGAAGCCGGCCGCCTTCGCGGCCCGCTCGAGCGCCGCGAGACCCAGGCTGTGGACGCCGTCGTCGTTCGAGATGAGGGCCCGCATCAGCGCGCCTCGAACCCGTTGAAGACGACCTTGTTCCGCGCGGTCTCGTGCAGCACGAGGCGGACGAGGCGGCCCGGCGCCACGGCACCCTCCAGCTCCTTCCAGAAGGAGACGACGAGGTTCTCGGCCGTGGGGTTGATCCCCGAGAGGAACGCCACGTCGGTGTTCAGGTTCTTGCAGTCGCAGCGCCGGACGACCTTCTCGCTCACGATCTCCTTCAGGTCCTTGAAGTCCATCACCCAGGCCTTGTCGGGGTCGATCGCCCCTTCCACGGTCACCTCCAGCTCGTAGGTGTGGCCGTGACCGTAAGGGTTGTTGCACTTGTCGAAGATGCGCCGGTTCCAGTCGTCGTCGAAGGCGCTGTTGTGGAGCCGGTGCGCGGCGCTGAAATGAGTGCGTGAGGTGATGCGGACGCGGGGGTCGGTCACGTCCCAAATGTAACAGGCCAGGCAAGCTACACTTCCTTCGATGCCGAGAAAGGCCGTGCCCGTCACCCGCGTCGGTCTCGTCACGAGGACGAGCAGCCTCGAGGCCGTGGAGCTGTCGCGCGTGCTCGACCGGCAGCTCCGCCGTCGCGGATTGACGGTCCTCCACGACTCCGAGTCTGCCGGGGCGCGCGGCACGGGAGGCGGCACGCCGCGCGCCCAGATCGGCCACCTCGTCGACCTGGTGATCACGCTCGGCGGCGACGGCACCCTCCTCTCCGTGGCGCGCTTTCCGGCGCCGAACGTACCGATCCTCGGGATCGACATCGGGACCCTCGGCTTCCTCACGGCGTGCGGCCCGGACGAGTACACGAAGGTCCTCGACCTCGCGCTCGACTCCCAGGCGCCGCTCGAGAAGAGGCGCCTCCTCGCGGTCACCGTCACCGAGCCGGGGCGCGCCGTGAAGCAGTTCCGCGTCATCAACGACGCCGTCCTCTCCAAGCTCACCCTCGCGCGGATCGCCACCATCGTGGTCGAGGTGAACGGGCACAGCGTGGCGCGCTATCGCGGCGACGGCCTGATCGTCTCGACGCCCACCGGCTCCACGGCCTACAACCTGTCGGCAGGCGGTCCGATCCTCCTCCCCACCATGCCGGCGCTCGTCCTGTCGCCCATCTGCCCGCACACGCTCACGTTGCGGCCGCTCGTCCTTCCCGACAGCGTGAAGCTGATGCTCTCGGTCGAGAACGACCCCACCGACGTCACGCTCACGCTGGACGGGCAGGAAGGCTGCTCGATCAGCAAGTCGGCGCGCATCTCCATCGTCCGTGCCCCCGAGACGGTGTCGCTCGTCAGGATGCCGGGGAGCTCGTTCTTCGACGTCCTGGCGGGAAAGCTCTCCTTCGGCGGCGAGCGAGAGACCTTCTAGGGGATGGCCAGGAAGGGCGGGCCCCCGCCCGGCATGAAGGAGCGGCGGTCGCTCCGCTCGCGCCTCAGCCGGCGGCTCGGCCGCATCCCGCACCCCCACATCCCGAACTTCTTCCTCACGAGGGTGAAGGTCTTCCGGCTCTTCGCGCTCCTCTTCATCTTCTCGGTCCTGGTCGGCTACGTCGTCTTCCGCTCGCCGCGCGCGCAGGAGCTGGCACGGCGGAAGACCCAGCAGATCCTGAGTGAGAAGCTCCGCCGGGAGGTCCGGATCGGAGGGTTCGACCTGGCGCTCCTGCCGCCGTCCGTCGTGGTGCGCGACTTCTGGATCGCGAATGACCCGCGGGGCCTCCCGGGGCCCTGCTTCTCGGCCTCCGAGATCGAGCTGCGCGGCTTCCCCACCTTCTCGGAGAACCGGATCGACATCCCGAAGCTCCGGGTCGTCATGCCGCGCATCGACATCGAGCTCTTCGCGGACGGCACGACCAACCTGCCTTCCCTTCCCGAGTCGAGCCCGTCCAAGGACGCCGGCAAAGGGCTCGACGTGCGGCTGGGCGAGGCCGTGATCCAGCGGGGCACGATCCGGTTCCGGGAATGGAACGCGCGCCTCGACGCGATCCTCTACGGAACCGGCGTGACCGCCCAGTCGTCTCCCTTCTCGAAGGTCACGAAGATCTCGCTCCTCTCGCGGAAGGGCGAGTTCCTCCTGGACGACCACAAGGACGCCGAACGGCTCAAGTTCAGCATCGCGGCGGAGGCGACGCTGTCGCCCGGACGCGTCCATCTCGACAGCCTCCGGCTGGACGGCGACCGGCTGAAGCTGCGCGCCTCGGGCGGCGTCGACGACCTGAAGACCCCGATCGTGACGCTGGTCGCCTCGGCCACGACGGACGGCGACTCGCTCGACAAGCTGTTCGGCGTCGGGATTCCGCTGACGGGCGACGTCGCCATGACGGGGACCGTGAGGATCGAGCCCGGAAAGGGCTTCCTGGTGAACGGGCGGTTCGAGGTGCTCGAGGGCGCGAAGTTCGCCGTCTTCCCCATGACGGGCTCGGGGCTCATCCGCGTCG